>Ga0335084_10005725_pt1 | contig 12307 bp, 6 predicted proteins | sample Lox_Sample_44_FD_206721 | JGI IMG/M metagenome (GOLD analysis project Ga0335084, IMG submission 206721) | Soil microbial communities from Loxahatchee National Wildlife Refuge, Florida, United States - Lox_Sample_4.4 | ecosystem: Environmental > Terrestrial > Soil > Wetlands | place: USA: Florida...
AAGCTGTCTCCTCGCGACGTCGTCCGGAACCCGGTGATGTTCGTGGTGGAGGTGGGCGCGCTGCTCACCACCATCGAGTTCCTCCGGGACATCGGAGCGCCGCACCGTGCGACGCCGCTGTGGTTCACCGGGCTGGTCTCTCTCTGGCTCTGGTTCACCGTGGTCTTCGCCAACTTCGCCGAGGCCATCGCCGAGGGGCGGGGCAAGGCCCAGGCCGCCTCGCTGCGGAAGATGCGCAAGGAGGTGGACGCCCGGAAGCTCGTGGGCGGCCGGGAGGAGAAGGTCCCCGCCTCCGCCTTGCGCAAGGGCGACATCGTGGTGGTGGAAGCCGGGCAGTACATCCCCGGCGATGGCGAGATCATCGAGGGCATCGCCTCGGTGGACGAGAGCGCCATCACCGGCGAATCTGCCCCGGTCATCCGGGAGAGCGGCGGAGACCGGAGCGCCGTCACCGGCGGCACCCGGGTCCTCTCCGACCGGATCGTCGTGCGGATCACCGCCAATCCAGGGGAGTCCTTCCTGGACCGGATGATCTCCCTGGTGGAGGGCGCCGCCCGCCAGAGGACCCCCAACGAGATCGCCCTCCACATCCTGCTGGTGGGCCTGACCGCGGTGTTCCTCTTCGCCTGCGTCAGCCTCGTTCCGATGGCGATCTACAGCGGGGTCCACCTCTCGACCGCGGCAGTGGTGGCCCTCCTGGTCTGTCTCATCCCCACCACCATCGGGGGGCTCCTTTCCGCCATCGGCATCGCTGGCATGGACCGGCTGCTCCGGAAGAACGTCATCGCGATGAGCGGCAGGGCGGTGGAGGCGGCGGGGGACGTGGACACGCTGCTGCTAGACAAGACCGGCACCATCACCCTCGGCAACCGGATGGCCACCGAGCTCCTTCCCCTCGCCGGGGTGCGGATCGAGGACCTGGCAGACGCAGCTCAGCTCAGCAGCCTGGCCGACGAGACGCCCGAGGGGCGGAGCATCGTCGTCCTGGCCAAGGAGCGCTACCGGCTCCGGGGCCGCGAGGTGGGCCACCAGGAAGCGCACTTCGTGCCGTTCAGCGCCCAGACCCGGATGAGCGGGGTGGACATCGCGCATCGGGTCATCCGCAAGGGGGCGGTGGACGCCATCGCCCGTCACGTCGAGTCGCTGGGGGGGAAGGTCCCTGCGGAGGCGGAGCAGATCGCCACCCGCATCGGGGATTCCGGGGGCACCCCGCTGGCCGTGTCGGAGGGGGCGCGGGTCCTGGGCATCATCCACCTCAAGGACGTGGTGAAGGGGGGGATCAAGGAGCGGTTCGATCGCTTCCGGGCGATGGGCATCCGCACGGTGATGATCACCGGCGACAACCCCCGCACGGCCGCGGCCATCGCCCGCGAGGCCGGGGTGGACGACTTCCTGGCCGAGGCCACCCCGGAGGCCAAGATGCGCCTCATCCGGGAGGAGCAAGCCAAGGGAAAGCTGGTGGCCATGACTGGAGACGGCACCAACGACGCTCCCGCCCTGGCCCAGGCCGACGTGGGGGTGGCGATGAACACCGGGACCCAGGCCGCGAAGGAGGCCGGGAACATGGTGGACCTCGACTCCAACCCCACCAAGTTGCTCGAGGTGGTGGAGGTCGGAAAGCAGCTGCTGATGACCCGGGGGACCCTGACCACCTTCAGCATCGCCAACGACGTGGCCAAGTACTTCGCGATCCTTCCGGCGATGTTCGTCGGGGTGTATCCGGAGATTGCCCCGTTGAACGTCATGCGGCTCGCATCGCCCTACTCGGCGGTGCTCTCCGCGGTCATCTTCAACGCCCTGATCATCATCGCCCTCATCCCCCTTGCGCTCCGGGGGGTGCGCTACCGCCCGGTGGGGGCGGCCGCCCTGCTCCAGCGCAGCCTGCTGATCTACGGGGTGGGCGGGGTCATCGTCCCCTTCGTGGGCATCAAGCTCGTCGATCTAGTGGTCGCCGCGCTCGGACTGGTCTGAGGCTCGCCATGCGCAAGGAATTGATCATCGCTCTCCGGGTCACCGCGGTGACCCTCGTCCTCACCGGCCTGGTCTATCCACTGGTCACCACGGGCCTGGCGCAGGTCCTGTTCCCGCATCGCGCCAACGGCAGCCTTCTCCAGGACGAGGCCGGCCGGGTGGTGGGCTCCGAGCTCCTGGGCCAGGGCTTCTCGGCGCCTGGCTACTTCCACCCCCGCCCCTCGGCCGCGGGGAAGGACGGCTGGGACCCGACCAGCTCCGGGGGCACCAACCTCGGGGCCACCAGCAAGAAGCTGCGCGACTCCGCCGCCGACGCGCTCCAGAAGCTCCAGACCGAGAACCCCGGCGCCTCGGGTCCTCCCCCCGTGGAGCTGGTCACCTCCTCGGGGAGCGGGCTCGATCCCCACCTGTCGCCGGCCGGCGCACTGTGGCAGGTTCCCCGCGTGGCTCAGGCACGGCACGTGGCCGAGGACCGGGTTCGGGTCCTGGTCGAATCGCAGATCGAGCGACGGGATCTGTTCGTTCTCGGGGAGCCCCGGGTGAACGTCCTGGTCCTGAACCTCGCTCTGGACCGTCAATTCGGCGCGCTCGAACGAGGACCCTCGGCCACGCGGTCGCAATGACCCAGCTCGCCGACCGGCCTGAGCGCCGGGCGGAGGAGTTCCTTGCCCTGGTTCGCCAGGGCAAGCGGGGTCGTCTCAAGCTCTACATCGGGTTCGCCGCCGGAGTCGGCAAGACCTACCGGATGCTCGAGGAGGCTCACGCGCTCCGCGAGCGCGGAGTGGACATCGTCATCGGCTTCGTCGAGACCCACGGCCGCGAAGAGACCGCCGCGCTGGTGGAGGGCCTCGAGGTGGTGCCCCGCCGGGCCATCGAGTACCGCGGGGTGAAGGTCGAGGAGATGGACCTCGATGGCATTCTCGCCCGGAAGCCCGAGGTGGCGGTGGTCGACGAGCTGGCGCACACCAACGCGCCCGGGAGCAAGAATCGAAAGCGCTGGCAGGACGTGGAGGAGCTCGTCGGCGCGGGGATCAACGTCATCGGCGCTTTCAACGTCCAGCATCTGGAGTCGCTGAACGACCTCGTCGCCCGGGCCACCGGCGTGCGGGTGCGCGAGACCATTCCCGATGCGTGGCTGAAGACTGCTGACCAGGTGGTGAACCTCGATCTCGCGGTCGAGGATCTCGAAGAGCGGCTCCGGGCCGGGAAGATCTACGCCAGCGAGAAGGTCCCGCAGGCACTGGAGCGGTTCTTCCAGCGGGGCAACCTCGCCACCCTCCGGGAGCTGGCGCTCCGCGAGGTAGTCGAGTCGCTCGAACGAGAGACCCTGCGGCGGGAGACCAGCCCGGAGACGCCACGATCCACCGGGGGAACCGGCGCCCGGGTGATGGTCTGCATGTCCTCGTACCCCCCGCGTGCGGCGGAGCTGCTCCGGCGCGGATCGCGGGTCGCGGGCCGGCTGAACACCGACTGGTTCGTGGTCTACGTGGAGACCCCGGAGGAGGCTCCCGACCGGATCGACGCCGAGGCGCAGCGGCACCTGCTGGAGAACATCGAGCGCGCCAGGGCCCTCGGCGCGGAGGTGGTCCGCCTCCGGGCGGCCGATCCGGTCCCAGCGCTGATCGACTTCGCCCGGAGCCATAACGTGGGACTCCTGCTCATCGGCCGGTCCCACCAGTCGGGGTTACGCCGGCTCCTGGGGAGGACGGTGGACATCCGACTGGTCCGCGAGGCCGAAGATCTCGACGTCCAGGTGGTAGCGCTGGGAGACGCGCGGGAATGACGCTCCGCTCCCGCCTGCTCCTCGCGCTGTCACCGCTGGCGGTGGCGCTGGCCGTGGTTGCGGCGTTCTCGGTGGTTACCACGCACCAGCTGGGCCGGGCCGGCGAGCGGATCCTCTCGGACAATTACCGCAGCGTGCTGGCCGCACAGCGGATGAAGGAGTCCATCGAGCGGCTGGACAGCGGTGCGCTGTTCGTGGTCATCGGCGAGAAGGAGCGGGGACTGGCGCTGGCCCGCGAGCATCGCCCGGCGTTCGAGCGCGAGCTGCAGGTCGAGGAACGGAACATCACCGAGCCCGGCGAGACGGAGGCCGTCGGCAAGCTCCGCGAGGCGTGGACCCGCTATCAGGCGGACTACGACGCATTCCTCCAGCTTCCCGAGGGCGAGCTCCAGCGCCGGTACCTCGACGTGCTGCAGCCTGGGTTCACGCAGGTGAAGGCCGCGGCCGACGAGATCCTCTCCCTCAACCAGGACGCGATGGTGCTGAAGAGCACTCGGGTCCGTCGAGACAGCGAGTTCGCGGAGACGGCGGTGGTGGTGGGCGTGCTGGCCGCGCTGGTGCTCGGCCTGCTGGCCTCGGCTGCGCTCACCACGCGCGTGGTCCGGCCGGTGGCGGTGCTCGGTCAGGCGGTGCGCCGGCTGGGGCAGGGCGACTACGCCGTCCGGGCGCGCGTCTCGGTGGGTGGGGGCTCGGAGATCGGCCAGCTGGCGACCGACTTCAACGCCATGGCCGAGAGCCTCCAGCGCTACCGCGACTCGAGCCTGGGCGAGCTCCTCGAGGCCCAGCTGGCCGCCCAGGCGACGATCGACAGCCTCCCCGACCCGGTGGTGGTGTTCGACGGCGCGGGCAAAGTGGTGAACGCCAACCGTGCGGCGGAGCAGCTCCTCAACATCCGGGCGTCGGACGGCAGCCTCTCTGCCGCTCCACCCGCGGTCCGCGAGCGGGTCCAGCGCATCCGGGACGAGGTGCTGGCCGGGGCGCCGTCGGTCCAGCCGCGGGGTTTCGAGGACGCGCTGGTGGTCGAGGCGGCGGACGGGAATCGGGCACTCCTCCCCCGTGCCAATCCGGTGTCGAGCGACGAGGGACAGCTCTTGGGAGTCACGGTCCTGCTCCAGGACATCACCCGCGTACGGCGATTCGACGAGCTGAAGGACGACCTGGTGGCCACCGTTGCCCATGAGTTCCGCACGCCGTTGACGAGCCTGCGCATGGCCATCCATCTGCTGGCGGAGCAGACCGTCGGCACGCTCAACGACCGGCAGCAGGACTTGGTGGTCGCGGCCCGCGAGGAGTGCGAGCGGCTCCAGAGCATCGTGGACGATCTGCTCGACCTGGCGCGCATCCGATCGGGACGGCTCGAGCTGCACCCCCGCGAGCTGTCCACCGAGCTGGCGCTGGGGCAGGCGCAGCGGGCGGTGCGCGACGCCGCCGACCAGCGGGCGGTGCCGATCGAGCTCGACATCCAGCCCGGGGCCGAGCGGCTGTGGGCCGATCCGGACCGGATCGAGCTCGCCCTCACCAACCTGGTCTCCAACGCCGTCCACCACGGGCCATCGGGCAGGCCGGTGCTGGTGCGGGCGATGCGGGTGGCGGGCGGGGTCCGCATCGAGGTCCAGGACGACGGGCCGGGCATTGCCTCCGAGCACCAGGCGCGGCTGTTCGAGAAGTTCTACCGGGTTCCGGGCTCGGAGCCGGGGGGGGCGGGGCTGGGGCTCTCCATCGTCCGGGACGTGGTGGAGGCCCACGGCGGCAAAGTGGGCGTCCGGAGCGCCCCCGGGGAAGGGACGGTGTTCTGGCTCGAGCTCCCGGACAGCGAGACGGGCGAGAGGTCCGTGCCGGCGCACGTGGCGCTCTGAGACGACCAGGCTCAGCCCCCCGCACCAGGGGGAGGCCTGCGGAGCGGCGCAGGGGCGCCGCGCGTCGAGGCTCACGCGCGCAGCGGCGCGCCGCCGACCAGGCTCAGCCCTCGAACTTCTTGCGCTTCCTCCAGAGGGTCGAGGCGTCGATGCCGAGGATCCGCGCCGCCTCGTCGAGGGTAGGGGCGCCGGCCATCACCCGCAGGATGTGCTCTCGCTCGATCTGCTCGAGGGTGTACGGGCCGCCCAGGACCGGCGCGGCGCCCTGGGTGGCTGCGATGCGCTCGGGAAAGGCCGCGGGGGGAAGCACGTCCGCCGGCCAGACGATCGCCGCCCGCTCCACCGCGTTGCGCAGCTCGCGCACGTTCCCCGGCCAGGCGTAGCCCTCGAGCACCGCCGCGGCCTCCGGCGACAGCTCCAGGCCCGGGCGGTGGAGCGAGGCGGCGAGGTCGCGGAGCATCCGCTGCAACAGCGGCAGGATGTCCTCCCGGCGCTCCCGGAGCGGAGGCACCCGGATCTCCACCACGTTCAGCCGGTAGAGCAGGTCCTCGCGGAAGCGCCCGGAGCGTACGTCCTCGTCCAGCTCCCGGTTCGTCGCCGAGACGATGCGCACGTCGGCGTGGCGCGTCCGTGTCTCGCCCACTCGCTCGAAGGCCTTCTCCTGGAGGAAGCGCAACAGCTGGGCCTGGGTGGCGGGACCGAGCTCGCCGATCTCGTCCAGGAACAGGGTGCCGCCCTCGGCCGCCTCCACCTTGCCCGGTGCATCCCGGACCGCGCCGGTGAAGGCTCCTCGCGCGTGGCCGAAGAGCTCCGACACCAGGAGCTGGTCGGAGAGCGTCGGGGCGCTCACGGTGATGAACGGCTTGTCCGATCGGCGGGAGAGGCGGTGGAGCGCACGGGCGAGGAGGCTCTTCCCGGTCCCGTTCTCGCCCCGAAGGAGCACCGCGGCGTCCGAGGCCGCGGCCCGGCGGAGCAGGGAGAGGGTGGCCTGCATCGCCGCCGAGCGGGTCTCGAGCAGTGCGTCCGGGTCCCCGCCGGCCAGCCGGTCCTCGAGCGTCTCCACCCGCGCGCGGAGGCGGCGGCGCTCGCGGAGCCGGTCGACCACCGCCCGGATCTGCGCCGGGGTGAAGGGCTTGGGCACGTAGTCGCGCGCGCCGCGGCGGACGGCCTCCATCGCGGTGTCGATGGAGGCGTAGGCGGTGATGACCACCACGTCGAGATCCGGATCCTCGGCGAGCAGCGCGGGGAGGAGGTCGAGCCCGCTGCCAGTGCCGAGCTTCAGGTCGACGAAGGCCAGCTCCGCAGGGCCGGAGGCGAGCGCGGCCAGAGCGGCCTCCGCCGAACCCGCCTCGCGCACCTCGCACCCGGCCTGCTCCAGGCACACCCGCAGCATGGCGCGGATGTTCCGCTCGTCGTCGACCACCAGCACCCGGTCGCGGGACTCCGGGGCGACGCCTTCGTTCGGGGCAGCCTCCATGAACCCCGTGGAGGTAGCACCGGTGACCGGCTCGACGCCACGAGTTGCGCCTCCAGCTCCGCGACGCCGCGTCGCCGGCCGTCGCCCGCGAGCCGTTCAGGCCGGGCGGTACCGCGTCAGCGAGAACCACCCCTCTTCACGGTCCCAGGAGGTGGGCTCTGCAGTGCCGCCGGGGAGACCGTCACCGTCACGCTCGCCTGCAGCGACGGTAGGCCGGTTCGGGTTCGGGCCTTCACCGTCGCCGTTCCCGGCGCCAACGCCACGAGCTGGCCCCGTGCCCCGGGCGCGTTGGAGACGGCGAGGATGGCCGGGCTGTCGGAGGACCACACCACGTCCTCCCCGAGCACCTGGGACCCCCCTCCGGACAGGGACGCGGTCGCGGTCGCCGTGGCGCCGGCGTTCTGCGGCAGGGTCCCCGGCGCCGACACCGTGAGCTTGGTCAGGGTGTCGCTGGAGATCTGCAAGGTGGCGCTGCTGCTCAGCCCGGCGAAGCGTGCCCCGACGGTCGTCGACCCGGCGCGGAGCGCCGTCACCCAGCCGGGTCGGAGGGCGCTGGACACGGTGGCGACCGTCGGATCCGAGCTGCTCCACTCCACCAGCGCCGTCACGTCGACCGTCGTTCCATCGGGCGTCCATGCCACCGCCTGTACCCGCGGGCGTGTCCCTGCGGCCACCCCGCCGGGAGGCAGCGTCACGGCGAGCGACGACGGCGCGGAGGGGTTCACCGTCACCCAGACGTTCAGCGCCGAGGCGCCCAGCGGGTGTGCGTAGACCTGCACCATGCCCGCGTCGAGCCCGACGGCCGTGCCGCGATCCCCGCCAGTGCCGCGGATCCGCATCAGGGCGGGGTCGGAGAGAGTCCAGCTGACCGAGCCGGTGAGGTCCTGCACCGTGCCGTCGGAGAGTCGTGCGGTGGCGCCGAAGCTGGATGGAGCCCAGGTCACCACCGCCGGTGGCGCATGCAGCTCCACCTCCTGCACCGTGGCCGCGTTGACCACCACCGGGAGCCTGGCCTCCAGCTGGTCCACCCGCGTGGTCAGGATGGCGGTCCCGGGTGCTCGCCCGAGCAGGGTGCCGTGCTGTCCCGGGGCGTTGGTGGCGATCGCCACCCTGGGGAGGCTCGAGGTCCAGACCGCATCGGGGGTGACATCGGTGGAGTCACCCGACCCGGTGACCAGGCTCACCGAGAGGGGCAGCGCGGTGCCCGCCGCCAGGGTGACTCCGGGAGGCCAGACCTCCAGCGCTGCCGGGGCCGACTCGGCCTCGACCTGCGCCTGGGCGGTGGCGGCCCCGAAACGGGCCGTCAGGGTGCTCACCCCGCCATCGGCCCCGAAGATCAGCCCTGCGCTCGGCCCGTCTCCGGCCCACAGCACTTCCGGCGGTTCCGCGCTCCAGCTCGCCGAGGACGTCACGTCGACCACCGTGCCGTCGGGCCAGTGCCCCACCGCGGCCAGGCGGGTCCGCCCTCCGACCGGGACCGTGCTCTCCGGAGGGACGATCTCCAGGGTCGGCACGCCGGCCGGCGCGCGGACATACGCCCGGCCGACGCCGCCGGGCATCAATCCCAGCACTGCCAGCCGGCTCCCCGGCTGACGGGTGCGCACCGTCCCGCCGCGCTCGCCGGTGTCGACGTCGATCCCCGCGTCCGGGTTCTGGGGCCGCCAGCCTGCCGCGGTGGTGAGGTCCTGGGCGATCCCGGAGCTCAGCGTGCGCTCGAACACCAGCACCCCCGCGGCGCCCACCGGTACCACCTGCTCGGGCGGCCACACCTGCCATCCTTCCACCGCCGCATCGGTCGCCTCGATCGCCGCCCGGGCCTCGAGGCCGTCCGCGGTGGCGATGACCGTCCCGACGCCCGGCTGCTGCACGGCGCTGATCTCGCCCACCGAGGACACCTCGACCGTGCGATCGACGCTCGTCCAGGACGGCGCCGCGGTGCACACCGTTCCGTCCTGGTGGGTGGTCCACGCCAGCAGCCGGCTGGTGCCGTTGAGCTGGAGCGCATCGGGCAGGGCAGGGGAGATCTCCAGCTGGGCCGGAGCCGGCGGGGCCACGTCGAGCGCGGTGCTCGCCTGGTAGACCGAGGCCACGGCCCTCACCGTGGTGGTGCCCGGGGTGAGCAGGGTCACGACGCCCGGCGCGCTGAAGTACCCGACGCTCTGGTCGTCGACGCTCCATCCGACCGAGCGGGTCATCGGCTGCGCCGACCCATCCGAGAAGAGGCCGGTCGCCTCGAGCGCCAGATCGATGCCCTGCACCCCGCGCGGCGTCGGCGGGGAGAGGCTCAGTCCCACCAGGGTCGCGCTGCTGACGGTGACCCCCGTGGACCCGGTGACGTTCAGGTAGTCGGCCTGGATCGCCGCCCAGCCCGGGGTCGCCGCAGTCAGCCGTCCCCAGCTCCCCGACGCTCCCGAGACCGCGACCACCGAGGGGGCGCTGCTGGTCCACTTCACCAGCGAGGTGAGGTCGGCGTGCGAGCCATCGCTGAAGAAGCCGGTGGCGGCCGCGCCTCCGGAGGTCCCGGCGGCGTACTGGGGGCGGTCGGGCACCACCACCAGGCGCTGGAGCGCGGCGTTGCTCACCACGACGGTGGTGCTGGCCTGGAGCTGCTTCCCGGAGAAGGTCATCGTCCCCAGCACCAGGCCCTGCCCCGGCCTGAGCGCCTGAACCAGCCCCCGGACGCCGGGGGTGTTTCCCACCGAGATGATGCCCTCGCTCACGGGATCGACGCTCCAGTCCACGAGGTCGGTGACCAGGCCGCCGTCCGGCACGGGCGGGCCGCTCTGGACGGAGAGGGTCGCGATGGCCTGGGTGCTTCCTCCGGCCGGCAGGATGGAGGGGTCGGCGCCGAGCGCCAGGATTGCGCTGACACGCTCTCCGGATTGACAGCTCCCCTGCCTCTCTCCGGAGGGAACGGCGCAGAACTGCCGGACCGGGCAGTTCTCGTCGGTGTTGCAGGTGGCTCCGGTGAGGTCCAGCTCGCAGGCTGCCAGCAGGACCACCCCCAGCGCCCACGGGGCGAGGGCCAGGGAGGTACGCACGCTACCGGGTCTCCGCGGGAGGCGCCCCGAGGTGTGGCTCGAGGAAGAAGAGGGTGATCGCCGCGGCCCCGGCGACACCCGCGGCGGCGTAGAAGCCGTTGGCCGCATTGCTGCGGGCGACGGCCGTGTCGTAGACCTGCTGCACCTGGTCCGGTTTCCGCGGCGTTCCGTCCTTCAGCGTGTCCTGGGCCTGGTGGGCGCTCACGCCAAACGTCACGCCCGCGGCGAGGCAGAGCACGGCGATCCCGGCGGCGACGTACGTCCAGCGACGCGGCTGCGTCCTCGCGGGCGGCACCGTGTCGCGCACGGCGGCCTCGGGCGCTCGCTCGCTGGTGGCCACCGGCGGCACCAGGGCGACCAGCGACAGCTCGAGCTGGACACGCGCCCCGGGGGCGAGCTCCACCTCACGCTCGTAGGGGTGGTACCCCTCCTGCGTGGCCCGGACACGGTGCGTGCCGGGCTTGAGCCGGGCGGAGATGGGCGAGAGCCCGGCCGGCTCTCCATCGACGGACACCGACGCCGGCGGCTCGACCGAGATCCTCAGCGACGCCTCGAGCGGCAGGCGCGCGCGAAGCTCGTCGATGCGCGCGATGACGGTGGCGCGGTCCGGCGCCTCCGGAGCCGAGGCGAGGTATGCGCTGTAGGATTCCACCGCGTCGGCGAGCTGCCCCAGCCGCTCCTGGCAGCGGGCGATGTTGAAGAGCGCCTGTGGCGCCGGGGCCCGGGCCTGGGCCGCCTCGAACGCGGCCAGCGCGGCGCGGAAGTCTCCCGCGCGGTACAGCGCCGCACCCCGCTCGAAGTCGGCCCGGGCCTGCTCCACGTCGCCGGGAGGGGTGGAGAGCAGCAGGCCGGCCATCACCACCGCCAGCATCGGGCACCGACGTTAGACCACCGGCCTCAGTACGGCGAGGCCTTGAGGTCGTCGAGACCCGGAGCGACGGGGGCGGGCGGCAGGTGTGCGGTGACCACCAGCCCGGTCCTTGCCCGGACCCGCTCGGCGATCGACTGCCGCCCGTCGGCCTCGAAGACCAGCAGCAGGGTGCGGTCCGGGGGAAGGCGGACCGAGAGCGGCGTGCGTCCGAGCGGCCGTCCGTGCAGGGTGACGCGTGCGCCCGCGGGCGTCGAGCGCAGCTCGACCGGAACGGGGGAGGGACGCGCCGGCGGGGCGGACACGGGGCCGGGGGCGGGCGTGGCGGTGGCCGGCCCGGGGGCGCCGTGGGCAGGTGGCTCGGAGGGAGACGAGGGGCCGGAGGGGGTGGCTCCAGGCCCCGGCGCTCCGGGGGTGGCCAGCGACGTCGGGCCCGGCAGCGACGCGGGCGCCGCCCGTGTGCTCCGGGCACTGCGTGCGGAGATGGCGATCACCACCGCCGCCGCGACGAGGGCGAGGCCGACGAGCGCGCCCCGGGTCCAGGGGAGGACCGCGCTCCGCCGCCCGGGGGGCGGGAGCTCCTGGCCGGCGAGGACGGCGTCGAGCGCGGCCTCGACCTCGGCCATGGTGGTGGGTCGATCCGCGGCGTTCTTGGCCATCATCCGGGCGACGAGGTCAGCGAGCGTCGACGGGATGGGGCCATGCGGGCCCTGGGCCGGCAGCCGCGGCACGGGCGAGAGCAGATGTGCGGCGAGGACGTGGGTGGCACTCGCCCCGAGGTAGGGCGGCGCTCCGGTGAGCAGCTCGAAGAGGAGCACGCCCAGGGCGTAGACGTCGCTGCGGCCGTCCTGGCGCTGACCGGCGGCCTGCTCCGGCGACATGTAGTGCGGCGTCCCGAAGATGAGCCCGGCGGCAGTCTCGCGGGCGTCGCGCGGACCCTCGGCGAGCCGGGCGATGCCGAAGTCGGCCAGCTTCACGGTCCCGTCGCGCGCGAGCAGCACGTTCTCCGGCTTGATGTCGCGGTGGTAGATGCCGCGGTCGTGTGCCGCCCCGAGCGCCCGGGCCAGCTCGCGCACCAGCGCCACCGCTTCTCCGGGAACCAGCGGACCGAGCCTCGCCAGCCTCCGGGCCAGCGTCTCGCCTTCGACCAGCTCCATCGCCAGGTAGAAGTGCCCGTCCGGCGTCCGGCCGAAGTCGGTGACCTCGACGATGCCCGGGTGGCGGATCTGGCTCGCGGCCACCGCCTCACGCTGGAAGCGGCGAACGATGTCGGCGTGGGCGCCGTGCGAGGCCCGGAGCACCTTCACCGCC
>Ga0335084_10005726_pt1 | contig 12307 bp, 11 predicted proteins | sample Lox_Sample_44_FD_206721 | JGI IMG/M metagenome (GOLD analysis project Ga0335084, IMG submission 206721) | Soil microbial communities from Loxahatchee National Wildlife Refuge, Florida, United States - Lox_Sample_4.4 | ecosystem: Environmental > Terrestrial > Soil > Wetlands | place: USA...
CGGAGAGAAGAAGTCCAACGGATCGAGTATGACCAGATCACGGTTGTCGCCACCGGGCCGCTCACGTCCGCTTTGTTGGCGGAGGAAATTGAGCGAATCAGTTCTTCGAGCGAAAGAGAGAAAGTTTCGGCTACCGACTCGGAACAGAAAGGAGTCTCTGCCTCAAACAGCCTTTGCTTCTACGATTCCATCAGTCCGATTGTCGAAGCTGACTCTATCGACCGAAGCAAGGTGTACATGGCCGCCCGGTATGACAAAGGGTCGGCCGACTACGTCAACTGCCCGATGTCGAAAGAGGAATACGATGCGTTCTACGATGCACTGGTGGCAGCACAGTCGGTGGAAGGGCACGATTGGGAGAAGCTGAATTACTTCGAAAGCTGTTTGCCAATCGAAGAAATCGCGCGCCGAGGCCGTGACACACTGCGGTTTGGTCCGATGAAGCCTGTTGGGTTGGTGGACCCGCGAAGCGGCAAGCGGCCTCACGCCGTGGTGCAACTCCGGCAAGAGAATTTGCGCGCGGATTCCTACAATCTGGTTGGATTCCAGAACCATCTGAAATTCGGCGAGCAGGCACGGGTGTTGCGCATGATTCCCGGCCTTGAAAATGCGCGCTTTCTGCGCTACGGACAGATTCACCGAAATACATACATCAATTCACCTGCGCTTCTGACCTCGACCCTGCAGATGAAAGCTCATCCGCGCATACTGTTTGCAGGGCAGATCTGCGGGGTCGAGGGCTACGTGGAATCGATGGTTACTGGCTTGATGGCGGGTGTGAACGCGGCGCTGCTGGCCGGGGGGAATATCCCCGTGTCGCCGCCGAGAGCGTCGGCAGTCGGATCTCTGGTTCACTACATTACCCAAGCCGACGCCCGGAACTTTCAGCCAGCAAACATTACGTTCGACCTTCTACCCCCGCTTGAGAGCCGGGTTCGCGACCGAAAAGAGCGACATCGGCGCCAGTGCGAACTGGCGCTCCGCGAATTCGATGTTTGGCTCAGCCAGATACGGCCAGAGCCGGCATTCGCACCTCGCTGAAGTTCCTACTTGACGATGTCCGGCGTGCGCCTTTAGGGTGCAAGTGTCAAACGAGGTGACTGTGGCCATTTCCGCGATCGATTGTGTTCAACCCGCCATCCAGCATGCGAGAGATCAACTGTTCAAACCTTTCCGATGGGGACAATGGGCGCGTCTTGCCCTGGTAGGAATTCTTGCTGCGGAGCTGCATTCCGGCGGATGCAGTTTCCCAACCGGCAACGTGCCCTGGCCGAAGCAGCGAAGTGAAGGAAGCGAACTTCTGTCGGTTCCAAATTTCCCTCATCTCGATCCATCGCGACTCGGACAATATCTGGGTTTGATCGGAGTCATCCTGCTTTTGGCGGCGGTTTTGTTCATCGTTTTTCTGTACGTCAACAGTGTATTTCGCTTCATCCTTTTCGACTCGGTGGTGCAGAGACGGTGTTCGATCAGCGAGGGCTGGCAGCGCCGGCGCCGCGAAGGCGGCCGCTTTTTCCTGTGGCAACTAGTGTTTCAGTTTTCGTTCGGGTTATTTTTTGCGGTTATTGTCGGCGTTCCGTTCCTGATCGCTGCCGCTGCCGGATGGGTAAGGGATATTCAGCAGCATCCGGTCCGGCTCATTGGCAGTCTCATCTTGCTGTTTGGGTTGATGTTGGTTGTCGCGCTCGTCGCAGCAGCGGCGCAGGTGCTAGCGAAGGACTTTCTGGTCCCGATCATGGCGCTTGAGGGACTAGATTTTGCCGATGGCTGGAGTCGGCTGCTGGCGATGATTCGACCAGAGCCCGGAAAGTATGCTGTTTACCTTCTCTTGAAACTTGCTCTCTCCATTCTCGCAGCGATTCTGTTTGGAATTGTGGCGATCATTCCGACACTGCTGGTGGTGATTCCGGCGGTGGTTCTTGGGCTGATTGGATATGCGGCTGGCCTCGGGTGGAGTGTGACCACAATCAGCCTGGCCATAATCTTTGGGACGATGTTTTTGGCGATTCTCATCTATCTGATTGCCTTTGTCAGTGCCCCGGCTACGATATTCTTCCCGGCATACGCGATCTACTTCTTTGCGCCTCGTTATCCGAATCTGGCGGCGTTGCTGAACCCTGCGCCTCCTGCGCCGGAGGCCCAGCCAGTGGCGGATTCTCCCCCGCCGGAAGCGCCGCTGTTACCACCGTCACCTGAGCCGATTGGATAGTTCGTGAGCACTGCGGTCGGGAGCCATTCAGCTCTCGATTGTGGCTGTCTTCCAGCCAACCCGAGCGGGAACCCGGCGAACCGCAAAGGTGTCCAATCTATCAGACACGCGCGTGCCCGAGAGGAGAAGATCCGATGGCATTCTCAATGGGCAGCAGCGGTCCGTCTACGCCCCAGATGAACGTCACGCCGCTGATCGACGTCCTTCTGGTGCTCCTGATCATTTTCATGCTGGTCGTGATCCAGCAAAAACCTACGGGACTGGATGCCCAGATTCCGCAACCGTCAATAACCGGGCCTAATGTCCCACCACCACATCGCACGATCGTGATTCAAGTCCGGCAGAGCAAGGTTGTCGATGGGCGTCCGGAAATCAAGATCAACGACGAAACAGTGGCATGGGATCGTCTGCGGGAGCGGTTGCGCGACATCTATGCGATCCGCGTTGAGCGAATAGCCTACGTCGAAGCTGATGACGACATAGACTTTCAGGAAGTGGCCGACGTGATTGCGATCGCGAAGATCGCGGGCGTAGATCGAGTGGGGTTGATGACAGAGGATGGGAAACACAAGCCCGTGACCGGGTAGGCGTGGTTCTAATCCCTCGCCCGATTCTTGATCCAGATCGGCGTGCCCATAAAACCAAACGCATGCCGAATCTGGTTTTCCAGAAATCGCTGATAGGAGAAGTGCAGCTTCACCGCGCGGTCGGTGAACAGGATGAATGTCGGCGGCGCGACCGCGGCCTGCGTCATGTAGTAAATCTTGATGCGCTTGCCGACGGGAACCGAAGCGCGATCGAAGTCGATGGTCTTGAGAAAGCGATTCATCTCGCCGGTTGAAATGCGCTTGCGGCGCTCGGCAGCGACTTGCTCAATCAGCGGAAGGATTTTCTCTGTTCCCCTTCCCGTGTGCGCCGAGATGAACAAGACTGGCGCATAGCTGAGAAACTTCAATCCGTAGCGCAAACGCTGTTCGTAAAGGGCGCGATCTTGTGGCCTCTTTGCGTCTTGAATACGCGCCGCCTTGGACTGGCTGACGGCGCGCTTTTCGCCGCTCGCGACCAGGTCCCACTTGTTGACCACGATGATAACCGAGCGCCCGCTCTCGTGAGCGTAACCCGCGATCGTGGCGTCGAGTCCACTGACGCCCTCAGTCGCATCGACCATGAATAGCGCGATGTCGGCCGCTTCCAGATGTTTGCGGGACATAACGACCGAAAGCTTCTCCGCCATCAGCCGCGTCTTTCCCTTGCGGCGAATGCCCGCGGTATCAATGAAACGAATGCGCTGGCCGTTGTGTTCGACGACTTCGTCCACCGCATCCCGCGTGGTCCCCGGGATGGGAGAAATGATGGCGCGCGACGTGCCCGTGAGCTCATTGAGCAGCGTTGACTTTCCCACGTTGGGATGGCCGATGATGGCGACTCTGATCTCGCGGGGCACGGCCGTCTCCGGCGCGATTTGCAGCTCGCGACCGCCAAACTCTTCGTCGTCCACGTTTTCGGGAACATCCGGCAAGCTGACGTCCTTCGGGTCCGGCATGTCTTTCGCTGCGGCTTTGGGGGCCGGGGGAAAGACAGCCAGCACCGCGTCGAGCAGATCGTCGATGCCGTTTCCGTTCTCGGCGGAGAGGGGGAACACCTCGCGAATACCCAGCCGATGCACTTCCGCATCGAGAACCATCGGCTTGTAGGTGTCCACTTTGTTCACGGCGAGGAAGAGCGGCTTTCCGGTTTTGTTCAGTCGCCGCCCCAACTCCATATCGGGAGCGGCCAGTTCCGTGCGCCCGTCCACCACCATTACGATCGCCGCCGCTTCGTCCAGCGCGACCCGAGCCTGGCGAAAGATTTCCGCCGGAATGAATTCCTTGTCCTCAGGAACAATTCCGCCTGTATCGACAACGCGAAATTCATGTCCTCTCCACTCGGCATCGCCGTAGAGGCGGTCACGCGTGATACCGGGTTCATCGCCGACGATGGCACGTCGCGATCCAACCAGCCGGTTGAAGAGCGTCGACTTGCCAACGTTGGGACGACCGACGATAGCGACCAGGGGCTTCGATCGATCAGAAGAGTTGTTTTTCACTGAGAACCGAGAACCGGGAACTAGTTATTATAGAGACTCCGTGGCTTCTTCCTCCCATATCGTCTCGACCGGCGTGGGACGGTCCCTCTACCAATTCTTCGCGCCAGGAGGAGTGCTTTCGAAGACCCATCCTGCTTACGAATTCCGCCGCGGGCAATTGCAGATGGCGCAAGCCGTCGAGCAGGCAATCCAAGAAAAGCATTACCTGATCATCGAAGCGGGTACCGGTACCGGAAAGACGCTCGCCTATCTGCTCCCTGCAATTCGTTCCGGGAAGCGCGTCATGATCTCGACGAACACCAAAAATTTACAGGAACAACTGTTCAACAAAGACATGCCCTTCCTGGAGCGGGCGCTTCTCAGGCAGGAAACGGCCGATGGTGACGCAAAGCAGATTCCTCCCGTCAGTCGGAATGACAAGAATGGCGGGGACCATCACCACGATGAGATTGCTCGTCGTAAGCTCTCTGTCTGCTACATGAAGGGCCGTAACAACTATCTGTGCCGCAAGAAACTTTACGATCTTACCGACCAGCCGGTTCTCAGCGGTCTCGAAGAGATCGAGCATTACCGTGCCATCGCCGCCTGGGAAAAAACCACGCAGACCGGAGACCGAGCGGAACTTGCCGAACTGCCGGAAGCAAGCGCGCTCTGGCACAAGCTCGATGCCCGCGCCGAAACTTGTCTGGGCGAGAAATGCAAAGAATGGGAACGCTGCTTTATCACCGAGATGCGGCGTCGCGCTGCGGAGAGCGACATCATCATCGTCAATCACCATCTGTTCTTTGCCGATCTCGCGATCAAGCTCGAAGCCGACAACGCGCCCGACGCCGGCGTGCTGCCGGATTGTGGCGTCGTCATCTTCGATGAGGCACACGAACTGGAAGAGGTTGCGGGGAGCTACTTTGGAATCTCGGTCAGCAGTATGCGAATGGAGGAGTTGGCGCGTGACGTTGAAGCTCTGCTGCAGAGCGAACGCCTTTACACTCCGCAGATGTCGGGAGCGATTCAGTCTCTGCGGGAAAGGTCGCAGTTGTTCTTTTCTCTCTTGCCCGCCCGAGAAGGGCGTTTTGCGTTCGAGGGGCGCCGCGAATTCCTCGAAGAAAACGGCGACGAGTTCATTGCACTGAATCAGGCATTGCAGCGGCTGGCCGCGAGCCTAGAGCAATTGAAGCCGAAACCCGAGGAAGCGTTCGCGCTTATTCGACGCAGTGAACAGCTGCAGGTCCAACTCAGCTTCGTCATGGAGAATGAGGATCCAAACACGGTGTTTTGGATCGAACGAAGGGGGTTCCGCGGAGGGGTTGGTCCGGCGGCCAGACGAGCGTCCGCGGACGAGAAGGCGGTCAGCGGTCGGACGAACGTCTTCCTGCAAGCTACTCCGATCGAAATCGGCCCAATCCTTCGCGAGTGCCTGTGGTCAAAACTGGAGACGGCAGTGCTGACCTCCGCTACGCTGGCCGTGAGCAATGGCTTCGATTACATTCGCCAGCGGCTCGGTCTTGATCATGTTCGAGAGGCCATTGTGTTGTCGCACTTCGACTATGAGAATCAGGCGATTCTCTACGTGCCGCCGACCTTGCCCGATCCGCGGACTCCAGGATTTGCCTCAGAGGCCTGCGATTGTGTGCGAAAGCTGCTGGAAATCACCCACGGCCGCGCCTTCGTGCTCTTCACCAGCTATGCGCAAATGAATGAGATCTACGACCGGCTACTCGGCGTGCTGGATTTCCCGATGCTCAAGCAGGGCGACGCGCCGAGGTCGGCATTGCTCGAAAGTTTCCGCACGACTCCGAATGCCGTGCTCTTTGGCACTTCATCGTTCTGGCAGGGTGTGGATGTGCAGGGAGAGCAACTCAGTTGTGTGATCATTGACCGCCTGCCGTTTGCGGTGCCGACCGATCCAGTAGTTGCGGCGCGCGTGAAAGCGATCGATGCCGGCGGCGGAAACGCGTTTTATGAGTATCAGGTGCCGAGCGCGGTGATAACGCTGAAACAGGGTTTCGGGCGGTTGATCCGGTCGCTGCACGATCGAGGTTTGCTTGCGCTGCTCGACAATCGGATTCTGAAAAAGCAGTATGGAAGAGTTTTTGTGGAAAGCTTACCGCAATACAGTCGAACGACTGAGTTGAAAAAGGTGGAAGAGTTCTTTGGGAAGGGCGCCGACGGATAGCGGAAAGAGCGAGCGCGGCGCCCGCCCCTCCTTCGCCGAATGAGCCTACTCGGTCACGGCTTCCTTCTCGATGACCACTTTCAGGTGCGTGGTTACATCTTTGTGCAGTTTCACCGGCACTGTGAATTCGCCAATCGTCTTCAGCGGTTCATGTAGCTGGATCTTGCGGCGATCAATGTGGAAGCTCTTCTTCTCAAGCGCTTCGGCGATATCGCCCGCGGTGACCGATCCGAAGAGTTGGTCGTTCTCGCCTGACTTGCGAGTGAACGAAACCTCAAGCCCATCGAATTGCTTGGAGAGCGCCTCGGCGTCGGACTTCTCCTTGGCCGAGCGGCGCACCGCGGCAGCTTTCATTTGCTCGATCACGGCTTTGTTGGCGGCATTCGCCTCGATCGCCAGCTTCCGAGGCAGCAGAAAGTTCCGTCCATATCCTTCGGCAACCTTCACCACCTCGCCGCGATTGCCCAGCTTGGGCACGTCTTCTTTCAGAATGACTTCCATGAATAGCTCCCTGGCTTCTAGCTGTTAGCTCTTAGCTCTTGGCTGTTAGCTTCTAGTCAAATGAGACTCCCGCCCAGTTTTTCCGGAGACTGGAAGTTAATGGCTAGAAGCTGCCCTTCTTACTGCGCCCTTCCCGCGAACGGCAGCAACGCGATGTTGCGGGCCTGCTTGATGGCCGCAGATAAACGGCGCTGGTGCGGCGTGCACACTCCCGTCAGCCGGCGCGGAACAATCTTGCCGCTCTCGGCGACGAACTGCGCCAGCAGACGCACATCTTTGTAGTTGACCGCTTCGATTTTCTCGACACAAAACTTGCAGACTTTCTTGCGCCGAAAGTACTTGCGACCGCCCTCACGAGGACCGCCGGGGCCGCCAGGGCGCGCTCCACGGGGTCCGCGGTCGCCACGATCACTCGGGCGCGCATCGCCACGTTCGGGACGCTCGGGGCGAGTCTCGCCGGCGGTTGTCTCAACGGCTGATGTCTTGGATTCTTCTGCCATAGTTCTCCTTCAAACTCTTAGGGGCCCTGGGTTGGGGCCGAATTTCTCGTGATCCTGGCCAAGGCCGGGGACTGCTCGTCCAGAACAGCGTCAGCTCGAACTCGACGCTACACGGGCGCCGCCGCTGGCTCCGTGCCTGGTTCCGGAGTCATAGGTGCCGCAGCGGTACTGGTCTTCTTTCGAGACTCGCGGATCTTCTTGATCTTCTCCAGCCGCTTCAATTCTTCGTCGGTGCGCACGGTAATGAACTTGATCACCGGCTCTGTGACGCGCAGACGGCGTTCAAGTTCGTGCACGATGGCGCCGCTGCCCTCGACGATCAGAAGGACAAAAATGCCCTCGTTGAAGCGACGAACCGTATAGGCGAGCCGCCGTTTGCCCCAGATCTCAGTCTTTGCCGTGCCGCCCGCCGAAGTCACCGAGGACTCAAGCGTCGAAATCAGCTTGTTCAAATCGTCGTCCACCATGTCAGGCCGGACGATAAACATCAATTCGTAAGAACGATTCATTCTCTTCTCCAAAATCGGTTCTAGGTTTTGGGCTTTAGGCGCTAGAACCCAAAGCCCAGCGCCTAATGCCCAGCGCCATCTTCTGGCAGTTCCGGCTTGCGATTGAAACGATTCATCGCCGCTGCCGGCCCTTCCTTCAAAATCATGTGCACCGCCTCTGCCGCGGCGTCGATGATTTCGCTGATCGTCTTCTCCTGCGACCTGCGAAACGGCGTCAACACAAATTTGACGCCGTCGACCACCTTGCGCTCCGGCGCAATTCCTAGCCGAATCCGCAGGAACTCGTCTGTCGCAAGCGCACCGAGGATGGATTCCATCCCGTTGTGCCCCGCCGAACTGCCCCGCTGCCGGATGCGGATCGCGCCAAGCGGCAAGTCGAGTTCGTCGTAAACCACGATCAAGTCCTGCTTCACATCGACCTGATGCTCCGCCACCAACTCCCGCACCGAAAGCCCACTGCGGTTCATGTAGGTTTCCGGTTTGGCCAGGACCGCAGGTTGCCCAGCGATCGTGGCGCGCGCGGTCAGCGCACGGCACTGGCGATTCCGGATCTCAATCCCCAGTTCGTTGGCGATCGCATCGATCGTCAGAAACCCGAGGTTATGCGGGGTGAACTGATACTCGATTCCAGGATTTCCCAAACCGACAATCAGTTTCACGAAAGTCAGCTCTTAGCTTCCAGCTCCTAGCTAGCAGCCAGAAGCTCATAGCTTTCTTTATTTCTTTTCTTTCTTCTCGGCTTTCTCAGGCTTCTCAGCCTTGCCCTCAGCCTCGGGCTCTTCCCCTTCAACCTCCTGCTTGCCCTTCTTGATGACTTCAGGTTCAGCAGGCGCGGCAGCCGCTGCTTCAGCCGCTGCTTCGGGTGTCGGAGCCACTTCTTCCTTCACCGAGGTAATGTGCGCGACCATCCGCTCGTCGTCGGTAATGAATTTCAGTTTCGCGTTGTGCTCCAGATCTTTTACGCGCAATTCGACGCCGAACACGAGATGGCTGATATCAGCTTCGATCGATTTCGGGATGTCGGCGGGCAGACACTCAATCTCAACTTCGCGCAACAATTGCTCGAGAATGCCGCCCTGCGTCTTCACACCTTCCGCTTCGCCTTTGAGGATGATCGGCACCGTCACCTTGAGCTTGCGATCCATCGCGATGCGTTGAAGGTCGACATGGAGCAGCTTTCCCTTCATGGGCTCGAACTGCCAGTCCACGATCATCGCTTTTACGCGAGCATTCTCGAACGCCAGGTCAAAAATCGTGTTGTGGCCGCTCTCCGACTTGAGAATGCGCAGCACCTGCCGCGGGTCGACCGAGATGGCGTCCGCTTGTTTTCCGGCGCCATAAACGACGGCCGGGATTTTCCCATCGGCTCGCACGCGTCGCGCGTCGTTCTTGTTTCCCGGCTCGCGTTTTTGCGCTTCCAGGATGCTTACATCGGTTGCTGTTGCCATAAATCCGTGTCCGTCCTTCTAGAGAAACAATTTGCTGACTGAAGTTTCTTCGTGAATCGACTGGATCGCTCGCCCAATCAATCCGGCGATGGTCAAAACCGTAATCTTTCCACCTTTTTCGGTTCGCGCCGCATCCGCTTCACCGTTCAGGGGGATCGTATTCGTGACCACGACTTCCCTGATCACCGAATCCACGATGTTCTGGACCGCAGGTCCGGAAAGCACGGGATGCGAGCAGCAAGCGTAGACTGCGCTCGCGCCGTTATCCATCAGAGCCTGAGCCGTTTTCACCAGCGTGCCCGCGGTGTCGATGAGGTCGTCGATGATCAGACAATTGCGCCCCTCGACGTCGCCGATCACATGCATGATTTCCGCAACGTTCATCTCCACGCGGCGCTTGTCCACGATCGCTAGGGCGGCGTCCATTTTCTTGGCAAAAAACCGCGCGCGCTCCACGCCGCCCGCATCGGGCGAGACCACAGTCAGGTTCGGCAGGTTCATCTTCTTGAAGTGGTCTACCAGCACCGGGGAGGCGAAAAGGTGATCCACTGGAATATTGAAAAAACCCTGCAACTGCGGCGCATGCAAATCCACAATCAACGCCCGATCTGCGCCGGCCGTAGTCAGGAGGTCGGCCACCAGCTTCGACGAAATCGGAACACGCGGCTTATCCTTGCGATCCTGGCGTGCATAACCGAAGTAGGGAATTACCGCCGTGATGCGCCGGGCCGATGCGCGCTTGAGCGCGTCCATCATCAGGAGCAGTTCCATCAAGTGCATGTCTACAGGGCGGCATGTCGGCTGCATCACGAAAACGTCGGCGCCGCGGACGTTTTCCTGAATCTGCACATAGGCTTCGCCGTCTCTGAATCGCGTCACGATGGCCTGGCCGCGATTCATCCCCAGAAAATGGCACACCTCATCGCAAAGCGCCTCGTTTGCCGTTCCGCAGAAAATCTTGAACTTGTCATCCACGCGGGAGCGCTGGGGCTTGCGTTCCGGCTTTTCGTCCGCGATCGGCTTTTTTTCCGTTTTCTCAGCGGTCGTTGTCGCAGTGGCCATTGTTCAGGTCTCAGGTGTCAGGTCGCAGGTATCAAGTCCTGGACCCCAGGTTTTCCTGAGATCTAATACCTGTCACCTGAGACCTTGTTTTTCTGGCTGGGCCGCTAGGATTCGAACCTAGACAAAGTGCTCCAAAGGCACTTGACCTACCATTAGTCGACGGCCCAGTAACCCAATGTTGATTGCTGGATCTTGATTTTCGATTGGAACCCAACTGCCTTTCTATTTTCAATCAACAATCGAAAATCAACAATCAACAATTTTCTTCCAGTACTGCGCCCGGGTCAGGGTCGTCGTTGCTATGGCCGCCAGCCCTCGTTTTCGCAAAATCCCCGCCGCTCCAGATGCAGCGGCCCGGGTTTGAAACAGCCCGTACACGGTCGATCCCGACCCGGAGAGCGAAGCGTACCCGGCCCCGACGCGTTCGAGCGCACGTTTGATGTCGCGCAGTTCGGGATATTGCGGAAAGACGACCTTTTCGAAGTCGTTTTCAATCCCGGCACGGACAAGGTCGAGAAGCGAGCTCCCGGCCCGGCTCCCGCTTATAGCAGGAGCACCGGTGTGCGGTGAACCACTCAGCCACGCGGACAAGACGCGGCCAACCTGTAATAGTCTATCGGACGCGTCTGGGGCCGTCAATTCAGCCGTGCTGTGTGGAGCGGCCGCCCCGGTCCAGCCAGCCGAGGGGATCTCGGCTGTATCTTGCCGCTCCATCCAGGCGTCCCAATCCGCAAACGCTTTCGGAGTTGACACCCCAACTTCCGGCGTCACGACCACAAGCGGCATTACTGGGAGATCAGGCAGCGGATACACTTCTTCTCCACGCCCGACTCCTAATGACGTCCCGCCCACCAGGAACTGCGGCAGGTCTGACCCCACTTCCGCCGCAGTTCGAAGCCGCGCCGGACCCGAGAGACACTTCTTTAGCGCCCGCTCCAGGGCCAGCATCGTCGCGACGGCGTTCGATGATGCTGCCCCCATACCGCCCTGTACCGGGAGCCGCTTCTCAATTTCGATCGCGACTTTCCCTGTCACACCCAGTTCTTTCATCGCCCGCTCGACGATCCGGAAGCAGGTGTTGGACTCGTCGCGTGGCACTCGCGGATCGTCGCACACAATTTCGATTGCCGCCCCGCGGCGAACCCTGACCCGAATCACGTCATAAAGCGCAATCGTCTGATACACAGTCCGCAGCTCGTGAAATCCGTCCGCGCGCGGCGGACCAATATACAGGCCGAGATTGATCTTGGCGAACGAACGGGCTGTGACCGTCATGAAGGAGGAATTGTAAGCGATCTACACGGTAACGCGTGGGTTGCGCACAAATGAAAGATCAGACGAACACTACTTCTTCTCCAAGCCCGCGTCCAGGTTCAGTTCCGACCCAATCGTGATCACCATCTCCTTTGACCACGGCTTGTAGCCGGCTTTTTCAACGCGGAACGTGTGTTTCCCGGGAGGCAGGTTGATCTTCGCTGGTGTGTATCCCATCGAATCGCCGTCGACGAATACCTCAGAGAGATACGGAGTCGAGCGCACGGTGACAGTGCCTATCGTGGGCGCCGGTGGAGGGTTTGGAGCAGTTTGTGGCGCGGCTTCCGCCGCCGCGGCGACTTTTTCGCTTGTTTTTGATCCTCGGGCCGAGAAACCAATCGTCGATTCTGCCGGAGCATCAAGCTCTTCAAGCTGCTTTTGTTCGTCAGCCGTCAGCGGCGCCATTGGCTGTGCCTTCTTGCGTTGCGTGACATGTAAGCGTAAGTCTCCGGTCGCGGCATGCAGATACATCAAGTCACCCACGGTTTGAATCTTGATCGGAAAG
>Ga0335084_10005728_pt1 | contig 12305 bp, 12 predicted proteins | sample Lox_Sample_44_FD_206721 | JGI IMG/M metagenome (GOLD analysis project Ga0335084, IMG submission 206721) | Soil microbial communities from Loxahatchee National Wildlife Refuge, Florida, United States - Lox_Sample_4.4 | ecosystem: Environmental > Terrestrial > Soil > Wetlands | place: USA...
GCGGATGTTCGCCCTTCGACCCGACGGTGGCCTCGCGAAGCTCCTCGGCGGGCGCGAAGCCACCGGACGCCAGCTCGTCGATCTGGCGCTTCGGCAGACCGCCCCGGAGATTCGGGCGGAGGCGGCACGGGTCGCGGTCGAGGCGGCGATGAAGGATCCCGAGCTCGAGCGGATGCTCCTCGGCGCCCTCGAGGGCGTCGACGATCGGACCCTCGCCCAAGGGCTCACCGGTGTCGCGGGCGACGGAGCGATCGGGCTGCTTTCGCTGGTGGCCGAGCAGGCGCGGGGCCGTCCGCTCGGTACCCGCGCAGGCCGCCTGCTGGTGCAGCTCGGCGTGACGGGCGAGTAGCGGTTGCCAGCTCGCGGGGAGCGCGCGTACGCTCCCCTGTGATGCGGGCCGCGGCCATCGTTCTCGTGCTCGTCGCCGTCGGTCGCGTTGCCGCGGCCCTCGGCGATCTGCGCTACGAGAACGAGCGCGTGACGGCGCGCTTCGAGCACGTTCCCGTCGCCGACGCGGTCGCCGCGCTCGCCGGCGCGACCGGGGCCGAGCTGCACGGCGGCATCATCTCGACGCGCGAGGTGACGCTCGTGCTCGACGCGGTGCCGGTCGAGGAGGCCCTGCACCGGCTCCTCGGCGGCCAGAACTTCACGGTGAGCTACGCCGACGCCGGGCGCGTCACGCGCATCGTGCTGCGCGGCGGGCCCGAGGCCCCGGCGCCGCCGCCGGCCGGGTCGCCCGCCGCCGGCGCCGCTCCCGAACCGGCGAAGCCGGGCTTCCCCGTCGTCCTCGGGCGGATGTTCGATCGGCACCGCCCGATCGACATCCCGGAGCCGCTCGCGAAGGAGGTCGGTGCGAACAAGCTCGGGATGCCCGAGCTCCTCCAGATGGCGATGGCCGACGAGAACGGCATCAATCGCGCTCTCGCGACCAACGTCGTCCTGACGGCGCTCGAGCGCGAGGCGCGCTATCGCCGGGCGTTCCTTCGCTCGCTGCATCGCCTCGATCCCGAGGAGCTGGCCGGCATCGCGACCGGACCCGACGGTGCGCGCTTCGAGGAGATCCTCGAGTTCCTGGCGGCGCACTCGCGCGAGCCGACGCTCCAGAAGAAGGCGGGCGTCGTGCTCGACCAGCTGCGTGAGGCGCGCGACGGCGCCAGCGGCTGAGCGTGCTCAGTGGGCGTGCCGCTGGTAGCGCGCCACCGCGGCATTGTGGTCGGCGAGCGTCGCGGAGAACTGGTGCGAGCCGTCGCCGCGCGCGACGAAGTAGAGATAGTCGACCGGCGCCGGATCGACCGCCGCTTCCAGCGCCGCGCGGCCTGGATTCGATATCGGCGTCGGGGGAAGGCCCGGGATCGTGTAGGTGTTGTAGGGCGTCGGCCGGTGCAGATCGGCGTGCGTCAACGCGCGATCGCCCGGCTCGCGCCCGTAGAGCACCGTCGGATCGGACTGCAGCGGAATGCCGCGACGCAGGCGGTTCACGAACACGGCCGCGACGAGCCGGCGTTCGTCGGCGCGATGCGCCTCTTCCTCGACCAGCGAGGCCAGCGTGACGACCTGGTGCAGCGTGAGCCCGAGCTTCGCGGCCTTCATCACGAGCGCCGGCGTCGCAACGTCACGGAAGCGCTTCAACATGGCGCGCAGGATGCGATCCGGAGGCGTCGCGAGGGGGAAGCTGTAGGTGTCCGGGAAGAGATATCCCTCGGCCCCCTCGGGCGGGAGATCTTCGGCGGCGAGAAACGCGGGATCGTCGAGGAGGCAGTAGAAGCTCTCCTCCGCGCCGAAGCCGGCGCCCGCGAGCGCGCCGACGACCTCGCGCACCGTCAGGCCCTCCGGGATCGTCACCGGATGGAGCGGGTCGGGGCGCGAGGTCACGCGCGCCAGGAGCTCGAGCGGCGAGAGGGGCGTGGTGATCAGGAACTCGCCCCACCGGACGTCGCGGTCCTGCCCGGTGGCGCGTGCCCACAGGGTGAGGAGCTGCGGGAAGCGGAGGACGCCCAGCGCCGCGAGCTCGTCCGCGACCTGCGCGAAGCGCTGCCCCTCCTCGATCGTCACGACGATCGGCGCGTTTACCGGCGGACCCGAGCGATGGAGCAGGACGACGGCCCCGGCCACGACGCCGATTGCCGCCATAAGTCCGCAGACCATCAGGGTGATGACGACGCGGCGCTTCACAGGCGATGCCCCGCCAGGTACGACCGCAGGATGCCCGCGGCAGCCACCTGGTCGACGAGCGCCCGGCGATCCCTGCGCTTGACCCCCGTCTCACGCAGCAGGTCCTCGGCCTCCACGGTGGTGAGGCGTTCGTCCCAGAGGTCGGCCGGCAGACCCAGGTGCTGCGAGAGCTTGCTCGCAAAGCGCCGCACCTTCGCCGCCTGCGGGCCCTCGCTGCCGTCCATGTTGAGCGGCAGCCCGACGACGAGCCGCTCGGGTGCAAAGGGAGCGAGGAGTCGCGAGATCGCCTCGAAGTCCCGAACCCCACCAACGCGCCGCACGACTCCCACACCGCGAGTCGTGATCCCCAGCTCGTCGCAGACCGCGACTCCGATGCGCGCGTCGCCGACGTCGAGCGCCGCGATGCGCATCGGCCGCGCTCTAACATCGGGACCCGAACCCCGCAATCCCAAAGAAAAATCCGGGGGAATGCATTGACATCCGCTAGGGCCTTTGGCAGGGTTCGCCCGCCCCAAACAGCTTTTGTGTCGCGTTCCCCAGCGCGGCCTGGATCGGAGGACCGGCGAGTGTCGAGAGGCCGAAACCTGGTCGGAAAGGTGCTGGCCCTCGTATTCATGGGGGCGCTGCTGCTTCCGAGTATCCTCGGTGCGAAAACCACCAAGCGCTGCGCCCGCTCGGGGCACAGAAAGGACGCGAAGGTCGTCCGGGCGCCCAGCACGCCGGCGACCAAGCGCAGTGGGGGAACCAAGCGGGTCGCACGCTCGAAACACCGTCTGAGATACGCCCGGACCCGGACCCCGGGGGTTCGGGGGAGCGTCGACGAGCACATCCACATCCGTAAAGGGGACACCCTCGAGAACATCCTGGCCGCCCGGGGTGTCGGCATCACGTACGCCCGGGAGTGGCTGTCGGCCGCCGTCGGTGCGTTCGATCTCTCGAAGATCCGCCCCCGTCACGGTCTCACGCTGCGCTTCGACCGCGAGACCAGGGAGCTGGAGTCGATCCGCTACGAGGTGGACGCCAAGAGCCTCCTGGTGGTCGAGTCGTCGAGCGACGGCATCCAGGCGCGGCTCGAGGACCTGCCGTACTTCGTCGAGGTCAAGGGCATCGCGGGCAGCATCGAGCGCGGATTGCGCGAGGACACGGTCGCCGCCGGCGTGCCGGCCCGCATTGCCGCCGACATCGCCGACATCTTCGGCTGGGACGTCGACGTCGAGACCGGGCTCCAGCCCGGCGACGAGTTCCGGGTGATCTACGAGAACATCTGGCAGGTCGGCATGAGGCAGCCGCAGGCCGGCAAGGTGCTGGCCGCCGAGCTTGTGATCGGCGGCAAGCGGCAGACGGCCCTCCTGTTCGAGAACGACGACGGCGAGGGCGCCTACTACCGTCCGTCCGGCGAGGCCGTCTCGCGCACGTTCCTGCGCTACCCGGTCGAGTTCACCGAGATCAGCTCGGAGTTCTCGCTTGAGCGCTTCCATCCGGTCCGCCGGCGATGGCGGCCCCACTGGGGCGTCGACTTCGCGGCTCCGTACGGTACCCCGGTTCGCGCGGCGGCGAACGGGACCGTCGCTTCGGCCGGCTGGGAGAGCGGGCTCGGACGCGCCGTACGTATCGACCACGAGAGGGCGGTCGCGTCGACGTACGGCCATCTCTCGCAGATCGCCCCGGCGGTCGTTCCGGGGGCGACGATCGAGCGCGGCCAGGTGATCGGCTACGTCGGGTCGACGGGTCTCTCGACCGGCCCGCACCTGCACTACGAGATCACGCGCGAGGGCGAGCACACCGATCCGCTCGAGTTCACGTGCGATCGCGAGCCCTCGATCACCGCGCCGCTGGCCCGGCAGTTCGATCGCACGAAGAAGGAAGCGGTGAAACAGCTCGCGTCGATTCCGGGCAACATGGAGCCGACGAACCTCTCGCTCTCGACCACGCTCTTCCAGGCGGCGGAGTAGACGACGCGATACCTGGACGGACCGCGGCCGCGCCTGTTCGCGCATCGCGGCGCCTCCGGCACGCATCCCGAAAACACGCTGGTCGCGTTCGCCGCCGGGCTCGCGGCCGGCGCCGACCGCCTGGAGCTCGACGTGCACGCGACCGCCGACGGCCACGTCGTCGTGCTGCACGACGCAACGCTCGAGCGGACGACGAACGGCGCGGGCCCGGTGCGAGCGATCCGGCTCGCGGAGCTCCAGCGCCTCGACGCGGGCTTCCACCTTCGCGCGGCCGACGGCAGCCACCCGTACCGCGGGCAGGGGATCCGCGTACCGACGCTGGAGGACCTCCTCGCCGCGCATCCGGACGTTGCGCTCAACGTCGAGGTGAAGCAGGGCGAGCCGCCGATCGTCGATGCCGTGCTCGCCGTCCTCGACCGGCACGACGCCCGCGAGCGGACGCTGCTCGCGGCCGAGCACCACGAGATCATGGAGAGCATCCGTGCCGTCGCGCCGGACGTCGTGACGGGCGCGTCGACGGCCGACGTCGCAGACTTCATCTTCCGGCTGCGCGATGGACGGCTCGCCGACTACCGGCCGGTTGCGACGGCGCTGCAGGTGCCGCCCGACCACGAGGGGATGCCCATCGTCACGGCGGAGTCGGTGGCCGCGGCGCACCGGTTCGGACTCGAGGTCCACGTGTGGACCATCAACGAGGGGGCCGAGATGGCGCGCCTGCTCGACCTCGGAGTCGACGGACTCATGACCGACTTCCCGGCGCGCGGCGCGGCGCTGCTGCGACGGCGCGGGCTCCGCCCGGTGTAGCATCGGGGCCACACCCGTGGCGCCGTCGCGACGGGGCTGGCCTCAGACTGCCGATCGTGTAGGGCAGGGCGGCGGGCACGCAAGCTGCAATCGGCCACCACGGGGAGGGCGCATGGTCCAGGAGAAGACGACCTACTGCCGAATCTGCGAGGTCACCTGTGGGCTCATTGCGACGATCGAGGACGGACGGGTGACGAAGCTCCGTCCGGATCCCGATCACGTCGTCTCGCGTGGCTACTCGTGTCCGAAAGGGCTCGCGTCGCACGAGGTGACGCACGATCCCGACCGTATCCTGCACCCGATGAGGCGGACCGCCGCCGGATGGGAGCGCATCTCGTGGGAGCAGGCGGTCGGCGAGATCGGCGCCAAGCTCAACGCCTTGCGCGCCGCACACGGCCCGCACGCGATCGCTCTCTACACCGGCAATCCGTCGGGCTACGCGTACGCGCATCGCATCTACTCCGCCAACTGGATCAAGGCGATCGGGAGCCGCAACTCCTACGGCGCGGGCTCGCAGGACAACCTGGCCGACTTCCTCGCCGCCCGCTTCCTGTACGGGGCGAGCTTCCGCCAGCCCATCCCCGACGTCGATCGTACGCGCTACCTCCTCGTCGTCGGAACGAACCCGCTCGTCTCGCAAGGCACGCTCGTCCACATGGTCGACGCGAAGGCGCGCCTGCGGGCGGTGGGCGAGCGCGGGGGCAAGGTCGTCGTCATCGATCCGCGCCGCACCGAGACGGCGCGTATCGCCGCCGAGCACCACTTCATCCGGCCGGGGACGGACACGTTCATGCTGCTCGCCATGGTGCGCACGATCCTGGAGGAGGGGCTGGAAGACCGCGCCTTCCTCGCGGCGAACGCGACCGGCGTCGAGTGGCTTCGCGATCGGGTGGGGCCGTTCACGCTCGAGCGCGCGGCCGCCGAGACGGGCATCGACGCCGACACCATCCGCCGCCTGGCGCGCGAGTTCGCGGCGGCCGACGGAGCGTGCGCCTTCGGACGCGCGGTCTGCGGTCCGTTCGGCACGCTGCAGGCCTGGGCGCTCGACGTGCTCAACGTCGTCACGGGCAACCTCGATCGCGCGGGCGGAGCGGTGTTCTCGGAGGGGCTCGTCGACCTGGCCGCCACCGTGCGCCAGCTCGGGCTCGACGGGTACGGCGAGCATCGAAGCCGCGTCCGCGATCTGCCAGGGGTCCTCGGCGAGCTGCCGGCGGGCGTGCTCGCCGACGAGATCACGACGCCGGGCGACGGACAGATCCGCGCGCTCGTCGTCACGGCCGGCAACCCCGTCGTCTCGATCGCGAACGGCGCCGCCCTCGCCGCGGCGATGAAGCAGCTCGAGTGCACGGTCGTCATCGACGTCTACATGAGCGAGACGGCCGCGCTCGCCGACTACTTCCTCCCCGCCGCCACGTCGCTCGAGCGCGAGGACTTTCCGGTCTTCCACGTGAACCTCCTCACCGAGCCGTATTCCCAGTGGACCGAGGCGATGATCCCGAAGCTGGGCGAGGCCAAGGAGGAGTGGGAGATCTTCACCCTGCTCGGCGACGCGATGGGTCTCACCTACCTCGCGAACCCGGCGGCGCATTGGCTGCGCCGGGCGCTCCGGCTCGCGGGCAAGGAGTTCTCGCCGCGCTGGATCATCGACGGGATGATCCGCACCGGGCCGATGGGCGACTGGTACTTGCCCTGGTCGCGTGGCTGGAACGTCGCGCGGCTCGCCGAGCATCCGCACGGCGTGCGCCTCGGGGAGCTGCGGACGGGCGTCCTGCGCGCGAAGCTCCTCACCGCCGACAAGCGCGTCGCGCTGCGCAGCGACGACATCGCGCGCGAAGCCGACCGGCTGCTGCGCGAGCCCGCGCTCGCGCCCGATCGCGAGTTCCCGCTGCGCCTGATCGGCCGGCGCGACAACCGTTCGAACAACAGCTGGCTGCGCAACGTCCCGAAGCTCATGCGCGGGGATCGCGATCGCCGCCTCCGCATGCATCCCGACGACGCCGCGCGACTCGGCATCGCCGACGGCGAGGTCGCGCGCGTGCGCAGCCGGGTCGGCGCGGTCGAGGCCGAGGTGCGCCTCTCCGACGAGCTGATGCCCGGCGTCGTGAGCCTGCCGCACGGCTGGAGCGACGGCATCGAGACCCACCGGCACGTGGTCGCAGAGCTCGGGCGCGGACCCAACTGCAACGACCTGATCGATCAGCACGCGATCGAGCCGCTCGCCGGCATGGCGTGGCTGAACGGCTTCCCGGTGTCGGTCGAGGCGCGCGGCGCCTGACTGCGGCTACGGGATTGCTTTGATCGACTGCCGGTGGGCGGAGCGGGGGGTCAGAGCGTCTTGCGGTACCACGTCTGCCCCGATCCGCGCGGGCAACCCTCGGCGCGTCCGACGGCGAGGAAGCTGAGCTTCTCGTAGAAGCGTGGCGCCTGGAAGTCGTGCGTGTCGAGCACGATGAGCGCGCAGCCGCGCGCGCGGGCTTCCCGCTCGGCCGTCGCCACGAGGTCGCGCCCGATACCCCTCCGGCGCAGGCGCTCGGTCACCCAGAGAAATTCGATCCGGCAGTAGCCGCCCCAGGTGTAGCCGGAAAGGCCGGCCAGCATGTCGCCCGCGTCGTCGCGAACGAAGCACGCGAGCCGGCGACCGTCGTCGAACCCGGTCGCGGCGCAGTTGAAGGCTTCGATCTCTGCCTGCAGTCGCGCGAGGTCCTTCGGATCGGGATCGGCTTCGAGGACGATCACGCGCGACGGCATGGCCGGCGCTACTTCTTCTTGACCTCGCCGCCGTGCGCCTCGATCAGCGCCATGAGACCATCGTGCAGGAGGCCGTTCGAGGCGACCATCCCCGGCCGCAGCGGCGAGCGTCGATTGAAGACGAGGGGCTCGCCCTCGAGCCCGGTCACCTTGCCGCCCGCCTCCTCGACCAGGATCGTGCCGGCGCAGATGTCCCACTCGTTCTTCGGCGTGAGCGTGAACGTGGCGTCGCCGTTGCCGACCGACAGCTCGGCGAGCTTGAAGGCGACGCTGCCCGTCAGCTCCACGTGGCAATACGGCTTGAACGGCTCCCACTCGCCGCGCTTGTCCTCGGAACGGCTCGCCATCACGTGTGCGAGCGCGACGTGCGCCTGCTTGCTGACGCGCGCGGGCGAGCCGTTGAGGGTCGCGCCGGCGCCGCGGGCGGCCGAGTACATCCGGTTGGTCGCCGGGTTGTACTCGACGCCGACCACCGGTTTGCCGTTCTCGACCAGCGCCACGCACACGCAGAACTCCGGCACGCGCAGCGTGAACTCGCGCGTGCCGTCGAGCGGGTCGACGATCCACACGCGCTCCTTCGCGAGACGCTCGGGTGAGTCCTTCGTCTCCTCCGAGAGCCAGCCGTAGTCGGGAAAGGCACCGAGGAGGCGCTCTTTCAGCAGGTCGTCCGACTCCGAATCGGCCTGCGTGAGCCAGTTCTCCTCGCGCCCGGCACCCTTGTCGCTCTTCGCGACCTGCTCGATCGGCTTCTCGTAGTATCGTTTGACGATGGCGCCCGCTTCACGCGCCGCCGCCTCGGCGACCGCTCGTTCCCGCTCGAACGATGGCATCCGGGTTCCGTACACCATCGGCGCGTGGTAACCAACCGCTCGTGCGTACGCTCGTGATCGTGCTCGCGACGGCCGGCGGCGCGGGCTACGCGCCCGTCGCGCCCGGCACGGTGGGCGCGCTCGTTGCGCTGCCGCTGGTGCCGTGGATCGCGGCCCTGCGCGCCCAGTCGTGGAGCCTCGCCACCGGGCTCGTGCTCGTGATCGTCGTCGTGGCGATCTGGGTTGCGGGACGCGCCGAGGCGATCTTCGGCCAGGTCGACCATTCGCGCATCGTGGTCGACGAAGTGGCCGGCATCGCCGCCGCCGCGCTCTTCGTGCCCGCGACCTGGGTCGCGGCCGGGATCGTCTTCGTCGTGTTCCGGGTCTTCGACGTCGTGAAACCGTTTCCCGCCGGCGCGATCGACCGCGGCGTGCACGGCGGGCTCGGCGTCGTGGGCGACGACGTCGTCGCCGGGGTGTACGCGGGCGTCGTCACGCGCGTGCTGCTGGAGGTGCTGTGATCAAACGTGCCGCCGTCCTGTCCACCGGCGACGAGCTCACGACCGGGCGGATCGCCGATACCAACGCGCAGTGGATTGCCGACAAGCTGTTCGAGCTCGGCATCGACCTCGTCACCGTCATCACCGTCGGCGACTATCCGGAGCGCCTCGAGTGGGCGTGGCGGCAGGCGCTCGCGCAGGCCGACCTCGTGATCTCGACCGGCGGCATCGGCCCTACGGCGGACGACCTCACGACCGAGACCGTCGCCGCGGTGCTCGAACGCGCGCTCGTCGAGGACACGCCGTCGGCCGATCGCATCCGCCGCTTCTTCGCATCGCGCGGCGTCGAGATGCCGCAGAACAACCTGAAGCAGGCCATGATCCCCGAGGGCGCCGTCATCGTCCCGAACGCGCTTGGCACGGCGCCCGGATACCGCGCCACGGCGGGCGGCAAGCACGTCATCGTGCTGCCCGGCGTGCCCCGCGAGATGAAGCCCATGGTCGAGGAGACGGTGCTCCCCTGGCTGCGCGCGCAGCAGGGCGGTGACGTCTACCTGGCGCACGTCTTCCAGACGTTCGGCATCTCGGAGTCCGGGCTCGACGAGCTGGTCGCTGGCGTCGTCGATCCCGGCGAAGGTCGGGTGTCGTTCCGTGCGAGCTTTCCGGAGGTGTCGCTCCGCGTGGTCGTGCGCGGCGCTCCCGACGAAGCGGCGCGCCGGCTCGAGAGCGTCGCGTCCCGCATGCGCGAGCGCCTCGGTGAGTTCTGCTACGGCGAAGGCGCCACCACGTCGATGGAAGAGGTGGTCGGTACCGCGCTCCGCCGCGAGGGCCTCAAGCTCGCGCTCGCGGAGTCGTGCACGGGCGGGCTCGTCGGCCACCGCGTGACGTCCGTTGCGGGCTCGTCGGCGTACTTCCTGGGCGGCGTCGAGGCGTACGCGAACACGGCCAAGATGGCGCTCCTCGGCGTGCGGCGCGAGACGCTCGAGGTCCACGGTGCGGTCAGCGAGGAGACGGCGGGCGAGATGGCGGCCGGCGCGCGGCGGGCGTTCGGTGCGGACCTCGCCGTGTCGACCACGGGCGTCGCCGGCCCCGATGGCGGCACCAGGGAGAAGCCCGTCGGCCTCGTCTGCTTCGGGCTCGCCTCGAAGGACGGCGTGCGGACGGCGACGCACCAGCTCTGGGGCACGCGCGACTGGGTGAAGCTCCTCGCCTCGCAGGTGGCGCTCGACATGGTGCGACGGTCGGCGCTCGGCCTTCCGCCCTGGGATCCATCGCTCTTCCGCCGCCGCTGATGCGATGCTTCGTCGCCGTCGACCTCGCCGACGAGGCGCGCGCGGCGATCGCGGCGGTGCAGGCGGCGCTGCGCGCCGCGGGTCCGAGGGCGGACGTCCGGTGGGTCGATCCCGCGGCGTTGCACCTGACACTCAAGTTCCTCGGCGCGACCGACGACGCGCAGCTCCCGCAGGTGCGGGACGCGATCGCGACCGTGGCCTCGTCGCACGCGCCGTTCCGGATCGGCCTCGCCGGGGTCGGGGCGTTTCCGAGCCTCGCCCGGGCGCGGACCCTGTGGGCCGGCGTCGCGCGCGGCCTGCGCGAGCTCGGCCTCCTCGCCGCCGACGTCGAGCGCGCCGTCCTGCCGCTCGGGTTTCCGCTCGAGGCGCGTCCTTTCGGCGGCCACGTGACGCTCGGCCGGGTGCGCTCGCCCCGCGGCCTCGGGCCGGTGCGCGACGAGGCGACCGGGTTCGGGCAGAGAGGGCTCGGTGACTGGACGGTCGCGGAGGTCGTGCTCTACCGGAGCCACCTCAGCTCGAGCGGGTCGGTCTACGAGCCGCTCGCGAGGCTCGCGCTCGGCGGCGCGCCAGTCGGCGAGGACGGGTAGCCAGCAACTCGGGACCATGGACACGGCAGTTCTCGCCCCGGCGGGGGCTCTTGTGGGCCGAGCCTCGTCCATGGTTCTGTCGCCGCGAGATGAAGCGCGGGACAGCCCGTCTCGGACTGGTCCTCCTCGGCGTGTCCTTCATCGCTTCGGGGAGCGCGGCCACGGCCGATGCCGACGTGCTCTGTCTGAGGAAGTCGGGCGCGGTGATCGTGCGCAAGGCCTGCCGCGATCGCGAGACGGTGCTCGATCCAGGCGAGGTCGGTCTGGTCGGGCCTTCCGGACAGCCCGGGTCGCCCGGCGCCATGGGCCCCGACGGCCTGTTGCCCTTCGAGGTGCTCGACGCGCGCGGAGTGGCCGTCGGCGTGGTGGCGAGCGTCGACGGCCTCGTGCTTCTCGAGCACCCTGCGCTCGAGCGGCCGGTCCTCTTCGACGTCAGCCCGGAGGGGTTCGCCGACCGGAGCAACGACCGCCTCTATCACGAGCTCGCTGGCTGCACCGGGGCCGCCGCCCTGAGGGCGTCCACCGCGATCGCCGGCCTCGTTCCGACCGCGGTGCTCATGGGACCCGTCGCGTTCTACGAGACGGGATCGTTCGGCTCGTTCACGGCCGCGTCCTACGAGCAACAGTGCGGCACTGGCGAGGTGCCATCGACGCCTCGCGGTACGTGCTGCACCGACACCGGCTTCCCCCTCATGCTGACAGACACCTTCCCGGCCGCACGCGTCGGGCTGTCGGTCCTGGGTTTCGAAGCGCCGTTCCGGATGGTGGTGCGATGACGCGCGGCGGGGCAGCACTCGTCGTGGCTCTCGTCGGGCTGCTCGCCGGCGGAGCGCCCGCCGACGCCCGGATGCTCTGCCGCAAGCCGTCCGGGAAGGTTTTCGCCCGCGATGCGTGTCGCAAGAAGGAGACACAGATCGACCCCGGGCAGCTCGGGGTCGGGGGCCCGCAGGGGATGGCGGGTGTGCCGGGAGCAATCGGCCCTGCAGGCCGCCTGCCGATTCGCGTCACCGACGCGAACGGCCGTGAGGTGGGGCCGCTCGCGGACATCTTCGGCGGCGCGCTCCTGGCGTTCACGCCAACGGGCGAGACGGCTCCGGTGCTGGTCGAGATCGACCCCAGCGGCGTCGCGGACAGCGCCCGGTTCCGCGGGGACGCTTTCGATACCCAGATATCCTACGAGTCGACCGACTGTACCGGCGAGCCGTTCCTCTTCTTCGATTCATTTCGGGGCACGTTCTTCGCCCCCACGCTCGTCATAGGAAGCACGGTGTCGTATCCGGTCGGAGCAACGCGGGATATCACCGTCCGCTCGATCGAGCATCCGCGAACGGCGGGGCTCTGCGGTGCTCTGACGCCCACCGAGCGTGGCACCTGCTGCGAGGGAGTATTGCCTCAAGCGATACAGATGCGGATCCCGGCGCGCCGCTTCGCCATCGCCGAC
>Ga0335084_10005729_pt1 | contig 12305 bp, 8 predicted proteins | sample Lox_Sample_44_FD_206721 | JGI IMG/M metagenome (GOLD analysis project Ga0335084, IMG submission 206721) | Soil microbial communities from Loxahatchee National Wildlife Refuge, Florida, United States - Lox_Sample_4.4 | ecosystem: Environmental > Terrestrial > Soil > Wetlands | place: USA: Florida...
GGGATGGGCCCCGACACCACCACGCGCCAGTTGAGGGCCTCGATGGGCACACCCAGTGGTGTCCGGCTGTAGAGGGCGCGGTACACGGTCTCGAAATTGGCGGTGATGGCTTCGAGACTCGTCGCCCCGAGGACACCCGTGGGCACCTCGACTTCGACCTCGTGGCCCTGGCCGGTGTAGTGCGCCTCCGCTGTACGGCGGACGCGGATCTTCTCCTCGGGCACGTCGGCGCCGCGCAGAATCCTCCGCCCCTCCACTTCCATCTCCTCGAAGAGGCGGGTGATCTGCGCCCAGTCCGCCGCGTCGAGGCGCTGGGGTGCGGTGCGGACGAAGTCGAAAGCGAGCGGCGCGGCGAGCAGCCCATAGGCGGACATGGCGCCCGCGCCGAAGGGCACGAGCACACGAGGCACCTTGAGGATGCGCCCCACATGCCAGGCATGCACGGGTCCCGCGCCGCCGAAGGCGAAGAGGGGATAGGCGCGAAGATCCTTGCCGCGCTCGATGCCGTGCACGCGCGCGGCGCCCGCCATGTTCTCGTTGACGACCCGGTGAATGCCCCATGCCGCCTCGGTCAGCGTGAGCCCCATGGGTTTGGCGACGGTGTCCTCCACGGCCTGACGTGCGGCGTCCACGTCGAGGCGCATGCGGCCGCCGAGGAAAAAGCCCGGATCCAGGTAGCCCAGGAGGAGATCGGCGTCGGTGACGGTGGGGATCTTGCCGCCCTGCGCATAGCAGGCGGGGCCCGGATCGGCGCCCGCGCTGTCCGGACCGACCTTGAGGAGGCCCATGCGGTCCACGCGGGCCAGCGAGCCACCGCCCGCGCCGATCTCGATCAGCTCGATGCAGGGCACGCGGATGGGAAGGCCCGAGCCCTTCTTGAAGCGGTCGGCGCGCGCGACCTCGAACTCGCGGGCGAGGAGCGGCTCGCCGCCGTCGATGACGCAGGCCTTCGCGGTGGTGCCGCCCATGTCGAAGGAGAGCAGCCGCGGCTCGCCCAGCTCGCGCGCCATGCGCGCGGCGGCCAGCGCGCCCGCGGCCGGGCCCGATTCCACGAGGCGGATGGGCACGCGCTTGGCCGTGTCCGGAGTAGCCACGCCGCCCGCCGACAGCATGATGTAGAAGTGGCCGGGGATGCCCAGATCCTGAAGCTTGCGCTCGAGGTCGTCGAGATAGCGCCCCATGAGCGGCATGACATAGACGTTGGCGCAGGTGGTGGAGGTGCGCTCATACTCGCGGATCTCAGGCACCACGTCCGACGAGCAGGACACGGGCACGCCGGGCAGCAGCGAGGCGCAGAGGTCTTTGAGGGCGCGCTCGTGCGCGGGGTTGCGGTAGGCGTGCAGCAGGCAGATCGCCACCGCTTCGACTCCCGCGTCCTTGAGCCGCGCAATGGCGGCGCGCGCGGACGGCTCGTCGAGCGGCGTGAGCACGCCGCCGTCGGCCATGATGCGCTCTGTCACTTCGAGGCGCAGGTGACGAGGCACCAGCGGCGAGGGCTGGTCGATAAAGAGATCGTACATGTCGTAGCGGCCTTCGCGGCCGATCTCGACGGCATCGCGGAAGCCCGCGGTGGTGAGGAGCCCCGTCCGCGCGCCCTTGCGCTCGATCAGGGCATTGGTGGCCAGCGTGGTGCCGTGGATGAGCGAGCGGACATCGCTCGCCTGGCTGCCCGCGTCGTGGAGCACGGTGACCACGCCCTGCTCGACGGCCTGCGACGGATCCTTGGGGGTGGTGAGGAGCTTGCCGACGCGCACCGCTCCCGTCTCGTCGTCGACCCAGACGAGATCTGTGAAGGTGCCGCCGATATCCACGCCGATACGGGTTTGCCGCGAGGGTGTAGGTGTCATGCGCCGAGTGTACACGGCGCGAGGAGCGGGTCAAGACGGCCGGGGCGCCCTCCCCGTGTTCCGATACCGCCGGCCGACCCGGCGGTCCGGTAGGGTTCGCTCAACCTCGACGTGGTCCGGGATGACCCGATGCCACGTCGAGGCTGTTCGGCACAAGACCCTTAGGGCCGATTCTCTGAGGTCACGCCAGGTCGAAGCGATCGAGGTTCATCACCTTGGTCCAGGCCGAGACGAAGTCCTGGACGAACTTCACTTGCCCATCCGTGCTTCCGTAGACTTCCGCCAGGGCCCGGAGCTGCGAGTTCGAACCGAAGACGAGATCGACACGCGTGCCGGTCCACTTGACTTCGCCGGTCTTGCGATCGCGCCCTTCGAACACGTCCTTGGCGTCCGATGCCGCCGTCCACTCCGTGCCCATGTCGAGCAGGTTCACGAAGAAGTCGTTGGTCAGCGCCTCCGGCCGCTTGGTGAAGACGCCGTGCTTCGTCCCTCCGACGTTGGTGTTCAGGGCGCGCATGCCGCCAACGAGGACCGTCATCTCGGGCGCGGTCAGCGTCAGCAACTGCGCCCGATCGACCAGCAGCTCCTCGGCCGAGACAGGGTACGTGCCCTTGAGGTAGTTCCGGAAGCCATCGGCGACCGGCTCGAGGACGGCGAAGGAGTCCACATCGGTGTGCTCCTGCGAGGCATCCATGCGTCCCGGCGCGAAGGGAACCGTCACGGCGTGACCGGCATTCTTCGCCGCCCGCTCGACGCCTGCGCAGCCCGCGAGAACGATCAGGTCCGCGAGCGAGACCTTCTTGCCGCCAGACTGCGCGCTGTTGAATTTGCTCTGGATGCCCTCCAGAGTCGTCAGCACCTTCGCGAGTTGATCGGGCTGGTTAGCTTCCCATGCCTTCTGCGGCGCGAGACGAATGCGCGCGCCGTTGGCACCGCCGCGCTTGTCGGAGCCACGGAAGGTGGACGCCGACGCCCAGGCGGTCGACACCAGCTGCGAGACGGACAGCCCCGAACTCATGATCATGCCCTTGAGGGAGGCAATGTCACCTTCATCGACCAATTTGTGATTGACGGCAGGGATGGGGTCTTGCCAGATGAGCTCTTCGGCCGGAACCTCCGGGCCGAGGTAGCGGGCGCGCGGGCCCATGTCCCGGTGCGTGAGCTTGAACCACGCGCGCGCGAATGCGTCCGCGAACTGGTCCGGATTCTCGAAGAACCGTCTCGAAATTCGTTCGTAGGCGGGGTCAACGCGCAGCGAGAGATCCGTGGTCAGCATGGCGGGCGCGTGACGCTTGGCCGGGTTGTGGGCATCCGGAATCGTGCCGGCGCCGGCGCCTCCCTTCGGTTTCCACTGATGCGCGCCGGCCGGGCTCTTCGTCAGCTCCCACTCGTAGCCGAACAGGTTCCAGAAGAAGTTGCTGGTCCACTTCGTGGGCGTGGTGGTCCAGGTGACCTCGAGGCCGCTGGTGATCGTGTCACCGCCTTTGCCCGTGCCGAAGCTGCTCTTCCAGCCGAGGCCCTGCTCCTCGAGGCCGGCCGCTTCGGGCTCAGGCCCCACATGGGACTCCGGGCCGGCGCCATGGGTCTTGCCGAAGGTGTGGCCGCCCGCGATCAGCGCCACGGTCTCCTCGTCGTTCATCGCCATGCGCGCAAACGTCTCGCGGATATCCCGGGCCGCCAGCATCGGATCCGGATTGCCGTTCGGGCCCTGCGGGTTGACATAGATCAGCCCCATCTGAACGGCGGCAAGCGGATTCTCGAGATCCCGATCGCCGGAGTAGCGCTTGTCACCCAGCCACTTGTCCTCCGAGCCCCAGTAGACAGCGTCTTCCGGCTCCCAGGTGTCCGCACGCCCGCCGGCGAAGCCGAAGGTCTTGAAACCCATCGATTCCAGCGCGACGTTGCCCGCGAGGATCATGAGGTCGGCCCATGAGAGCTTCCTGCCATACTTCTGCTTGATCGGCCACAGCAGTCTGCGCGCCTTGTCGAGATTGACGTTGTCGGGCCAGCTATTGAGGGGCGCAAAGCGCTGTTGGCCGGCCCCGGCGCCGCCGCGGCCGTCGCCGGTGCGGTACGTGCCGGCGCTGTGCCATGCCATGCGAATGAACAGAGGTCCGTAGTGGCCGAAGTCCGCCGGCCACCAGTCCTGCGAGTCGGTCATCAGCGCCACGAGGTCCTTCTTCACGGCCGCCAGGTCGAGGCTCTTGAACTCTTTGGCGTAGTTGAAGCTCTTGCCCATGGGATCGGACAGGGGCGAATGCTGGTGCAGGATCTTGAGGTTCAGCTGATTGGGCCACCAGTCTCGGTTCGACGGGCCGGCGCCAGCCGTGTGCGTGAACGGGCACTTTGCTTCGGTTGACATCTGTTCTCTCCTTCTCTTGGTCTGTGGGTCGCTGACATCACCGACATGCCGACGTGGGCCGGCTTCCTGTATCTCGCTATCGTGCTCGACGGGTTGGAGCCGGCGCGTGATCGGCGACCGAATGTGGGCCGGGTCCCGCACCAGGCGGGCTTCGCCCGCCGGGTCACCCCTGAAAAGCCTGGACGGAGGGGCACGTCGCCATCCTCTCGCCGCCGAAGCGACTAGTCAAGGAGCGATCCCAGAGCGTAGGGGTCTGCCTCACTGCTGCCTCGAGCGGCGCCGGATACACTCACCCCTTGATGAGCCTCACCCCCGACACCTCCACGCGCGGCCCCACCCCGTGGAAGATCGGGTACTCGTAGATCGGCAGGTACATCACCCGGTCGCGCGCCATCTCCTGGATCTGGGCCAGGAGCGCCTCGCGCTTCTTCCGGTCCAGCTCCCACGCCTGCCGCTGGAAGAGGTCCTCGATCTCGGGCACGACGCCTGACGCGTACGCCCCGCCCTGCGTGACGAACGCCTCCAGCTGCATGGCGGCATAGCCGCGGATTCAACTCGCGCCCCCGGCTCCAGTCCTTCTCGCCGCCATCCGACTTCGGGTCAATTTGCGCCCGCCGCGCCGGCTCCGTCCTTGACGCCGCCCCGGTGGCTGACCCACAATTCCCGTGCCGAAGTACAGAGCGACCGGGAGGACGGACATGGCGCGCGACAAGCACTTCAAGGTCTGGCTGGACGGGAAGATCGTGGACCCCGAGCACGCGACGCTCAGCGTCTTCACGCTGACCGTCCTGCGCGGCGCGAACGTCTATGAGGGTCTGCGCGCGTACTGGAATCCCGTCAAGCAGCAACTGTACGTCTGGAAGCTCGACGAGCACCTGAAGCGGCTCGGCAACAGCATGAAGGTGATGCGGATGCAGCTGCCGTATTCGCTCGAGGATCTGCGCGCCGGTATCCTCGAGTGGCTCCGCGCGAACGACTTCAGGGACGACGTGCACTTCCGCCTCGTCGCGTACTTCGGCGATGGCGGTTCCGGCGGCGTGAAGGCGTACCGGCCCGAGGAGATCGATACCGGCGCGTTCATCCTCGGCGGGCCGCGACCGCACGACGCCAAGCTCGAACGGGGGCTCGCCATGGGCGTCGCGACGTGGCGCCGCATCGCGGACGACGTGGTGCCCGCCCGCGTGAAGGCCGGCGCGAACTACCAGAACAACCGGCTCGCCGCCGTCGAGGCGCGCGAGAATGGATTCGACGACGCGATCCTGCTGACGCAGGCCGGGAAGGTCGCCGAAGCGACGGGTGCCGCCCTGATGATGGTGCGCGACGGCGATCTTGTCGTGCCGCCGGTGACCGATGGCGTGCTGGAATCGATCACGCGTCGATCCGTGCTCGAGCTCTACGCGCGCGAGTACGATCGGGCGGCGGTCGAGCGCTCGATCGATCGCACCGAGCTGTACGTGTGCGACGAGATCCTGATCTGCGGGTCCGCGGAAGAGGTCACGCCGGTCGTCGCGGTGGATCGTCTGCCCGTCGGCGACGGCCGGCCTGGGCCCGTCACGAGAAAGCTCCAGCGCCTGTTCTTCGCCGCCGCGCGCGGCGACGATCCCGCGTTCGCGCATTCTCTCACGCCTGTGTACACCGGACCGCCCGGACCCACCCGGTGAGCGCGGGAAAGATCCACTCCATCGAGGCGATCGCAGTCGACATTCCGCTGACGCGAGAGCATAGACAACATACCGCCCGTTCTCGGACCGGGTCGGCGACGGAGTGGGGTTCTTGCCTTGGCACAGTCGCCGTCATGAAGGGCGGACGCTCGCACAAGAACCGGCTCGGCTGAGCGCCCATCCTGGCCGATATCCTCCGATCTTTCCAGTCACGACTGCGCGGCTCCATGGACGCATCTCGGCAGCCAGGCGACGACACGTGACGGTTCTCGGCCAGCGCTGCCTACCCCCGCCTGTCAGCCTCGAGATCCGACGAAACATAACCGCGTGATTTGGAAGCGTTCGTGGGACGCCCGCGGGCCGGCGCCGCGGTGGCATGACGGTTGCGAGCATGAAGGACATCTGGAGAGAACGCCCGTGGATAGGATCAGCGACATGATTGAGTTCGATATCCCGTGCCGGCTGTGCCGTACGCCCATGACGCTCCAAGTGCGCGATGAGCGGGCGCGAGCCGCCTTCGAAAAGGACGGCGCGCTCTGTGAGGTCTGCTACGAGCTCGGCTACGGCTCGAGGGCCACGACGGATGCGGCCCCGTCGACATCGCCCGCGAACGGGCACCTCGCAACTGCACCAATTGGCTCGCTCAGGCGGGAACCGGGGGCGGAGGGTTGACTCCCGTGTGCTGCAGGGTATGTGTGTCCGGAAGCGCGGGACGTACGAGCGTGCGAGTGAACGGCGCGGCCGGCGCGGCCCGGAATCAGCTTAACGTCGTGATCCTGGAGCTCAGGCAAGCGGTCAAGGAGCAGGGTCAGCTCGACGAGGTCGAGCGGGTGATGTACTCGGCGATGACCCAGCTCCGACACGTCAGCGAGCTCCGCGCCTGACGCGAAAGGGCTAGCGATGTAAACGCTCACTTGCAGGCACACGGTTCATGCTCTCGCTCTCGCGCCCGCGGACGACGCGCTGGCCGGCCAACTCCCCGCGTGTCTCCGTCACTACGGTCCGCTGCCCCTCGGGATGCGTGTCGGTGTGGAAGTAGATGACCACCCAGTCGCGCGTCCTCCCCAACTCGTGCGCCCTTGCTGTGTTCGAGAACAGCACCGTGAAATGCCAGTGGCCCCGCTCCGTGTGCAGCACCGGCAGCCAGGCCTCGCCCGAGGGATTGAAGCGACGCGGGGCGATCTTGGGAACGCGGTCGGCCGCAGCCGCTTCCCGGTATTCACGGTCCACGTCGAGCAGCACGTCCACCGGCGGCTCCTCGGCCGGCTCGGGAGGTCTCGGTCTGGTCCGGCCCAGCATGGCGCCCAGGGCAGCGCGCAGGCCGGCCGCCCGCCGCGGCCCGATGCCGGGCACGGCGGCCAAGCGGCCGTCGTGAGCCGCCACCTCCAGCGCCTCCAGCGTCTCCACTTGGAGCGCCTCGTGGATGCGCCGAGCGAGAGCGGCGCCCACACCCGGGATGGCCCGGAACAGCCGCTCCGGATCGAGCGTGCCGCGCAGCCGCTCGAGCTGGCTCCAGCGGCCGGTGCGCAGCATTTCGGCGATGGCGGCGGCGATCCGTGGGCCGACGCGGGGCAGCGTCTCGAGCCCCTTGACGCCGTCGCTCTCGAAGACCTCTCCCAGGTCCTCCGGCAGGCCAGCCACGGTCTGGGCGGCCTCGCGGTAGGCGCGGACGCGAAAGGGGTTGGCCCCCTGCTGCTCGAGCAGATCGGCCGCCTCGCGGAGCCTGTCGCTGATCGGCTGGTTGGGTGCTCGGCTCACGATACGCCCGCTCCGCTGCTCATCATCCACTGCCACAGAACCCTCCATGCCCAGGAGCACAGAAGCAAAGTGCTGTCGGACGGTACCATTGCCCCCGCTCCGATGCTTTAAGGCGTGGCGACCGTGCACGGGGCTGCTTCTCAGCCGGCGGTCGCGCCAGCCTCGGGCACCAGCTTCGCGGCCTGCTCCTTCACTCCGCGCAGGTCGATCTTTCCTGTTCCCAGCATCGGCAACGCGGCAACGTGAAAAAACTGATTCGCCCGAGGCTTCCAGAGCGGAGGTAAGTCGCATTCGCCGAAGCGCTGGAGGACGGGCGCGAGGGTGGCTTCGGCAAGAGTATGCAGCACGACAAGCCGTTCCCCCTTCTTTTCATCCGGCACAGATGCTACCGCGAACGTCTGCTCAGCAAGTCCGGCGATCTCGTGAAGTTTGTCCTCGATCCTAATATGCGGCACCATCTCGCCGCCGATCTTGCTGAACCGCGAGAGCCTATCCGTGATCGTCAGGAAGCCATCTTCGTCGAGCGCAGCGATGTCGCCGGTCACGTACCAGCCATCCTTTATCACCTCCGCAGTCTTCTCCGGGCGGCCAAGGTAGCCCATCATCACGTTCGGCCCGCGGACCAGCAGCATTCCCGGCGTACCTTCGGGAACGGCCTGCATCGTGACCGGATCGATCACACGCACGGTTACACCGGGCAACGGATGGCCGATATGCCCCCGCTTCGCTCCCACCTGCCGGAAACCGGCGGCACGGAAGTCCTTCGTATTCACCGACACGACCGGCGAACACTCCGTGCACCCGTACCCTTCCAGCGGCTTGATGCCGAATCTGTCTTCGAACGCTTGGGCCAGCCGCTCGGGCAACTTTTCGGCCCCAACCATCACAAATTGCAGGCTGCCGAAATCCTCCGGCGTGCACCGACGGATGTAGGCCTGTAAGAACGTCGGGGTGGCAATGAGCAGGGTGACCCGATATTGACGGACCAACGCTCCTATCGTCCGGGCCTCGAGTGGGTTGGGGTGATAGACGACGCCGATTCCGATCGCAGCTGGTAGCGCCAATGTCGCCGTGAATCCAAACGAGTGGAAGAACGGCAGAATGCCCAATACCCGGTCTTTGCCGTCGAGCATCAAGACCTGCGCCATCTGGGCGATATTCGACCCGATGTTGTAGTGCGACAGCATCACGCCTTTGGGGTCTCCTGTGCTTCCGCTGGAGAAGATCACGGTCGCAAGATCGTCGAGCCTGCGGCGCCCGCCTCCGATCGCCCGCTTCAGCAACCGAAACGGCATTCCGGCGATCACCATGGCCGTCAGCTTCTCACCGCTCTTCGGCGCCGCCGCGATCTCTTCGACCAGAATTGTCCTTCCGGGTACTTGCAGGTTCGGAAGCCGTTCCAGCAGCGCTTTCGTCGTGATCACCGTGGCGAGCTTGCACTGTCGTGCGCAGGACGCCATCACCTCGTTCGATGCCGTGTAGTTGAGATTGACCGGCACCTTGCCGAGTAGCAGAGCCGCGCAATTCACGAGCGCTCCCGGAACCGAAGGTGGCAGCAGGATGCCCACCTTCTCCTGCCCGTTCCAGGCCGTCCTGAGTCGTCGCGCCAGGAAGATCGATTTCGCCAGCACCGCGCCGAATCGCAGCGCCGGCGCACGCCCGTCGGCCATGGCGACTCGCAGTGGATGCCTCCGCGCCGTCCATACCAGCGCGTGATCAAGCGTGCGCATGCGCTTCCGACGGAACAGGAACGCGTCGGACTGCAAATCCTGCACGGCTCGGCGGACGTCCGACGCGATGCTCGTCGCCGGCATCGGCAGGCCGAAACTGACCGTGACGGGGTAAGGAATCCGGCGCGGGAACTTCCAAAGGAATCGCCCGCGCTCGAAGCTGAAGATGCTTCCCCACACGCCGTCGAGCGCGATGGGGACGATGGGAGCGTCGACCCCTTTCATGATTCGCTGAAATCCTCGGCGGAATGGCAGCAGTACCCCCGTGCGGGTAATCTGGCCTTCGGCAAAGATGCAGACGACCTCGCCGGCCCGGATCGCCTCCGACGCGGCCCGCAACGATCGAATCATGTCGCGAGGCCGTAGCTGCGATGAGATCGGAATCGCCCGCATCATCTTTGCGAACGGCTTGATGAGCGGCATCGCGTAGATATCTGTGGAGACGAGGAAACGGATGGGCCGGTCGGTCGAGGCGACCAGCAAGCAGGCGTCCACGAATGACATGTGATTGCAGACGAACAACGCGCCCCCGCGCTCCGGGATGTGGTCGCGACCGACGACCCTGATCCGGTACACGGTATGGGTGAGGATCCACAGCAGCAGCCGCATGAACCAGTCGGGCAGCAGAATGAGGACATAGATGGTCCCCGCCAGGGTGATCAACGCGGCCACCAGGAATACCGATGGCGGCAGCAGGTGCGCCTGCTTTACGAGGAGGTAGTACGCACCCGATGCCAGCGCGATGCCGACGAACGACAGCACGTTCGTCGCGGCGATGATCCCGCCTCGCTCTTCCGGCCGCGGCCTCTGCTGGATGAGCGCATTGATGGGCACGACAAAGAATCCCGCGAATCCGCCAATCATCGCCAGGAGAGCCCCGACCTGCCAGTAGTCCAGCCCGGGAATGGCCAGCGCGGCGCCGGCCGCGGTCATTCCCAGGGCCCCGAGCGGAATCAATCCATATTCGATCTTGTCGCCGGACAGGTATCCGGCGACAAGGCTTCCCACACCAATGCCGATTCCCAGCACCCCCTGGAGATATCCGTTTTGCCGTGGCCCCACCAGGAGCACATCGGCCCCGTAGATCAACACCGTCGAGAACAGCAACGCGCCGAGGAACCAGAAGTACGTGTTCCCCATGACCGCCAGGAACAGCGCGCGGTCCCGACGCATCCGCCCAATCTGGTAGAACAGGTCCAAGAAAGGATTGAACCGCAGCGTGCGCGACGGATCGGCGGCCGGCACGCGCGCGATGCCCAAGCTCGCTCCCAGCCCGAAGACTCCCAATCCGACCAAGATGAGTCCGGAAATACTCTGGCGCACCGGCCCGAACGCGTCCGCCAGCAATGCACCGGCGACGGTGCCGGAGATGATTGCCAGGAACGTGCCCAGGGCCAAGACACCGTTTCCCCACGAGAGCTTCTTCTCCGGCAGCACTTCAGGAAGCAGCCCGTACTTGGAGGGGCTGAACAATGCCGCCTGCGTGCTGATCAGAAAGATGGAAGCGAGTTGAATGGAGAGCACGCGCGTGGTGAGACCGACCAGGGCGATCACGGCCACGGCGATTTCCATCACCTTCGTCGCGATCGTCACCGTTCGCTTGCTGTAGCGATCGGCAAGGTAACCGCCGGCCATCGAGAACAGCACGAATGGAAGGGAAAACAGCAGACCGATGATCGGCACGAAGGTGTCGCGCTGGGCTTTGGGGATGCCGGCGCTCACCACCAAGAACAGCACCAGGTTCTTCAGGACGTTGTCGCTGAATGCCCCCTGGCACTGGGTGACGATGAGGCTCCAGAAACTGCGAGCTGAACCCGTTCTCACGGGACCTTCAGGAGACGGAACGTCCGACGACTCTGTCCTCAAGAGGAGGCCTCTCATGCGCGGCCGATGTGTTCCCCCAGGCGTACGTACGTATCCACGCCTCGCTCGGTGTTGGCACAGATGTCGGAGTCCAGCCGGATCGTGCCCCGCCGGAAGAGAAGCATCACGACCGACGCCCCGAGCTGGAAGAAACCCTTGTGGGCGCCGCGGGCCACGTGCTGTCCGGACACGTAGCGCTGCTGGATCGACCCGATCGAGAACGCACCCACCTCGACGATGAGCATCTGGCCGAAGCGGTCGGAGTCGAACACGGTCAGCATCCGGTAGTTCTCGGTGAAGAAGGGAACGAGCCGGCTGGCGGAATACGGGGTCACCGCGAAGAGTCGCCCGGGGATCCTCACCGCCCCCCGAGGAGTGCCCTCGGCGGGGAAATGGAAGTGGTGATAGTCGGACAGGTGGAGCCGTGACACGACGAGCGACCCGCCCGCGTAACTGCTGGCGAGCCGCTCGTCCTTCACCAGCGAGCGCACGTCAAGCTGCGCGTGTTTGACGGTGAAGACACGGTCCGCCTCCACGACCGGGTACGCGAGGACGCGGCCGTCCACCGGGGCGACGCAGGTCGCGGGATCGGGATCCATCCCACGCCGCGACAGGTCTATCTCCCTGATGATGAAGTCATTGAAGCTCTCGAACTCGCTCACGCGCTTGACGCACTCGTCGACATCCACGCCCATTCGCCGGATGAAGGCGGCGATCTTCCGTCGGCTCCGGGGGCGGGCGTTCAGCCAGCCGTAGAGGCGTGAAATCCACGGCCGGCTGAGAACCAGGCGGGTCAGCAGCCATCCCGGCTCGGTGTCGTAGGCCCAACGGAGTAGACGCGGCGACCAGATCGGATCCTCCCGGAGCTCGCCCGTCCGGCGGTCGACGTGGACAGTGAGACGGGGAGCCGTCATAGATCGAGCTGGAGCAGACCGTATTCGCGCTGGGCGCCGCGGAGCGCCTCGCCCACCAGCCTTCGTCCGGGGCTATCGTCGCCCACCAGCGCGAAGACGAAGTCCTCGTACCCATCGGCGAGGGCTCGCCACATGGTCTGGTACATGAGCGCCCCCCCTAGCCCGCGGCC
>Ga0335084_10005730_pt1 | contig 12305 bp, 12 predicted proteins | sample Lox_Sample_44_FD_206721 | JGI IMG/M metagenome (GOLD analysis project Ga0335084, IMG submission 206721) | Soil microbial communities from Loxahatchee National Wildlife Refuge, Florida, United States - Lox_Sample_4.4 | ecosystem: Environmental > Terrestrial > Soil > Wetlands | place: USA...
GCGCCACCGCGCCTTCGGGAGCGCCCAACGTCCCTTTGGTTGGCTACGCTCCCGTCGTCTATGTCGCCTCAGACGCCTTCAACTACGTCACCGGCCAGGTGCTGTTCCTGGACGGCGGCGGCCTGAGCTCGGAGCGGCGCCGCGCGGTTAGTCCTTCTTCTCGAGCCTCAGCGGCCTGCCGCCGCGGATGTTTCTGTCGATAAAGGTCACCGTTCCAGTCAGGTCCTTGGGCCCGACAAGCGACAATTGAACCGTCTGGGTTGGTCCTGTGAACTGGATGGAGGGGCGACCCCCCGCCTTCATCGACTTCGATGTCGACCTTCCCGAGGCCCTTGCCCGTGATTCCGTACCGGCCCGTGGCGACCCATTTGCCGTCTTTCTGCGTAACTGCATCTATGATCAGCGTGCGATTGGCGTCGGCCACTACGCTCCCGGCCGAGCCCGCCCACGTCGCCTCGCCTTCCCACTTGCCGACGAGGGACTTGGCGAGATCCACCTGAGCCCAAGGCGACGACGTCCCAAGGATGGCGCCCGCCACGGCGACACAGAACAACCGCAAGAGTTTCCACTTCATAGACTTCTCCTCGCAGCCATGGCACCTCGACTGCTCACGCGGTTGAGATTCGGCAGGAGATCCATCAACACTGGGACTGGAGAAACGATGATATCAGGTCTATGGCTGGCGTGCTTCCGGCCCGCCGTCGCCGACGAGCACGAATGGGCCCAGAGCGCCGGGTGTGCCGTCGCGGCCTGCTGTCACAGGGCTTGCTGCGCGCGCCGGAGGGCCTCGGCGCGTCCGAGGGCGCGATTCTTCGCGTATTCAGTAAAGAGCCCGGTCGTCAGCGCCGCCGTGGGTGTTGGCTACGCTCTCAGGCGGTGAGCTGGACCGGCTTGGCCGCCTGTACACGCCGGAGCGACGGCAACAGCAGCTTCTCGTGCTCCGGCGCGGGCAGCGGCAGGACGACCCGGGTCGCGAAGCCGCCGAAGCGCTCGAGGATCCTGTCGCCGATCTCCTCGTAGGTGCCGACGGCGGCAAAGGCGCGCACCATCTCGTCGGTGATCAGCGCAGGCATGCGGTCCCACCCGTTGGTGACGGAGAGCTCGTGCAGTTTGAGCCCGGTCTCCTCCCAGCCGTGCTGCGCCCACACCGTCGTATACGTGCGCGTGGAGCCGTAGAAGGCGACCGACCAGCGCACATGCTCGATCGCCTTGGCCACCGCTTCCCGTGTGGGGCCCGTGGCGATCATGCCGCCGCCGGAAATGTCGAAGCCGTCGAGCGAGCGCCCGGCGCGCGCCGCGCCCTTCGTAAGATTGGGCAGCGTGACGCTCCTCACGTACCGCTCGGTGCTGAAGGTGTGCAGGCGCACGCCCTCGCAGACTTCGCCGGCCAGCTGGGTCATGTACGGCAGCACGGCGGCCAGGGACACCGGCGGGCGCGGCACCCCGTCGGGCAGCGGGCTCGGCCGGTGGTTGGGCGTCATCACGTTGAGGCGGTAGTGGGTGCCCCGGTAGTCGAGCGGAGCGCGCTCCTGCCAGCAGGCCCACACCGCGCGCATCGCCAGGATGTAGTCCCGCATGCGCGGGCCGGGCGCCGTCCAGGGCATGCCGAACCGGCGCTCGATCTGTCCCTTGACCTGACTTCCGAGCCCGAGAAAGAGGCGCCCGCCAGAGAGCCGCTGCAGGTCGAACGCGGCGTAGGCCATCGTTGTCGGGCTGCGCACGAACGCCTGCGCCACCGACGTCGCCAGCGTCAGGCTGGCGCTGTGCTCGGCCGCGAGTGCCAATGCCACGAACGGATTGTGCGACGTCTCCGGGACGACGACGCCGTCGAAGCCGAGCCCCTCCGCGCGCCGTGCCGCGGCCGGGATGGCGCTGAGATCGTCGATCGGCAGCTGGCTCTCGACCTTCATCCTCCGGTCCTCCCTTCGAAGTTCAACAGGATCCTCTCCCCCGCACCGACCTGTTCCAGGGCGTCATGCCAGCCGCTATGTTAGTCCAGCGCCGCCTCGAGTGTCCTGTTTGACTTGTCCCGCGCGCTCTGACAGGATCGGCCCGCAATGCCACGGGAATTCCGCGCGAAGCCATTGATCGCCCGCGACGCCGGCCGGGGCGCCGTCGCCGCGAACGCTCTCCTCGTCCTTCGCCCTGAACACGAGGTCATGGAATGAGCTTCCGGGTCCGCCGCTCCTCGCTGATCCTTCCGGTCAACGTCCCCCGCTTCATCGAGAAGGCGCACACGCGGGGCGCCGACGCCATCGTCCTTGACCTCGAGGACTCGGTGCCGCCGGCCGAGAAGGCCAGCGCCAGACAGCTCGTGAAGAACTCGATCGCGCTGGTCGCCCGCGGCGGCGGCGAGGTCGCGGTGCGGGTCAACAACGATCCCGCCCTGCTGTCGGACGACATCGACGCCTCCGTGTGGTCCGGGCTCGCAAGCCTGTCCATCCCAAAGGTCGAGACCGCCGCGGAGATCGAGCGCTTGGCGGCGCAGGTCGAGCGGCTCGAGCGCGCGCGCGGCATTCCAGACGGGCACGTCAAGCTCAGCATCGCGATCGAGACACCGAAGGGGATCCTCGCCTGCGAAAGCATTGCGACGTCGAGCCCGCGGATCGTCACGATGGGCGTCGGTCCCGAGGACTACTACCTGTCCCTCGGCGTGGAGCCCTCCGCCGAGGGCATCGAGCTTCTCTATGCGGTCTCGAGGGTGGTCACGGTCTGCAAGGCCGTCGGCATCCAGTCCGTGGGCCTCCTCGGGAGCATCGCCGGCTTCCGGGACCTCGCCGCGTTCGAGGCCGCCGCCACCCGCGGCCGCAGCCTCGGCTGCGAGGGCGCCGGCTGCATCCACCCCGAGCAGGTCGCCATCCTCAACCGCGTCTTCTCCCCCGACCCGGAGCGGGTGCAGTACGCGCGCCGCGCGGTCGAAGCGTACGAGGAGGGTGTCCGCCGCGGCACCGCCTCGGTCAACCTCGACGGCAAGATGGTCGACATCCCCGTGTATCGTCGGGCGCAGGTCATCCTCCAGCGCGCCGAGGCGATCGCCGAGCTCGAGCGGGCGAAGGCCCTGGCCCTCGCGCGGAATCGGTGACCGGCGGATGCCACTTCAGACGCAACGCTTCGACGGGACCCTCCAGGGGCCGCTTCACGGTATCCGGGTGCTCGATTTCTCCCGGCTCGTGGCCGGCAACATGATCAGCCTGCAGCTGGCCGACTTCGGCGCGGAGGTGGTCAAGGTGGAGGCGCCGCGGCGAGGCGACACGCTGCGCGACTGGCGCGAGAAGGGGATCAGCGTCCACTGGAAGGTGTATGCGCGCAACAAGGAGAGCATCACCCTCGACCTGAAGGCGCCGGAAGCGCCGGACATCATTCTCGACCTCGCCGGACACTTCGACGTGATGATCGAGAGCTTCAGGTTCCGCTATCTGGAGCGGCTGGGCGTCGGGCCCGAGCGCCTGCTCGAGCGCAACCCGAAGCTGGTCCTCGTGCGCGTCTCCGGCTTCGGCCAGACGGGCCCCTACGCGAAGCGTCCGGGCTTCGGGACGCTGGTCGAGGCCATGTCGGGCTTTGCCTCCCGCAACGGCTTCGAGGATCGCGAGCCCGTGCTGCCGCCGCTCGCGATGGCGGACATGATCGCCGGGCTCTACGGGGCGATGGCGATCGTCATCGCGGTCCGGGACGTCGAGGTGAACGCCGGCCGCGGCCAGGTCATCGACCTCAGCCTGCTCGACTCCATCTTCTCGATCCTCGGCCCCGAGGCCGCGATCCACAAGCTGACCGGCAGGATCCGGAAGCGCGTGGGCAGCGCGTCGGAATCGACCTCGCCGCGCAACGTCTACGCGACCAAGGACGGCGGCTGGGTCGCCATCTCGGCTTCGACGCAGGCGATGACGGAGCGGCTCTTCGCCGCGATCGGCCGCGGGGACCTCAACGAGAACCCCGAGTTCAAGACGAACGCGGAGCGCATCAAGCGGCGCGGCGAGGTCGACGCCATCGTCGGCGGCTGGATCATGGAGCGGACGCTGGCCGAGAACATCGCCTACTTCGAGGAGGCCGGCGTCACGGCGGCGCCCGTCTACGACATCGGCCAGTTCCTGGAGGACCCGCACGTCCAGGAGCGCGGCATCGTATTCGAGGTGCCCGACGACGAGATGGGCGCGGTGCCGATGCACGCGATCGTGCCGCGGCTCAGCGGGACGCCCGGGGCGCTGCGGACCCCGGCGCCGACGGTCGGCCAGCACAACGAAAACGTCTATTCCCGCATCGGGTACTCGGCTGAGCGACTGGCCGCGCTCCGGCAGCGCGGCGTCATCTGAGATAGCGCTCAGTCCTCCGCGAGCCACACGTCCTGCAGCTTCTGGTTGGAGAATTGGTTGGGCGGGGCGACGTAGTTCTTCACCTTCGCCCAGTGCACCACGTTCCGCGTCCACCAGAGCCCCGGGATGTAGTACGCGTTCTCGAGCACGATCTTCTCCATCTCGTGGACCATCTTCTTGCGCTCGCCGGTGCTCAGGGCCCGCTGCTGTCGCGAGTACAGATCGTCGAGCCTCGGATCGGAAAGCCGGCCCCAGTTCTCGGTGTCCCCCGTGGTGTAGCGGCTGAGCCAGATATCGGGTTCGTCCATGAACTGGCTCGGCGAGGAGACGATCAGCTCGAAGTTTCCCGTGTCCTGTCCATCCGCGAACCAGGCCGCCGTTTCGAGCGGGCGATGCTCCGCCTCCACCCCGATCTTGCGCCACTCCTGGATCGCGAACACCCCCCAGTCCTGGAAGGGCAGCCGGATATTGCGATTCTTCAAGACGACCTTGAACCCGTTGGGATAGCCGGCCTCGGCCAGGAGCCGTCGCGCCTCCGCCCGGTTCTTCTCCGCGTCCTTGCCGAACCCAGGGAGCCTTTGCAGCTCCGCCTCCGGCAACGCGAACTCCGAGCCCGGGCGCAGCGATCCCCCGACGAGCTTCAGCCCGTTGATGGGAAACAGCACCCTGCCCGCAGTGTACCGATCGATGCCCAGCGTGAGCGCCTTGCGCACGCGGACGTCGTTGAACGGCTTGACGGTGCTGTTGGCCCAGATCCCCCAGGAGGAGATCATGCCCGTTTCCTGCACGACGACCTTGTCGCCGAGCTGCTTCTTGATCGATTCCACGTCCGGCCCCGGCAGGTTGCGGAACTCGATGTAGGCGCGCCCGGAACGGATCGCCGCCGCCCGCACCGACGTCTCCGTGCTGATGAAGAACTTGTACCCGTCGAGGTAGGGCCGGTCCTTGATGAAGTAGTCGGGGTTCCGCTCGCCTTCGAACGTCGACCCATGCGTGTAGCTCTTGAACTTGAAGGGCCCCGAGCCCATCACGTGCGTCTTGAAGTAGTTCGGGTCCTTGTCCAGGTACTGCTTGGGGTAGATCACGTTCCAGGGCGACGCCAGGTTGGCGAGGAGGGCGGCGGACGGGAACTTGAGCCGGAACACCACGGTGCCGGGGTCTGGAACCTCGACCCGCTCCACCGCCGAGTAGCTGGTCTTGCGCGTGCTCCGGACCCCCTCGGGCGGGAAGATGATCTTGTCATAGCTGGCCTTGACGTCAGCCGCGGTCATGACCGAGCCGTCGTGGAACCGGATCCCCTGCCGGATCTTGAACGTGTAGGTCCGCCCATCGGGCGCAACCTTCCATTCCGTGGCCACGTCGCCGATGATCTTCGAGAAGTCGGCCGGGTCGAACTGCAAGAGCAGGCTGTAGCACGGCGCCACGAGCTGGATATTGGCGAAGGTGCCCTCCTGGTGGGGGTCGAGGCTCGGCGGCTCGGCGCCGATGACCGCCAGCAGGATGCCCCCCCGGCGGGGCGTTTCCGCGGCCACGGCTCCCCGTGACATCGCCACATCTGCCGAAGCGACCAACAGCGCGACCGCGACAATGGTCAACAGCGATCGGCGACGTCGGATTCCGAGCCTCATCATCGGGCACCTCCGTGGGTGTGGACACGACACGCTGAGCCCTACACCTCCAGGTATCGCGCGCGGATCTCCGGCTGGGCGTTCAGCTCCTCGATGGTGCCGCTGAATCCGACGTGGGCCTTGCCCATGAGGTAGACGCGGTGGGCGAGAGACATCGCCACCTTCAGGTTGTGCTCGACCAGGAGGATCGACACCCCGGCCCGGTTGACCTCGGCCAGCACGTCGCGGACCTCCTTGACGACGAGCGGGGCGAGGCCCTCGGTCGGCTCGTCCACGAGCACGAGGTCGGGGTTGCCCATCAAGGTCCTCGCGATGGCGAGCATCTGCTGCTCGCCTCCCGACAGGAGCCGGCCCTTCTGGGCGGTCCGCTCCCGCATGAACGGGAAGTGCTCGTAAATCCGCTCGACGGTCCAGGTGGTGGCGGAGCGATTGGCCGCGGCCCGGCCCTGCTTGATCCCCATCGACAGGTTGTCGAGCACGGTCAGGTTCGGGAAGATGCGCCGCTCCTCCGGCACGTAGCCGATGCCGGCGCGCGCCACCTTGTACGGGGGCGAGCCCGCCAGGTCCTTGCCGCGATAGACGACCCGGCCCGAGCTCGCCCTGACCAGCCCGACGATGCTCTTCAGCGCGGTGCTCTTTCCCATGCCGTTGCGGCCCAGGAGCGCGACGATCTCGCCCTCGCCAACGGTCAGCGAGAAGTCCCGCAGCGCGTGGCTCTCGCCGTAGTAGGTGTTCAAGCCCTCGATCTCGAGCAGCATCGCCTAGTCCGCGATCTCTCCGAGATAGGCGTCCCTGACCGCCTGATTCGCCTTGATCTCGCGGGGCTCCCCGGTGGCGAGGATCTCGCCGTGGTGAAGCACCGTGATCCGGTCCGCCAGGGAAAACACCACGTCCATGTCGTGCTCGACGATGATCACGGTCCGCCCCTCCGTCAGCCGGCGAATCAGGTCGACGGCATTCCGGGTTTCGTCGCGTGACATCCCGGCCGTGGGCTCGTCGAGCAGTACCAGGTCGGGCTCGGTGCTCATCGCCAGGCTGATCTCGAGAGCCCGATGCTTGCCGTACGAGAGCAGGCGGGCCGGCAGGTCTCGCTCGGCGGTGAGGTTGATCCGCTGGAGGACCTTGTCGGCCTCCTCGGTGACGTCCCGCATCGCGTCCACCATGCGGAGCAGGTTGAAGCGGATGCCCCGCCGGCCCAGGATGCCCATGCGAACGTTCTGGAACGCCGTCAGCCTGGGAAACGTGCTGGTGATCTGAAAGGAGCGCCCCATGCCGAGTCGCACGAGCGCGTGCGGGCTTGCCCCGGTCACGTCCTGATCCTTGAAGAGCACCCGTCCGCTGCGCGGCGCGTACGTGCCGGTGATGACGTTGAAGAGCGTGGTCTTCCCCGCGCCGTTGGGGCCGATGACGGCGTGCCGTTCGCCTCGCTGGACGTTCAGATTGACGCGCGACAGCACCTGCAGCCCGTCGAAGTCGTGGGAGAGGTCCCGGGTCTCCAGGATCATCGCGCGGGCTCCGTGGCGCCGGGCGGCACGACGCGCGGGCGGGCGCGGGCCCGGATCGTGTCCACGAACCCCATGAACCCCAGCGGGGCATACATGATGACGAGGATCAGGATCAGCCCCACCACCAGGTCGACGCGCTCCGTGTAGCGGCTGGTCAGCTCGCTGATGACCCCGAAAATCGCCGCCCCCAGGATCGGCCCGAAGAAGCTTCCGATGCCGCCGATCATCGTCATCGACACCGGTATGAAAGAATTCGAGACGTGCAGGGCGTCGGCCGAGATCAAGTTCTGGAACAGCGCGTAGACCGACCCCGCGACCCCGGCGAAGCCCGCCGAGAGCAGGTACACGACCGCCTTGGTGCTGGGAACCCTGTAGCCCAGGTAGGCGACCCGCCTGGGATTGTCCCGCACGCCGACAATGACGCTCCCGAACGGCGTCTTGGTGATGAACCAGAGGACGAGGATGCTCAGTCCCAGCACGGCGGCGGCGAAGTAATAGAAGCTCGACGGGTTCTTCATGTCGATGCTCACGAGACCGGGGATACTGAGCGGCGGGATGCGGAAGCCGCCGATCCCGTCCTCGCCCCCGGTGACCGCCCGCAGCTTCAGCGCCAGGACGAACATCAACTGGGCAAAGGCCAGGTGGAGCATCGAGAAAGCGGTGCCGCTCACCCGGACCATGAGGGGAGCCAGGAGCGCGGCGAGAGCGAGCGCTGCCGCCAGCCCGATGACCAGGGCGGGGAGAAGCGGCAGGCCTTTGATGTGCGTCAGGGCGAGCGCGGTGCCATAGCCGCCGGCCCCGAAGTACATGGCGTGGCCGAAGCTCAGGAGCCCGGTGTAGCCGAGCAGGAGATTGAAGGAGACCGCGTACAGCGCGAAGATGCCGAACGTGACGAACACGTTGGTGAAGTAGATGCCGAACAGGTGCGGATAGGCGAGCAGGCCGGCCAGCGCCAGGCCCCCGCCGATCCATCGCCGCACGGCCGGCGTCATTCCCGCTCGCCGAACAGGCCCATGGGCCGAAAGGCCAGCACGATGGCCATGAAGACGAACATCAGGACGGGCGCGAGCTGGGACACGAACTGGACACCGTACGAGTTCAGCTCGCCGAGGATCAGCGACACGAGGAAAGCGCCCCAGAGGCTGCCCAGCCCGCCAGTCACGACGACCACGAACGCGTCCATGCCCATCTGGTCGGCCAGCCCGGGGTAGACCGTGAGGATGGGCGCGATGACCACGCCGGCCACGCCTGCCAGCCACGTGCCGGTGCCGAACACGAGCATGAAAACCACGGGGACGTTGATGCCGAGGGCGTTGACCATGCCCGAGTCGGACACGGCCGCCCGCACCACCATGCCCAACCGCGTCGTGTAGAGCAGCGCGGCCAGCGCGCCCAGCACCACCAGCGCCAGGCCGATCACGAACAGGCGATAGACGGGGTAGTCGAGCCCCCCGAGCGCGAGCCGTCCCTCGAGGATCGCCGGGACGTGGATCGGCAGGCTCTCCGTCCCCCAGAACACCTTGACGCCTTCCAGGATGACCAGCGAGATGCCGACGGTCAGGATCAACTCCCCCATGTGCCCGAAGGCGTGCACCCGGCGGAGAAGGAGACGCTCGCACAGCACGCCCACGGCGGCCGCCGCAACGGGCGCGACGAGGAGCGCCAGCCAGAAGCTCCCGACCAGCGCCAGCACCTGGTGGCAGATGTACGCGGACAGCATGAAGAAGGAGGCATGGGCAATGTTCAGGATGCCCATCATGCCGAACACCATGGTGAGCCCCGACGCCACCAGGAACAGCAGCATCCCGTACGCCAGCCCGTGAACGCCCTGGGCCACGTACATCGCCGTAGTTGGGTCCACGCCTTGTCCTCTGCCAGCCCCAGTCAGGAGCTGAGGTGATCGCCGAGTCGCTCGAGCGCCGGCTTCGCCGGCGCAACTGCCTTCACGGAGTTGACCACGCGCGCCGCCGGTGGGGGGTGTCGGGGGGAGCGGCGGCGCTCCCCCCGACCTCCACTCAGTCCCCGGCTCTACTCGCCGGCCTCGCTCTTGTCCTTGCAGCGCGCGAGGGCGCGGTCCATCTTCGGGAGCACGTACTTGGCCGGGATCATGACCGTCGGGCCCACGCTCGCCGTCCCCTCGTACCAGTAGAACGGCGCGATGTTGAACGACTCCCGCTGCTTCGCGGGGGCGACGTATTCCTCGACGTGGAGATCCTGGATCACCTTGTGGTCGCATGCCCGCATCGTGAGGACCTTGCCGTTGAGGAGCTGGTAGCTATCGGTCTCCCAGACCTTGATGATCTTCTCGGGGTCCGTGCTTCCCGCCCGCTCGATCACGCTCAGCAGCCAGTACGTCTGCTGGATGTAGGAGCCGATGTTTCCGGTCCCGTGCTCGTAGAGGCGGGAGTTGTAGGGGGCGGCCCACTTCGTCTTCCAGAGCGTGTTCCAGGCCTTGTACGCCTTGATCTGACCCGGCGTCTTGAAGAACCCGCCCTCGGAGCCGTACTGGCTCACGTGCACGAGGCCGGTGGTGCCGTCCACGCCCACGCGGTGAAGCATGTTCGGCTCGTCAAGGAAGATGTTCGCGAACGGCAGCGTGACGCCCATCTGGCGCGCCTGGACGAGCAGGTTCTCGGCGTCCGGGATCCAGTCGCCGGTGAAGATGACCTCGGCGCCCGAGGCCTTGACCTTCTGCAGGTATGGCGCGAAGTCTTTCATGAAGAGCGGGTGGTAGTCCTCGCCGACCAGCTCGGCCTCGGGGTAATACTCCTTGAGCCCCTTTTTGAACCCGTCAGCAAGGGAGTGGCCGAACAGGTAGTCCTGGCCGAGGATGTAGAACTTCTTCTCCTTCTTCCGGACCTTGCCGTAATGGTAGGCGGCGGCCCGGCCGATCTGCTCGGTGGAGAACGACGTCAGGAAGGAGTAGCGGGTGAAGCTCGACTCGTCGTACAGCTCGTCGGAGAGCGCGGCCGTCGTCTGGGCGATGACCTTGTACTTGTCGGCCACCTGGTTGATGACCTTCATGAGGTGGCTGCCGTCGGTGCCCCAGAGCACGTTCACCTTCTCCTGCAGCACCATGCGCTCGGCAACTTTCTTCGTCTCCGCCGGCGTGGAGGCGTGGTTCGCCTTGATGACCTCGATCTTCTTCCGTTTGCCGTCGACCATGATGCCGCCCCGCTTGTTGATGTCGTGGGCCGCCCACTGGACGGAGATGAAGTAGATCTGGCCGACGACTGCGGCCGGGCCCGAGAACGATGCCACCACCGCGATCTTGATGGTGTCCCCGGTGGGGATGACCGGGTTGTTCGGATCGAAATCCGACATGTCGGCCATCTTGTCCGGATCGAAGGCGGCCTTGGGACCGGCCGCCAGGGCTGGAAGGGCGCCGACCAGCACGAGACACGCGAGGACGACGAGGACGAGAGCCGTGCGCGGTGGTTTCATCGGGTCCTCCTTGACCGTGTGGAGTCATCGGCAAGCCGGTTCACGCGAGGTGCGTCACGAGCACGTCCATCGGATCCTTCGTCGAGTGTGACGTCCACGCTTGTCGGGCAATCAGGTAGCACGCGCCCCGATCGGTGTCAATGAGACGTACGCATGAGTCACAGATCGGCCCTCTGACGACGGCCGCTCACCCCTCACCTCTGCTGCACCAGCTCCACCATCACCCCTTCCGGCCCCCGCACGAACGCGAGATAGAGATCGCGGCTGCGCATCACGGGCCCGACGGCGATCTCCGCCCCCTTGCCGCGCAGCTCCGCCACCGCCGCGTCCAGGTCGTCCACGGTCAGTCCAAAGTGCTCCAGCCCGTAGTGCGGGAACCCCGGGGCCGCTCCGGTCTGCTCATGCGGATGCGGCGGCGCGATCAGAACCGTCTGTCCTCCCACCTTCATGCGCACCCGCATCTGCCCGGGATAGAGCGTGCCCGGCGGATAGATGTCCCGCGTCACCTCGGCCCCGAACATCGTCTCGAAGAAGCGCGCCGTGGTATTGGGGTCCGGGCTGCGCAGATGGATATGGTCGTACCGGTACTCGGTCATGAGACGATCTCCTCTCGGGTCAAGCCCGCCGTACAGCATCCGTCCGGGCAGGGAGCGGCGGGACAGGAACGCGCCTATAATACGTTCCGCGATGCCGAAAGCGTACGGCGGGAAGATCTGGGACGAGCTCATGGTCGGCCAGGAGTTCTGGACGGGCGGCCGGACCGTGACCGAGGGCGACGTGCTGGCCTTCTCGGGCCTCACGGGAGATTTCAACCCTCTCCACGTCGACGAGGAGTTCGCGCGCGCGAGCCCATTCAAGACGCGCATCCCCCACGGCCCGTTGATCCACGACATGTACCTGGGTCTGCTTGACCGCCTGGGGCTCATCGCGGGCACCGCCCAGGCATTCCTCGAGCTCCGCTGGAAGTTCCTGGCGCCCGTCCTGGTGGGCGACACGGTCCACGCGCGCGTCGTCGTCCAGGCGAAGCGCGAGGTCGAGAAGCGCGACCGCGGGATCGTCACCTTCGCCGTGACGCTGTTCAATCAGCGAGACGAGCCGGTTCAGGAGGGGGAGCACGTCCTGCTGCTCTCGCGCCGGCCCGGGTGATCTGAAGCGTCGTGACGCGTGGCGAGCGACTTTCAATCGCCACAAGATCGATGGTTGTCCCGGGCGACGCTACGCTGCTCGCGATGAGCAGAAGTGGACGGCCTGGCTGATTCCCATCACGCAGCCAGCAAGGTGGTGATTCAACAGCAGGTCGCCCGGCGGACGTGCGGCCATCGCCGCAGGGGACACGGTTCGTACGCAAGGGCGTAAACTGGCCTCGTGGAGCGTCTAGCCTTGCGCGCACATTCCTGGGCCCTGACCCGAGCGGCGCTGAC
>Ga0335084_10005732_pt1 | contig 12301 bp, 12 predicted proteins | sample Lox_Sample_44_FD_206721 | JGI IMG/M metagenome (GOLD analysis project Ga0335084, IMG submission 206721) | Soil microbial communities from Loxahatchee National Wildlife Refuge, Florida, United States - Lox_Sample_4.4 | ecosystem: Environmental > Terrestrial > Soil > Wetlands | place: USA...
ATTCCCTTTGAATCGCGCTGTGCCTTGGTCATCTTGTAAATATCTTCTTGAACAGGGTCTCCTGGATCCATTTTCTTCTTAATTCCGTCCATCCCAGCAGCAAGAACAGCTGCAAATACAAGATATGGATTTGATGATGGATCAGGGGCTCTAAATTCTAGTCTTTTTATCTTTGCATATTTTTCTCCCTTGAAATGAGCAGGAATTCTAATTATGGCAGATCTATTGCTTGCACTCCATGCAATATACACTGGGGCTTCATATCCAGGAACTAGTCTATGGTAAGAGTTTGTTGTAGGTGCAACAATTGCAGACAATGCTCTTGCATGATTCATAATTCCACCGCAATAATATCTTGCAATCTGACTTATCTCATCCTTGTCATCTATGTCAAAGAATTTGTTCTTGCCATCTTTCCATAAACTCACGTTTGTATGCATTCCAGAACCCGCATCCATGGAAATGGGCTTTGGCATCATTGTCGCAACCTTATCATACTTTTTGGCTATGTTTCTAACAACATACTTGTAGGTTTGAGCACCATCAGCTGAGTTAGTTAATGTATCATATCTGATATCAATTTCACATTGACCGGCAGTTGCCACTTCATGGTGATGATTATCACATAAAATTCCAAAATTTTCATTTAAAACCTCAACACAGTCATTCCTAAACTCTGTTAAAGTATCCGATGGTGTGCTTGGATAGTATCCCTTTTTCAACGCCATTGGATAGCCCTTTCCTTCCTGGTTCCATGGTGCTTCCTTTGATTCTATTGAGTATGACTGACCCTTATATGGTGTCAATACATCCCATGTAATTTTATCAAAAACAAAGAACTCTACTTCTGGACCCCAGTAGCTAGTGTCAAAACCCTGTGAGCTTAGATATTTTTCTGCCTTTTGTGCAATACCTCTAGGATCTGCATCCAGTCTACCCTTTCCCCATCCCCAATACACATCACAAATCAATCTTGCTGTCTTTGAATTTGTCATCCATGGAATTACCGCATATGTATTTGGATCAGGTTTGAGAACCATGTCTGAATCCTCAATAGACGCAAATCCTACGATAGAAGATCCATCAAGTTTTGGAAGCCCATCCTGCATTTGTTGTGGGGTAAATAGATTAGCCGAAATAGTTGTGTGATGAAATCTTCCTCTAAGGCCAGTAAACTGTAAATCGATAAACTTTATCTGGTCGTGCTTTATTTTTGCAAAAACCTCATCAGCCGAATAAGAAACTGATACTGGCTCTCCACCAATCACTTTATATGGCAATTTTGCACCTTGATCATAAAACAAAGGGGTCTATGATTTAAGTATTGTTGGTTATGTAAATGTCAGAAACAAAAAAAATTGATGTAAATTCATTGTATGCTCTTCTTCTCCGAGAAGTAGAAAATGATTCAGTGCAGGAAATTGATCCTCATCTTTATGGAAACATAGCACAATTTCTTGGCAATCTAAAAAACCAAGATTATGATGGTGTAGAATCAAAGATAACAGAATCACTTGTTAAAATTATAACTGAGATGACATCACTTCTCCTGAAAATTAGAATAGAAAAATCAATAGACTCGGACGAGATTGATTATACAAACTTACTTGATGAGGAGAGATTCATAATAGATTCCGAAGATGAGCTACGGCAACGAAAAGAAACTATTCTCTCTGCAACACTCAACGGTAGACTAAAACTTCTCGAGACAGTAGCAGAAAGTCATAGGGCTAGATCTATTGTAGTTCGATTCCTCAAACCAATTGATTCTATAGTCGGAACAGATTTGCAGACATACGGACCTTTTGAATTAGAAGATGTTGCTACCTTGCCCTTTGAGAATGCACGTGCGCTTATTGCCAAGAAAGTAGCAGTAAAGATAAGCTGGGAAGACTAGAAATTAGACAAACCATGTGATAGATTAATGCATAATGGTATAGACCTTGACGTTTATTTTCTCATAATACTCTATCCTGTTGCTGGATTATTCATTATAGAAATGGTTTGCAGAGCAATAAAAAAGATCCCAAACTGGATCAAACTTCTGACTCAGGCAGTGATGTGTGTTGGCTTTGGGATAGCATACCTTACAATGCACGTTGCACACTGGCTAACAGCTGGAGTCCTCTTAGCCTTGGCATTTGCTCTATTTTACCAAGCAAAGCTCTCAAAACTTAATCCACAAAAAACAATGTACTAGCTAAATCTTTTAAAAATACGTTTAATGAAACTCTGCCTTCCTATACCCTTTGTTCTTTGAATCTTTTTTTCGCCAAATCGAGTTGACCTTATTTGGTATAGTTTGACACATCTATGGTCTTCTGGAAGCCTATGTTCAGCACAAAATTTGTCGTTACAGTAACTGCACTCAAAAGGCAAGTCTTGTTTTTCTCCACAGTATGCGCAATCAAATTTTTCCATGATAATTATTGTTAGATAATACTAATTAGTGTTAAGCAGAAAGGGTATCATAATTTTAGTGGCTAATTAACAAAACTTATTTACGCAAGACAGCGTGATGAAAAATGATTTTCAGTATGATAAAAGGACAAGTAGCTGTAGTGACAGGAGCGAGTAGTGGTATAGGATATGCCACTGCACTTGCAGTAGCAAAGGCAGGAGGAAAAGTTGTTGCCGGTGCTAGAAGATTAGAGAAGCTAGACCAACTCAAAAAAGATATTGAGAAAATTGGAGGAGAGTGTATCATATTATCTTGTGACGTAACAAAACGTGCCGACTGTGATAATCTCATCAATACTGCAATGAAAAAATGGAATAGAGTAGACATACTCATCAATAATGCAGGATTGATGCCGCTTAGTTTTGTAAAGAACCTTAAGGTAGATGAATGGGATCAAATGGTAGATGTAAACATCAAAGGGGTTCTGTACTGCACAGCAGCAATAATCCCTCATCTCATTAAGCAAAATTCTGGTCACATTGTAAACATATCATCAGTTGCAGGGAGAGTAGTGTTCCCTGCAGGAAGTGTTTACTGTGCAACTAAATATGCAGTCAGAGCATTCAGTGAAGGAATTCGACAAGAATTATCAACTAGAAATAATATTCGAGTAACAACAATAGAGCCAGGTATAGTAGATACTGAACTTACTAACACTATTACTGACAAATCATTGGAATCATTTGTAAAACATTCAAAAACGATCCAGTCTTTAAAGGCCGAGGATATTGCAAACTCCATATTGTTTGCATTGGAATCGCCTGTCCACATGAATGTAAATGAGATAACCATTAGACCTACTACGCAAGAAAGATAATGACTGTGCTTTGACTTGAAACCAACTAATATAGTAATTCTAGGTGGAGGTTTTGGAGGCCTTGCAGCAGCAAACGAACTTCGAGAAAATTTACCTCAGGACGCTCGCATTACAATCATTGACAAAAAAGATTGGTTCATGATGGATCTTGTCAAGCTTTGGATTCTAAACGGGACAAGAAATTTTGAACTTTCACAGCGGCCCTTACAAAATATTACAAAGAAGGGAATTGAATTTGTAAATGAAGAAGTAATCAAAATAGACTCGACAAAAAAGACAATTAGGACATCATATAGACAGTTTCATTATGATTATTTAATAATAGCATTAGGCGTTGAGCTTGCTCCCGAATTAATTCCAGGTCTAAATGAAAACGCGTTTATTTTGTATGAACTCAAAGACGTTCCTAGAATTCGGGATACTATCAAGCAGATGAGAACAGGAAAAATTGTGATGGCTATCATGGGACTGCCATACAAATGTCCTCCTGCGCCATACGAAGCAGCACTTCTTATTAGATCAGTTCTTGAAGAAGCAGGAACAAGTGATTCCATTCAAATGGAATTCTACAGTCCAACTCCAATCACCTTGCCAGCAGGCGGTCCAAAGATAAGTGAGGATATTTTTCAAATCCTAAAATCTAAAAACATAGAATTTCACGGAAACCATAAGACCGTTGCAGTTGGTCCAAACAAGTTAAAGTTTGAAAACGGCGAGACAAACTTTGATGTACTCATTGCAATTCCTCCTCACAAGGTACCATCAGTTGTAATAGAATCTGGATTTGCACAAAAGGGGCAGTTTGTTGATGTTGATAGAACTTGCAAGACAAGCCAAGATAATGTTTATGCAATTGGTGATGTCAACCAGATTATGATAACAAACAAGATAGCAGTGCCAAAAGCAGGAATTTTTGCAGAAGGAGAAGGAGTAACTGTTGCAAGAAACATCATATATCAAATAAAAAAAGAATACCAAACTGCTATCTTTGATGGAAAAGGAGGATGTTTTTTGGAAACTGGCAAAAAAATAGCTGGCTATATTGAGGTTGACATGTTTGCAAGTCCTGATCCTCTGACCCAATTAAAGTCTCCATCAGAAGAATACTTTTCAGAAAAAGAAAAATTTGAGAAAGAAAGACTGGAACGATGGCTTTAGTTACTAATTTAGAAAATTCTTAGCAATCTGATCCCACAATTTAATAATTTCAACTATAGCCAGCAACCTCAGGGGCCGTTGTCTAGCTTGGTATGATGCTAGCCTGGGGTGCTAGAGGTCGCCGGTTCAAGTCCGGCCGGCCCCGCCATAAATCAATGAGATTTTGTCATAATTTACAATCTTATTACTAATCTTGAATTGTCATGTCGTTTTTAGTAGAAATTCCTTCATAGTTAGGCATGGGAAAAAGAAAATTCATCATAGACACAGGCAAGGAAAAGATTGAGGTAGAAGGACATCAACACAAGAATGTAGCAATAAAATACCTCATGAAAAGGCGAAGGTCTCTTCTTATGACAAGAGATAAAGAAAAAGTAGAAAAACTCTTCCAAGACGTTCCAAAAATAATATCAATAATAGGCGGTCATCTTACAAAATCTTATCAAGTAAACTGGGAAAGAGAAGGTACAACAGAGTTTGAAGGCTCTAGATTTGTGTTTACTTTAACTGAATTACCTGAAAAATCTATTGAAATCCTTGCCAACTAGTTGCAACTTTTAGTTATTTTTTTGAGATAGACTTGAACTATAACTTGGCAGTCCAAGCACGTCTAGATACGCCTTAGGGATCATTGATTTGGATTGAATCAAAAGATCATTAGCAGCAGAATCAAGAACATATGTGACTGCCCAATCTTCTTCACTTCTAATGGATCGGCCAAAACCTTGCAATAATTTCATTAACGTTTGAGATTTGTACCACATGGGAAATTTCTGCATTTTAATTTTGGTTCTTCGTTCACTCAAGTTTGGATATGGAACCTTTGCTATTATTTGAAATCTGGAAAGATCATCTTTCAAATCTACGCCTTCCCACAAAGACGAGGAAAGTAATACTCCAGTTTCATCTTCTGAATGGGCTTGCAGTATTTCATCTTGTGTCATACCGTTTTCATTTCTACTATGACAGATCCTAATTCGTTTTCTGTTCTTTTCGGAGAGATTATTTTTTATTTCAACACATCTCTTTTCAGATGAGGTGAGTATCAAGCCTCTTTCAGCAGGATGTTGTGTCATAATTTCATTAATTTTTTGTATAACCGAAAGTTCATCATCTCTACTTGTAGAATAGCTTAGTTTTCTAGTATTGAGAAAATTAATTCTTCTTCTATCAGCTGGGAAAGGTGATCTTGGAGTATCGACAAAGGCAACTTTTGAAGGCTCAAGACCAGTATTCTCACAAAAACTTTCCTTATCTATTGTTGCAGACATGAAAATTTTATTCTCTATATCAAAGAAGGTCTTAACATAGTTTGAAATATCTAACGGCTTAATGGAGACAGATTTGAAATTTCCTCTTTCATCTTTAAAAGCTTCGTTTACTACGAAATTTTCTTTATTTGAGAATACTTCTGAGTGGGCATTTGCCACTTTTTCATATCTACTTTCTAATTTAGCAAGCAACATGTAATCTGGATTTAACAAGAATGATTTACTTTCCTGAAGATCTCGAATTTGTCTTGAATATGATCTGGCCAGATCATCTAGTAATTGTATAACTAGATCAATGTCATTTAGATCATAGTTATTTGCATCTATTCCACACTCAGAAAGATATCCATTATAGATATCGATTCCAATAAATTGGATTATCTGATCTTCTATCTTATGGGCTTCATCAAAAATTGCGATTGGTTTAGAAACATATTCTGCATATGGTTTCCTACCATATTTCATTAACTGAAAGTATGATGCATAATTCCAGATTGAATGGGGAGAAACTAATGCGCGATACTTTTGTTCATAGTAATGGCAATAATCAAGACCATTTTCTGCAAGCTCACCTAGCTTCGGCTTGAACTTACAAATTTCCTTATTTTTCTTACCGTTTTTGTTTATGGTCTCTTCGCAGAGTCCCTTTTCACAAGTAAGGCCCTTTTGGATAGCCTTTCTTTCATCTAACTTGTTTATTCCTTGATGCTCCATCAATTTTAGGCAAGCAAAATTTGATTTTCCTTTGACAGGCATGAGAAATTTTAGGTCTTTTGAGTACTGGTCCTGTAATTGCTTGGAGGCAGTAACAATGAAAGAATTGCCATAATATCTAGCAAGGGTTGCAGCGATAAGCGATTTTCCAACTCCAGTTGGTGCGGAAAGAACTATTGTTTTGTATCCTGATTTTAGTTGCACTTCAATTCCTTTCAATATATCTTTCTGAATCTCTCTTGGTTTGAATTCGTCTGGAAAATATTCGAGAACAGTGGTCATTTTAATTTCAGTTTCATAAACCTTTGAAAGAATAGACTACTTAATTCCTTGGTTTGATGAAATGTTTCAATTCGGGAAAAGAACTTTTCCAGTATATTATATTATCATCCAATTTTATCAAACTTTTTCAGGCTCTTCCAGAGATACCAAGTAGCTATACTTCTGTATGGTCTCCATCTCTCTCCTAGCTTTTCAGCATCCTTTGGTTTAGGAAGCTCAGGTAAGGAAAATACCATTTGTACTCCTTTTCGTAAACCAAGATCATCAACAGGAAAAATATCCTGTCTTCCAAGAGAAAAAATAAGAAACATTTCTGCAGTCCATCTTCCTATGCCTTTTACTTGTGTCAAATGATCAATTACATCCTTATCACTCATTTTTGATAATAATCTCATGTTCAACTTACCTTCCTGCACATGTTTTGCTAAATCCTTAAGATATTCAACCTTCATTTCTGACAGACCCACTGAGCGAAGTCTTGTTTTTCTAGTTGAAAGAATCTGTGCAGCCGATGGAAATTTAGGGTATAGATTCTTAAATCGCTGGAAGATTGCTTCTGCAGCTTTGGTTGCAAGCTGTTGAGAAATAATTGATTCTACTAGCACCGCAAACTGATCATTTCTTCTTTTTAGAGTATAATCTCCGATATTTTCTATAATTCCACCTAGTATGGAATCTTTCCTAAGAGCGCCTAATCCATCTTGAATATTCATTTTAGCTTGGCTCGGGATGAATTGTGATTATTGCATTTTTGATCTGGTTTTTTATCTTACTTTCTATTTCCGAGACCAAATCATGAACTTCTTCGATAGTAAGGCTCTTCTCAAACGAACAATCGATATCTACCTTCAAAATATCTTGAAGCTGTAGCGTTATTACACGGCCCGTCTTCTTTACTTTAGGGTAATCCTTGATAATGTTAGCAACCTGCTCTTCTATTGTTAGGTCTTCTATTGGAATGGTTTGTGGAATTGAAACATAGGGTTCTAGATGAATTGTTATGTGGTTTACATTTACTATTGCCTTTTTGATATGTTCTTCAATTTCGTCAGAAACACTATGAGCATCCTCAAGTGACATGTTTCTATCAACCATTACATGCAAACTTATGAAGAATCCGTCTTTTGTAGCTGAAGAACTGATGTTGTGTATACCTTTTACCCCTTTGACAGTAGAAGCAATATTGTTTATGAGATAGTCAATAGGAACATCTTTCCAGGTTGGTTCAAAGTGGACAGTTACTTTGGAATTTATTATAGTATCTTTGATGTTCTTTTCTACGTTGGCGCTAATTTTATGAGCTTCTTCAAAACTTGAAGCACCGCTTAGTGATATTGTAACTTCGGCAAAAATATCACTTCCAGATCTTCGCATCTGAACTGATTCTGTTTTCATTACCCCCTCCGTTTTGCTAACTATTTCATGTACTTTTGTTACCATGTTTTCGGGAACCGCATCTGTTAGCTCAAGTCCTGATTTGTGGATTAACTTTAGACTCAAAGCTGCAAGAAGTGCTCCTAGGATTAATGCTGCTATAAAGTCTGCCTGGTAGAATCCTAGAATTACAAGCAATATGCCTACCAACGCGACAGAGGTAGAACCCATATCCATAAAGGCATGGTAGAGGTCTACTCTAAGCGTAGAACCATCAGTTTTTTTTAATGCTCTGTTTAGAATTACTACTCGAAACACAATTGACCCAAGTGTATAGATTGCCGCAGATATTGCAAGCATTCCAGGTAGAACTTCAGGTTTGGGTTCTTGTATTCTTGATATTGATTCATAAATGAAAAAACAAGCTATTATAAGAATTATAATTCCTCCAATAAAACTACCTAGAGTCTCGATCTTGCCATGGCCATAGGTATGTTCTCTATCGGGAGGTTTTGTGGACCATTTTGCAGCAACAAGCAAGATCGCAGTAACAATTGAATCTAATACTGCATGAATACTGTCTGTAATCAGAGCAAGACTATTAGAAAATATTCCAATAAAGAGTTCAACTACAAAAGCAGAAATTATCACCGCTAATGAAATCCTCAGCGCGTTTGTCTTTATGTCCTGTAAACTCATATTTTGTCTAGCCCTAGAACTTTTAGTACATTATCAAAATTTTCTCTTGATTGATTATGCTTGTATTTCTTTAATACAAGTATCAATCTTTTCTTGCTGGGTACTTTCATGATTTTTCTTACAATATTATAAAGAGCCGACCCTATGAATATCGATTGAGTGGCAGATGTAACATTTGAAGTTCGTCTAGTAGTACTTGCACTTTCAAAGTCAATTATGCAAGGTAACCTTCCAACAATTACATGTTTGTGGATATAACTTAGTTCTCCATGATCAAGATGAATTTGGTCCAGTTTGTAACAATCTTCTAAAACCTTTCTTATTGTAGCTTTGAGATTTGCAGCACTGCCTTTTCCCTTTAATTCCTTTATCCAATCAATAATTCTTTTTCCGTCTACATATTCCATTATTATGAAATTTTTACTGCTGTTGATTAATGCTGGTCCTACATTTACTTGGTTTGCAAGCTTTAGAAGTTTTGCCTCGTTTTTCATGTCTGATCTGCTAGAGTCTATGCGACGAATCTTTAGTGCAACCTGTCTTTTGCCGATTTGTGCTAGTACTACAACTCCAACATAGCCTTTACCTAATACTGAGATGTTATTCAAGGTGGTCGGGCCTTGAAACAAAACACTTTTGATTTTTAGCTTCTTTAACTCTACAAGCCTCTTTGCAAGTTCACTCTTTGTTGCTTTTGGATATCCTAGAATTAAAGAGAAGGGTTCATGGATAATCTTACTTATTGGTACCAAAGATGAGTCCATCTGTCGAGGTTAAGTCAGCCAGAGCCTTTTTAATCGATTTGCTTGTCACTTGACTAGACTTGACGACTTTAAAACCAAGTCGGATATCTGCCCTTAACCCACTTGGAATCCCAGATTTGACCAAGTTTTTCTTCAAAAGATATTGAAGAAACTTTCTTGCATCGTAAAACTCTCTTTCTTGCATGGAGCGGATTTTTCCATAATCGTCTATCCAGGTTAGCATATTTTTGGAATTACTTAAAATAAAGCTTTGAGAGTCTGATCTTCTAAATACATCTGGTCCATTTTTAATCATAAATTTTTCAATCATAGTAGATCGCAATAAGAAGAGCATTGCAGCTTCTGATTTTTCATCAACTATGGCACTCTTACGTAATACTTCAAATCCTACAAGTTCAAGTTGGCCTGCAAGAGCCGTTGCACCCCTTTTTACCTGTCCCCAAATTATGTCTGGGCTTCTTGATTTATAATTGAACTTGACAATTACAGTATTTTTTACATTTTTTGTATTCATGACTGGTTTTTTGCCATTGAAAAATACAAGAGACGGTTTTTTTAGAAAAGACCTTGCAGCAAGTATGAATTTTCCAACATTTTGTGTTGATATTGCTGTACCAAGATTTCTGTTGCTGTCAACAGGATCTATCAATATAAGAGTGGTCTCAAATTTCTTTGTAGGACTTCCTATTACTTGTTGTTGAGTAAAGTTTGCAGCAGCCTCAAGTACTTTCAAAAAGCTACCATATTGATAAACCAAAACCTCTGCTACGTATCCTCCAAATCCCTCCTTGGCAATTTCTGCTCCATAAATGTCGACTCCCCTAAGAAATTTTTTGAGAAGTCTAACCTCGTTTTTCTTGTCATGATCTAACGTCTCGAGAATAAATCTAGTGTGAAACGATGACCTATCCGCGGCACTTTTCCATTCTCCCTTTATGACATCATAGCATGGAACAACATTTACTCGTAGTCCATCTGCTTTAGCTTCAACATAAGGATGTTCAGAATATCTAACATATGGTTTGAACTTTTTCATAGAATCAAATCCAATCTTTTTACCCACCTCCTCAAACTTGGTTTCCTCGGTTTCTTTTTTCATCTTGACAAAAATATCAAGATCTAGTTGACCTTTTAGCCAGGTTCCCTTGGCGTAAGATCCCCCAAGTTCAACAGAGACAACCTCTGCATATTTTGAAGCTTCATTCTTTACAAGTTTTAGCAAATTATCAGATATGGCCTTCATTTTTTCTTCATCCTGTTTTGTAGGAATTGAGATCTCCCTAACTTTCTCAATAATCTTCAATTTGCAGAAATCACCTGTAAATCAGAGTATATGGGCCCATTAGGAGTTAAGATACTTTTCTTCAGTTTTAGTTCCATTATCACATCTTTTCCTAGGTCAACTGTACCAAATTTTTCTAGGATTTTGGAGATATCTTCAGTATTATTTTTAATTCTAAATATTGTTAGATGAGGTCTAAAGGGCTTGTCGGCTCTAAATCCAAGTGGTGAGAGACTTTTTTCCACTTGAGAGGCAAGTTCGATTAGTTGTTTTGAGGCAATTTCATCCACACCAATCCAGATTACACGCGGAAATTTTGCATTTGGAAAAGCACCCAAGTGATTGAATCTTGCCTCAATTGGTTTAAAGGAAATGGCAGATAGGGCTTTTTTCACTTTCTCTGAAGTCTCTTCTGCTATCTCTCCTAGAAAAAGTAAAGTGAAATGCATATTCTGTTTGTTAACAGCTGTAGCCTTTATTTTAAAATCAGACTGGAGCTTGGCAATTGAGTTTAGCAGATTCTCATTTTGAATCTCTACAGCTACAAAGGTACGCATTAGTGAAATTGAGTTCCTAGTATCTATAATGATTTCCGGTAGCTTCATAGACTGGAAGATCAAGTTTTTTGATGTGTCAAAACTCATTGTATGCCTAACAGGAATGCCTGGTGCAGGAAAGACCACAATAGCTGAAGGTTTGAAATCGAAGGGTTTTGATAAAATTACAATGGGTGATGCTGTAAGAGCAGAAGCTGCAAGAAGAAATATCGAACCAACAGGGGCTAATCTTGGCAATCTTATGCTTGAATTAAGGGAGAAGAATGGTCCGGGTGCAGTAGCAGAGCTCATAAAAGAAGACATCAAAAATTCAAAATCAAACGTAGTACTGATTGATGGTGTTAGATCACTTGTAGAAGTCAATGTGCTAAAAAACATTGGAACGGTCAAAGTTCTTGCAATTCACGCGTCTGGGGACACAAGATATGGATTTCTTACTGGACGTGGACGGTCCGATGCTCCGGCTGACAGAGAGGACTTTTCGAAACGTGATTCTAGAGAAATTAAGGTCGGAATGAGCGAATCTATTGCTCTTGCAGACGAAACAATCTCAAACAATAACATGACAATTGAACAACTTGTTGATGCTGCATATGACATTATTCAAGGTTGGATAAAGTGAAAATTCCATCAATTCCATGCAAAATTGAAGCCTATGCTGCAGTAAATCCATCAGAGGACCCAGATAAAGTTAGGCTTGCTATATCCAAAGTACTCTTAACTTCAAACTACGAATACAAGGATGGAAGCATAAAAGCAACCTCAAGAGAATTAAGTTCACTCTCAAATATTCAAGAAACTATCAAAAGACGTAGAGTTAATCGTACCTACAGAAGGCAGATGCGATTTAACCGAAATGAGGAAACAACATGGTTTTACTTGAACAAACAAGCTGCATATGTAGACGTTGTTGCTATATGTG
>Ga0335084_10005734_pt1 | contig 12300 bp, 6 predicted proteins | sample Lox_Sample_44_FD_206721 | JGI IMG/M metagenome (GOLD analysis project Ga0335084, IMG submission 206721) | Soil microbial communities from Loxahatchee National Wildlife Refuge, Florida, United States - Lox_Sample_4.4 | ecosystem: Environmental > Terrestrial > Soil > Wetlands | place: USA: Florida...
CACCGTCGCAGCAGACTTTGCAGTCGAAGATGCGGTTTGTCTCAGCGCGGCAGCAGCGCCAGTTGCGCGGCGATCTCGACAACATTGCTCTCAAAGCATTGCGCAAAGAGCCGAACCGGCGGTACGCGTCGGCCGAGCAATTCGCCGAAGATATTCGGCGTCACCTGCAGGGGCTTCCGGTTACCGCTACGCCAGATTCACTTTCTTATCGTGCGAGAAAATTCGTGCAGCGGCACAAAGTGGGGGTAGCTGCAAGCGCCCTGATTGTTCTCGCGGTCGTTGGTGGAGTACTCGCGACTGCGCGGCAAGCACGAATCGCGGAGGCGAACCGTCGGCGGGCCGAGGCACGATTCAACGACGTCCGGAAACTGGCCAACTCCTTGATTTTCGAAGTGCACGACTCGATCTATCAACTCTCGGGAGCAACCGCCGCTCGGAAGATCATTCTGCAGCGGGCGTTGGAATATCTGGATAGCCTGTCGAAGGAATCGGGTAACGAACCCGATCTTCTGCGCGAACTAGCCACAGCATACGAACGGGTCGGAGCGTTGCAGGGCGATGCTCTCAATGCGAATCTCGGAGACATCAAAACTGCCGCAGTCAGCCTGAAAAAGTCAGTGGATTTGTGGGAGAGTCTTGTTCGTATCAATCCCAACAATGCCAAAGATCAAATAGGGCTGGCCGTCGCGTATCTCGACTGGTCGGACTTTCAAAGTGAAGCCTTGGGCAACATCTCTGCCGGGGTGGAATATACGAATAAAGCGATTGCGATTCTGGACCGCCTGGCCGCAGCAGAGCCAACCGACTACCGTGTGATGGCGCAGGACACGCGGGCTCATGCCAGCCTTGGGTACCTGGAAATTGGCAATGGCGCAGTGGGAAGCACAGGTGCTGTGAAACAAGGTGTGGCCGACTTACAGACCGCTCTGGAACTGGATCACCACGCAATTCAGCTCAGCCCGGAGAACCCGGAAACCCTGGCAGAAGAACCCGGTCTCCTTGCACTACTTGGGGACGCGATGTTGAAACTGGGGCAACGCCCCGCGGCGCTGGACCATTACCGTCGGGCTGTCGAAAAGTTAAACGCACTTGATCCGATGAGAAAGAGAGCCAGCGTAGCCCACAATGCCATTACCCTCGACACGAAAATCGCGGACGTTTTCCTTACAGAAGGAAGAGTCCAGGACGCGGTCACCTGGTTCCGCAAGGGTCAGCATGGAGCGTGGCAGCTATCGGCGAGCGATGCCAGCGACGTCGAAGCCGCGCAACTTGTAATCACCAGTTCGGGACAACTCGGTCACGCCCTGATTGAGGCCGGTCAAACGGGAGAAGGCTTGAAGTACCTGACTCTCGCACTGGACAAAATCCAGGCGCACAATCCACGGACACCTCTCTACAACGTTTTCGAGAGCATTGCCCGGATGTGGATCGGCGAGGCGTGGGAACGTAGGGGCCGAATAGCCGACGCACTGACAGAATATCGGAAGAGCAAAGACGCTATCGCGTCAGCGAGAGCGGCAGGCGCGAATGATCTTAGATCCATGGTCTACTATTGCTCTTCGACGGATCGGCTGGCGGCGGCACTGCTGAAACAAGGAAAGGCCGCGGACGCCGCGAAGGAATATGCGGAGTGCCGTGGAATCCTTGAGCCCCTTCTGAAGGCAAACCCAGACAATATGGAAGTTCTTTACGCACTTGCTGAGACATACACCGGCGAGGGAGATGTTGCTGCGTCGCTGGCGAAGGACGCCAGGGAACCCAGCGTCAGAGCAGCACGTTTGAAAAGTGCTTCTGACTTATATCAAAAGAGCCTCGATACGTGGAGTAAAGTACCCAATCCTGTACGAATCAGCACCAGCCTGATGGAGGTTCGCGTTCCAGCGGAAGTCTCGCGAAAGCTTGCCGAATCCCAGGCGCTGATTGCGGCGCGATCCTGACGCTTCCAGTCACCAACTAAGAAGAATGCAGGGGACACGAGCGAGGTCTGTGTCCCCTGTCGCCGAGCGTGGCAATCGGTATTCCCCCTCAAAGACTGATCACTTTGGGGTCGTGACCGTCGTCAGAACGGTCGTTGCCGCCTGTTGCAGCAGTGGAGTCAGAACGTCCTCACCGTCGGACTTCGCCTTGCCCGCGAGCGAGTTCTGCACGACAGGTGTGGTCTGTCCTGTGGCGATGAGCTGATACTGGACGGTGACGTCGTCTTTTGACTTGATTTGTCCATTAAAGGCAGCGAGCTGATTCATCGCCTGCTGCTGCGCGATCTGCGAAGCCGCCGCCCCCGCGGCCTGCGCCGCGACCATACCACCCATGCCATGAGCCATCGCGCCCATAGGCGTCATGCTGGCAGCCATACTTCCTACTTTCATGAACTTCCCGAAGCTGCTGGAACTATGCTTCACACCTACAGCCGAGAAAAGAATGTAGTCGCATTGCTTCTGCTGGGCTTCGGCCTGAAGCTGAACAGCCATGTGCGAGTCTAGAGGAGCAATTTCAATGGCTGGACCGCTCATTAGCGCAACCTCTGCATTACGGATGGGCGTGCTGTAGTCGGCACCGGTGTTGTTGCCTTGTCCGACTTGAGCATCGGGCGGAGCGACTCCGATGCGGATCTTGCCTGGCGCCTTGGGACCGAGTGGTGCCGCGGCAGTTGCTAACGTCGCGGTGGGCTGCGCGCCAGCTTGCGGAACGCTACTCATCATCGATTGCATTCCGTTAAGCCCAAGGCCCTGTGCCATATGCAACTGCTGTTGCGCCATAGCATTGGCGTTCTGCTGTGCCGATGCAGCCGCCATCGGATTAAACATGGCTGCCTTCATGCTCGACATCATTGCGTTCGTGTTGGGGGTACCTTGTGCAGTCGGTGTAGGACCTGAGGGTGTCTGTGCAACGGCCGGCTGGGCCGCCACGCCGTTCAGTTCAGCAATCGAGGCAACCTGACGATATCCGGCAGGAATGTCGAACATCTCGGCAGGAAGCTGTGGCTTGCTGACCTCCGAGACACGAACACTGACCGAGGCAGTACCGCCGTCGGGCGTTGGCATGGTGATGTCTTCCTGCATCGGGTAGCCGAGCTTGCCGCTTCCGACAAAGCGTGAGATCAGCTTGTCATGGCAGCCATTTCCCTGCTGCACCGGTGGCGCAATGGTTGCGCAAGCCGACTGTTCCTTGCCGATGTCGGCGAACCACCCGTCGATCTCGAAGGATTGGCGGACTTGCGTGCAGGCGTCTGGCGAGGGCTCCTGGACGACTTTAGCTTTGAGGTGGCGCGCCTGGTATCCGTAGATAGTTCGGCGTTCGCCGGTGTCGGTGAGGGTTGTCGTGATGGTGACCTTCCCGCCGTGTGCTTCCGGATTGGCGGCACCGGTGGCCAGCGCCGCGGCTTTGGCGGCATTCTCGTCCTGGGGATCGTCGGCCACGTAGTACGTCTGGGATTGCTCATTGATGGTGAGGGTGCGCCGCAGATCGCACTGACGGAGAGTGATTGTGCTTCCGTTTGGCGCCTGCGTGACGGCGCGTTCGCGAGCTCCCTTGATTGCCGTTTCACTGGTGGAAACGACATATCCACCGACGGAAACGCTCTTCTTCATATGGACGTCCTGGGCTTGACTGGCGCTCGCAACCGCCAGCATGGTGAGTACCGTCGAGCGGCACAACTGCGAAAGGGTAGGCATGGTTTACTCCTTGGAATGAACTGGAGCACCGGCATTCGTCATTCTGGATGTCGTCCAGGGATCACGGCCCCCACCGTGACGGGTGCGGAATGTCTCCTATAGAGAAAGGCGGAAAAACGGGATCAGGTGGTTCAGGGGCGTCGAAAAATCTCCGCGGATATTGATCGTAGAGAGTTTTCATTGTCAGGCGAGGCCCCGAATTCAATTTGTGGGGCACCGACTGGAACCCCCCGGATCCAGTCCTGCGCCCCACAAATTCCTCTCTTTATGAAAGGCGAAAAACGTCGGGCAGTTTGGGTCAAGATTTCTTGGAAGGAACAGGCCGGAAATCCACCTAGAGCCGGGGCTTAGTCTTTGCTGTCAGAAAATGGGAAGGGAGGACTAACATGTCTTGCCATGACGGACAGCAACCCGAACACACCAACCTCCTCGGTCGCTACGAAGGAAGAACTCGAACGCCGAAATCTCGAACTCGAGTACGAGCTAAAGAAGAAGCAGTTGGCGGACTTCGGCAAGCCGCCGGCCGCCTCCCCAAAATCCTGGTGGGTCATTGTGGTCGAATTCCTTGGCATTCCGGCTGCAGTGATCGGGTTGGCCGTCGGCATTACCACAGCGAGCGGAAACCGGGCGACCGAAGCCAAAACCGTCGCCGAAACTGTCCAGATCAAAGCGGCTATGTCGAAGGCTGCAGAGACCGAGAAGCTCGCCTCTGATCTATCCACAAAACAGAAAGAGGGTCCGAGGGCATTCGAGCAAGCCGTCACCCAGAACGCCGAGCAGATCAAGGATGCCCTGGAACGCCTTCAGACACTTGAAGAACAGTCCGCGCGAGTGAACGTTCAACGAAGCGTGCTAAAGTTCGTCCTTTTATGGATTCTCTTCAACATTGTTGGCTTAGGATTCGATGTACTGGGGTCGGTATGGGGCACAGCTACAAGCACCGTGATCTACACGTTGATGTCTTTTTTTCCAAAGATGCTGGAATCTCGTGAAGGCAAACCACCACGACTGTTTCCGGCCGTAGTACTGATTCTTGGCCAAGTACCGAACATATTGAAATGGTCGATCCAGCTATCGATCTTCGTCACGCTCCTCGGTCCCCTCTTTAATGAGATCGCCGTGTCGTTCGGTTCGCAGACGACATTCGCCGATGTGCTGGCGGAGGCAAAGCATCTGCACTTCGGCGCAATGCTGTCTGCAATGAGGCAACTGCTGTTCGGCTAGAGATGCGCAACTACTGGTCACCGCAGGCGTATCCGAACTGCAATCCCGCGGTGGTGCCGGTCTCGGAATCTGCATGGTACCCTTCTGGATGAGTGAAGCGCAGTCTCCCCATCCGCAAGAGAAGATCGAAGTCTCGCCCCGCCTCGCGGGCGCTGCAGACGAATCCTGGAGACATTGACGGCGTCGCTGGAAATGTGAGCCGTCTGTTTATTTCTATATATCGAGGGTGGGACCGATTTGAGAAGAGATCTGGCGGTCCCTCAATCGTCGATTTCGATCTAGCGCCATTCGGCAAGTCTCACTCTTTCCGCAGTCGGTTAGAAGTACTGGATGCGCTCAAGGACCTGGAGCAGGAGATTCCCGGCGAGGATGGCTCGGCGCCGTTTCTTCGAGGCCGCGTTGGAGGATCCATCGCCTATCTCCGCGCGCTCATGGGCGAAGCGATTCCGTTTGACGAATACATTGCCAGCACACTCGGGACCAGGGTGGGCCCGATTCCGAAAACGGATCTCGCAGCTGCGCGTAGAGAGGTCGAATTACGGCTGGGACGTTTCGAATTGCTCTACCAACGAAAGGCGCGAGAGCGTTTCGAACATCAGTTTCTTTTACATGATCGAACGGCAGTGAAAAGTGGGATCGTCGATAGCAAGGATTTGTGGCTCTCGCGGCTGCGCTCGTTCTCCATTCCTGTTCCCGCTGGAATCAAGCTCACCGTGCGTTTTGCGAGTGTGGATGAGTACTGGGCCAACTGGATCGCGGGTTCACGAACGCGAGGATTCGATCTCGCCATCAATTTGCACCCACGCAAGAAATATCTGCGCGGTAGCCCATTAGCATTATGCCTGCATGAGATTTGCGGGCACGCGGCGCAAATGGCTGTCTGGGGTGACCGTATCCGTAAGGGAAAGCTCTCGCCAGCGTGCGGCGTAACCACAGTCCACTCGCCGGAAAATTTCATCACCGAAGGATTGGGGCAGACATCCCATCTGCTCTTCGCCACGAAATTCGATCTGCCCGACGAGCTCTGGCTGCGCAAAGCCTTGCAGTATCATGAATTGCTCATCATGCAGAATGCTCACCTGAAGCTGTATGCCGGCGAGTCTCTCAGCCGCGCCCTGAGCTTCGCGGATGACGCACTTCCCTTCTCGCACCGCTCCGATCTCGAAAAAAGCCTGCGCAGCCGGCTCTCCGACCCGCTGTCGCGCACCTATCAGCTTTCCTATTCGGTGGCAGAATACAGAATCCGTAAACTTGTTGCCGCAATGGACGATATCCAGACCGTCCGATTCTTCGCTCGGCTGTACCAGGTACCGATGACCCCGGCCCAGTTGCTCTCGTTTGGCAATGAGATCTTAAGTAAGTCGTAGGAGTTGTATATGTCTGACCAGATGCCCGCTGCTCCGGCGAAAAAGAGTTCGTGGCGCCGTGTCCTGGCCTCCCCTTATACATGGATGATCGTTGGACTATTAGGTGTGGCTCTGGCCGAACCTGTACGCAACATTGGCATAAGAAAATGGTGTTCTCCTGAAGGAAACGTCGCGACCGTGGCCCAGGAGTCCGAGAATCCCTGCCTGCGCTGGTGGGACCTTGGCGCATATGTGCTCGAGCATCTCGCGGCAGTCATCTTTGTGGCGATGCTGATTCGACTTGCAATCGAGAAGCGAGCACAAGAAGAGGCGGTTGAAGGTGTGAGCGATGCCGTCAAAGCCGAGGTTAAAAAAGCATTCGTCGACGTGAACGCAGAGATCGAGCAGTTCAACACTAAAGTTGGGGATGTGAAGAACAATCTCACCAGCGTGGATGAACGTCTCTCCACCATTCAGGTGGTGACAGGCGGCAGTCTGTACGCGCAGAAGTTAAAACACGCCGATCGCGAGAAGATCGCTGAAACATTCTTGGATCCGGTATTTTTCCGGCCTCGTTACGACCTCACCGTGAGGCTGACTGCAAAAGAACAGGATTTGTTGAACGTGCAGATTGAGATCGACTCACGATTGCAGAATATTTCCAAAGTACCGCAATCACTTATCATCACCGCATTTCTGGATAATGTCCTGTTTCGACAGGGCACAACTAACGTTGCAACTGAATCAAAATTCCACCGTTTCGAATTTGGTCCTGACACTGAGGCCGGGCGCGAACTCGCCCGGCGCCAACCCTTCCACGTTTCGGAAGAAGGAAACGAGAGGTTCATAAGTAAAGTCGGCGACAATTTGGTATTCACCTATGACCCTCAGATCAAAATCCCGGTTGGCGAGACGTTCTTTGTGAAAGTCCTTGCCGAACAACAAATGCGTAGCAGCGACCTGTTTGTCTGGATCATGCAGGCCCCGACTGAGAACTTCAACATTAAGGTCAACCTGGAAGGGAACCTAACGAAAGAGAACTTCACCGTGATCGCTCGTCCAATGCATCACGTACAGCATGAGAGCCTAGCTCCCAAGCAAGATAGTGACAATAAGACTCTGAGTTGGAGCATCGAAACCGTCGTGCTTCCCTACCAGGGCGTTCAACTATGGTGGTCACCCAAGGGGGGCGAATCAGAGCCGGCACCAAAACAGCACCCCGCTGCTTAACGAAGCAACTGATCCAATCAAATAGAAAGGGCCGACCTTGGCAGGCCGACCCGAAGAATCTTTTTCCTACGACACAGTTTGGATTGCGCTCTGCTCTGCGATTGACTAGCTCCGCAGAGTCGGGAGGCTGGACTGGCAGTTTGCCTGTCTGGGTGGGCACAGAATGAGGGGGCCTCCGTCAGCGGAAGGCACCGGCTGAACGCTCGCTGCTACAAACGTACCGATCATCACTACGGCCATCACTGCGATCTTGACCGCCAGCTTTGCATTCATTTTTACCTTCATTGTCGTGCTCCTTTGGGACCTGGGGAATTCTTGCTCGGGTCAACCGTTCGCAAGTGACTTTGTAAAAAGCATGTGTCGTACCAAATCGGGCGGGAGGTGGAGAATTTTCTAAGATTGCCAGATCTTGCTGAAAAATAAGGAGCAACCGGTCTCTGGCTGCCTGCCGTTCCCTAGCGGGCCTCAGTTTCCGGATATAAACCCCAAACAAAAATGTTCGGACCTAACTTTTCTGTTAGGTGCTGCCAAGACACTGCCGACCTTTGGGCGTCCGAGTATACTCATGGGCGTCATGGGCCACTCGGGTAGTCAGATTGCAACTCCTGGCAGCGGGGCACGGCTGGAGGCGATAAGCGGACCGCTGAAAGGCAAGATCTTCTCCCTCGCCGAGGGAGAGATTTCCATCGGCCGCGATCCGACGAATCAAATATCGCTGCTCGACTCCCTGGTATCCCGGCGGCACTGCATTATCCGCAAGGAAGACACGGCCTTCCGGCTGCTTGATCTCGAAAGCCGCAACAGCACTTTTGTCAGCGGAGTTCCGGTGCGGGACCGCGTTCTGATTCCCGGAGACCAGATCCGAGTGGGCAACTCCGTCCTCATCTTTCAGGGACCGGCCGGTGAATCCACGACCGACGCTTCCTTGCAATTTGACGCCGCTCCTGCCCCTGGAGCAGCAACCGTTATCCTTCGGAAAGAAGATGCGCTCTACATGCAACCGCCGAAGCCAGAGGGACTCCCAGCAACGCCCAGAACGGTTCGCGATCTGAATGTCCTGCTCGATTTCAGTCGGACCCTGAATTCTGTGCACGGTTTGGCGGCAGTGCAGGAAAAGGCGCTCGAGGCCGTTCTCGCAGCGGTGCCCGCCGACCAAGCAGCTATCCTGCTCACCGACGAAGGAGTTGACGGATTCTCATCCATCACGGGACGCGATCGCCGCCATGGGGCCAACCAGCCGGTCCGCGCCAGCCAGACCATCCTGAATCGCGTGCTCGAGGAGAATCTGGGAGTGCTGTCAACGGACGTCCAGAGCGACCATGTCTATCGCGAAGCCGAAAGCCTGCTCGAACGGCGGGTTCATTCGGTTCTGGCCGTGCCTCTGGAAGTGGGGGGCAAGGCCCTAGGCGTGATGTATCTCGAAGCCAGTTCCCCGGGATCGCGATTCGACTCGGATCTTCTGCAACTCGTCACAACCCTCGGGAATATCACGGCACTCGCCATCGAGAATGGAAAGCATCTCGAGCGCCTTGACGGCGAAAACCGGCGGCTGCACGAGGAACTGAACATTACGCACAGCATGGTCGGTGAAAGCAAGGCTATGCGGGAGGTTTACGAGTTCGTCGCTCGGGTGGCAGGACGGGATTCCACCGTTCTCATTTTCGGCGAGAGCGGCACCGGCAAGGAACTGGTCGCGCGCGCTGTCCACTTAAATAGTCCGCGCAAGGACATGCCGTTCGTCGCAATCAACTGCGCCGCGATCACCGAAACTCTTCTTGAAAGCGAGCTCTTCGGACACGAACGGGGATCGTTCACCGGTGCTGTCGCGCAGAAGAAAGGCAAGCTGGAAGTCGCAGAGGGCGGCACCATCTTTCTGGACGAGATCGGTGAACTCGCCCTCCCCATGCAAGCCAAGCTGCTGCGCGTTCTGCAGGAACGCGAATTTGAGCGGGTCGGCGGCACGCGTACCATCAAGCTCGACGTACGCCTCATCGCCGCCACCAATCGCGACCTGAAAGAAGCTTCGCGCACCGGAGCCTTCCGCTCGGACCTCTACTACCGTCTGAATGTCGTTTCGCTGCACATGCCGCCGTTGCGCGAGCGCCGCGATGACATTCCTCTGCTTGCGGCCTTCTTCGCGGCGCAGCACGGCGAGAAGGTAAAACGCAAAGTTGCTGGAATTTCCCCGGAAGCTCGCGGCTGCCTCATGCGCTACGACTGGCCAGGCAACGTCCGCGAATTGGAAAACGCCATCGAGCGTGCAGTGGTGCTGGGCTCGACAGAAGTAATCCTCGCCGAGGATTTGCCGGAGGCCATTCTGGAAGAAACCGCCGCGGCCGGTGAACCAGTCAACGCGCTGGCGGAAGGCATCCGCGAAGCGAAGAAAGTTCTGATCGAGCGCGCCATCGAGCAGGCGGATGGAAATTACACCGAAGCGGCGAAGATCTTAGGAGTGCACGCCAATCACTTATTCCGCCTAGTTCGGACGCTGAATTTGAAACCGAAGAGACAGAGATAGGTGGAATTCCCCATTCTCCCCGCATTTCCAGCGGGAGCGGACCGGCCTCTTACTTCAGCCCCCTAACTAAAAACAGATTCGCGAGATCGCGCTGAATCGTAGTGGCGCACGCCTTTCCATCCGCCGACAAGGCCAGCGGCCCAAGGAATGTTGCTCCCGGTTCCGGCACCTTCACGACCAACCACGGCTCCTTGCGGTGCGTCGCGAGTTCCAGGCGGCTGATCTTAATGCTGCCCGCGTCGCGCTGCTGCAGGAACAGATAGCGTCCATCGCCGCTCCATCGCACGGCACTCTCGCCGGGCTGCAGGTCAATTATGGTCCTGGAACTCTGGCTTTCTACTGATGTCATCAGCAGCTTATGAGGATCCACGGTGATGAACCATTGCCCGTCGGGCGAAACTCGCATCCCACGTGTCCCTTCGGGCGTAACCGGAATGGCCTTGTTGCTCTCCAGGTCATACATCCACGTGCGTATCGCGTGGCCGGTCTCATTGCCGGTGAACAGAATCCTCTTGTTATCCGGAAACCACTCCACGCCATCGAAATGCATGCTTTCGATCTTGGGGAACTGCGATTCTCCCGGCCCGGTGGGAAGCAGCATCAACGAAGAACGGTCTCCTTCATGGTGGATGCACGCCACCCACTTGCCGTCGGGCGAGAGCGATGGCCGGTTCCCGTACCCAAGCTGAATCGCAGGAGAACCATCGGTCTTTCTGAGATAGATGGCGGAGTTGCGTCCCTGGCCGTTCGAAAGTTCGACGAACACCATTGACTGCGCATCGTTCGAAAGCTCGTAGATCAACGATGAGTCGAGCCACGCGAGATCGCGCTGGGGTGAGCCATTCGGCGGCTGATACAGAATCCCCAGCCGAGAGTTCACAGTGCTCAGCAAGACGCGGCCATCGCGGGCCACATCTTGCATCACAATTATGCCTCCGGTTTGCGTTACCAGCCGCTGTACGCCGGAGAGATTCACCGCATAGAGTGCAGGATCGCCGCCCGGCACGCCGCCTGAGAACCATATTTCGCGATTATCCGGCGTCCAGTTCAGAGCTCCGGTCGCGCGCCACCCGCGCGACAGAACCTGCCGGGGATGATTCGGCCCAATGATGCACAGCGCATAGTCGCCGACTTCCACGTCAAAGTCGAAAAATGCGACCAGCTTGCCGTCGGCAGACACGCGCGGCGTCATGGGCGGCCGCTTCTCCGTTTCGTACAACACGGTGCCGATGGGATATTCCAGCCGGAACTTTCCTCCCACGGTGCGCACTACGGCGAGGGAGTCTCCATCCGGCCCCCAATCCGCGCCGCTCACGCCTTCCAGCACGGGGCGAGGAGATCCTCCAGCGAAGGCGACGCGAGCGAGTGTGCCTACGTCGCCGTCACCCTGCAGGATCGCCATCTCCCCATGCGCCGAGATGGCAAGCACTTTTCCGTTGGGGAGCGGCAGCGGCCGCGATTCGCGATTGCCGGGCTGTGCCGAAAACAGGGTCGATGGCGCGCCGTCCCACTCCGCGCTGTAGACAACGGTTTCGCCAGGACCAAACTTCGCTGATGTCACGTCCCCTCGTCGAAATGTCAGTCGCTGGAACGAAGGCGGGTCCGCCGCTGGATGGTATCTCTGCTGATAAGTAACGTGCAGCGCCACTCCCAGCAGCACTCCCGCCAACACGCCGAGGCCTGCCCAGAGTCTCGAATGCGAGGGCCTACGAGTTCCAGCGGGCGGCACGGCGAGCGCAAAATGGCTGGAATCCAGTTCGTCGCGCAGTTCTTCGAGCGCGACCTTCACGTCGGCCATCGACTGCCATCGGCGCTCGGGATCCTTCTTCAGGCAGCGGGCGATGATCCGGTCCAGCTCCGGCGGGATCTCCGCTGCCGCCTGCGACGCAGGTTGGGGATCCTTGTAGAGCACCGCCGAAAGCGACGAGAGCTTCGATCCCCCGATGAAGGCGCGCTGTCCTGTCGCCATTTCATACAACACGGATCCGAAAGAGAAAATGTCGGAGCGGCGGTCGACCGGCTTGCCGTCTGCCTGCTCCGGAGACATGTAAGCGACGGTGCCAAGAATCGTTCCTTCTTCGGTAAGAGGTGATCCTTCTCCGTGCATTGTCTCGGCAAACGCGTCGGCTTCTGCTGGTTCGCTCAACTTGGCCAGGCCGAAATCCAGAATCTTGACGACGCCCTGCTCGGTGACGATCACATTCGATGGCTTCAGATCACGATGAACAATCCCCGCCGCATGAGCCGCAGCTAGCGCATCTGCAATCTGGATGGAATACTTCAGGACATCACGAATTCGCAGGCCTTTCTT
>Ga0335084_10005736_pt1 | contig 12299 bp, 12 predicted proteins | sample Lox_Sample_44_FD_206721 | JGI IMG/M metagenome (GOLD analysis project Ga0335084, IMG submission 206721) | Soil microbial communities from Loxahatchee National Wildlife Refuge, Florida, United States - Lox_Sample_4.4 | ecosystem: Environmental > Terrestrial > Soil > Wetlands | place: USA...
AAGCAATATCATGCCTTGAAAAAGTTCTAGAAAAGGAGCCTGAAAATTATGAGGCATTTTTTTACAAGGGTACTGAATTATCGGAACTAGGAAGACATGTTGATGCTATACTCATTTTTGATAAAATAATAAAACAATACCCAAAGAATGGAACAATAATTTACGCAAAGGCAAGGAGTAAGGCCCTACTTGGGGAAGAAAAGGATGCTCTAATTCTTCTTGCTCAAGCAATATCCTGCTATGGCAAGACAATAAAGAATTGGGCCATCAAAGATTCCTCATTCGATAAGATAAAAGGGGATCCTAGATTCAAGACTATAGTGAAGTAAAATGTCAGAAGATATGCTAAAAATAGTCAAGGGCTTGCTTGCCGAGGGAAAAGGAGATGCAAAAAGATTGCGAGAAATAATTGAAACCCTAAAACAAGGAAACCCTGTTGTCATGTCCGATTACAGGTATATCCAAGGTCTTATCTCTGGTGAACCAGGAGCTAGTGAGGAGAGTCCTTCCCCAAGACCTGCCAGAAGAGATGAATCGATAGAACTCTTACGAATTAGACTTGCAGAAGGGCAAATAACTATAAATGAATTCAGAGAATTGAAAAAAGCTTTGACAGAAGATTAAACAGCGGATCAATCTATCTATAATCTTAAATTCTAAAGAAATCACGTTAGTTCAGAGTAAAAATATGTTACAACAAAAAGTTAACAATGTCTATAACAATCAAGTATACACTTTACAATCGTGGACTAGCGGGTTAAAGAGACAAGTAACATTTTCATATAGTGATTAGATTGTCAAGGAACGACCCATTACCACCAGCGCCAGTTCTAATGACATGTTTTGGTCACTGTGGAATAGGCCTTGGTGCTGAAGCATACAGAAGATTATTACTTGATGTTGGTGCTAACCCTTTAAAACCTACTTTGAAAGGTGAAAAAGAAGAATCAGCTGTACTCAAAAGGTATGGAAGCACAATTTTACGATTTCCAAATTCATACGGAGGAAGTGAGATTCCGCTCATACCGAGGGCACTGCTAATTGATCTGGACCCAAGAGCTGCCAATTTGATATTACAATCATATCCAGATCTCTTTGCGCTACGGGACAAACATGTAATTGCAGGTTCAGGTGGTGCAGCAAGAAACTGGGCTGAGGGTCGCAGTAGATTTGTCAAAGAGGTAAGTACAAAGTATGATATGCAAAAACAATTAGCTGGTCTTTCTCCAGAACCTGTAAGAGGTTTTACAATACCTTTTGCTATGGGAGGAGGAACTGGAAGCTCTTTTGCAAGTGCGTTTATGCAGTATATTAAAAAGGACACAAAAGAACATGCCACAATCTCATCGTTTGGATTGTTACCAGAGTTTGGATGGGATCCTGTAATACTGGAGGCCGCTGCTATCAACATAGTAATGAATCTGGAATACCAAATAAAATACAGTGACTGCCCAATTCTATTTTCAAACAAGAGATTACGTGATCTTGCCCAAAGGCATGAAAAGAGGTTAGAAAAGATCCCATCAATCATTGATGATCTTCCAAAGGAACGCGAGGTAGGTTGGAAAGACTATAGGGGAATGAATTTGATTGCCGCAAACGCAATTGCAATGTTTATCGCATCTTTTGCCAGAGAGACTGAGTGGGACATGTCAAACTATAGAACTTGGCTTGCAACAAAAAGACCAAGATTTGCAGTTCCATGGGTAATTCCGATAATTCCTGAAGAAAGGCAGTGGAGTGATGATTTGAGACCTGGTACAAAACACAATACCATGGAGGGAATTGTTGAGCACATACACAAGAGAGAAGATGCTATATTGTTTGATATTGATGAAAATGACATAAGAGACAAGGGCGGACCAAAAGATTCCTGTTGTGCTCTAGTAAAGATCAAAGGCGAGTTTGATGTAAAAGAAAGAGAGATTCTAAAGAACATGATAAAAGACAGATTCCACATCGAAGAAACAAGAATGATTTTCATAAAGATCCCCATCTTAGATGTTGAACAGGCAAATATTACTATTCTAGTAAACACCAAGGCAATTGGACCAAAGATCCTGGAAATTGCAAGCGAAGCAGAGGCTTCATGGGATGCCTTCAAGGGAGAATACGGAAAATGGGGACTGACTACTGAAGAATTCAAACAGAGCTTGATGGACGTAGTTCATGAGTTTAGCTAGAGATGACAGATTTCACCTTTTTAGAACAGATTGCGGGTCGTATTATGGAAAATAGAACACAATTAAAGGATGTTGAAGATGAACTTGCAACAGTAAATTATAGAATTCATGAGATACCACTCAAGAGTTCTACTGAATCTACCTTTGCAAAGATGATAGGGGAAGAATATTACGACGCAACGACAGACCTTGAAAAGGCAAAGGAGAGACTTGTTGCTCGAAAAGAAGACCTAAGCGGCAAGATAAAAGATGACATCGCTACATTCATCGCAGAATTTACCTCTCCTGAACTTGTCATTCCATTAGAACCTAACCCAAAAATCGCTGACGGTAATACCACATTCAAATACAAGAATGGTGAAACTTTCAATAATATTTTTGCTATCTTAAGTGAATTACTGGGTCTTAGCGCACCAATCCTTGTAAAGGATGTAATGTTCTCCGCCTCTGAGATTGTTATTAAAGTAACTGATGAATATGAGGCTAAGCAAAAATTCCTTGGAAGTATACACGAAGTTCAAAAAACTCTGTCTATCAAGAAGCAATAGATGCATTCTAATGCGTAAAATTTTTACGAGATTATGTAGATTCGATCCAACTGCGTATAAGATATAACGAGGGAAAAATAGTCGATATTTGTGAAGAAAAGGACCAAGAAAATAATGCTTATTTCAATGGCGGCATTTTTTGCCATCATTATGGTGGGAAGTTCTACTGTTGCTTTGATGGGAGGGTTTGGCGGTCCAAAAACTGCAAGCACATCTGGTACTACCATAACTGGTACGCCTGCTGATAATTATCCTGATAATAAGAGACCAACCTTTTGTGAGACTGGTGGAGCAAATTCCAGTAAATATATTACAGAATTTAAGATACCAACTGTTTGTACCCAGCCACTGGCAATTTTTACTGATTCGGGTGGTAATGTTTGGTTCACCGAATCCAATACTGGAAACCTTGGCAAATTTGATCCAATATCAAAAACATTCCAAGAATTTACAAACCCACAATGGCAAAAGGGAGAGAAATCTATGATGTGGGGACTTGTTGGAGCAAACGATGGAAAATTGTGGTTTAGTGACTCTCAACACAACTTGGTTTGGAATTTCAACCCAATAGATAAGAGCTATACCAGATTTGTCTTTCCACAAAGTTCAAACCCTGATGGTTCTTTTCCACAAATGCTTGTCACAAATGGAAAAAAGATTTTTGTTAATGATTTCACTGGAAGAAAGATAGGTGTTTTTGATACTAATCAGACAGGTCCTGCTCTTCAGATGACAAAAATTCCATCTCCTGGAAATTATAACTTTACAAGTACGATGGTTGCTGATTCTGCAGACAATTTGTGGTATACCGTATGGATATACCAACAGGGAGGGTCTCTGGTAAAATATGACCAAAAGACTGGCAACTATACACAGTACCCATTACCTCCAGAGATTCAGGCACCAAATGGAATTTCGATTGATTCTGCAGGCAAGCTATGGGTAACTGATACCGCAAGTAGCTACTTTTTTGATTTTGATCCAAACCCGGGCGAGTTTACAAAATTCCTCACCTCTCCTCCTCCAAAAACATCTTATGGAAATGCTTCAGGACTAATCAAGACGCCAATATCCAGGCCATACTGGAATCATTTTGATGATCAGGGAAGGTTATGGTTTAACGAACAAGTTGCAAATAGCATAGGAGTATACGATCCTTCGAAGCAATCCCTTGTTGAATATATGGTACCGTCAAAGAATCCTAATTGGTCTGATTGTGGAACTTTACAAGATTGTGGCGTCTCCCAAGTTCTAGATTTTACTGTAGATCACAACAAAGTATGGTTTACAGAATGGGTTGAAAATAATATAGGAGTTTTAGATCCTAGTGTTCCACTACCTATTGACGTAAATTCCTCTGACTCATCGATTACTCTTCATAGAGGGCAAAATGCGACTATATCATTTACCATAACCTCAAAAGACTTCCTTGACTCGCCCGTATCCATTATTTCATCTAGCATTGCTGGCATAAACAATCTTTCAATTAATACATCAGATACTGAGGTTACAGTAGAAAAGCCAAAAGAAATCAAGCTCAACTTAGCTGCAGATAATTTTGCTCTTGGGGGCACTTACAAGGTTCTGGTAGGTGCAAGGTACCATGATGTAACCGTATCGAAATTTATCAATGTGACAATCGAATAAGAAGTGGTTCCAAAACTAGACAATCTGATTGGAATCTCTACATATTGTACTAAAACGGAGGGTTCAGGCGGTAAGATAAAAACATCACCAGAGCAATTCTTTGTCTCAGAGATATTAAGACAAAAAACTCTTGACAAAATATCATCATCTGGTAATTATACAGTCTATAAACTGAAAAAAAAAGGTATTGATACAAACCACGCTTTATCAGATATTTTCAAAAAATATGGATTAAGACTAAAGGCGCTAGGTCTGAAGGATGCAAATGCAAATACAGAGCAATATGTGTGTGATATGTTATCTGGAAGATCTGCTCAGACCATAACGACAAACAGGTACACTCTAGAAAAAATTGGACTAGTTAACAAACCATTAACAAAAAAAGATATGATTGGAAATTACTTTCAAATTAAAATAGAGGAAGCAGATTTTACAAAAATCTCAAAATTTTCTCAATATGATGAGATTCTTAATTTTTATGGGTATCAAAGATTTGGAAGTAAAAGGCCAGTATCACATATTATAGGCAAGGCACTTTTACAAAGAAATTTTGATGAGGCTGTGAGAATTTTGTTGTCATCTACCTCAGAATATGACCTTGCCCAAAATAACAAGATTAGAGATCTTCTCAAAGACAAGACCCTGTATTCTGAAGTCTACAACAAAATTCCACCTCAAATGGACATTGAAAGAATTGTTGTCAAAGAGATGATTGAACACGATGACCCTTTGCGTGCTTTGAGAGCTATTCCGATTCAACTACGAAGATTCTTTGTGGACGCATTTCAGTCATTTGTCTTTAATCGAACAATCTCGATGGCTTATGAATGCGGTGAAGAGTTACTCAAACCTTTGAATTCCGATGTTTGCTTTGACAAAGATGACAACTTGGGAAAATATCAAAATGATCCTTATCAACGACTAGCCCTTCCTCTTGTAGGATATTCATACTCAAAAAAGAACAGGTTTGATAGTTATATCTCCAAGATACTTGACGAACAACAAATTAACAACAAGGATTTTTTCATCAAAGAAATGCAAGAAGCAAGTGAGGAGGGAGGATTCAGGCAGGCCACAATTGTGTGTAATGATTTCTCGACGAATTCACCATATGTTAATTTTACACTATCAAGAGGGTCATATGCTACCATTATGCTAAGAGAGATAATCAAGCCATTTGATCCTATTGCTGCTGGATTCTGATTTGATTTATGTCTCTATTCTGGCTTAGCTATCGGAAATGCTTTTTTAATATATCTTGAAAGTATGGGATACTGAATTATCAAAGATGACAAAACAACTCCGAATGTAATCGTCTTTAGAATCTCCTTGAATTCACTTTCAGGAAGAGTAGCGACCAATGCAACTGAAAGGGCACCTCTCATACCTCCTATCATAACTACATGCCTCCATGGACCACTTGTTTTTTCCTTGGTAAATCTGTGTGTCAAAGCAAGTATGGGATAAGTTGATGCAGCTCTTGCAGCCAAGACTATGGCAATAGCAAGTGCAATTAGAGGTAGATTTTGTCCGATTCGTACCATGTCCATACTCAATCCAAGATATAGAAATGCAACAGAGTTTGCAAAAAATGCGATCATCTCCCAAAAGCTGGAAGTGTATACCCTGACTTTCTCACTGATAAGACCCGGTCTTTTCATTACTACGTTACCAAAGTATAATCCTGATGCTGCGGCAGCAACAAGACCTGAAAATCCAAGCGAATTGGCAATTACTACTGATCCAAATAGTACTGCAACTGAGAGGGCAGTTTCTGAAAATGGATCTTCTAATAACTTGTGTAGGTATTGAGAGCCTGCAGAAAGTCCAACACCTACGGCAATTCCACCAAAGAAAACTAGTGCAAAATGACCAATAGTTTCAAGTATGTTTACATTGATCTCGGTTGGATTTGTAGTGGAAAGCATTGATCCTTGTGATACTGCGATAGCTATTATCAAAGAAAATATGATTACACCTGTGGCATCATTGAAACTTGCTTCAGACTCCATTAAAGTTGCAAGCGGCCTTGGAGCTTTTACTCTTTTGAAAACCTCAATAACGACTGCAGCATCGGTAGGGGCAATCAATGCGGCAAAAGCAAAGGCCACTATTGTAGGTAAACCTGAAAAGTATGACAGCAAAATGCCGCCAATTATTGTAGCAAGAGCAACCCCAACTGTGGCTAATACAAGTGATGAAATCCTTACAGTCTTGAATTGTTCTGGGTCTATTCTCATCATTGCCTCAAATATTAGGGGTGGAATAACAAAGTATAGAATTAACTTTGGGTCAACGCGAAATTCTGAGATGTGAGGAATTCCATAGCCTGCAAAATCTAATACTGAAATAGTAATCCCTATTCCAACTAGAGTCATTGTATAAGGAATTTTTGATCTAGTGGCAATCAAAGACGCAAGGAAAATAGTAACAAGAAAGATAGGTATTACATATTCATTTGTAAGAAAATGACTTAGATTAATATCGACCATCTTCTAATGTCATGCTGCCAAATTATAAAAACAGTTCCAAAATTCTAAATGAATTTTGAGTTATTTTTTTCCTTTCACCTGATTACTACTTTTTCTCAAGGTACGGAATGCCAAGAATATTCCTAATGATATATTTACTATACCTAACGCACTGACAAAAAAATTTGGCTCTTTAAAGTAGAAAAGTCCCATAAAAATTCCCCAAAGCCCTGCAGCAAGAAAAAGAATAGATATAGATTTTAGTTTCAGGGGGGAGGGATTTCCCATCAGCGTCTGCTGATTTTAGCGTACTATTAAATATTCGTCAGTAAGGTTTGATGGTCACAAGTAAATTCTAATTCTTGGAAATAAATTGATTCAACTATGAGAATTCTTTTCTTATACCTTTGACAAATCTAGCATTAATTCGTATTCGTTCCAGTGTCTGTGCAATTTTCATCTCTGTCCCAGGAACATGATGTCTTGTATAAAATCTGCGTATCTCCTTTTCCTTTTGCAGGTCTGATTCAATTGATACACTGCCAATTATTCTGTTAAGTAATGGATTTCCTACCCCAAATCTTAATACTATTCCTAACCAATTTTTTTTTATCCATGGCCACACGAGATCTTTTCCTTCCGGGTTTGTAACCATTTTTGATATTGGCTGGAAAAGATTTTGTGATCTGACCTCCTTTGAAAGGGTGAATCGGAGTGTCTTTGATAAGAGACCTGTATCTTGGAATGATGCAAGGGCCCCTAGCACTCTAACCATTTCTTCTTGCGTAGGAGCTTTACGATAAATGTTAAGCATTTTTTGGTATGTCGAAGAATCTCCATTCCATGCTATTACAGAGTAGACTGCTGAACGCAAGTCGGGATTTAACAAACCAGTTTTTAGAAAATTCGAAAATCGTATCTTTGCCTCATTTACAATCTCTTCGTCTTCTAATTTTCCAAGTGAGGTTACAATTTGATTTCGAAGAAGTGCGTTTGTAGATTTTTCTCCCTTGATTGGATCCCACCCAAGTCTCTGGAACACGCCACTAAAAAATTGAAGATTATATTTTTTAATCTCAGGCCCAATTTTTTCTTTTGACAAAAGCATGTATAAAAAGTTCAAACTACTTATGATATCTGTCAGTACAACATAGTCTTCCTCTTTTCCGTAATGTTCTACAAAGTTCAGATACTTTTCTAATGATATTTGATTTGAAAGACATAATGCAAAGAGATCATGATGAATACTCCAGCGGTCCACATTTGATAGAGTTTTTTCTTCAATTAACTTCCCAAGGGAATTCAATATGTTATCATCGTACCTTACTCGATAGAATCCCTTCTGACCATCATTTACCTTGCACCAGTTTTCTTTGAGCGTTATAGTTATTGGTCCTTGCATGAGTCTTGAAACAACTTTCTTACCAATTCTTATTGAAAGTGGAATTATCCAGTTTCCTGACCGATCTTTACCGTTGTTCTCTAGACGAAATCTTTTTTGAGTCAATCGTAGTTTTGAATCAACTATTTTTGTTTCAATGATTGGATATCCTATTTGTCTTACCCATGTGTTCATCATCTGTCTTACAGGTTGTCTAGATGCAGAACCCAATGAATCCCATAGATTTTCTGTTGTAGCATTAGAGTATTCATGTTTCTTAAGATAACTGTGTAACCCTCTACGGAAATTGTCCTGACCTATGAAATTTTCTAGCATCATAAGGACAGATCCACCTTTGTTGTAGCTTATTTCATCAAATATTTGTCTGACATCTGCAGGACTTTTCACTTTGACATCTATAGGATGAGACGATTTTAACGAATCAAGGCTAAGACCTCCTGTCATCTCTGAAATCAAAAACTGGTCCCAAAAATCCCAATTAGGATATAACGAGTCAACTGCCTTTGTTGCCATAAATGTGGCAAAACTTTCATTGAGCCACAAATCATTCCACCATTTCATGGTGACTAGATTTCCAAACCATTGATGAGCTAGTTCATGCGCGATAACTTCCGCGATGTGTTGCTTTGTTTCTGTTGATGATGTTTTGGGATCATAGAGCAATATGGTCTCTCTGAAGGTAATTGCGCCCCAGTTTTCCATGGCGCCTGCTGCAAAGTCTGGTATTGCGATCATATCGAGTTTTGGTAGAGGGTAAGCAATCTTGAAGTATTTTTGAAAGTATGACAAAAACTGTTTTGTAAATTCTAGGGAGAGTCGTCCCTGATTTTTCTTCCCTCTTGTGGTAATTATTCTTATCACGGTCTTTCCTAATTTGTTTTGAATGTATTCAAAATCACCAACTCCTAGATATAGAAGATAAGTTGACATGACAGGAGTTTTATAAAACTTGTATAATGTCTTAGAACCTGCGCTCTTTTTTTGTTTTACAGGCATATTTGAAATTGCAGAAAGATTTTTGTCTACTAAAAGGGAGACATCGAAACTCGCTTTAGCTTCAGGCTCATCCCAACAAGGAAACGCTCTTCTTGCGTCAGCAGCTTCGAACTGGGTTGTTGCAAGATATCTTTCTTTTCCCTTATACTTGTATTTACTTCTGTAGAATCCAACCAGCTTATCGTTGAGATTGCCAACAAAATCTATTTCAAGAAAAGCTTTTCCGTAAATTTTTTGAGGAAGGATAAGAGCAAGTTCTTCCTTTTTCTCATTTATGATTATTTTAGGTTTTATGACTTTGTCCTTCCACGATATTAGACACCTCTTTATTTGCAACTCTGCTGCATTTAGAATGATCCTATCTAGAGGTCTTGAGGTCTCTATGAGGATCTTTTCCTTTCCATTGAACGAAAATTTCTTAAAATCTGGTTCAAACTCTAACTCGTAATTTATCGGAAAAACATCTTTCACAAAAACTCATCCTTGTATACACGTAATATACCTTCTTGGAATTTCATTTTATAATTCTGTATGCTGGAACAAGAGTTCTATAATTGGTATATTATTATTTTTTTCTCAGATTTAACTTGACAAATACAGACATCTTCTTGTCAAATTCTATTCTAACACAATTGATAATGGAGTACCAAGAACGGACTCTTTGACCAAACTTGGTTAGGGTGTAATTATACTCTCGAATTATGCCAGAATCTATGAGCATATTGATTCTTCGATATGTGGACGTTTGTGGTGCCTCGCATCTCTCCACAATTTGTGGAATAGTCAAAGGTTTTTCGATTAATGATGTAAGTATATTATTGGATATCTCATCTGAGAATAATTTTACCAAAAGTCCTCTGAGATCCTTGTTAACTACTTCATACCATCCTTCCTCTGCTTGGGAGAAATATTTTGAAAATTCTTCCTTATTGTATTGTAAATCCCTTAACTCTCCTAATAGGGATATCTCTGGTTTTGCTATCTGCGGTTTATCTGATACAATAGGGTTCTCGGTAGCCACTGCATATTTATCAATTTAATACTTATAAGGGGAGGGGAATTTTTTACTCTTTTTGTTTTCCAATTTGGTCAAATAATTTCATTTTTGAATTCGCAGAAAAATGAGGAACGCAATAATATGCGAATAAAATTAGATTTTATTTAATTTTGGCACAGAACGTATAAACATGCGATCTAATGAAGTACGTTACTTAACCAATGTAAGAAGTGCACACTAAAGAAGACTACTGCAACTGCCTTTACTGTTTTACCAGTAGTCATTGCAATTGTATACTTAACAATATCATATCTTTTTGTTCCGGCTATTATTGATATTATATCTCCAAGGATGGGGATCCATGGTGAAAAGAAAATTATTGTACTCCACCCAAATCTGTTCATCATATTCATACTTTTTTTATCATATTTTTCAGGAGTCTTTCGAATTTTTTTTAGCAATCTTCCGTTGAGGCCAATATAATATGCAATGTATCCACCAATTATCGAACCAATGGTTAACACCAAAAACACATCAACTGGATTTATTCCTCCTAATAGTAATGCGGATATGGTTACTTCTGTTGGAATGGGAATGAAACTAGAAAACATTCCATTAAAAAAAAGTCCTATAAGACCGTACTTTATGAATAACGTGTCATGTACTATTGCATTGATGACATCGCCTAGCATTACCTGACTTTCCTTTTAGCTTGTTTTAAATGAATTGCCGTATTTTGTATCGATATCATAAATTGCGTTGCCAATCTTTTTTAGAATCTTCTTTTTGGATCTTTGTGCTTTTTTATCGTGACTGTAGTCTTTCTGTTCAATTAAATCGTGAAGTCTTTCAAGTTCTTGTCTTGTTAGTGCGTTGATTCCTCTATGATATACAGTATCCAGTAACTGAAGTCTCTCAAGATCATCGCCACTCTCTTCCACAAGACAGTTTGCTCTTTACTTTAATATTTGTCTTGCATCGAAGAATCATGCTTTACAAAGTATCTGTCTCATTTCATAAGGATTTTATCGAAATTAAGGATGACCAAATAGAGATAGGAATTATGGCAATGCCCATGCAAGGCAAGGCAAACATTGAGATATTAAAAAAGATAGCAAACCACTTTGGGTTATCACAGTCAAGTGTGAGAATAGTTGCTGGCAAAAGATCAAGGGAAAAGGTAGTTGAAGTAATAAAGTGAACTTACAAACCCTAAAAAATAAGCCAAGGCTAACCCATTCATGATAAAGTCTATCACTGCTATCATATTTACCATAGTAATCATTTCCTCGATAAATTCAGGTTATTCTCAAGAACAAAAATTGGTCGCTACACTTCAAAATGGAGTGTGGCACACCATGGTAAACAAGCAGATACAAATTACAACTGACCTGACAAATGGTCAAGACAGGGCTCAGTCCTTTGCTTATATTGTTCAGGTTCAAAATAGCGATGGCGTTGTAGTATCTTTGTCTTGGATTACGGGCACATTAGAACCGGGTCAATCTCTGAATCCTGCACAATCGTGGGTTCCTACCGCTCCGGGATCTTATACTGCCCAAGTCTTCGTATGGGCAGGTGTAGATAATCCAGACGCTTTATCTCCTCCAGTACAAATGAAAATTGACGTGACTGGATAAATCAGTATCAGTTATAATTCGGACCGGTAGATTGTAATTGTGGATAGAAGACGAGGAGTTTTACTTGGTATGATTCTTGCTGGAGTGTCGGGTATGATATTTTATTTTTTTACCTCGCCAATTCTTTATCCAAGTTCTGATCAAAATAGTGGCAATCCACTTACAGGACCAAATCAAAATCCAGATACTCTTTCCACACTGGAAAATGATGTAGACTCGTGCATATCAAATCCAACCTCAGACTGTGACCAAGAAATGCTACAGATATTGAATTATTGCCAACAAAATAAGGACCAAAACATTCCTGCCTGTTCAGATGCTCGAGTTCAGCAATATGTTGAGCAACGAGGCCTGAATCGCCCCATCATTAACACAGGGCAATAATTAGTTCATCTACTTTTCTGCTTCTTTCATG
>Ga0335084_10005738_pt1 | contig 12296 bp, 6 predicted proteins | sample Lox_Sample_44_FD_206721 | JGI IMG/M metagenome (GOLD analysis project Ga0335084, IMG submission 206721) | Soil microbial communities from Loxahatchee National Wildlife Refuge, Florida, United States - Lox_Sample_4.4 | ecosystem: Environmental > Terrestrial > Soil > Wetlands | place: USA: Florida...
GATGGTCTCGCCTGTGGCCGAGGGCACGTCGTAGATGGCGGCGCGGGCGCGCGCGGCGTTGAGCTTGACCACGTCGCGCACGATGGTGACGTCCTTGTGCGCGGAGCCGTCGGCCACGCCGGCGGGAATGACGGTGAGCTTCACTCTTGTCCCCTTCTGGCCGCGGATGAGGTCGACGATCTTGCGCAGCTTCAAGCCGATGATGTCGATGGATTCCCCGCGCTCGCTGGGGGTCACCGCGATGATCTTGTCATTGGGCTGCAGTTGCTTGCTCAGATCGGCCGGTCCGCCCGGAATGATCTCTTTGATGACGCACTGATCTTCCTCGAGCCCCAGCAGGGCACCGATGCCGACCAGCGAGAGCCGCATCTGGATGCTGAAATCCTCGAAGGTCTCCGGGGAAAAATAGGAGGAGTGAGGATCGTAGAGGTTGGCCAGGGCGGTGAGAAACCACTCCGCGACGTCGTCCGTCTCCGTGTCGGCAAGATTCTTGAGCAGGCGTTCGTAACGCCGGTGGACATTCTGTTTCGCCTCGGCGATGGTCTTCTTGTCGAGGAGGTCCTGCAGCAGCTCGAACTTCAAGCGCCGGCGCCAGAGGTCGTCGGCCTCGGCCTGGGTGGCGGGCCAGGCGGCCTTCGAGCGACTGCGGTCCAGGAGGTAGGTCTCGTGGGTCGAAAAATCGAAATCCTTCTGCAATTCCTCGAAGATCCAGTTGATGCGGCCGTCGACCCGCTTCTCGTACTGCACGTAGATGTCGAACGCCGCGTCGAGCCGGCCGAGCGTCCGCAGGTTGTAGTAGAGCGCGTTGGCGTAGCGCCGGGTGAACGCCTCCTCGTCGGTGGCGAGAAAGAAAAGGCGCTGGCCATCGAGGTCGGCCATGTAGTCGTGGATGAGGTTCTGGCCGAGTTCGGGTTTCGGGCGGTTATTGACCGCCTCGTGGTTGAAGTGAACCTGCTCGAGCAGCTCGACCATGGTGCTGACCTCGGTGGCGAGGGCGCGCGACGTCTCGAAGTTGCGCTCCGGCAGGGCCCGGCCGGTGGACAGCAGGACCAGGGCGGCGAACAGCGCGGCCGCCGTGCGGCGCGCCCAGGGCAGGGAAGGACGGAAGGACATCATCGGCAATATAAGTAAGGCAGGCGCGCGAAAGGTTTCACAGCAAATCGCCCGCCCGAAGCGGGGCATAGGAAAGCAGAAAGCGGATGGGCTTCAAGGCTGTTACACTTAATTGATCCCGGCCGGCAGGAGGGCGCGCACCAGCCGGCGGGTCTCGCCGAGCCGGCGGCAGTGCTCGGCCCAGAAGGAAGCCTCATCGGCGAAGCCGAGCCAGCGGGCGAGGGGAACGCGCTCCCCGGCGGACGCCGGCAGGACGCTGACCGCCCGATTGGCGTCGCCGCGGAGGAGGATTTCGATGCGCTTGAGGAAGTTGTAGCTGCTGAGCAGCCGCCCGGCGTCCGGGGCGGGGATGAGGCCGGCGGCCGCCAGCGCGCGCAGGCCCTGGCGGGTGCCCGGCTGGCGCAGCGGCGGGACCGCCGGTCCATGGCGGAGCTGGAGCAGCTGCACGAGGAACTCGAAATCCACGAGGCCGCCCGCGCCGGTCTTGAAGGCGCGTTCGGGGGGCTGGACGGCATCGCGTTCGCGTTCGATCCGGCCGCGCATGGCCCACATCGCCGCGGCCTCGGCTTCGGTGAGCGGAGTGCGGTAGAGCAGCTCCGTGGTGAGCGCCGTGAATTCGTCCGCCAGCGGGCGCGGGCCGGCGATGAGGCGCGCCCGGGTGAGCAGCTGGCGTTCCCACGGCTGCGCCGAGCCTTCCGCATGATAGGCGCGCAGCACCGCCGGCGTTGTGACCAGCGGCCCGGCGTCGCCGTGTGGCCGCAAACGAAGATCCACGTCAAAGATCGCCCCGAGCGGCCCGCCATGGCGCAGGAGCCGCTGCAACTCGCGGACGATCGGCTCGGCGGCGGCCGCCTCGGCTTCCCGGCCGACGAAGAGCAGGTCGAGATCCGACCCAAAGGTGAGTTCCGCCCCGCCATATTTGCCCAGCCCCACCAGCAGGAGTTCCCGCCGCGGATCGAGGCGTTCCAGCACGTGCATCAACACGGCGTCGGTCAGCCGGGAAAGGCTGGCCTCCACTTCCTCGATGTTCAGGAAGCCGAGGAGTTCTCCGATGGCGTAGCGCACCTGTTCGGCCTTCACGTAGAGCCACAGCCAGTCGGCGTAGCCTTCGCCGGCGGGTCCGGCGGCCAGCTCTCCGGCAAGGGCGGCGGCGTCCTTGTGCTTGCGCAGCACCTCCGGGCGCAGCACCTCCTCGGCGATCTCGGGATGCGCCCCGAGCAATTCGTAGGTGAAGGTGCTGCGGTCGAAGAGCAGTGCGAGGACGCGGAAGAATTGCGGATTGGCGGCGCAGCCGTTGAAGAACTGCTGGCGCGTGCCGTACCGCTCGGCGAAACGGGCGATCCGGCGCAGCGTCGGCACGGGCTGCGCGAGCTTCGGCAACGTGTCGTCGAACGTGTCGGCGAGGTGTTGGAAACGCACGATCAGCTCGCGGTTCACCGGATGCCCGTGATCACCGCACACAAAGAGGCGCAGTTCGCCCGCCGCGCCGGGCCCCGGGCCGAACCAGCGGCCCAGCTGTTCCGCCACCGCCGGGGGCGTGCGCGCGGAGGTGAAGAACTCCCACCAGTCCTGAAACACGCTGTCGCCGGTCTCGCCGCGAAACAGCCCATCGTAGATGTGCCGCACCCGGGTGCGCACGGCGTCGAGCCGGCGGTGGAACTCCGCCACCGACGGAAACCCCAGGGTACGGGCGATCGCGGCCTCCTCGGCGGCGTCGGCGGGCAGGGCATGCGTCTGGTGCTCCTCGCGCATTTGAATCGCATGCTCGACGCGGCGCAGGAACCAGTAGGCCTCCTCCAGAAAACCCGCCTCCGTTGCCCGCATCAGCCCGTAGCGCACGATCTGGTGCAGCGCCGCGGTGGTCGCCTCCGTCTGCAGGAATGGATAGCGCCCCGCATGCAGGAGCTGGAACGCCTGGGCGATGAATTCAATCTCGCGGATCCCGCCGAAGCCCGACTTCACGTCGCGCGTGAGCGTCTGCGCGCCGACCACCTCCTGCTCGGTCCGGTTCTTCATTGCCGCGACCTCGGCCAGCAGCGACGGCGGCGGATGGCGCGGATAGCGGAAGGCTTGGAGGGATTCGAGCAATTCCGCGCCAAGCGCGAGATCTCCGGCCACGGGCCGCGCCTTGATGAGCGCCATGCGTTCCCATGTCTGGCCGGCGGCGGCGTAGTAGTGCTCGAGGCCGGCGAGCGAGCGCACGAGCGGCCCGTGGGTGCCTTCCGGTCGCAGGCGCACATCGACGCGGAAGAGGAACCCGTCGGCGGTCTGGGCCTGCAACAGGCTGGTGATGGTCCCGGCCACCTTGGTGAAGAACTCCACGTTGGTGAACGCGCCCGCCTCGCCTTCGCGGCGGCAGGAGCCCTCGCCCTCGTAGAAATAGATCAGGTCGATATCCGAGGAGAAATTGAGCTCCTGGCCGCCGAGCTTGCCCAGGCCGAGCACGCAGAACCGGGCGGGGATGTCGCGGTCCTCATCCCACGGTTCGCCGTAGCGACGGGTCCACTGGCTCAGGGCGAGGCGATGGCATTCGCGCAGGCAGAATTCGCCCAGAAGCGTGAGTTCCGCGACGGTCGTGGCGGGCGGCGCCAGCCCGTTGACGTCGCGGTAGGCGCTGCGCAGGGTCATCTTGCGGCGCCAGCGCCGCAGCTCGCTCAGATAGGCCTCGTCATGGGCGGCCGCCTCGCCGGAGGCGGCGGAGAAACCGCGCCACTCGTCCACCAGCGCCTGGTAGCGGAAATCGGGGTCGCGGTTCTGCGGCTGCTCCAGCCAGAGGCAATACTCGGGATGTCGCCGCAGCAGGCGCGCGTAGAGGGGGCTGGCGTCAGCCAGGCGTTCGAGGCGCGCCCACGCCTCGGGGGGGAGGGCGTCGCTGTCCCACGACGGATGCTCCTGGTGCAGCAGCTCGCGAAAACCTCCGGGTGGGGCGGGGCCGGCTGAGGCGTTCACATCGGAAGGGTCAGCGGCGGCTGAGAAGCTCGCGCGCGTCGTCGAGCAGGCGCTTCTCCTCCTCGGTGAGCGCGCCAAAGCCGTCGCTGTTGATCTTGTCCAGAATCCGGTCCACCTCGGCGCGCAGATCATCGCGGCTGCTGATGTTCACCTTGAAGTGCGCGGCGCCGGCGGCGGGCTTCTTCCGGCGGCGCAGCCAGCCGGGCAAGGTCAAGCCGGAGGCAAAGGATCCCCCGAACGGGCTGACGCGGCCGGCCACCCGGAAGTACCCGTAGGCGGCGGCCATGTTGGCGAGGATCGCCGCATGGCCCTCCCAGAGCGGCGAGGGATGCCCCATCATTTCGTAGAAGAGAAAGCCGATCAGGTTGACCACCGCCCAGAGCCAGCCGAAGAACTTCGGCTTCATCGTCACCGGGATGATGAAGAAGGCGAGGAAGGTCACCGGTTCGTCGGCGTGGTAGCAGCAATACAGCGCGAAGACGCCCGACAGCGCGGCCAGCGGCCCGAGGAGCGCCCAGTCGACCCGCAGCGGATACGCGGCGCACCACGCCAGCGCCCCGAGGAGGACGAAACCCCCGTAGAGCCAGAGAAACCGCCGCGCGCCGATCAGGTCGCGAACCGCGCCACCGAAGAAGTACAAACCGAGGAGATTGAAGATGAGAACGAACACTCCCCCCGTGTACCCGGCGGTATCCACCAGGAAGGCGTAGGTGAGCAGCGTCCAGGGCCTCAGTCCGTGCAGCACGGCGCCGCCGGAAAGCCGGAACCAACCATAATACGCGGTCAGGTCCAGCCAGCGTTCCAACACCAGCTGCAGCAGGTAGAGGCCCACGAAGGCGATCATGAGCCATCTCACCGGATCGACCGGAGCGCGGCCCTCGGCTTCCCGCATGTACTGTCTGTCGGAGAGCATTCCGGTGAAAATTAGAAGGACATGCCGGCAAACTCAAGCCCCCCCGTGCATCTTGCCGCAAAATCGGGAATCGCGTATCTCGCGGCGGCAGCGTTGCATATCGCCCAAAGGAACCGCCGTCCGGGGGATACCCTTGACAGTGTCCCGCATTCGTTTTTGTTCGCCCTTCATCATGGCGAATAAAGCAGAGAAGTGGGAAACGAATGCTCCAGGCAGGTATTACGTCGACAAGCAGTGCATTGATTGCGACCTCTGTCGCGAGACGGCCCCGGCTTTCTTCACCCGCTCCGAAGAGGGTGGCTACTCTTTTGTCAGCAAACAGCCGTCCTCCGAGGAGGATATCGCGGCATGCACCGAGGCGCTGGAGGGGTGCCCGGTCGAGGCGATTGGCAGCGACGGCGATCAGTGAGCGTTTGATTTTGCGCGGCGGTCGCGCTGGCGGGGCGTTCTGAGCCGGTCGGGAATTGGTCCGGGCCGATGCGGCAGGCATTGTTAAGATATGGCTTGTCTTTGGTTAACTTGCTGTTCTTTTCCCCGGGGCGGTGACGGCTTCTTCGGTGGCAGACCTTCTGTCCATGACAACGACCTCGGGTGCCACCGTTCTGCTGGCGGCCCTCCTGGCCACCGGCGCGGCTGCGGCTGGCGAACCGTCTGTCGCGCTTCCGGAGTACACGGTCTATTCCCCGCGGGTCGCTCTGCAGGAACCGGCCGGCGCGTTCGCGATGCCGGTCACCGCCCTGCGGTTTGAGCCGCTGGTCGACGTCCAGGTGCGCAATCTGGCCGAGAGTCAGGCCGATGTCACCATCCGGGGCGGCGTCTTCGAGAATACCGGCTTCCGCATCGGCGGGGTCGCGCTCTATGATCCACAGACCGGGCATTACTTCGCGGAGATTCCAGTGGCGCCCGCCATGCTCTCCGCGCCCCGCATCGTGACGGGCAGTGACAACGGGCTGGAGGGATTCAATGCGGCTGTTGGCACGGTCGTCTATGACTGGCAGCGCATCCGTGCGCGCGGCGAGCTGGCCGTCTCCGCCGGCCAGGACCAGACCTACCGCCTCAGCCTCTACGAAGGCGTGGTGGATGACACGACCCTGCCTGGCCGCACCCTCGCCTCCGACGCCGAGGTGTCACGCTCCGTTTCGGATGGATCGGTGCGGTTTGGCGACCACCGTTTCCAGCGCTACAACATCCGCCTGCAGATCGCTGATGCCACCGCCCAAACGGATTTGTTTTACGGCTACCAATCGAAGCTCTTCGGCTGGCCCAACCTTTACACGCCCTTTGGATCCAACGAGTCGGAGAACCTTGAGACCGTGCTCGTGGCGCTCAATCACCGCGTGCGCTGGAGCGCGGGCGACTGGCTGGAGGCCGGGGCGTTCTGGCGGCGCAACAAGGACGACTACGCCTTCAATCGCTTCGCGCCCCTCGGACCGGTTCATCCGTTCCAGCATACCACCTGGGCGGAAGGTGCGACCGTCTCCGGACACGATGACCTCGGGGCCGTGGCGGTGGCCTACGGCGCCACGGTTCTCGCTGACGATCTCAAGTCCACGGCGCTCGTCTACGGTCGCTTCCACTCGCGGACCTACGTGAAGGCGGCTGCGTCGGCAGAAAAGGCCTGGACCTTGGATCCGCGGCACCGCGTCACGGTCAGGGCCGGCGCCAGCTTTGACGACACCGACCGCGACACCGCGGCCGTTTCTCCGCTCTTCGAGGTCGCGCTGGATGCGACCGCGCCCGACCGGGAGCTGCGGCGTTACGCACTCAGCTATGCGCAATCCACCCAGGTGCCCACCTATACGGCGCTCAACTCGAGTGCCACCGCCGGCCTCTTCCGCGGGAATCCCGACTTGGGGCGCACCACCAGCCGCGCCGTGGAGCTTGCCGCGGAAGGCGGGCGCGGCATCTGGCAGGCACACGTTGCCGCGTTCTACCGGCGCGACGACCGCCTGGTCGACTGGACTTTTCGCCAGGGCGTAACGGCCCGCACCGCGAACCCCGTCGACGTCGACACCGTGGGCTTGGAGGCCGTGGCGAGATGCTCGGGGGCCCGAGGCGAATTGGTGGTGGGCTACGCCGTCATGCACAAGGCTGCCGATTACGGGCCGGCCCAGGTGGATGGCAGCTTCTACGCGCTCAATTATCCCGAGCAGCGGCTCACCGCGGCGGTCATCGTGCGGCTTGGCGGAGGTTTCGAGGTGCGCATGGACAACCAGGCGCGGATCCAGGCGGCCAACCCGCTGCGCACGGTGGGAGGCGATCGGGCGGTGATCTCTGCGTTGGGCTTGTTCTACCGGCCGCCCCGTGCGCCGTCCTTCGGTTTCTCCCTCCAGGTGGACAATCTTTGGAACTCGGATTTCGAGGAGGTTCCCGCCGTCCCGGCCGCGCGCCGTGAAATCTCGGCGGGCGTGACCAGCCGGTGGTGACACCAGGACCGGCTGCGCTGGCGTTCGCTGGCATCGTGCCCGCGCGGGCTCCTCCGCCGGCGAGTGGGCAAGTCTGTCCCGGCTGGCGCAGGGGGAGGGACTCAATTGCCCATTACACGCCGCGCCTTTGTTTCCACGGAGGACGCTTGCACTTGCAACCGCTGGGAACCTCGTGATTTGTAGCGAGGCAAAGAATCGCGCCTTTTGGGGAAACTTGGGACGCGGTCTGCTAGTCATCAGTCAGAGTCCACTTTCATCATGATCACGCCGTTCGCCTTCGCCTTCATTCCACAGCCGGTTTTCTGGCTCCTGTTCATCCTGGTCTTCCTCTTCGCCTTCTACGCGCAGATGCGGGTGTCGAGCGCCTACGCCAAGAACGCGGAGATTCCCTCGCGCGGTCGTATCACGGGTCGCGAGGCCGCCGAGGCGGTCATGGCCCGCGCCGGCATCAACGATGTCGATGTGGTCGAAATCCCCGGCCACCTGACCGACCACTATGATCCGCTCAACAAACGCCTGTGTCTCTCGTCCGAGAACTATCGCGGCACCAGCCTCGCCGCGCTCGGGGTGGCGACGCACGAATCGGGGCATGCCATTCAGCACAAGGTCGGCTACAAGGCCCTGCAGGCGCGCATGGCCCTGGTGCCGGTGACGCAGTTCACCTCCAGCCTTCTGCCGATCATCATGATCGGCGGCTTTTTCTTCGGCCTGGGCGGCGTGCTGCTGGATCTGGGCATCATCGTCTACGCGGTGCTGTCGCTTTTCCAGCTGATCACGCTGCCGGTGGAGTTTGATGCGAGCCGGCGCGCCAAGGGCGAGCTGGTGCGCCTCGGCATCCTCGACCGCGACGAGATGCCTGGGGTGAATGAGACCCTCAATGCGGCCGCGCTCACCTACGTCGCCGCTTTCATCACCGCCCTCCTGCATCTCCTGTGGCTGCTCTCGATGCGCCGGAACGACTGAATGGGAGTCCGCGCCGCTCCGATCCGGGCCGGTCCATGAGACTGGCCCTTTTTGTTCGCCGGGTCGGCGCCTCGGGTGCCGCGGGGGGAGAGGAAACACCGTCCTCGCCTTGTCGGAAATGGCGGATACATCGGTTCCATGAAACGCTGTCGCCGGCTCACTGCAGCCGCCTCCGGGCTGGCGTTGAGCATTGCGGCTGTGCGTGGGGCCGACGTGCCCTCGCCGGCGGCGGATCCCGACGCCAGGGTCCGGTTCGCCGGCGACGCCGGCCCTCCCGACGCTCCGCTGAGCCTTTGGTACCGACGTCCGGCGACCGAGTGGGTGCAGGCATTGCCGGTGGGCACCGGCCGGCTGGGCGCGATGGTGTTCGGGGGCGTCACCCGCGAGCGGCTCCAGCTCAACGAGGACACGCTCTGGGCCGGCGGCCCGTACGATCCGGTCAATCCTGATGCGCACGACGCCCTGCCCGAAGTGCGCCGGCTGATCCTCGCCGGGAAATATCGCGAGGCCGACCGCCTCGTCGGCGCCAAGGTCATGGCCAAGCCCCTCCGGCAGATGCCGTACGAGCCCGTCGGCGATTTGCTCCTGACGTTCCCGGAAACGGCGGAGGTCGGGGACTACCGCCGGGACCTGAATCTCGATACTGCGACCGCGAGCGTCAGCTATACCGCCGGCGGCGTGCGATTCACGCGCGAGGTGTTCGCCAGTCCGGTCGATCAAGTCTTGGTGATGCGCCTGACCGCCGACCGGCCCGGCCAAATTACGTTCACCGCCGGCATGACGACGCCGCAGGAGGCGGCCGTCCGGATCGAGGTGCCGGATACCTTGGTGCTGCACGGCGTCAACGGCGCAGCCGAGGGCATGAAGGGCGCCCTCACGTTTGAGGCGCGGGTGCGGGTGCTGGCCCAGCGCGGCCGGACCGTGGCTCAAGGTGGCCTGCTGACGGTGATCGGCGCCGATGCCGCCACGCTGCTCATCGCCAGCGCCACGAGCTACCGGAGCTTCGACGACGTCAGCGGAAACCCGGAGGCGCTCACGAAGCAGTGCCTGACGGCGGCGGCGCGGAAATCCTTCGACGCGCTCCGCGCGGCCCACGTCGCCGAACACCAGCGGCTGTTCCGGCGGGTTCGCCTCGACCTCGGCACGGGCGCCGCGGCCCGGCGACCGACGGACGAACGGATCCTTGAATTTGCCTCCAGTGGAGATCCGCAAATGGTCGAGCTCTACTTTCAGTTCGGCCGCTACCTGCTCATCGCCAGCTCCCGCCCGGGCGGGCAGCCGGCGAACCTGCAGGGGCTCTGGAACGAGAGCATGAATCCGCCGTGGGGCAGCAAGTACACGATCAACATCAACACGGAAATGAACTACTGGCCGGCCGAGTCCACCAATCTCGCCGAGTGCGTGGACCCGCTCGTGGCGATGGTGCTGGACCTCGCCCAGACCGGGGCCCGCACGGCGCGAGAGATGTACGGCGCGCGTGGCTGGGTGGCGCATCACAACACGGATCTGTGGCGGGCCACCGCCCCCATCGACGGGCCGACGTGGGGCATGTGGCCGACGGGCGGCGCCTGGCTGTGCCTCCACCTGTGGGACCATTACGCGTACTGTGGCGATCGCGCGTTCCTCGCCAAGGTCTACCCGGCGATGAGGGGCGCGGCCCAATTCTTCCTCGATACGTTGGTGGAGGAGCCGACGAATCATTGGCTCGTCACCGATCCGTCGCTCTCGCCGGAGAACACTCATCCGTTCGGCGCGTCGGTCTGCGCCGGACCGACCATGGACGAGCAGATCCTGCGCGACCTCTTTGCACACTGCATCCGGGCGGCGGAGATTATGGGAGTGGACGCCGACCTTCGCGCGCAGCTCGCCACCGCACGCTCCCGCCTCGCTCCCAATCAGATCGGCCGGGCCGGCCAATTGCAGGAATGGCTCGAGGACTGGGATCTGCAGGCACCGGAGCCCAACCATCGCCACGTCTCGCATCTCTATGGCCTGTATCCGAGCCAGCAGATTTCGCTGCGCGGCGCGCCGGCGCTGGCCGCCGCGGCCCGCAGGTCGCTGGAGACTCGCGGCGATGAATCGACCGGCTGGGCCACGGCCTGGCGGATCAATCTGTGGGCCCGGCTGCGCGACGGCGACCACGCCTACGACATCCTCCGCTTCCTGCTCAGCCCGGAGCGCACCTACCCCGACATGTTCGACGCGCATCCGCCCTTCCAGATCGACGGCAACTTCGGCGGCACCGCCGCCATCGCGGAGATGCTGCTGCAGAGCCGCGAGCCAGAGAACGAAGACCAAGCCGCGGACTCCCGTTATGAAATCGAATTGCTGCCCGCGCTGCCCAAGGCCTGGCCGGCGGGCTCGGTCACCGGCCTGAGGGCACGCGGGGGATTCGAGGTCGATGTCACGTGGACGAACGGCGCGCTGACCGCCGCCACCGTCCGTTCGCTTCTCGGAAATCCCGTCCGCCTGCGTTCGGGTGACGCAACGCGTGACCTCGCGCTCCCCGCTGACGGGACGTTTACATGGGACGGCAGGTAGCCCCCGGGTCGGGGATCACGATGGGCGGCCGGCGCTGCGGCGTGATCCAACCGGCGTCGCTCAAGTCGATGTTGCCTCCGCCCAGACGAGCACTGTGCCGTCCTTGCGGTCCGGCTGGGTGCCGGGCCAGTCGGCGGAATACGGTTCGCCGGTCGCCGGGTCGAGCCCCACGTACCGGTGGGTCTGGAGCGAAAGCAGCATGCACTGACCGCGCAGCAGGTCCTGCCATTGGAAAAGGCTGCCGTCGGTCTCCTGCTTGTGCAACTGGAGGTCCGCGGAAAGTCCGGCGCCCACGACCGTGACGAATCCGCTCCCGTCCATCGCCTCCAGCGCGACCCGCCCCCGCCCGCGATCATACACCCGAAAGCGGGCGCCGGGTCCGTCCGCCTCCTTCGAGCCGGGGCGGGCCCAGTGCAGCATTCCGAGCGGATTGACCCACACGGCCGTGCCGTTCGCCAGGTTCGTCAGCGTGATGACCTTGCCGACCGGCAGATTTTGGGTCCGGTCGGCCAGCGGTTCGGCGACCCGGAAGGTGGCGAAATCGGCGTAACCGCCGTCACGCCCCGCGGTGTTGAAGGCGAAGAGCGCGTAGCGCACGCCCTGGAACGTCTTCAGCTGATAGGGCAGGCGGATTTCGTCGCCGACCGGGGTGAAATTCACGCCGTCGACGCTGTAGCTCAGCCGTGCGAGATCGGCGTCAAAGTCGCCGGCAGCCCGGAGGCTCACCCGGCCGGAGGCCAGCGCCGTGTCGATCGTCTGGTTCGTGAATTGGTTGTACCAGCGAAGGACAGGGCCCGTCTCCGTGCGGGCGATCCCGATCCAGGCGCACGGCATGTTGAGCAGCGCGAGTCCGGCGATGTCCCCGGCCTGCAGGCCGGAGGCGTCGAGCACAACGGTCGCGGACGATTCCGGGCCGATCGCCCGCTGGGTGAGCGTGTTTCTCGCCCAGAGGAATTGTGCCGCCGGCAGCGTGTGCAGCCGCAGCACGCCGGGCTTTTCGGTCAGCGACCATTTCGCGTCGACCGGCACGTGATTCCATTGCCAGATCGGCTGAAGTCTCGGACCGGCGAAGTCGTCGCTGCGCCGGTAAGGTGCGGTGGGAGGCACGTCGACGCCGACGGCGGGCTTCATCCAGGTGCGCGGCGAACGGCCGAGATTTCCCGGCAGGCCGAAGTACGGCCAGCCGTCCTGCCAGGTGACCGGCGAGAGGAATGTCGTCCGGCCGACCGAATGGAAATCCATCATTGAAAAGCCCCACCAATCGCCATTCGGCAGGTCGACGATGCCGCCTTGGTGCAGCGGCACCGCGCCGAACTCGTTGTCGCCGGGCTGGAACACATCAAACTTCGCGCCCGGCCCGGGGACCGGCGTGCCGATGCCGACGTTTCGGA
>Ga0335084_10005740_pt1 | contig 12296 bp, 15 predicted proteins | sample Lox_Sample_44_FD_206721 | JGI IMG/M metagenome (GOLD analysis project Ga0335084, IMG submission 206721) | Soil microbial communities from Loxahatchee National Wildlife Refuge, Florida, United States - Lox_Sample_4.4 | ecosystem: Environmental > Terrestrial > Soil > Wetlands | place: USA...
TCGCCCGAGCAAAGGGCCTTTACCTCGCGGCTGTCGATCAACGCTGACGCCGATCCCTCTTTGATCACCCGACCATTTCTCAGGAGATATCCCCGGCCGGAAATGCTCAGGGAGAGAAAGACCTCTTGTTCCACGACAAAAAGGGTGAGTCCCGTCCGGTGCATCTCCTTGAAGAGGAGGAAGAGTTCGTCCATGAGCCGGGGAGCCAAGCCCAGGGAAGGCTCGTCGAGCAGCAGGAGTCTGGGACGGCCCATCATGGCTCTCCCCACCGAGAGCATCTGTTGTTCGCCGCCGCTGAGCGTCCCTGCCCGTTGGCGTGTTCTTTCTTTTAAGATGGGAAGAAGCTGATAGATCCATTCCAGATCGTTTTCTAATTCCGTCTTCGTCCTTCGGCATCGGTAAGCGCCCATCCTGAGGTTGTCGATGACAGACAGGGTAGGGAAGACGTGGCGTCCTTGAGGAACATGGCCGATCCCCTTGGAGACGATTTTACGAGGAGTCAGGTTTGCAATGTCCTCCTCCTCGAACAGGATTCTCCCTTCCGTCGTCTTCAGGATTCCCGAGAGAGTGAGCAACAGGGTTGTCTTTCCCGCCCCATTGGGACCCAGGAGAGAAACGATCTCTCCCTTGTTGATTTCCAGGGAGACTTCATTCAACGCGGGCAGAGGACCGTATTGGACGGTCAGCTTCTTTATTTTTAGCATCGGGTTCGTGCTTATCACTTCCTTAATTCGTTAAGACTCTAAACCCTAAACTCTAAATCCTAAATAAACTTAAAACTAAAAAGAAAAAACTCAAAATATCTGTCTCGCCATTTGAGTTTTGGCTTTTGGGTTTGTTTAGAGTTTAGGGCTTTGGATTTAGAATTTGACATCCACATCCGAGTTCGGGTTTTATCCACTACCGCCTGCTTGGTTCCTCATGATGCCGAGTGAGGTATGCCTCGACCACTTGCGGGTCTTTTCTTACAAAATCCGGCGTTCCCTCGGCGATCCGTTCGCCATTATGAAGGACGACGATCTCATCCGCGATCTCCATCACCATTCCCATGTGGTGCTCCACGATAAAGATCGTAACTCCCCCCTGCCGGACCTTTAAGATCAGTTGGGAAAGCTGGTCGATTTCTGTGAGGGTCAGTCCGGAGGCCGGTTCATCCAATAGAAGAAGATCAGGTTTCATGGAAAGCGCCCGGCCTAACTCAAGGAGTTTTTGTTTGCCGTAGGGAAGCTGGGAAGCCATGGATTCCCACTTGCCCAAAAGACCCAGAGAATCGAGGATCTCCTTGGCCTCCTTCAGGGCTTCTTCTTCAGATCTTCTGACCCGGGGCAGCCAGAGTCCACAGGAAAAGAGCCCGCCCTTCAGCCTTCGATCCATCCCGGCCATGACATTCTCCACCACGGTCATGTTTCCCCAAATCTGTAATGTCTGAAAGGTCCTTCCTATTCCAAGGACTGCTCTCTCGTGGGATTCCATGGCGGTAATATTCTTTCCTTTAAAGTAGATCTTTCCCGAATTAGGTTTTTCCATCCCGCTGATCAAATGGAAGAGGGTGCTCTTCCCGGCTCCATTGGGTCCGATCAGTCCCTTGATCCTTCCCTGATCCACTTTCAGCGAGACGCGGTTCAGGGCCCGCACCCCGTCATATTCCTTGACGATCTCTTCAATGGATAGCAATAACATCAGGGCTTCCCCCCCTCTCTCTTTCTTTTTTTTGCCCAGTAACCGATCAGATAGATAATCCTGACGTTCAAGCGGGTTCCTAGGCCATCCGGGAAGAAGATCAGTAACAGAATCAGAATAATACTATAAAGGGGCAGGCTGTATTCCTGATATTTGCTCAGGATATCCGTCAACCCGGTGAGGAGAATGGCTCCGGCGATGGGACCGTAGAGATTCCCCATTCCTCCGAGAATAACCATCATAACGATCAGAATCGTGAACCCAAGGCCAAAGGCTTCGGGGTTGGCGGTTGACATGATGCAGGCAAAAAGACTCCCGGCCCATCCGGCAAAGAGGGCGCTTAAGACAAAGACACCTAATTTTCTCCTGGAGACGCAGATCCCCACGCTCGATGCGGCGTCTTCACTCGCGGCGACCGCCAACAGGGCCCGGCCTACCCTGGATCGAACCAGATTTTTTGAGAAAATGAACAGACCCGTGAGGACTCCCCAGGTCAGATAATACTGTTTTAGATAGGTATCGAAAGAGACCCCCAGGACGGAAAACCAGGGAATGCCGAAGATTCCGACGACCCCGCCGGTGAGATTAGGTGACTCCCGGACGATGACCAAAAAGATCTCTCCGAACCCTAGTGTGGCCAAGGCAAGGAAATATCCCTTCATCTTGAGTATCGGCCTGCCGATCAGATAAGCGATCAAGGCTGCAGAAAGGGCCGAGGTCCAAAAAGCCAAGAAAGCTGGGACAGCATAGCGAGTGGTCAGGATCGCGGTAGTGTAGGCGCCGATTCCAAAGAAGGCAGCATGTCCTAAGGAGATCTGGCCGGCGTACCCCATGAAAAGGCTTAACCCCAGAGACAGGATCGCATAGATTCCCGCCAATACCATGAGGTGGTGAAAGTGTGGATCGGACCAGATCCAAGGCGCCAAACAGATCGCAGCAAGATAAAAAAGGTCCTTCTTTCTAAACTCCTTTTTACGATATAGGTAGGGATCGGGCGCGATGAGCGAAATGAACCACAGGGGGGCCAGATAGAAGAGGTCCCGTTTTCTAAACCGGGCTTGTGGCGCCTTTGTTCTTTGAGAAGACATGGTTTCTTTTTACCATCGGCGGCTGTCGATAAAGGGCGACCCCAAAATCCCCTTGGGCCGGAGGTAGAGAATGAGTAATAACATGACAAAAGCAACTCCATCCTTATAACCCGAAGGGATAAAGGCCAGGCTTAAGGATTCCACGATCCCGAGGACAAAGCCTCCCAGAATAGCACCGCTGTTCTTCCCCCAACCTCCCAGGACGGCGGCGATGAATCCTTTCAGCCCTAAAAGCGTTCCGGAATTGTAGCCGGTGAAGAAGATGGGGGTGATCAAGATTCCGGCAAAGGCCCCTACGCCGGCGCTCACTCCGAAAGCCAAGAAGACCACAAGGGTTCTTGATATTCCCAAAAGATCAGCGCCGAGGGGGTCCGTTGAACTCGCCTCCATGGCCTTTCCAAGCAAGGTTCGGTGGGAGAGGAGATAGAGAAAGACCAGCAAAACAACGGTCGATAACAAGACCCAGAGGTTCTGGAAGGGAATGAAGATTTCCCCGATCTTGAAGGGGCGTCCGCTGGAGAAAGGAGGTAGGCTTTTGGGCAGGGTTCCAAAAACGAGAGCGCTGGTACTGCTGAGGAAGATCGAAATTCCAAAAGTGGCCATGACCAGGATGAGAACCGGGGCTTTTCTCAGGGGATAGAGGACTGAGAGATACATGGCGAAGCCGATCAAGACAACGATCATCGCCGCGATCAGGCCGGCGAACGGGTAGGGAAGTCTTAGTCCATTCAAGAGGTAGAAGGTAAGGACTCCTCCCAGCATGACAAACTCCCCTTGGGCGAAGTTGATGATCTGGGAGGCCCTGGAGATGGTCACGAATCCCAAGGCTACCAGGGCATAGATGGCTCCGATCGTCAAGCCGGAAAAGAGAAGTTGAGGAATATACGTCCAGAGGTCCATGAAAATGAATGGGTCACAAAAAAGGGGTGAGACGATTTAATCTGCTCACCCCTTCATTTACCATAGAACGGATACCGGTTCAACTATTGTTCGAATCTTATTCCGATCCCGGAAATTTGATCCGCTTGAACTTACCTCCTTCAATCCGAATGAATACCATGTCTTTCTTGCTTAGGCCGTCGTGGTCTGTGGGACTGTAGTTATAGATTCCATGGCAGGTCTTCAACCCGTTGGTGTTTTCCAGCGCATCCCGGAATGTCGCTCGATCGACCTTTCCTTGACATCGTTTGAGGGCATCATAAATAAGGGAGACCGTATCATGGCCATGGCCGGCGATCTGATCGATCCCCACCCCATAGCGTTCCTTGAAGCGCTTGTCGAAATCGAGGATGACGGGTCGCACAGGATCGTTCTCGTCGAGTTGGTCGGGGACGACGGGCTTTCCAGCCCCGAACTCCACTCCTTCCATGGCCTCTCCGCCCAAAGCGATGATGAAACCGAATCCAAAAGCATGGGTTCCAAGAATGGGAAGTTTCATTCCCTGGGTCCTTAGATTCTTGCAGATGATCGGACCCGGGGGGCCACCAGTACAGGCATAAAATGCATCCACCTTTTCTTTTTCGATGATGGGCTTGAGCTTGATCAGCTGCGGAGTCATATCGATATCCGTCGGTTTATGGGTCTCTTTTGAAATGATCACCTTCATCCCTTTCTCTTCTCCGAAGCGCTTATAGTACTCGGCCAGGCTCTGAGCCAGAGGCCAGGCGCCGTGGAAAATCAGAACCTTTTTGTATTTTCTGGCCAGGGAAAGGTCGACCAGCTTCTGGGAGACGATCATATCGCTCTGGGCGATGTTAAAGGCCCATTTTTGCTTTAGTCCTCGAACCATGGGGTTGGAGGGGCAGATGATGATGTTGGTAATCTTCTCCCTTTCGGCAATGGCCCGGGTTGTTGCCTGTAAGTTGTCCTCGAAAGGGCCCACGACAGCGATGATTTCCTTATCCTGGGTAAACTTGGTCATATTGGCAGCGGCCCTCCCTGGATCGAAGCCATTGTCTTCGAAGATCAGCTCAAGAGGATGTCCGTCAACGCCGCCCGCCGCGTTTATTTTCTCCACTTCGAGCACCATGGCGTTCTTCACGGTTTTGGTCAGCTCGGCCCAGGGCCCGGTGAATTCGAGGTTGACTCCAACCCTGTAAGATTTCTCCGCGACGTAGGCCGGAGAAACCCAGGCCATGGAAATCAGAGCTAAAATGGATACGAGAAAGACCGTCTTTTTCATCGAATAACCTCCTTAACTAAAATAAAAAAAAACAAACGAAAGTGTCAAATTTCAAATGACAAATGAATGTCCAAACAACCAATGTCAAAACTTCCTATGAAATCGTGTCATTTGAGCTTTGGATTTCTTTTGGGCTTTGAACTTTGACATTTGAAATTTTTTTTAAAGATACTTCTGGATCAGAATCTCGGCGATCTGGACGGCGTTCAGCGCTGCACCCTTCCGGATGTTGTCCGCAACGATCCACAGGTTGATGCCGTTGGGGATGGATTCGTCCTCGCGAATTCTTCCGACGAAGGTTTCGTCCTTGCCCGCCGCATGAATGGCCAGAGGATATTCGAACTTCTTCGGATCGTCCACAACCACGACGCCGGGTGCCTTCGAGAGAATCTTCCTCACCTCGTCCGCTTTCAATTTCTTTTCGGTCTCGATGTTGACCGATTCCGAATGGCCGTAAAAGACGGGAACCCGGACGGTCGTTGCGGTCACGCGGATCGAATTGTCCTCCATGATTTTCTTCGTCTCATTGACCATCTTCATCTCTTCTTTCGTGTAGCCATTGTCGAAGAAGACATCGATGTGAGGAAGGCAATTAAAGGCGATCTGATGCGGATAGACTTCTTTTTTGACCTCCTGCTGGTTGTAAATGGCGAGGACCTGACTCTCCAATTCTTTGATCGCTCTCTTTCCCGTCCCGGAAACCGCCTGATAGGTCGAGACCACCACCCTCTTGATCCGCGCGACATCATGAAGAGGTTTCAGCGCAACCACCATCTGGATGGTTGAGCAGTTGGGGTTGGCGATGATATTCTTTTTTGGATACTGAGCGATGGCATGGGCATTGACCTCCGGGACCACCAGAGGGACATCAGGGTCCATGCGGAAGGCGCTCGTATTGTCGATGACTACACACCCCGCCCTCCCGGCAATGGGGGCAAACTTTTCGCTCACCGAACCGCCCGCAGAGAAGAGACCGATATCGACGCCGGCAAATGAGCTTTCGTTCAACACTTCCGCCGTATAAGAATTCCCCTTAAACTCCAACTTCGTCCCCGCGCCCCGTGTGGAGGAAAGGAGCTTCAGCTTATCCACTGGGAAGTTTCTCTGCTCCAGCGTGGCAATCATTTCGTTTCCCACCGCACCAGTGGCTCCTACGACAGCAACGTTATACTTCTGTTTCTTCATCTGTTCCTCCATCGTTAAACAAACAGGGATGTTCCCCTCGAACACCCCCGTCTGTTAGGTACACGGTATAATTACGTATTAATAGGAGGAAAAGGGGCATGTTGTCAAGAGGGAGATGGATCTCCGGAAAACTTTTTTCCTTCAAGGACTCGACCTCCCCAGCCTTCATGATATCCGGTCAGACTGAGTCTGACGACACGTCCTTGAAGTAAGACATTCTCGCAGAATCTGATTTAAATCTGCTTTAAGGATACTGTAAATCGAAGGCATCCCGGATCAGTTCTATTTCTTCTTTTTCGGGGGGAAGGAGGATGGCAACGACATCGAACCTTGCTTTGACCTCTTCCAATTGTTTCTCTTTGAGGAAATTGAGCGCCACTTTGGACAATTGCCTCTGTTTAAATGGAGTCACCGCCAGCTGGGGGGGACCAAAGGCCATCGATGTCCGGGTCTTCACCTCGATGAAAACCAGGGTATCTTTCTCTTTGGCAATGATATCCATCTCCCCCATTTTGCAGACGTAATTCTGTTCAATAATACGATAGCCTTTCTTCTTCAAGAATCGAAGGGCCTTCTCCTCACCCCTCTTGCCCAGTTCCTTCCTTTCGCTTCGTGACTCGTGTCCGTGATCTGTGCCCGTAATAATTCCCCTCTATCCAGCAAAGCTTTCTACACTACGTGCTCCCCGTCTTCCTATCTCCCAATCTCCTCATCCCCCATCATAAATATTCTTTGACTCCTCGAAAGGTCCTACGGTGGAGCTCGCAGACGCCAAATCTCTCAATCGCCCGCTGATGTTCCTTTGTTCCGTAGCCTTTGTGTTTGGCGAAGTTATACTGAGGATATTTCTGGTGACATTCCAACATCATCCGGTCCCGGGTAACTTTGGCTATGATGGAAGCTGCCGCAATGGAATTGCAGAGCCGATCGCCTTTTCGGATGGGTTTCTGAGGAATCGAGAGTGCAAGACCGCCTTGGGAACCATCGATCAGAATAAAATCAGGAGGGTGGGGAAGGTTTTGAATCGCCAAGGCCATGGCTTTCAACGTGGCCTGAAGAATATTGATGCGATCGATCTCCTCCTGGCCGACAATTCCGATGCCCACTCCTTCGGCCTCGGAAGAGATCGTTTCATAGAGCTCTTCTCGTTTTTTCGATGAAATCTGTTTTGAATCAAAAAGCTTTTCCCCGACACCCGCCTGAGGCAGGATCACCGCCGCGGCGACGACCGGCCCGGCCAAGGGCCCACGCCCTACCTCATCCACACCGGCAATTCGCCGATAACCCCGGCGAACGTACATCTTCTCGAAATAATCCATGGGCTGGACGGGAAGGGATGGGAAGAGCATAAGAATAAATCTTGCAAAATGTAAAATGGAAATTGGCGAAAGACAGGAAGCCTTAGAATCTGCAATCTGACTTTTCCATTTTGTGGAATGAATATTCTCTCAGGCGACTTGTTTTTTTTCGCTTCGGATGCGAGCGGCTTTTCCCTTCAGGCCTCGAAGGTAAAAGAGCTTCGCCCGTCTTACCTTGCCCCGGCTGATCACGTCGACCCGGTCGACCCGCGGGGAATGGAGGGGAAAAACTCTCTCGACGCCGATCCCATAAGAGATTTTCCTCACGGTGAAGGAGGACCGAATTCCGCCCTTCTTCTTTCGGATGACCACTCCCTCGAAGGGTTGTATTCTTTCCTTTTCTCCCTCGACGATCTTCACATGAACTCTTACGGTATCTCCCACCCTGAAATCCGGAAGATCTGTCCTCAACTGTTCCCTTTCAACCAACTCCATTAGATTCATCTTCTTCTCCTCTTCTAATCAATTTCGTCGGAATGTCCCCTCACCCTGCCCTCTCCCCCGGGAGAGGGCAGGGTGAGGGGAACCGGCATTCATGAAATTTTATCTCCTAATAATCGATCTAAGATAATCGCCACTGCCGAGCGAACTGAAAGGTGATTATATCCCTTTCCTTCGATCGGCGCCAGGACAAAATCGGAATCGTCCTTAACCTCTTGCGTTAAACCCCATCCTGTTCCGAAGAGAATGAAGAAGGGGGTCGTCTCATCTTCCAACAGCTTTCTTAAGAATCCAAAACTAATACTTTTGGAATAGAGGGAAGCCCCGGTGGCCACTCTTTTAACCTTTTTTTGCCAAAGGTCGGAGATTGCCCGATCGGCTTCGTCAATCGTCCGCGAGACCCGGACGAGAGAAAGAGATTCTTTCCTGGTAGGATTGTAAACCGACCCGGTGCCCTCCACCCAATGGCGGATGATTCTTTCCGTTAACTGAACCTGGCTTTCCAGTGGGGTAATGATGAAAAAACCTCCTATTCCAAACGTCCTGGCGCACCGAGCGATATCATGAATATCAAAGTTGGTGATGGCCGTGGCGACGACCTCTTTCCTTTTATCGTAAATAGGATGGTGGACCAATCCGACATAGAGGTTAGATCCCATTCCTGACAATCAACCTTGCTCCAGCTTATTTCCGGCCGCGAGAACGTTTCATTCTTTCTCGAATCACCGAACCGACTTTACTTCGAATTTGGGTCCTTTGGGCTTATTTGCCAGTTGGCGATTGGAATTTGATATTTGACCCGATCTCACTCCGCAATCATCGATCGATTCGTCCTGAAGGGCCTCTTTCAAGAGCCCTTTGTCCTCCTCCGTGAGATTGGCTTTCGCCAAGAGATCCGGCCGCCTCGACAACGTCCGCCGGATGGCCTCCTTCCTTCTCCAAAGGGAAATCGACGAATGATTTCCCGAAAGAAGGACTTCCGGAACGCGACTTCCTTTGAAATCGAAAGGCCGCGTGTACTGAGGGTATTCCAGAAGGGAGTTGAAGAAGGAATCTTCCTCGGCCGAACGATCGGACCCCAAGACCCCGGGAATAAACCTTGAGACGGCATCGACAAGGACCATCGCCGCCAATTCTCCTCCTGTCAGGACGTAGTCCCCGATCGAGATCTCTTCGTCTATAAAGAGCTCCCTCACTCTTTCATCCACCCCTTCGTATCGGCCACACAGCAGGATGAGATGGGATTCGGTAGAAAGCTTCCGGGCCAGATCCTGGTGGAGCGGGTTCCCCTGAGGAGTTAGATAGATGGTGGAGGCGGATCGGTTTTGGGACTTCGCGAATTCGATGGCTCGGGCAATGGGTTCCACTTTCATCACCATCCCCTGCCCTCCGCCGTAAGGAGCATCATCCACGATCCGATGTTTATCCAGCGCAAAATCCCGGATGTTGACGGTTTGAATCTGGATGAGCCCTTTCTCGACGGCTTTTCCCAAGATGCTTTCCCGGAGGGGAGAAGAAAACATGTCGGGAAAGAGGGTCAGAATGTCAAACCTCATCCTCGTCCTCCCACAATCCCTTCATCCGTACGATCTTCATCGTTCTTTTTCTAAGGTCAATACTCTGGACCACCTCTTTGATCGCCGGGAGAAAGATCTCACCCCTTTTTCCTTCGACCACGTAGATGTCGTGCGCTCCCGTAGAAAAGATCTCCTTCACCTTTCCGATCCTTTTTCCCTCCTGGGTCTCAACTTCCACCCCGAGCAGGTCGGCCCAATAATATTCCCCTTCTTCTAATTCGGGAAGGCTCTCTTTCTCAACGAGAATGTTCTTCCCGATCAGGGACGTCGCGTCTTCGACCTTCTCGATTCCTTTCAATTGAACGATCAGGCGTGGAGGCTGGGGATTGGCCTCCAAGATTTCGTAGGGCTCCGGCCTGCCCTTTTCATTCTCGATAAAGACCTCGTGATAGAAAAAAAAACGGTGGAGGTCTTGACCAAAATACTCCACCTTCATCTTCCCTTTGACCCCGTGAGGTTTGATCACCCTGCCGATGGGGAGAAGATTCTTCTCCATAGAACTTTATTCGATGATCTCCAAAAGAGAACGCTTCCCCAAATTTGCCGAGACGGCCCCCAGGATAACCCGAATCGCCCGGGCCGTCCTGCCCTGTCTTCCAATCACCTTTCCCAAATCTTCTTTGGCGACGGAAAGCTCAATCACAGACGTCTTCTCGCCCTCGATTTCAGAAACCTTCACCTGATCCGGATGATCGACCAATGCCTTGGCAATGTACTCCACCAGCTCTTTTGCGTTCATCACCCCACCTCCACTCTTCCCGTCCGTCCTCGAGGAGATTCATGAACAGCAAGGGTTCTGAAAATGCCGGCTTACTCCGTCTTCCCTTCGGCCAACTTTTTTGAAATTCCGGATCGTATCAAAAGTTGACGAACGGTCTCGGTGGGCTGAGCTCCTTTTTTCAGCCACTGAATCGCCTTTTCTTCCTTGAATCGAATCTCCACCGGGTCTTTCTTGGAATCGTATGTTCCCACCTGGTCAATAAATTTGCCACCCCTGGCAGAACGGCGGTCCGCAATGACAATCCGGTAATACGGACTTTTCTTCCCGCCAAACCTCATCAATCTCATGGATGCAGCCATATCGTCTTCTACCACCTCCTTTGCTTGAATAAAATCCGAAATTCGAATATCGAAACCCGAAATAATTTAAACTCTAAACACTAAACAAATCCAGAATAAAAAACTCAAAGAGGTTAAGGTTTTGAGTTTAGGATTTAACATCTTACGAAAGTTCGCCTGCCTGCGCGAAGGCGGGGATTTCGTGCTTCGAGTTATCCTGTGCCCGTTGCCTCATCAGTGGAAGAACGGAGCTCTTCCTCTTCCGAATCCTTTCTCTCCCAGTTTCGTGAATTGTTTCATCATCTTTCGAGCCTGGGCATATTGTTTGAGTAGTCGGTTGACATCCTGAACGCTCGTCCCGCTTCCTTGGGAAATTCTCAATCGTCGGCTTCCGTTGATGATCTGATAATTGGTCCGTTCTTTTGGAGTCATGGAATTGACGATGGCCTCCACCTTCACCAATTCCTTTTCATCGAAATCGAGCCCTCCCATCCCCTTCATCTTTTTCGGGAGCCCCGGGATCATTCCCAGGATCGACTCGAGAGACCCCATTTTCCGAACTTGTTGGATTTGGTCTCGAAAGTCTTCCAGGGTAAAGGAATCTTTTCGGATCTTCTTCTCTAGCTCTTTTGCCTTTTTCTCATCGAAGGCGGCCTCTGCCTTTTCGATCAGAGTGAGGACATCTCCCATCCCCAGAATTCTCGAAGCCATTCGATCCGGATGGAAAGCCTCCAGGGCATCTAGCTTTTCTCCCACGCCGATAAACTTAATCGGTTTCTGTGTCACGGAGCGGATCGAGAGGGCGGCCCCTCCTCGTGCATCCCCGTCCATCTTCGTCAGGACGACTCCGTCGATGCCCAGACGGTCGTTGAAGTTCTTTGCAATATTGACCGCATCCTGTCCGGTCATGGCATCGGCTACCAAGAGCACCTCATTGGGCTTGATCTGGGTTTTGATCTCCCGGAGTTCGAGCATCAGTGCCTCATCGATGTGAAGCCTCCCCGCGGTATCGATGAGCATCAAATCATAGCCCCCCTTGAGGGCAAAGTCCCTGGCCTTGAGGCAGATATCGATCGGCGCCTGGGACGTCGCTGGACGATAGAAGTCAACCTTCAATTCTTCTCCTAACTTCTGCAGCTGCTCAATCGCTGCCGGTCGGTAAACGTCTGCGGGGACAAGGTAGGGTCGTTTCTTCTTTTCCCGGAAATATCGGGCCAACTTGCCCGTCGTGGTCGTCTTTCCGCAGCCGTGGAGACCTACCAGCATAATCGGAACGGGGGGGCTTCCCGAAAGATGGATTTTCTGTTCTTCTCCGCCCATCAGGGAGGTCATCTCCTCCTTTACGATCTTGATCAATTGTTGAGCGGGCGTAAGACTACCCATCACTTCCTGGCCGACTGCCCTTCCCTGGACCTGCTGGATAAAGTCCTTGACGACCTTGAAATTGACATCGGCCTCCAGGAGAGCGATCCTTACTTCCTTCAAGGCCTCCTGGATGTTCTCCTCCGTCAACTTTCCGTGGCCTCTCAATTTCTTAAAAACCAAATCTAATCTTGTCGAAAGATTTTCGAACATAGTCAATTCCGAAAGAACTCTAAATAATTTATTTTATTAATTTTTTTTGAAATTGTCAAATTCTGCGCTTTAGGATGAGACATGATTTAGAGCCCCTTTATAATTTTCCACTCCTTCCTCTCTTTCTTGAAGAAGAGGGTCTCTTTTCCGG
>Ga0335084_10005741_pt1 | contig 12295 bp, 12 predicted proteins | sample Lox_Sample_44_FD_206721 | JGI IMG/M metagenome (GOLD analysis project Ga0335084, IMG submission 206721) | Soil microbial communities from Loxahatchee National Wildlife Refuge, Florida, United States - Lox_Sample_4.4 | ecosystem: Environmental > Terrestrial > Soil > Wetlands | place: USA...
CGCCGTGGACGAAGGTTTCGAGACCGATCCCGGGGACTGCGGCCCGAATGGCGCCGATGTCCTCGAGCGTGTTCTCGCGCGCGAGCACGACGCGGGCGATGCCCAACCGCTGCATCAGGCGAGCCCCTGCCGCGTCATGCACCGTCAGCTGCGTGGACCCGTGGATTTCGAGGTCGGGATACACCTGTTGGATGAGGCGAATCGCGCCGAGGTCCTGGACCAGGGCGGCATCGATCCCGCAGTCGATGCACGCGCCGAGATGCAGCAGCGCCGCCTCGAGCTCGGCGGGCTTGAGGAGCACATTGAAGGTGAAGTAGATCCGCGCGCCGCGCGCATGGGCGAGGCGACAGGCCTGCTCGAGGTCGGCAAGGCTGAGCTGCGCGTCATTGTCTCGCGCGTTGAACTTCTCGACGCCCAGATAGACCGCATCGGCGCCGTTCGCGACAGCGGCCCGAACGGCCTCCAGGCTTCCGGCGGGGGCGAGCAGCTCAGGGACTGAACGGGGCATGGCAGGAATCTAGCCCGAGGACAGGCGCTCCCGCGTCAGCCCTCGCGAGCGGGCGAGAAGCGTGACGGCCACGCCCCCAAGCACGAGCAACGCGGCCAGGCCGAGCCGGAGCGTGATCCGCTCGTGAAGCAACAGCACGCCGCCAGCTGTCGTCAGGACCGGCACGGGAAGCTGCACGATCGAAGCCGCGATCCCTGGCAACCCCGGGACCGCGTGATACCAGATCACGTATCCCACGCCGGACGCGACAGCACCAGAGAGCGCCGCGAGCGCGAGCCCGGTCGACTCCACATGCAGGCCGCGATAGCTCGCAACACTCAACGCCAAGGTCATCGGGACCGTCCGCGCGAAGTTGCTCGCCGTCTGCGCGAGCGGGTCACGCGCCGAGCGCCCCCGCAGGGAGTAGAGGCCCCATGCCAGGCCGGCAACGAGCATCAGCGCCGCGCCGACCGGGTGCGGCGCCGTGAGGCCGGGAAGAACGAGATACACGAGGCCGCCGAACGCGATGAGCAACCCCAGCCACTGCGTCACATTCGGCCGGTCGCCCGCGCGCAGCGACCCGAGGATCATCGTCACCTGTACCGCACCGAACACGAGAAGGGCACCCGTCCCCGCGGTAAGTCTGCTGTACGCAAACGAGAAGGGAGCGGCGTAGAGGAACAGCATGGCGGCCGAGGCCCACGAGACATCCAAGCGCCGGGGTGGCCGGGCGACGGCGCGCGCGAGGATGGCGAGCGTCAGCGCGCCCGAGGCGAGCCTCACCGTGGTAAAGCTCGCCGGATCGATCGAGCCGCGGCTCAATGCCAGCCGGCACAAGAGCGAGTTGGCGGAGAAGGCGATGAGCGCGAGCGCCGTCCACAGCGCGGTCCGCAGCAACCCTACTTCTTCGCCTCCACGAAGGCCGGCCCCACGTCGCGCTTTACAGCAGGCACCGTCTTCAGATAGCGGTAGATCGCCCGCAGGTCGTCCTCGTGCATCCCGGCAAAGTTTGGCCAGGGCATTGGCGAGTTCGGGATCGCACGTCCGGCCTGGAACCGCGCAACGAACCCGTCCTCCGTCAGTTGTCCGAGCCGCCCGGTCTCGGGATCGCTCGTGATGTTCGGCGGCGACCACGACCCTTCGGTGCCCGCGTCGAATCCGGTCGCGCCGCCAAACCGCGGGCCCGTGAGGGCGCCCGTCTTCATGTCGCGCTGCGTATGGCAGGCCCAGCAGTTGCTCACGTACTCGACGAGATAGCGGCCGTTCTCAACACTGGCGCCGCGCGGGCTCACCTTGAGCGGCGTCTCCTTGGGGCCGACCGGGTTTGCGAGAACCGTTGCCTTCACGACCTTGCCGAGCAGCGTGTATCGATGCATGGGCACGGCGTGGTGCACCGGCGCTTGCCGACGCAGGTACGACACGATGGCCGCCAGGTCCTCGTCTGAGAGCCCCTGGAATTCCATGAAAGGCAAGAGCGCCCGCCCGTCGATGCCGACGCCATAGCGGAGCGCCCGGGCGATCGCCCCGTCCGAGGCTCCGCCGATCCCGGTCGCCGAGTCCGGGGTGATGTTGCGCGCGTAGATTTTGCCGGGGGGGATGTCCCACAGGTGACCGCCTGACAGCGGAATCTCCTTGCCTTCAGCCCCTTCCGCCCGGCGAGCCGGATCGCCGTGGCAGTCCGTGCAGGCCACCAGATGCCGCACGAGGTAGGTCCCGCGAGCGAGCACCGCAGTGTCGGTCGACGCGGTGACCGGCGGCAGCGGTGCGTCGAACTTGAGGTGCTGGCGCGCCGCGACGAAGATCGCGAACCCCACCACGACGATGCCGACGAACGCACCAATCCAGACAAGAATCTTCTTGAACACGAAGTTTTCCCCTCTCAGGGGAGAGGCAATTCTACCCGGCTCGGGGCGCACCGCCAGCGCCCGCCCGCGGGCGCCGTCCCCAACCCATTTCGTGAATCTTGCCGCCGGCCCAGTCAGACCAGACGCATGTAACGCTCCCGCTGCTCGGCCGCGACGTGCGATCGAAGCAACTCAAGCGCCTCGGCCACGCGATCGTCGGGCACCAGGACTCGTACGTACCCTCTGTGCCTCCACCAGTGCCTGTACGTGTGGTCGTCGAGGCGCACCGGGATCCCTCGCCGTTCCACGACCCCCCTGGCTCGCTCCGCCTCCGACATCGGGCGGCAGTTGGCGATGTGCGTGAACCCGACGGGGTCGGTGCGAAGATTCGATACGATCCAGATGAGCGGTCCAAGCACCGCGGCAACCGCTGCGACATAGAGCACCGCGGCCACGTTTACGGGCCCTCGATCAGTCGTCTGACGGCTGCGGCACTAGGCGCTCTCGCCCTCGGCCCGCCGAGTCACGTATTCGTAGGACTCCCTGATCAGCTGCAGCACGACGTCCAGCTCTTCTGGGGAACGCGGCGTGAAAACCATCACCAGGCCGGGAATGCCGGCCTGCTGGGCAATGGGGTGCTGCTCGGCCCAGCCGGCCGCGATCGCCTCCACCGCCCGCTCGGGCGGCAGGGTTACATGCAGGCTGGCGTCGGGATGAATGTGAGCGAACTCTCGGCCGCGCAGAATCACCTCCGGTCGCGCGATCTCGACATCGTCCGCGAGCCACAAGGCCCGGGCGCCCGGCACCGAAATCAGGCTCGGCCGGTTCTCGATGCCCGGCATGGCATAGGCGCGCCGGTACAGCTCCCGCTCCACTGCAGGATCAGGGACGACGTCGAGCTGTGCGTGTGGCATGACAAGTGAGGTCCGTGGCTTGGGACCGGAGCGGGTGGGGAGCACGGGCAAGAGCGTGGGCCGCCTCACGCTCCCGTGCTCCCAAACCCTCCCGCCCCACGCTCTGTAGGCGGCAGGTCAGCGACCTCCCGTAACTCAACCTGTTCAACCCGCTGAAACACGAGCTGCGCGATGCGCATCCCACGCGTCACAGGCACCGGGTCCGCCCCAAGGTTGACGAGTGCGATCATCAGCTCGCCGCGATAGTCCGAGTCGATCGTGGCCGGCGCATTGGGAAGGGTGAGCCCGTGCTTCACGGCGAGCCCCGAGCGTGGCCGCACCTGGGCTTCGTAGCCGGGAGGAATGGCGAGCGCGAGACCGGTCCGCACGACCCGCCGCTCGAGTGGCGCGAGCGAGAAATCGGGCTCGGCACTCAAGACATCGTAGCCCGCGGCCCCTTCAGTCTGCCGCGCCGGGAGCGCCAGGCCCTCATGATGCGGCAATCGCCGCACCTGCACCACGGGCCGCGTCATGCGAGCGTGCCTGCGTCGACCAGCGGCAGCCCGAACGCCTCCGCCACGCCGGGATAAACGACCTTCCCATCGACGATGTTGAGCCCGTGCGCCAGGGCCTGGTCCTCGCGACAGGCCGCGCGCCAGCCGCTCCGTGCCAGGTGGCGCGCGTAGGGGAACGTTGCGTTGGTGAGCGCGAGCGTGGAGGTGCGCGGCACGGCTCCCGGCATGTTGGTCACGCCGTAGTGCACGATGCCGTCGAGCACATAGGTCGGCTTCTCGTGCGTGGTCCCGTGAATGGTCTCCACGCATCCGCCCTGGTCCACCGCCACATCCACAATCACCGTGCCGGGCTTCATCACCTTGAGATCGTCCCGGCGCACGAGGCGCGGCGCCTTGGCACCCGGCAAGAGCACCGCCCCGATCACGACGTCGGCCTTGGCGAGCTGCTCGAGAATCGTGTGACGATTGGAATAGACCAGGTCCACATTGGCGGGGAGCACGTCCGACAGATACCGCAGGCGAGGCAACGATACGTCGAGCACCGTGACGTGCGCGCCCAGACCGGCCGCCATCTTGGCCGCGTGCGTCCCCACGATGCCCCCGCCGATGATCACGACCTCGGCCGGCAGGACCCCGGGCACGCCGCCCAGCAGAATACCGCTGCCGCCATACACCTTCTCCAGATACTTCGCCCCGTCCGTCACCGCCATCCGCCCCGCGACCTCGCTCATGGGCGTGAGCAGCGGCAGCTCTCCGGACGCGAGCTGTACGGTCTCGTAGGCGATCGCCACGACGCCCGAGTCGATCACCGCCCGCGTGAGGGCCTCGGACGCCGCGAAATGGAAGTAGGTGAACACCACCTGGCCGCGCCGCAGCAACCGCCACTCCGCCTCGATCGGCTCTTTGACCTTGAGGATCAGGTCGGCCCGGGACCACACTTCGGATGCGGTTCCCACGAGGCTCGCGCCCACTTTCGCATAGGCATCGTCCCCGAACCCCGATCCGAGCCCCGCGCCTCGCTCGATCAGGACGGTATGTCCGTCGCCGGCGAGCGTCTCCACGCCCGCGGGCACGAGTGCCACGCGACTCTCGTTGGCCTTGATCTCCTTGGGAACGCCGACGATCATGGCTGCTCCGTCGTAGGATGTACGCGCAACTTACCCTTCTCCCTTCCCTCTTCCCCGAGCCTCTCGACCCGCTCCGTCGCCTGTGTCCACCGCTCCAGGGCCGCATCGAGCTTGCGCTTGAGCGTCTCGAGCTGCACGCCGAGCTGCCGGGCCGTGGTGGCGCCGTCGGGACGCGTGTAGAGCGCGGGGTCTTCGAGCGCGGCGACCACCGGCGCGACCTGGGATTCGAGCTCCGCCACCGCCGCCTCGGCCGCCGCGAGGTCCTGCTGCGCACGGCGCAGGGCCTTGCGCGGGTCGTCGCTGGGCTTCACGGCCACGCGCTGATGTTCGTGCACCTGCCGCAGCGCCCGGTCCTCCGCGGCGCGTACGGCCGCGGCATGCGCCCGCTCCGCGCTCACTTCCTCCCACTCCGCGAAGCCGCCGGCGTACTCCGTCAGGTGACGATCATGCACGACCCAGACACGCGTGGTGAGCGCGCGGAGCAGCTCCCGGTCGTGACTCACGAGGATCACGGTGCCGTCGTACGCCTCGATCGCGTCCTCGAGGGCCTCGATCGATTCGACGTCCAGGTGATTCGTCGGCTCGTCGAGCACGAGGAGGTTCGCCCGCGAGAGCATCAGGATCGCCAACGCCAGCCGCGCACGCTCGCCACCCGACAGCGAGTCGGCCCGCCGCAACACCTCCTTGCCGGAGAACCCGAACCGCCCCAGGTGCCCCTGGACTCGTCCCCGCTCCCAGAGCGGGCGCAGATCGGCAATGACATCGTATAGCACCTTGTCGAGCGGCACCTGCGAGAGATCCTGCCGGTAGTACCCGGCGGTGATCGAGGCACCGAGCCGCAGCTCGCCACTCTCGGTCGGATGCTCGCCCAGAAGCGCTGCGAGCAAGGTGGATTTCCCCGACCCGTTGGGCCCGAGGATCCCCAACACGCCACCCCGGTCCAGTGTCCCGTTGAACCGCTCGATCAACGTCCGGCTGCCGACGCCCACGCTCACATTCTTGGCGATCACCACCTGATCGCCGCCCCGTTCGGCCACCTCGAACCGCAGGGCCATGGCCCCATCCGCCGAGGTGACCGGACTGAGCCGCGGCAGCCGCTCGAGCCGCGTCCGCCGTCCCTTGGCCTGCCGGCTGTTCTGGCCGGCAATGTTGCGCGCGATGTAGTCCTGCTCGTGCGCGATGACGCGTTGCTGCTGTTCGTAGGCGCGCTGCTGGGCCAGCCTGCGCTCCGCTCGCTGGGCCACGAACGCTGCGTAACCCCCGGTGTAGGCCGTGGCGGTGTCGCCTTCGAAGTGCAGAATGTGGTCCACAGTGGCGGCGAGAAACGCCCGGTCGTGGCTCACGAGGAGCACCGTGCGGTCGCTGTCGGCGAGGTATTGCTCGAGCCAGCGCGTGGTCTCGAGATCGAGGTGGTTGGTTGGCTCGTCGAGCAGCAGGACGTCGGCGGTGGACATGAGCTGCCGGGCCAGGCCGAGCCTGCCGAGCTCGCCGCCGCTCAGCGCGGAAAGCGGCGTCACGCGGGCCTGCGCGGGGTCGAATTCGAGACCCTGCAGCACCGTGTCGATCCGCGACGTGACCGCGTACCCGCCGTCGCGCTCGAACCGTTCGAGGTTCTCTCCATAGCGGGCCAGCGCCTGCGGCGAGGAGTCGTGGGCCAGCTGAGCGGCCTGCTCCACCAGCGCCTGCTCCAGCTCCAGGAGATCGGCCAACCCGCCGGCCGCCGCCGTCCAGACCGTCGCCGCGTCGCCGAAGTCGCGGTGCTGCTCGAGCAGCGACACGCGCAAACCGGGCGCGCGCGCGATGCTCCCGCGACTGGGCTCGAGATCCCCGGTCAGCAGCCGGAACAGGGTTGTCTTGCCAGCGCCGTTGCGCCCCACGATGCCCCAACGCTCACCGGGGGCCACCGTGAACGTGACATCCGAGAACAGCGTGGTGGCGCCGAAGTCGATCCCCACGCCGCCGAAGCTGATCTGGGTCATTGTGCTGCTCGACCTGCGGAGGACGCTACGATCGGCCGGCGGGCCCGAGCCACACCACCGTTTGGCGCGCGGGATCGAGGAATTCGGCGGCCACGGCGCGCACTTCCTCGGGCGTGAGCGCCGCCACGGCGGCCAACACCTGGTCGAGACTCTGGTACGGCTCCCCGTACACCGAAAAGCCGGCCAACCGGTACATGCGCGCCGACGGGCTCTCGACCGCCAGCATCAGCTGGCCTTGGGTCTGCTGTTTCGCCTCGGCGAGCGCCAGAGGATCGAGCCCTTCACGGGCGAGCTTCGCGTATTCCTCGCGGATCGCCGCCGCAGCTTGCTCGGCTGACTTTGGGTGCGTGCCCACATACACGCCCACGACCCCCACATCGCGATAGAACGACGTGAAGGCGTACACCGCGTACGCGAGCCCCAGCTCCTCGCGAACCCGCTGGAACAGCCGGCTCGACATCCCGCCGCCGAAGACGTTGGCGAGCACGAGCAGCGCGTAGCGGCGCTTGTCGGCATACGGCACGGTGTCAGTCGCGAACACGATGTGCGTCTGGTTCGTGTCCTTGGTGTGACGGATTTCCTTGCCGCGCACGGCCGCCTCCACGGGAGGCGTGGGTGGGGCGGTCCGTTCCGATTCCCGCGTTCCTCCTTCGCCTTCGAACCAGCCCTGCCGCTCCAGCTCGTGGAGGAGCTGCTCGTGCTGGACGTTGCCGGCGGCCGCGATCACGCAGTTGCCGGGGAAGTAGGCGCGGTCGTGGAGGTGCTTGAGATCGGCCGCCTGAATGGCGCTCACCGACTCGCGGGTCCCGAGGATCGAGTAGCCGTACGGATGCGCCGGCCACAGCGCCTCGGAGGCGAGGTCGAAGACCTGATCGTCCGGCGTGTCCTCGACCATGTTGATCTCTTCGAGGACGACGTTCCGCTCGAGGTCGAGATCGGTCTGACGCAGCATGGGATGACGGACCACGTCGGTCAGGACGTCGAAGGCGCGCTCGAGATCCGTGTCGAGCACGCGCGCCTGAAACGCGGTCGCATCGCGTGAGGTATACGCATCGAGCGCGCCGCCGCGGGACTCGAGCGCGAGCGCAATCTCTTTCGCGGTGCGCCGCTCGGTGCCCTTGAACACGACGTGCTCGAGCAGGTGGGACACGCCCATCTTGGGCCGGCTTTCGTGGGCGCTCGCGGTGCGCACCCAGATCCCCGCCGCCACCGACCGCACCGCGGGTACGCGCTCCGACAGGACCGTGAGCCCGTGCGCGCCCCGCGTCTGGAAGATCCCGCGGTCGAGCTCGCGGGTGTCCATTACCGCGCCCGGGCCGGCGCAGCCTCTGGCGCTTCGAGCAGCGCCTTCCGGGACAGCCGCATCCGCCCACGCTCATCCACCTCGAGCAGCTTGACCTTCACGTGGTCGCCCTTTTTCACCACGTCCTCCGTGCGCTCGGTGCGGCCGTGCTGCAGCTCGGAGATGTGCAGCAGCCCTTCCACTCCGGGGATGATCTCGATGAACGCGCCGAAGGCCGTGGTGCTCTTCACCACCCCCTCGTACACCTTCCCCACCTCGGGCTCCTGCACGATCGCGGCCACCATGTCGCGGGCGCGCTCGGCGCCCTCGCCCACGGCGGAGATCGTCACCAGCCCCGTGTCGTCCACGTTGATCTCGGCGCCCGTCTGCTCCTGGATGCTGCGGATCACCTTGCCCTTGGGACCGATCAGATCGCCGATCTTGTCCGGGCGGATCTGTATGGTGATGATGCGCGGCGCGTACTTGGACATCTGCGAGCGCGGCTGCGGCATGGCCTGGTCCATGATGTCCAGGATGTGGAGCCGCGCCTGGCGCGCCCGCTCGAGCGCCTCGCTCACGATCGCGAAGTCGAGCCCCTCGATCTTGATGTCCATCTGGATCGACGTGACCCCTTCGCGCGTGCCCGCCACCTTGAAGTCCATGTCGCCCAGGTGGTCCTCGCTACCGAGAATGTCGGTGAGTACCGCGACCCGCGTGCCTTCCTTGATGAGCCCCATCGCCACGCCGGCGCACGACGACTTGACCGGCACGCCCGCGTCGAACAGCGCGAGCGAGCCGCCGCACACCGTGGCCATCGAGGACGAGCCGTTCGATTCGAGGATGTCCGAGACGATGCGGATCGTGTAGGGGAACTCCTCGTAGGGCGGCAGCACCGCCTGGAGCGCGCGCTCGGCGAGGGCGCCATGTCCCACCTCGCGGCGCGACGTCCCCCGGATCGGCCGGACTTCCCCGGTCGAGAACGGCGGGAAGTTGTAGTGGAGCATGAACGATTTGGTGGTCTCCTGCGCCACGTCGATCGAATCGATCCGCTGCTCGTCGCTCACGGTGCCGAGGGTGACGGACACGAGGCCCTGAGTCTGGCCCCGCGTGAACAGTGCCGACCCATGGGTGCGGGGCAGCATGCCCACTTCGCAGGCGATCGGCCGCACCGTCGCGAGATCCCGGCCGTCCACCCGCTCGCCGCGCGAGAGCACCTGCTCACGCATGGTGTGGTACTCGATGTCCTCGATGACGGTCGCCACGTCCCGGCCGTTCTCGGGGAACTCGGCCGCAAGCTGCTCCTGGATCGTCGCCTTGAGCGCCCCGAGCGCCTGCGCCCGCTCGGCCTTCTCGGGCAGGTTCAAGGCCTCCGAGATCCGCGGCTCCGCCAGCTCCTTCACCCGCGCCACGAGCTCGGGCGCCGCCTCGACCTTGGTCCATTCCATCTTGGGCTGGCGCATTTCGGCCACCAGCTCCTGCTGCACATCGAGCAGCTCGCGAATCCCCTTCAGCGCCACCTCGAGCCCCTTCACGATCTCCGCCTCGGACAGCTCGAGCGCCCCGCCCTCGACCATGACGATCGAATCGCGCGAGCCCGAGACCGTCATGTCCACGTCCGAGAACTCGAGCTGCTGAAAGGTGGGATTCAGGATCCACGCCCCCTCGACCCGCCCCACCCGCACCGCCGCGATCGGCCCGTTCCAGGGCACCTTGGACAGCGCCAGGGCGGCGGAGGCCGCCGTCGTGCCCAGCACGTCGGCGTCGTTCTCCTGATCCGCCGACAGCACATAGATGAACACCTGCACTTCGTTCTTGAAGCCTTCGGGAAAGAGCGGCCGCACCGAGCGGTCGGTCACGCGCGCGGCGAGGATCTCCTCGTCGGAAGGCCGTCCTTCGCGCTTCAGGAAGCCGCCCGGGATCTTGCCGGCGGCATAGCTCTTTTCGCGGTATTCGACCGTCAGCGGGAAGAAGGGCAGCGTGGACACATTCTCGGATACTGTTACTGCGGCGAGCACCACCGTCTCGCCGAATTGGAGCAGACACGAACCCGCGGCCTGCTTCGCCAGCCGCCCGGTTTCCACCTTGAGCGTCCGCCCCGCAAAATTTCGCTCGACGCGCTTCACTCTGTCGCCTGTCTAGAGCACGTGAAAATACGTCAAGCGCCCCGGTGCTCTTCCCGGGGCGCCCGACGCGACGCCTGCTGCATTAATGGCGGAGACCCAGCTCGTCGAGAAGCTGCCGATATCGCCCCAGGTCCGTGCGCTTCAGGTACTCGAGCAACCGGCGGCGCCTGCTGACCATGCGCAGCAGTCCGCGTTGCCCGTGGTAATCCTTGGCGTGGGCCCGAAAGTGATCGGTGAGGCTGTTGATCCGCTCGGTAAGCAGCGCGATCTGCACGGGCGCAGAGCCCGTGTCCGTTTCGTGCTGCCTGTACTTCGTGACCGGCGTCGCTTTGTCGTACATCGTCCCTGTTTCCTAATTATCGTGAGCGCACTAAGTTACCTGCACCGCTCCCGCTTTGTAAAGCCCCGATGACACTGGCACCCAAAGACGCCGCCCCGACCGACCTCGTCGGCCAGACCCTCGGTCCGTACGCGCTCGAACGCTTGATCGGCCAGGGCGGATTCGCCTGGGTGTTCGTCGGCCGCCAGCCCGACGGCACACCGGTGGCCGTCAAGGTCCTGAAGCCGCGGTACGCCGGAGACGGCCAGTTCGAGATGCGTTTCCGCAAAGAGAGCGAGATCGCGGCGCAGCTCGAGCATCCCAACATCATTCGCATCCGCGCCGTGTCGCATGGCGAGTCGCACGTGTATTTCGTGATGGACCTGTGCGCCGACAGCCTGGGCGCGCGGATTGCCCGCGAGGGACCGCTCGCCGAAGCCCACATCGTCCGCATCACGCGCGACGTGGCGCGCGGCCTCGGCTTCGCCCACGCGCGCGGCGTGATCCACCGCGACCTGACGCCCGACAACATCCTGCTGCACTCGGACGGCAGCGCGGTGATCACCGACTTCGGCATCGCGCGCGCCGTCTCGGCCTACGTGGCGTCGACCGGCGTGGACATGACGATCGGCACGCCGCACTACATCTCGCCCGAGCAGGCCCAGGGCCGCCCGATCGACCACCGGACCGACTTCTACACCCTGGGCGTCACTCTGTACAAGGCCGCGACGGGCGACGTGCCGTTCACTCATCCCGACTGGTTCGAGCTGGCGCGCCTGCACGTGGAGCAACCACCGCCAGCCCTCCGCCAGAAGCAGCCCACGTTGTCCCGGCAATTCGAGCGCGTGGTCTCGAAGCTGCTCGCCAAGCACCCCGACGACCGCTACCAGACAGCGGACGACCTCGTGGCCGACCTGCCGGGCGGGTCGCCGAGCGTGCTCGTCGGCGCCGCGAGTGCCGCGCGCGTGCCAGCCCGTCGGCTGCTGCTGTCGGCGCTCGCGGTTGCGTTGCTAGCGGTCCTCGCCTACCTCGCGCTGCGACTCAAGCGCTGAGCAACCGCCGCACCGCGGCGAGCATCCGGCGCCACACCCCCTGTGCCGGTCGTACAGGGGACGGCGCGGGCGGCGCCGGCTCGATCCGCACCCATGTGGGTTTGGGCTCCGCGCGTTGCGCGGCGTCCGCGCCGCGCAGCACGTCCTCCGCGGCCCGTCGCAGCGCCGCCACGTACTCGGGGGGAAAGGGCCGCTCCGCGAGCCGGATCTCGAATCCCTGCCCACCCGCCAGGCTGCCGAGTTGGACGATCCCGGGGGAGGCGCGATCGATGACCTGGATCAGCGGCTGCAGCGTCTCCCGTTGCACGCCGTGGGTGTCCCGGTAGAACGCGAGCGCGACCGCGACGACGACCCGCTCCGGTGTCCCGCGACCTGCGAGGAACTCCTCCAGCTCCCGTCTAACGGGAGAAGACACTGGGAAACACGCGCAGGACGTCGTTGCGCAGCGCGATCAGCATGATCGCCACGAGCACGACGAATCCGATCTGGGTCAGGCGCGCGCGCAGCTCGAGCGAGAGCGGCCGCCGCCGCACCGCTTCGGCCACGAGAAACACCACCTGGCCCCCGTCCAGGATCGGGATCGGCAACAGGTTCAGCACCGCCAGGTTGACCGAGAGGAAGGCCATGAAGGCCAGGAAGGGACCGAACCCGCTGCGCGCCTGCTGCCCCGAGAG
>Ga0335084_10005742_pt1 | contig 12295 bp, 10 predicted proteins | sample Lox_Sample_44_FD_206721 | JGI IMG/M metagenome (GOLD analysis project Ga0335084, IMG submission 206721) | Soil microbial communities from Loxahatchee National Wildlife Refuge, Florida, United States - Lox_Sample_4.4 | ecosystem: Environmental > Terrestrial > Soil > Wetlands | place: USA...
TCGTGGGGAGCCTATCGGCGCATAGCCGTTACCAGCGCTTCTTCCATCCGCTGCGTGAGCTTACGCCAAGCATGCTGGAGCGGATGGTGCAACCGGATGACACCCACGGCGCAGTGCTCCTCGCTCTCGCCGGCCCCGTCCACGCCGAAGTGGTCGGGCTTGCGCAGTACGACGTCGTGGAGCCAGGGCAGGCCGAGGTGGCCGTGATAGTCGGTGAGAGTTGGCGGCGCGTGGGACTTGGCACCCGTTTGCTGCGCGAGCTGGAGGTCCTCGCCGCTGGTGCTGGCATCGTGGAAGCGCATGCAGACATCCTGCGCGAGAATCCAGCCGCGCTGGCGCTGCTGCAGCAGATGGGCTACGTCGTCGACACCAGCGCGCGAGACCTCTATACGCTTCACGTCGTCAAGCGGATGATGTTTCCATCGAGGTATTCCTCCCGGCAAGCGCTGCAGCGACGCTGACACAAGATCTGTTTTCCTGCCAGAGGCAAGGACTTTCCCCGCCGATCGGCGCGGGATGCTCCTGTTGCTCGTCGCGAGCGGCGTGATCATCTCGCTTTGCATGGGGCTGCGCCAGAGCCTGGCAATCTTCCTGCGGCCGATGACTGTCGAGCTCGGCATCTCGGCCGCGACGTTCGGCTTCTCGATCGCATTGCAGAACATCGTCTGGGGCCTGTCGCAGCCGTTCGTCGGCGCGCTAGCCGACCGCCACGGTGCGCGGCCGGTGCTGGTCGTGACCGCGTTCGTCTACGCCGCGGGGCTGGTGCTGATGAGTTTCGTCAAGGCGCTACCGGGCGCGCTCGAGCTCGCCGGGTTTCTCGCCGGCATCGGCACCGCGGGCACGGGTTTCGGCGTGCTGATCGGCACAGTGTCGCGCGCCACGCCGCCAGAAAAACGCACCCAGACGGTCGGGGTCGCTGCCGCAGCGGGATCGCTCGGCACGATGGTGCTCGCGCCGCTTGGCCAGTGGCTCATCAATGGCTTCGGCTGGAAGAGCGCGCTGCTCGCGTTCGCGGCCATTGCAGCTTCCATTGCACTGGTCTCGCTGCCCATCCGGGAGCCGTCCGAAGGAAAGTCGATTGCAACGAGGGACCAAGGACTCGGCGAGGCGCTGCGCGAGGCGATGGACCACCGCGGCTATCTGTTCATGACGGCCGCGTTCTTCGCCTGCGGGTTCCAGCTCGTGTTCATCACCACGCATATCGACGTATCTGCAGATTTGCGGCGTGCCGCCTGGCGTAGCTGCAAGCGCGCTCGCACTGATCGGGCTCTTCAACGCGATCGGCACCTACCTCTTCGGCCCGCTCGGTGCACGATACAGCCAGAAACATCTGCTCGCGCTGATCTACCTCTTGCGCACACTGATCATCATCGCGTTCCTCGCCGCTCCGACAGGCATCGACGCTCGTCTTCGCGGCGGCCATGGGCTTTCTGTGGCTCGGCGTTGCCCCGCTCATCACCGGGATCACCGGCCGCGTGTTCGGCCTCACGCACTTCAACACGCTCTACGGCATCGTGTTCCTGAGCCACCAGCTCGGCTCGTTCTTCGGCGCCTAGATGGGGGGCGTCGTGTTCGATCGCTTCGGCAACCACAACCTCGCGTGGGGGGCGCTGATCGCGATCGGCCTCACCGCCTTCACGCTGCAGTGGCTGATGGACGAGCGGCCGCCACGCAAAGGGTCCCCGGTCGCCGCGGTTGCCGCAGCCCCTGCGTAGACCTTCGACTATGCCGTCAAAGAGGCTGGGCTCCTATAGAGGCGTTCGGTAGACGCTTGTGCGCGGCGTATCGCCCAGCTTGCTCCCGAGATAGCGGCACCCTCGAGGCGCAGCGACTCCACGCATTGGCAGTGCGCCAACGCCCACGGTCCTGCCTCGGCCAATGCAGCTTGTTCGCTCCGAAGCCGGCGCTGGATCCAGCGTAAACTGACAGGCTTGCAACGAATCGCGGCCACCTGAGGAGACCGAGAGCGGCGGTGTGGCCATGCGGATGCAGACGGCGCGATAATGGCTGCCGACGGCTGTATCCAGGAGGGGCCCGTGGGCAAGAAGATCCTGTTCGTCGGGGCGGGGGCGATCGGCAGCTACCTCGGCGCGTTCCTTTCGCGCGCAGGGCACGAAGTGACGCTGGTCGACGCGTGGGCCGAGCAGGTGGAGACGATTCGCCGGCAGGGCATCGCGGTGACCGGTCCGCACGATCCGTTCACCGCATTGCCCACGACGATGCACCTGCATGAGGCCCAGCGTCTGCCGCGCGACTTCCAACTCGTCTTCATCGCCATGAAGGCGTACGACACCGCCTGGGCCGCGCAGCTCGCGCTTCGCCACGCCGCACCCGACGGCCTCATCGTCGCCTCCCAGAATTGCTGGCCCGATCCGATCGTGGCCGCCGTCACCGGCGCGCAGCGCACTGTCGGGCTCATTATGTCGAAGATCGGCGTGGCGCTGTGGAAGCCCGGCGAGGTGGAGCGTGGCGTGGAACAGGGTCGAGGCCAAGGTCACGACGTCTTTCGCGTCGGTGAGCACGACGGCCGAATCACGCCACGCGCCAAGGAGCTGGCCGAGATCCTCTCGGTGGTCGACGGCTCGCAGGTAACCGACAACCTGTGGGGCGAGCGTTGGTCGAAGCTGTGTGCCAACGCGATGGGCAACCCGGTGACGGCCATGTCCGGACTCGGCTCCCGGGAGATCGCCTCGAGCAGGGCCGGCCGCGCCATCACGATCCATCTCGCGGGAGAGTCCGCGCGGGCCGGGATCGCGCTGGGCTACCGTGTGCCGAGATTCAACGGTGAGACCGTTGAGCGCTGGGCCGACTGCGCGCGGCGCGAGACGTGGGACGCGCTAGACGCGATGCTCACGCCGAAATCCGCAACCAGCCGCAACTGGCGCGCCTCCATGGCGCAAGACGTGATGAAGGGCCGCCCAACGGAGATCGATTACATGAACGGCCACGTCGTGGCCCAGGGGAAGATCGCTGGCGTTCCGACGCCGGTCTCCACCGCGACCGTGGAGATGGTGAGAGACGTGGAAGCCGGCCGGCGCAAGCCCGTGCCGGAGAACATCGCCGAGGTGCTGAAGCGCGCCGGCGCTTGAGGCATGCTTTGCTACCGGATCGATTGCGTCCTGCATGATCGCGTCGTCTTGGCATGCAGCTGCGACATGCAGGAGGCCGCTCCCGACCGGGTTCCGAGTTATCCTTGACACAGCGCTGTTCGAGGGTCTACGACTGGAGGAGAAGCCATGAACTACACCCGAATCTCCGCCGACTGCCATATCGACCTGCCGATGCTCGCCCCCGATCTGTTCACGTCGAACGCTCAAGCGGCGCTCAAGGACCGGATGCCTTACGTCACCGACGGCCCCGACGGTCCGTACTGGACCTGCAAGAGCGGCGGCTCGTTCGGCCTGCTGAACGGCGTGGGCCCGTCCGGGCAGAAGCTGGTGCCCGGGCAGAACCACCGCGTGGACGTCATGGCCGCGACGGGCTTCTACGAGGACGGCAAGAAGGGCCACCGCCACCCGACCGATCCGCTGCTGCGCGCGAAGGACATGGACCGCGACGGCGTGCAGGCCGAGGTGATCTTCGGCATCCTCGGCGCGGCGACGCGGCTGAACGATCCGGTGGCGGCGAACGAGATGTTCCGCATCTACAACGACTGGCTCGTGGAGTTCTGCAAGCACGACCCGACACGCTTCATCGGGCTCGCCTGTCTGCCCTACGGCGACATCGACGCGGCGGTGCAAGAGATCCGTCGAGTCGCGAAGCTGGGGCTGCGCGGCGTGGAGCTGTCGTGCTCGTGGGACATGGAGCCCATGTGGCATCCCAAGTGGGAGCCGCTGTGGCAGGCCATCCATGAGGTCGATCTGCCGCTGCACTTCCACACGTTTCCCGCGATCCCGCCCAGCCAGCTGGACCAGGCGTTCGGGCCGACCCGTCGCGCGGCGTTTTTCACCGTGGTCTCCAGCTTCCAGATGAACCTGGCGAACATTCTGGCCGCCGTGATCGGCGCCGGCGTTCTCGAGCGCTATCCCAACGTGCGCATTTCCTTCGGCGAGAGCGGCATCGGCTGGATCCCCTACGCGCTCGACCGCATGGACTTCGAGTGGGAGGACCGCTTCCATGACCTCGGCCTGAAGATGAAGCCGAGCGACTACTGGCGGCGCCAGTGCAAGGGGACGTTCCAGTTCGATCGCATCGGCGGCAAGCTGATCGACGAGATGGGCGTGGAATCGCTCATGTGGGGCTCCGACTACCCACATGCCGACGGCGTGTGGCCGGAGTCGTCGAAGTACATCGAGGAGCAGTTCGGCCACCTGCCGGCCGACGTCGTGCACAAGATTACCTGCGAGAACGCCGGCCAGTTCTATCGCTTGATGTAGGCGCAGGCGCGCGCCTCACTCGCGAGGAAATCCGCAGCGCGGTCCTCCGCGGGCCGTGCAACGCCCAAGACGCAGCAGGACGGCGGCGATTTAGGTAGGACTGTCGGCGGCCAGACTCTCGGTGCCTTGGGTCGGGAAATTCGGGGCGGCGAGCATCCGCGCGCGACTGTCCTCCAAGTGAGATCCGCCCAGGGAGGCCGCCCGCGCGCGGTTGTCTTCTCGACGTGACCAGCTCCCGCTAGTTGAGGTCCTTCGACTTCCAAAACTTGGTGCCGGCGCCCGCAAACCCAGCTTGCAGACCGTTCGGGGTCAGCGTGTAGTACGTCGCGTCAGCGATGACGTTTCCGCCTGTTCCCGGCCCGACAGATTCGCCCTTCGCGCCCGCTTGCGCTACGCCGCCGCCGCCAGCCACCCAGCCCTTCTCCACGAAGTTCTGCATGGCTTCCTGCGTCTTGAAGATGATCAGCGTATCCATCTGCGCGACGCCGGCCTGCACTCCCGCACTGGCTTGCGCTTCGTCCATGAAGGTGTCCGTCTTGGTACGGTTGTCGTGAACCAGGCCGCTGCCGCCCGCACCGCCGATGATGAAGCTGAGCCCATAGGTGGTGAAGATGCCGTAGCCGGGTGCCTTCGCAACCTCGCTCTGCAACTTCGGATCAGCCTTGTAGAACTTCCCCAGCGAGGACTGAGTCGCCTTGCGGACTTCAGCCTGTTTGCTCGCCTTCTCGTTGGACGACATCGTTGAGCACGCGCCAAGCGACACAGCGAGTGCCGCGGCAGTGAAGATGATGAATGGCTTCATGGACTACTCCTTTTCGACGTGGGGGGAAACTTGCGCTGTGCAGCATAGAGCGACGTCATGGTGCTCCTTTGACCAGGGTCAAATTCAGGATATTCCTGGTCGGACCGCCGGGAAGACCGTCTTCGATGCTTCGGGAATCTTCGTAGCGGGGAGCAGACAACCATCGAGAACACAGCCCACCTCGGGTACTGGTCCATTCAGGCGGTCCGGTAACAAGCGAAGCATAGCCGAAGCCGGCTTCCGAAACAAAGGAGGGTGCGGCCTCGCGTAGGTCGTGGTCCATGACGCCGCGCTGCAGCCGCGGACGCGCCCGGAGCTGCGCGGTTTGTCGTGGATAGGCGACTGCAAGGGCCCTGGCCCGTGACTGCCGCGTCCAAGGCCTGCTCGGAAATCGCCGGGGAAGTCGCCTCCGTCTGCCTTTCCCGGTCGGTCCGGGAAGCCAGCCTCGCGGTGATCTATGCACGCACCTCTGGCGCGTCGTAGCCGAAGCCGGGACACTGCGTTCGCTCGTCGGCCGCGATCGGATCTTCGAGGAACGGCTCGAAGAGCTCCGAGCGCGCGACACATTCCTCCAGCGCGGACTGCACGAGGGCGTGCCTGGTCTTGCCGCTCTTCTGGGCAAGCTTCTCGATACCGGTCTTCAGCCCGCTGCTGATCTTGACGCTGGCTGCGACGATGGAAATCGGGGCTCAGGAGCGGCGACGGCAAGTAGTCACAGCTTCGTGAGTACCGCCCGCAGACATGGGCAGGTCTTCCCTGCCTTCAGCTTTGAGTCTGTCGTTTACGCCAATCTGCCGGCGACGACCCGAAGTGGCGTTTGAAAGCGCGGCTGAAGGCGGCCTCGGACTCGTACCCGCTGTGATCGGCGATCGTCTTGACCGGCAGCTCGGTGGACTTCAGGTGCTGCGCCGCCATCTTCATGCGCCAGCCGGCGAGGTACTGGATAGGCGGCTGCTCGAGGTAATGCTTGAATCGCTCGGCCAGTACCGTCTTCGACGTTCCCGCCGCGCGCGCCAACTCCTCCACGCTCCAATCCCGCAGTGGCGCCGCGTGCAGAAGCTTCAGCGCCGCCCCTGCGACGGGGTCGTTCCACGCCGCGAACCAGCCGACGGCTTCCGCCGACAGCCCCTGCATGTGCATGCGCAGGATCTCCACGAACATCAACTCCGTCAGCCGCGGGAGCATGCTGCGCGACCCGGGCATGGGGCGGGTGGCCTCCGCTGCGGTGTGTCGGATGGTGTTCGTCAGCCAATTGTCGCCCGCGCCGCCATCCGAGCGGACATGTAGCACGGGCGGCAGATGGTGCAGGATCGGGTGGAACAACAGCTCATCGCACTGCACGAGACCGCAGACGATGCTGGTGGCGGCGCCCGGGCCGCCGTGTTCGACCACCAGGATATTGCTCCAGGGCGGTCGTGGGAGCAGCGCTCCGATGTGCTGGGGCGTGGTCGCCCCCCGTCCGCCCAAGCGGTGGTTGTCGCCGTACGGGAGCAGCACGGCATCACCTTCGCCGAGCCACACGCGGTCGAGCTCGCGCAGTTGTAACCAGCAGCCGCCGGTGGCGATCACATGGAATGGGACGATGTGCTCCGTGCGAAACGGCAGCATGCGGGCAAGCTGCCCGCAATCGGGAGTGTCGACCAGCCACGGTTCGCGAAACTCCGCGCGAAACAGCACCGTTCCGGTGAGGTGCATGCTGCCGAGCAGGTCCGATAGCAGATCAGAAGAGGCTTGCGGTGTTTCGGGCAAGACCCGCGGCGTCTTGGTCATGGCCTGGGCAATGCTGCCTGCGTACGCTCGCTGTGACAAGACAGCACTGGCGGAGGACTCAAATGGAAGCGAACACGCGCGAGCTGGTGGTCGTCATCACCCACGGCGTCGACCATGAGCTCTCGTCGGTCGGGTTGACGATCGCTCTGGGTGGGATGACGGCCGGTCTGAAGGTCTCGGTCTTCCTCACCAGCTCCGGAGTCGATATCGTGCGGCGCGGCGCGGCCGACATGACGCACGTCAAACCGCTCGAGGCGCTTGCGGACATGCTGCGCGACTTCCGTGCCCGGGGCGGCACCTTGTGGGCGTGCACGCCTTGCGTGAAGAGCCGCGGATACACGCAGGAAAGTCTGATCGAGGGCGTGATCATCACCGGCGCGAGTGTCATGCACGAGGCGATCAAGGGCGGCGCCGCCACATTGAGCTTCTGATTTGGCAGAGCTCGCCGTGGTTTGCCGTCCGGAGTTGTCCGCGTAGGCAGGCGCCGGCCCGCGCAGCACGCCGCCTCGCGATCAGGCGTTGCACGTCAGCACGGCGTGCCCGTCTACGTGGCGTTTGATGATGCCACGTTGGAGACCATTGCGGCGCCGCCGACGCCCACGCGAGAGCAGCCGCGCGTCCGGAGTAGGTGACCGCGAGCTGAAGCGCTATCGCGACGCGCAGCTCGAGATCGTGCTTGAGCCTCGCTTAGCCGGCGAGCGCTGCCTCCACGGGGCGCTTGGCCATCACCATCTTGCGATGCGCCCGACATGCCAGGCTGATCCACCAAGGGTGCCAAGTCGTTATCCGGAGTGAGGCACACCGCTGGCCGGGAATCCCGCTGACAAGGGAATTCGACGCCGAGGGGCGACCCAGCGGCTCGATGCCGGCGCCTCAGCGTAGAATATCGCCCTGTGATCAAGAACGCGCATCTCCTCAAGCGCTTCGAGGACGCCGAGAGCCGGGCCTCTCCCGTCGACTTCCCGGGCAATCTGCGCCTGCTGGAAGCCATGCACGAGCACGCTCGCCGGCTCGGTGTCTTTGAGCAAGGGCCAGATGCGCCAGTCGTCAACGTACGTCTGGCTCGCGCATTGAATGTTTGAGCGCCTGCTCGAAAGTCTGCCGCGAGCGCTCGACACGCGCTCGATTCCCTACATGCCGATCGGTGGAAAGGCGGTGCTGCTGTATGGCGAGCCGCGGTTGACACGTGACATCGGTATCACGCTCGGCCTGCCCGCGAGCCGGCTCCCTCTGGTCCTGGAAGTTGCGTGCGCGCTCCGGCTCCACAGCCGCGTCCCCGATCGATGCCGATGCTTCGCATCGGCGATCTCGTTGTCTGATCACGCGGTGCGAGTATCGCTCTCTGGCTGGTTCACTGGCTCAGCCACGTTGGCAAGGGAAGGAGACCAGAAAACCCTGGTCTGTCCCGTTCCGTAGCGGACCTGAACCTGTTCTTTGCCGAATCGATGTCGACTGTCGTAACCTTCATTTCGGATCGCTCCCTTCCAGGTCAGTGGACAAGCCATCTCCACTGTCGCACTTCGATGCCGGTGGAGAACCGGGGCGTCCCTCCCATTACGCACGGAGCGCGTACGCTCACGCAGTGGGACGCGGAGGCGCTTTTCCGCTTCGCTAAAGGAATGCATTGGGAGGATCAATGGGCCTGACCACACTGGCGCTCCTGACCATCTTGCAAAACATCAAGCCGCTACCGACCATCAACGTCAAGCTGCCGAAAGACGTCGAGACGGTCGAAGCAGCGAACGACGCGATGGGCGCACTAAGCCAGAAAGTCACCGCGTGTGTCAGCGCCGGCCGCGCGGCGGAAAGCTGCCGGTGCAGCTATCCGCAGGAGTTGACGGCGTTGAAGAAGGCATACGACGCGCTCGTCAAGCTACATCCCGAGTGGAAAGATCAGCTGTTGTCCTACCAGTACATCAATAAAGAAGGCCGCAACATCAGCGGCATACTCGTCATGCCGAATCTGCGTCGCCAGCTCGACGCGCTCAAATGCGAGTGACGGGCGTCAGGGCGCCGCGACCTTTCGCACCGGTCCCATCACGGCCTCCGGCGGGCAGTTGGGCGGCTCGATCATCAGATCCGGAGGCGCGAACTCCATCGTCGCAGTCAACGCGACCCTGGCCCATCTGGACGAGCGTGTGAAAGGCCGGCGGACGCCGGCTCCGACAGCGGCGCCCGCACCGCCATCTCGGGCGGGCTATCAGAGGCGCTCCGCGCGCGTGGCGTCTCAGCGTTGCGCGCCAGAACGGTGTGCCGGCCTACATGGTGTTTCGTGACGCCACGCCGGAGAGCATCGCCGCGCGCACGCGAGCAGCTGCCCGCCACGTCGGAAGTAGGCGATCGGGAGGTCGAGCGCTACGGCGATGCGCTGCCCGCGATCGTGCGGCTGAGCCGGTCCTAGCTCGCGAGCGCTGCCTCCACCGCCCGCTTGGCCATCACCGTCACCAAGTGCGCGCGATACGCTGCGCTGGCATGCATGTCGGTGTTGAGCCCGTTCGCGGAGACCTTGATCCCCGCGACCGCATCGGGAGCGAATCGGGAGCCCAACGCCTTCTCCATCTCCGGAACGCGGAACACGCAGGGAGCCGCGCCGGTCACCGCGACACGCACGCCGTTGGCGCCCTCGGAAACGAATACGCCCACGATCGCGTAACGCGAAGCTGGGTTGCGGAACTTCCCATACGCGGCGCGTTTTGGCACCGGGACCGCGATCGACGTGATGATTTCTCCGGGCTGCAGCGCGGTCTCGTAGATCCCTTTGAAGAAATCGTCGGCCGCGATCTTGCGCCGGTTGGTGTTCACCGTCGCTCCCAGGCCTACCACGGCAGCCGGGTAGTCGGCGGCCGGATCGTTGTTGGCGATCGAGCCCCCGAGCGTGCCCATGTTTCGCACCATGCGGTCGCCAATGCCTGCGGCCAGCTTGGCCAACGCAGGGATCGACTGCTGCACGTCCTTCGACTTAGAAACTTCGGCGTGACGCGTCATCGCACCGATCACCAAGTTGCCGCCGTCCATCTTGATCCCCTGCAGCTCCTTGACCGCGGACAGGTCGACGAGCACGGGCGGAGAGGCCAGGCGCAGCTTCATCGAGGCAATGAGCGTCTGACCGCCGGCCAACAGCTTCGCATCGGCGTTCTTCGAGAGCAGGGCGGCCGCATCGGCGAGGCTGCTCGGTTTCTGGTATTCGAACTGGTACATATGGTTTCCTCCCGGTTCAGGCCGCCTTGGCCTGCTGTATGGTTTGCCAGACCCGCTCGGCAGTGGCCGGCATCTCCAGCTCGCGTATGCCGAGCGCATCGGTGATGGCGTTGATGACCGCTGCCGGCGCGCCGATCGCACCTGCCTCGCCGCATCCCTTTACGCCGAGCGGGTTGTGCGTGCAGGGCGTCACCTCGGTGCCGACCTGGAACGAGGGCACGTCGTCCGCCCGCGGCATGCAGTAGTCGAGATACGAGCCGGTGAGCAGTTGCCCGCTTTGCTTGTCGTAGCGGCAGCCTTCGAGCAGCGCCTGCCCGATCCCCTGAGCCAGCCCGCCGTGCACCTGTCCTTCCACGATCATCGGGTTGATCACGTTGCCGAAATCGTCCACGGCCGTGAACTTGACGATCTTCGTCGTGCCGGTGTCCGGATCGACCTCCACTTCGCAGATATGCGAGCCGGCCGGGAAAGTGAAGTTGGTCGGATCGTAGAAGGCGTTCTCGTTCAAGCCGGGCTCCAGCTTGTCCAGCGGATAGTTGTGCGGGACGTAGGCGGTGAGCGCGATCTGCGCGAAAGGAACCTGCTTGTCGGTGCCCGCGACCCGGAACACGCCGTCTTTGAACTCGATGTCGGTCTCGGAGGCTTCCATCAGATGTGCGGCGATCTTCTTGCCTTTGTTGATGACTTTGTCGACCGCCTTGACGATCGCGGTGCCGCCCACCGCGAGCGAACGCGAGCCGTAGGTTCCCATGCCGAACAGGATGCGGCCGGTGTCGCCGTGCACGATGTCCACGTCTTCGACCGGGATCCCCAGCCGGCTGGCAACCACCTGCGAGAAAGTGGTCTCGTGTCCCTGTCCGTGGCTGTGCGAGCCGGTGAACACGGTTACCTTTCCGGTGGGGTGCACGCGTACCTCCCCGGCCTCGAACAAACCGGCACGCGCACCAAGCGAGCCGGCGATGTTCGACGGCGCGATGCCGCAGGCCTCGATGTAGCAGGAGTAACCGAGCCCGCGCAGCTTGCCGCGCCGGGTTGCCTCGGCTTTGCGCGCGGGGAAGCCCGTGACATCAGCGAGCTTTTGTGCGCTGTCGAGCGTTTTCGCATAGTCGCCGGTGTCGTATAACAACGCAACCGGCGTCTGGTACGGGAACTCATGGATGAAGTTGCGGCGGCGGATCTCGGCCGGATCCATCTTCATGTCGCGCGCGGCGGTCTCGACCAGCCGCTCGACGACGTAGGTCGCCTCGGGACGGCCGGCACCGCGGTAGGCATCGACGGGTGCGGTATTGGTGAACACCGCGGTCACCTCGCAATAGATGACGGGCGTGGTGTACTGGCCGGCGAGCAGGGTCGCGTACAGGATCGTCGGGATGCAGGAGGCAAACGTCGACAGATACCCGCCCATGGCCGCCGTGGTGTGCACGCGCATGGCCAGGAATTTGCCGTTGGCATCGAGCGCCAACTCGGCCGTGGTGAGGTGATCGCGGCCGTGCGCGTCGGACTGGAACGACTCGCTGCGCTCCGCGGTCCACTTCACGGGGCGGTTGATCTGCCTGGAGGCCCAGGTCACGACCACGTCTTCGGCATACAGGTAGATCTTAGACCCGAAGCCGCCGCCTACATCCGGCGCTACCACGCGCACCTTGTGCTCGGGCAGCCCGAGCACGAACGCGGTCATCAGCAGCCGCTCCACGTGCGGGTTCTGATTCGCGACGTACAGCGTGTAGCTGTCCTCGGCGCGGTTGTAGCTCGCCACCGCGGCGCGCGGCTCGATCGCGTTCGGGATCAGCCGGTTGTTGACGAACTGCAGCTTGGACACCTTGTGCGCGCTCGCGAACGCCTTGTCGACGGCCGCCTTGTCGCCGAGCGCCCAGACGTAACAGGCGTTGTCCGGCGCGATGTCGTGGATCACGGGTGCGCCGGGCTTGCGCGCATCGGCGGCATCCACCACGGCCGGAAGCACGTCGTAATCCACCTCGACCAGCTCGGCTGCATCTTTCGCCTGCCAGTAGGACTCGGCGATGACCACCGCCACGTGATCGCCCACGTAGCGCACCTTGTCCTGCGCCAGCACCGGATGCGGCGGCTCCTTCATCGGCTGGCCGTTCACGTCCGTGATCAGCCAGCCGCAGGGCAGGCCGTTGATCTT
>Ga0335084_10005743_pt1 | contig 12294 bp, 10 predicted proteins | sample Lox_Sample_44_FD_206721 | JGI IMG/M metagenome (GOLD analysis project Ga0335084, IMG submission 206721) | Soil microbial communities from Loxahatchee National Wildlife Refuge, Florida, United States - Lox_Sample_4.4 | ecosystem: Environmental > Terrestrial > Soil > Wetlands | place: USA...
CACGCCGGGGCGCCAGGCGGACTCGGGCTTCAACAGCACCGTCGTCTCGACCATGCTGAACGGCGCCGGGTCGGTGGGCGTGTTCGCGCGTCCGGCCTTGCCGAAGACGCGCTCGACCTCGGGGAACGAGCGCAGCACCCGGTCCTGGATCTGCAGGATCCGCTGCGCTTCGGTGACCGACATCCCCGGCAGCGCGGTCGGCATGTAGAGGAAGGCGCCCTCGGCGAGCGGCGGCATGAACTCGGAGCCGAGGCGCAGGAAGACGGGGATGGTCGACGCCATCAGCAGGAGCGCGCCGGCGAGCGTCGTGCGCCGGTGGCGCAGGACCCAGCGGCAGGCAGGCTCGTAGACGGCGAAGAGAACGCGGCTGATCGGGTGGCGCTCCTCGGGATAGTAGCGGCCGACCGCGACCGTGTTCGCGATCCGCGCCAGCCAGCGCGGGCGGAAGTGGAACTCGTCCATGCGGGCGAAGAGCATGCGCATGGCGGGATCGAGCGTCACGGCCAGCACCGCCGCCAGCGCCATGGCGAGGTTCTTCGAGTAGGCGAGCGGCTTGAAGAGGCGGCCCTCCTGATCGACCAGCGTGAAGACCGGCAGGAACGCCACGGCGATCACGAGCAGCGAGAAGAAGACCGACGGCCCCACCTCCTTCAGCGCGCGCAGGCGCACCTCATGGAAGTCGCCCCGGCGCCCGCCTACGATCCACTCCTCGAGCCGCTTGTACGCGTTCTCGACCTCGACGATGGCGCCGTCCACCAGGACGCCGATCGAGATCGCGATCCCGGCGAGCGACATGATGTTCGAGGTGACACCCATCCAGTAGAGCGGGATGAAGGCGAGCACGACGGCGATCGGGATCGTGACGATCGGGATCAGCGCCGAGGGGATGTGCCAGAGGAAGACCAGGATCACGAGGCTCACGATCACCATCTCCTCGCGCAGCGAACGGAGCAGCGTGGCGATGGCGCGATGGATCAGGTCGGAGCGGTCGTAGGTGGTGACGATCTCGACGCCGGCGGGCAGGGTGGGTGCGAGCTCGGCCAGGCGTTCCTTCACGCGGTCGATGACGGCGAGCGCGTTCTCGCCCTGGCGCATGACGACGATGCCGCCGACGGTGTCGCCCTCGCCGTCGAGGTCGGCGACGCCGCGTCGGATGTCGGGCCCGAGGGCGACGTCGGCCACGTGCTTCACCAGGACCGGCGTCCCGGTCTTGGCGTCGGTCGCGACGACGATCCGCTCGATGTCGTCGATCGAGCGCACGTAGCCGCGGCCACGCACCATGTACTCGGTACCCGCGAACTCGAGCAGACGGCCCCCGACCTCGGCGTTGCCCTTGCGGACGGCGTCGATCACCTGCGTGAGCGGCACGTTGTAGGCGACGAGCTTCGTCGGGTCGACGTTCACCTGGTACTGCTTCACGAACCCGCCGACGGCGGCGACCTCGGCGACGCCCGGCACCGCCTGCAGGTGGTAGCGGAGGTACCAGTCCTGAAGGCTCCGGAGCTCCGCCAGGTCGTGGCGCCCCGAGCGGTCGACCAGCGCGTACTGGTACACCCACCCGACGCTGGTCGCGTCGGGGCCGACCTCGGTCTGCACGCCCTGCGGGAGGCGCGGCAGGATCTTCGAGAGGTACTCCAGCACGCGGGACCGCGCCCAGTAGAGGTCGGTCCCGTCCTGGAAGATGACGTAGACGTACGAGTAGCCGAAGTCCGAAAACCCGCGGATCGCCTTCACCTTTGGCGCGCCGAGGAGCGCGGTCACGATCGGGTACGTGACCTGGTCCTCGAGGATGTCGGGGCTCCGGTCCCAGCGCGAGTAGATGATGACCTGCGTGTCGGAGAGGTCGGGGATCGCGTCGAGCGGGATGGCGCGGATCGACCACCATGCGCCCACGAGCGCGAACGCGGTCGCGAGCAGGACGAGGAAGCGGTTCCTCGCCGAGAACTCGATCACCCGCTCGATCATGGCGCGGTGGGAACACGTCGCGCGGCGGTGAGCGCCGAGCGGAAGCGCGACTCGGAGTCGATGAGGAAGTTGGCGGACGTCACGACCTCCTCGCCCTCGGTGACGCCGCCCAGGACCTCGTAGTAGCCCTGCGCGTCGAGCCCGAGCTGGACGGCGCGTGGCTCGAAGGTACCCTCGCCCGAGACGACGAAGACGATCTGGCGGGTCCCCGTGTCGAGGACGGCGTCCTCGGGAACGGAGAGCCGATCGCCGAGCGGCACGTCGATCGTCATCTGGACGAACGTCTCGGGGCGCAGCTCCGCCTCCGGCGTCGCCACCAGCGCCCGCACGCGCGCCGAGCGCGTCACAGGATCGATCATGGGATCGATCGCGACGACGCGCGCGTCGTACCTGCGTGCCGGCATCGAGGGTACGGTCACGACCACCGGTTGTCCCACGCGCACGAGCCCCAGCTCGTGCTCGTAGACCTGCGCGTACACCCACACGTGGGCGTTCGGGAGGAGCAGATTCGTGGGATCGCCCGCGGCGCCGCCGAGCGCCGCCAGCTGCTCCGGCGTGATGCCCTGCTGTCGGAGCTTCAGCGCCGCCGAGCGGACGACCGCGTCGGCACCCTCGTGGGCTTCGAACCACGGGCTGTCCTTGATGCCGGCCTTCGCCTTGACGGCCTCGCGGTACTCGATGATGGCCTGGTAGAGCATCGGATCGCGCGCCACCCGGCCCGAGGCGCGGATCGCGACCGCGAGCGGCCGGCGCTCGACGCGGCCGCGCGTGACGCCGATCATCTGCTGGCGCTCGCGCGTGAGCGTGAACGGCGCGTGTCCGGGAACGCCGCCCGCGGCGGGCGCCGCCTCGTCCTCGTACACGGGGATGTAGGCCATCCCCATCTCGTCGACCGCCGGCGTCGGCGAGATCACGTCCGAGCGCATCGGATGGCGGTAGCCCACGATGCGGCGGCCCTCGTCGACGCGCTCGAGCTTCATCCCGCAGATGGGACAGACGCCCGGCGCGTCGGAGACGATCTGCGGATGCATCGAGCACTGGTACTTGTGCTTCTCGGCCTGCGTCGTGGCGGTGGGACGGCGCTCGAACGAGCGGAAGTAGAGCCCGCCGGCGACGCCCGCGACCGCGAGCAGGGCGACGGCGACCGCGCGCTTACTCATGGTGGAGGCCCTCCCGATGCGGGCGCGTCTCCAGGGCGTCGGCCGGCACGTCGGTGCCGAGCGCCCGCTCGAGGTCGGCCCATGCCTTGCCGAGGTCGCTCTCGGCGTCGATGTGCTCCAGGTGGACCGATTCGATCATGCGCACGGTGTCGATCAGCGCCAGGAAATCGACGCCGCCCGTCTGGTACGCGCTCTCGGTCACGCGCAGCGCCTGCTCGGTCTGCGGGATGTGCGTGGTCGTGAAGATGTCGCGCTGCAGGCGCGCGGCGCGCACGCGCACGAGCGCCTGCTGGACGTCGCGACGGACCGCGTCGAGCACGCGGCGGCGCTCCGCCTCGGCGGTCGCGAGGCGGGCGTTGGCGGCCGACACGCCGGCGTCCACCTTGGACTTGTAGGCGAGCGGGATCGTCATCGACGCCATGGCGCCGAACCCGCTCTGGGTCCCGTTGTTGATGAAGCGGCCGACGCTCACCTCGAAGTCCGGCAGGTAGCCCTTCTCGGCGAGACGAACGCCGGTCTGCTCGCGCGCGATGGCGGCCGCCTGCGCGGCCATCTCCGGGCGGTGCGTGACCGCGACGTCGACCAGCGCGGCGAGCGGTGCCCGCACGCCGGGGAACGTCGGATCCTGCGGCGTGCCGAGCGGCTCGTCGGGCGAGCGTGACAGGAGCGCGTTCAGCTCGGCGCGCGCGCCGTCGAGCGCGAGGCCCTCGGTCGTCACGCGGTTGATGGCGTGGGTGAGCTCGACCTGCGCGCGCAGGACGTCGGGCTGTGGGACCTCGCTGAGGGCGTATTTCTGCTCGGAGAGACGGGCGTAGCGCTCGAGGAGCGCTTTCTCCCGCTCGAACACGAGGAGGCGCTGGTGGCGGAGCCAGAGGCTCCAGTATGCGCGCTTCACGTCCGCGACCACGTCGAGCTCGGTCGCGTCGGCGTCGGCGCCGACCGCGTCGGCCTCGTGGCGCGCGACCTCGCCCGCGAGCGTGCGCTTGCCGGGAAACGGGATCTTCTGGGAGAGCCGGAAGATGTTGTTGTCGGCACGGGCCACGTCGACCGACTCGGGGATGTTCCACGCCTCCCACGAGACGACCGGATCGTCGTACGCCGACGCCTGCGCGGGCACGGCGTCGGCGGCGCGCGTGCGGGCGCGCGCCGTCGCGATGCGCGGGTTGTGCTCGCGCGCGGCGGCGACGACGTCGGCGAGCACGAGCGGACGCGTGTCGTTCGCGAACGCCCCAGGCGTCGCGACGAGCAAGGACGTGAGTGTGCAAGCGAGGAGGGCGAGCGGGCGCCCCATGGTCGTCTCCTTCGTGGCCCCGCCGGAGCGGGGGCTGGGCACGCGTCCGAATGAGGACGCGTGCGGTCGCTACGAGGAGACGCGGATCAGAGTCGGAGCGAGTGGGTGCGCAGGTAGGGCGGTGGGCCCGCGCGTACGGCGGCCAGCTCGCCTCGGAAGTCCGTGACGGCGCCCGCGACGGCGGGCAGCGACGGCGACACGGTCGCGATCGGCGCGCTGGCCGGTCGCTCGAGCATGGTCGTGCCGCCGCTCGACGCGGGGTCTGCCGCGGGCGATCCCACGAAGCAGCAGCGGTTCGGGGTCAGGGGGCGCGCCGGCTTCTTCGGACAGTGGTCGGCGCAGCAGGTGACGGCGCGGAGCTGGGTCACCAGGGTCTGGGGCGCCGCGACCGTCGTGCGGGCGGTCACTCCGAGGACCAGCGCCAGAACCCACGCCGTGAGCCGTTTCCGTGACACCGACTGCCACTGTATGTCCGACCCTGCGAGGAGGCAACCATGGAGATCAACGGCATCGCACACGTCATGCTGACCGTCAGCGACTTCGCGGTCTCGAAGACCTTCTACATCGAGCTCTTGCCGTACCTCGGCCTCCGGCCGGTGTTCGACGCCGACGGCTTCCTCTACTGCGTCGGCGGGCGCACCGCGTTCGGCATCCAGCCGGCCGACGAGAAGTACAGGAAGGAGCGCTTCGTCCAGAGCCGCGTCGGCCTGCACCACGTCTGCTTCCGCGTGCGCGAGCGGTCCGACGTGGACGCGCTGCACGCGAAGCTGGTCGAGCTGGGCGCCAAGATCGTGCACCCGCCCGAGGAGGGCCAGTGGGCGCCCGGTTACTACTCGGTGCTGTTCGAGGACCCGGACGGCATCCGCCTCGAAGCGAACCACGTGCCGGGGAAGGGGCTCCTCGCCCAGCCCTGATCAGGCGAGCGCGCGCACGGCGGCGACGAGGCGATCGCCGGTCGCGATGCAGCCCGCGAGCGCGGCGGCCGTCGCGCCCGGCGCCCCGAGCACGCGGGTCGCCTCCCGCACGAAGTCGTCGGGCTTGCGCGCGAACGCCTCGACGTCGCGCAGCGCGCCCTTCTCGTTCGTGCAGTAGCGCTCGTTCACGGCGAAGAGCACCTGTACGAGGCACGCGACGGCGCGATAGAGGCAGCCGGCGACGTAGACGACGTCGCCGCGCCCGGCGGCCTTCTCGGCGCCGCGCAACGAGAAGTCGGCCTCGAAGAGAAACTTCTGCACGAGCGCTTCCTTCAGCAGCCGCGGATAGGGGCGGACCAGACGCTTCAGCTCGCCGAGGACGCCGCTCGGATCTTCGAGGGCGACGCAGCAGTCGATCTCGGCGAGGTAGATCGCCGAGACGAAGGCGTGCGGATGGCCGAGCTGATAGGCGATCTCCGGACGGCCGGCGCGGCATTCGGCGACGACGCGCCCGATGCGCGCGAGGTCTTTGAAGAGCCAATCGACGCGCGCACCGCCGATCGTGAGCCAGGCGCCGCCGTTGATCCACGGGCCCCATTCGCCGAAGCGCGTCACGGCGTCGGTCGGGTGCCGATCGTCGAGCTCGCGCGCCAGGGCATTCAGCGCGTCGCGCGACGGCGGTCGCGCGGGATCGTAGTAGAGTCCGAGGTCGTGATCCGACTCGGGCCCTGCGGCGCCTCGCGCCCGCGAGCCGCCGAGCGCGACGGCGACGACGCCGTCGACGGCGGCGAGCCGCGCGGCGATCGGTGCCACGTCGAGCGCCATGCGCGTCCTTCGCACACGAGGGCCCGGCCCCACAACGGCCGCGGGCGGCTACCAGGTCTCGATCAGCAGCGTCTGGGCGGCGTGACCGATGCGTCCGCGCTCGTCGTAGAGGACGCTCTCCGCGATGCCGACGCCATGCGGCTCGGGGAAGGTCACGGCGTCGAGGCAGACCCACTCGCCCGCGGGCAGGCGATGGAGCGTGATCGTGAGGTCCGGGTTGATGAAGCGGTAACGCGCGTACGGGAGGGCGGAGCTGACGCCGTTGCCGAAGTCGGCGACGGCGGCGACCCGCTGCAGGGGGGACGGCGCCTCGTCGGGGACGACCGGATGACGGAGGCGGATCCAGTCGCTCACCGGCCCCAGCACGTCCCACTTGCCCCGCACGAAGCGATGCTCGGTTGCCGTGTTGTGGTACCCGGGCAGCTCGCCCGTCTCGACGGCGGGCTTGATCGGCTCGGCCGCGTCGGGCCCGCGCATGGGCAACGTCACGTCGCCGCCCGCAACCTCGTCGGGCCACGGCACTTCGGCCGTCCGGATGCGGAGCAGGGTGGCGCGCGCCACCTCGTTGCCGTCGGCGAGCAGCGACGCCTCGACCCATTGCACCTTCTTCCCGGGACGGATCACCCGGGCCGTCGCCGTGAGCGGCGAGAGCGGCACGGGGCGCATCAGCTCGACGTTGAGGCGCGCCGGGTGCATCGGGCCCGGCGCCGGCATGCGCTCGGCCGTTCGCGCGAGGAGCGCGGCGACCGGCCCGCCGTGGAGCGCGTTCGGCGACCAGGGGCCGCGCGCGAGCTCGTGCGGAACGAAGCGATCGCCGTCGGGGTGGAAGAGGGCGTCGGGCATCGCCGTCGTATGCCGATCTCCGAGTCCTGTTGCCAGGCACGCGTCCGTCGCGGGATAACGCCCGCTCGGAGGAAACGACGATGGCACTTCTCGATGGACGCGTGGCGATCGTGACCGGAGCCGGCCGGGGCATCGGGCGGGAGGAAGCGCTCCTGCTCGCCCGACATGGTGCAAAGGTCGTCGTGAACGACCTCGGCGGCGGCCACGACGGCGCCGGCGCGGATGCGGGACCGGCCGCGCAGGTCGTCGCCGAGATCAAGGCCGCGGGCGGGCAGGCGGTCGCGAACACGGAGAGCGTCTCGGACTGGAAGGCCGCCGCCCGCATGGTGAAGCAGGCGATCGACACCTTCGGCGCGCTGCACGTCGTCGTCAACAACGCCGGTATCCTGCGCGATCGGATGATCTTCAACATGGACGAGAGCGACGTCGACTCGGTGCTGGGCGTCCATCTGAAGGGCACCTTCGCGCTGACGCGCCACGCCTGCGTGTACTGGCGCGAGCAGCACAAGGGCGGCAAGAACCTGCACGGCCGCGTCGTCAACACCTCGTCCGATTCGGGCCTGCTCGGCAACGCGGGGCAGACGAACTACGGCGCCGCCAAGGCCGGGATCGCGGCGCTCACCGTCATCGCGGCCAAGGAGATGGCGAAGTACGGCGTCACGGTGAACGCCGTCGCCCCCAGCGCCGTCACGCGCATGACCGTCGACGCGCTCGGTCGCGGGCATGTCGAGGACGTGCCGCAGAAGGTGATCGATGCCTCGGGACCCGCGCACGTTGCGCCGCTCGTCGCCTGGCTCGCGAGCGAGAAGGCCGGCAACGTGAACGGCGAGGTCTTCCGTGCCGGCAACGGCCAGGTGCACCTCTTCCGCGGCTGGCACACCGTCGCGAAGGTCGGCGATCGCAAGCACGCGGTGTGGGATCCCGCCGAGCTCGGCGCCGCGATGGACGCGACCTTCTTCAAGAACCCGCCGCCCAAGCAGACGATGGAAGACCTCATGAAGGAGATGGCGGCGGGGCAGAGCTGAGCCGTGCACCCGTTCATGCCGCTGCCGGCGCTCGAGCCGGACACCAAGGCCTACTGGGAGGCGTGCCGCGCGGGGCGCCTGGCGATGATGCGTTGCCAGGCGTGTCGCTGGATCATCCATCCCCCGCGGCCGGTGTGCTCGCGGTGCCGGAGCCGCGACGTGAAGCTCGAGGACCTCTCGGGTCGCGCCACGGTCGTGACCTACACGGTGAACCACCAGCGGTGGATGCCCGGCCTCGAGGTCCCGTACGTGATCGGCGTCGTCGGGCTCGCCGAGCAGCGCGGCCTGCGGCTCACCACGAACCTCGTCGAGGTCGCGCCCGAGGACGTCAAGATCGGCATGCCCGTGCGCGTGCGGTTCCGGGAGATGAGCGACGAGATCGCGCTCCCGGTCTTCGCGCCCGACGCGTCGCCGCCGCCGGCCGTCGAGCGGACGCCGGAGCGCCCGCGCGTGACCGACACCGACGTGGTGCTGGCGCATCCGCCGCGGCGGGTCGACGCGACCGAGTGGCTGGAACGCCGGGCGATCCTCTCGGGCGTGGGCCAGTCGCAGATCGGCCGGCGGCTCTTCCGCACCGACATGGACCTCACCGCCGAGGCGGCGTTGAAGGCGATCGCCGATGCGGGGCTCGCTCCGGACGACATCGACGGCATCGCCGCGTATCCCGGCGCGATGGGTGGTGCCCCGGCGGGCTTCGCTGGCCCTGGCATCGTCGAGGTGCAGGATGCCCTCGGCCTCTCGGTCAACTGGCACCTCGCGGGGGTGGAGGGACCGGCGCAGATCTCGCCCGTGATCCACGCCTCGCTGGCCGTCGCGGCGGGGCTCGCGCGCCATGTCCTCGTGTACCGTACCGTGAGCGAAGCGACGGCGGCGGCGGACACCGGGCGCCTCGGGATCGGCGCGGGCTCGCGCCACATGACCGGGTTCGGGGCCTTCCTCATCCCGTACGGCGCCATGTCGGCGGCGAACTGGATCGCCTGCATGGCGGTGCGGCACATGCACGAGTTCGGGACCCGGCGCGAGCACCTGGGCGCGATCGCGCTCGCCGCCCGCAAGCACGCCGCTCTCAATCCCGCCGCCATCTATCGCGACCCGATGACCATGGACGACTACCTCGCGGCGCGCATGGTGACGTGGCCCTTCGGCCTGTTCGACTGCGACGCGCCCTGCGACGGGTCGACGGCGGTGATCGTCTCGACCGCCGACGTGGCGCGCGACCTGCCGCGTCCGGCCGTGCGCATCAATGCGGTCGGCACCGCGATGCGGTCACGCCCGAGCTGGGATCAGTGGGAGGATCTCACCACCATGGCGTCGCGCGACGCCGCCCGCCAGCTCTGGTCGCGCACCGATCTCACGCCGAGGGACGTCGACGTAGCGCAGATCTATGACGGCTTCAGCTTCCTCACGCTGGCCTGGATCGAGGCGCTCGGGTTCTGCAAGCACGGCGAGGGCGGTCCGTTCGTTTCGGACGGCCGCCTGGAGCTCGGTGGGGCACTGCCCCTCAACACCTGGGGCGGGCAGCTCTCGGGCGGGCGCCTGCACGGCTTCGGCTTCCTCGCCGAGGCCATCCGCCAGCTCCGCGGCGAGTGCGGCGAGCGACAGGTGCGGGACTGCGAGGTGGCCGTGGTCGCGAATGGCGGAGGACCGGTCGCGGGTTGTATGCTGCTCACGCGATGATTCGGCGCGAGGTCATCATCGTGGGATCGGGGCCGGCCGGGGCGGCGACGGCGCTCGGCATCGCCGCGCGCGATCCGAAGCTCGCCACCTCCACGACGATCCTCGAGAAGGCGACGCATCCGCGCGACAAGACGTGTGCGGGCGGCGTCATCCCGAAGGCGATCACGATCCTCGAGCGTCTGGGCGTGGGACTCGACGTCCCGCAGGCGCGCGTCGATCGCGCCGGCGTCGAGACGCCGCGCTCGCACGTCGAGGTCGACGAGCACGACCTCTGCCGGGTCGTGCGGCGTCGCGAGCTCGACGCCATGCTCGCCTGGGCGGCGCGCGATCGCGGCGTCGAGCTGCGCGAGGGCGAGCGGGTGCTCGGCCTCAGGCGCGACGGCGACGGCGTGCGCGTCACGACCGACGGCGAGACCTACTGGGCGCGTGCGGTCGTGGGCGCCGACGGCGGCGGAAGCCACGTCCGCCGCGCGCTCGTTCCCGGCGACGGTGGCCTCGTCGCCCGCGCGATCATGACCGACGTCCCCGTGCGCAGCACCGGGTGGGACGGCTACGAGCGCCGCCGCTACGACTTCGACTTTCGATCCTGCCGCACGGGCCTGCGCGGCTATCGGTGGGTGTTTCCCTGCGTCATCGACGGCGTCCCGCACGCGAACGTGGGCGTTTATGCGTTGCCCCCGGTGGACGGCGAGCGAATGCAGCGAGAGCTGCGCGAAATCGTCGTGGAGATCGGCAGCCAGGCGAGAGGGTGGAAGGCCTTTCCCATCCGGGCGCTCACGCCGCGGTCGGTGGTGGCGGCGCCGCGCGCGCTCCTCGTCGGCGACGCTGCAGGCGTCGACCCGCTCATGGGCGAGGGGATCTCGTTCGCGCTCGAGTACGGCGAGCTGGCCGCGGAGGCGCTCGTGCGGGCGCATGCGACGGGCGACTGGTCGTTCGGCGGCTACGCGCGCGCCGTGCACGCCGGCCCGATCGGGAAGAAGCTTCACCGGCTCGGGCTCGGCGCGCGCCTCTTCTACGGGCGGGCGTCGAACGCGGTGTTCCGGCTGGCGGCGGCGAGCGCGCGGGCGCAGGCGATCGGCGTGCGCTGGTACAACGGCGTCGACGGGTGGGACGAGCGGAGCGCGTGGCGGGCGCTGTGGACGCTGGTCACGCGGCAGCCGGTGGGAGTCGCCTAGTGGGCGAGCGACGGGACGCACGGAAGCGGCCCGGGGCGCCGAGCGCGGGGCCGCACCTGGAGCGCCTGCTCTGGCGGGTGGGCATCGAGCACGTGGCCGGCGTCGACGAGGTGGGCATGGGCCCGCTCGCCGGACCGGTCGTCGCCGCCGCCGTCGTGTTGCCGCGCGAGGCCGTCCTCGACGGGGTCGCGGACTCGAAGCTCCTGCGGGCCGCCGAGCGGGAGCGCCTCGACGGCGAGATCCGCGTCCAGGCGATCGCGATCGGCATCGGCGTGGTGGAGTCCTCGGAAATCGATCGCGTGAACATCTACCAGGCCGCCATGCAGGCGAAGCGCGACGCCCTCGCGGCGCTCGGCCTGCGCCCGGGGTTCGTGCTCGTCGACGGCCGCGAGATCCCCGGCCTCGCCTTCCCCCAGAGCGCGTATCCCAAGGGTGACGGCTTCGTCCTCTCGATCGCCGCCGCCTCGATCGTCGCCAAGGTGCATCGGGACGCCCTCATGCGCGACCTCGACGAGGCGCATCCGGGCTACGGCTTCGGGCGCCACATGGGTTACGCGACGGCGGCACACCTGCGGGCGCTGCGCGAGCTCGGGCCGTCACCGATCCATCGCCGCTCGTTCGCACCGCTCGCGAACGAGGCCCAGCTTTCGTTGGGGGTGCTTTCCCGTTAGCCTGGCCGTGCGGGCATGGACGCTGCACTCGTACTCGATCTCTACCGGCAGATGGCTCTGTGCCGGCGCTTCGAAGAGGCCGCCGCGCGCGCCTACCAGCAGGGCAAGATCCGGGGCTTCCTGCACCTCTACATCGGGCAGGAGGCGGTCGCGGTGGGCGCCATCTCGGCCGCGGCGCCGACCGACTACATCGTCTCGACCTATCGCGAGCACGCCCACTACCTGGCGCGGACGGGCGACGCCCGGGCCGCCATGGCCGAGCTCTTCGGCAAGGCCGCCGGGTGCGTCGGCGGGCGGGGTGGCTCGATGCACCTCTTCGACGCTTCGCAGCGCTTCCTCGGGGGCTGGGCGATCGTCGGCGGCCACGTGCCCATCGCAGCCGGGGTCGCCTTCGCGTCCAAGTATCGCGGCGAGCCCGACGTCACGCTGTGCTTCTTCGGCGACGGCACCGCGAACCAGGGCGCGTTCCACGAGGGGCTCGCGCTGGCGAGCCTGTGGCGCCTTCCCGTGGTCTTCATCTGCGAGAACAACATGTACGCGATGGGCACGCCGCTCTACCGCACGCTCTCGGTGCAGGACGTCTCGGTGCGCGCCAAGGGCTATCCCATGGAGGCCGAGATCGTGAACGGCGACGACGTGCTCGAGATGCGCGAAGCGGTCCGCCACGCGCTCGACCGCGTGCGCAAGACGCACGAGCCGTTCTTCCTCGAGGCCAAGACCTACCGCTTCCGCGGCCACTCGATGTCCG
>Ga0335084_10005744_pt1 | contig 12294 bp, 8 predicted proteins | sample Lox_Sample_44_FD_206721 | JGI IMG/M metagenome (GOLD analysis project Ga0335084, IMG submission 206721) | Soil microbial communities from Loxahatchee National Wildlife Refuge, Florida, United States - Lox_Sample_4.4 | ecosystem: Environmental > Terrestrial > Soil > Wetlands | place: USA: Florida...
GACGTCGCCGGGCTTTTCGACGGCCTTCTGGAGGACGATCTCGGCGGCGTCGATGGTGACGCTGTTGTCCCGGTAGTCGAAGACGCGGTACTGGTTCAGACCCGAGGCCGGCCTGTTGGTGTTGTACTCGTACCAGGCCGACACGAAGCCGTTGACCGCGATCTCCTCGTACCAGGGCTTCGGCGTGGGAGCCGGCGTCGCGGCCGGGGTGGGGGCGGGGGTCGGGGACGGCGCCGGAGCCGAGGCCTGGGAAGCGGGCTCCTGCGCCCCGGCCGACTGGGCGAGTGCCGCGGAGAGGATCGTCGCGACGGCAAGGCGCAGGGCTGCGCCACCGCGGTTCTTTTCCGATGAGGGGCGCTTGCCTGCGCGCCATTCGCCATCGGGGGCGCGCCATCGATCCCAGTCGCCGCCGAACCGGCGAAGGGCGCCGGAGAAGAACGCCAGATAGCCTCCAAATCCGGCGAGGGCGATGGCCAGGCTGGCGGCGCCGTGGAAGTGGGATGCGGCGACGGCGCCACCGACGAGCGAGGCGATCGCGAGGGCAAGGTGGACAATGGCTCGAAGGCGGTTTGGCGGGTGGGACGGAGTCTCCATGTTCACGCCGGGAACTTGCGGCCGCCCCACCCAAGAAGTCCGGAAGGAGCCCGAAAGAATCCCTAAAGGCGGCGGAACCCGTTTTCAGTCAAGAGGTTCGGCGACGAAACGGTAGCCGACCCAGGGCTCCGTCACGAGGAACCGGGGGCGGGTAGGATCGGGCTCGAGTTTCCGCCGGAGCGATCCGACGTGAACGCGGACGGCGTCCGGCGTCGTCCCCGGGGCGCCGTGCCAGACGCGGCCGATGATCTGGGCGATCGTGACCGGTTTGCCGGCTCGGGAGGCGAGGAACTCCAGGATCGAGAATTCGGTCGGCGTCAGCCGCACCTCGCGCCCCTCGACGACGACGAGCCGCCGCTCCCGGTCGACGACGAGGCCCGGGAACTCCAGGGGGCCGGGCGCCGCGTCGTCCCGGGTCCGCCGGAGCTGCGCCCGGACGCGGGCGAGCAGCTCGTGGACGGAGAACGGTTTCGTGACGTAGTCGTCGGCCCCGAGGTCGAGAGCGCGCACCTTGTCGGCCTCGACGCCGCGAACCGACAGGACGACGATTGGGGTCTTCGCCCGTTTCCTCACGGCGGCGATCAGCTCGTATCCGTCGGAGCCGGGCATCGCGAGGTCCGTCAGGACGAGGTCAGGGGCCTCCGCCTCGAACCGGCGGAGCCCCTCGTCGCCGTCGGCCGCGCCGACGACCTCGTAGCCGGCCGCCTGCAGCTCGGCGGAGAGGCCTCGCCGGATGGCGGGATCGTCGTCCACGACGAGAATCCGCGGCGCGTGGGCGGCGCGGATCATTCGGGACCTCCGGCCGCGGGAGCCGCCGGGAGGTCGATCCGGGCGACCGTCCCCCCTCCCGGCCGGTCGAGGAAGCTGATGCTCCCGCCGAGGGCGCGCGAGAGGGAGCGGCAGATCTCGAGTCCGAGCCCCGTCCGGCCCGTGTCACCGGTTTCTCCCTTCCCGGCGACGGCGCGCTTGACCGCGGTGGGAACGCCCGGGCCGCGGTCGAGCACTTCGAGGCGGACTCTCCCCGGCTCGAGGGGAGCCGGCGCGGCGGAAAGTCCGAGAGGGGCGCCGGGGGGCGAGACGCGGGCGGCATTCTCGAGGAGATTTGAGAGGATCTCGACCGCGAGGGCCGGATCCACGAGGAGATCGGGAGTCTCCGGCGCGATCGACGCCTCGACGGGGCGCCCCTGGATCACGAGCGAAAGGCTCTCGATCGCCGCGCGGAAGAGGTCGGCCGCCGGCGAGGGCTCCGGTTTCGGCAGGAACGTCCCGGCGTCGAGGCGCGCCATGGCGAGCAGATTGTCGATCCGCCGCGAGAGCCTCTCGGTCTCACGGGCGACCTCGCTCACGGCCTCTTCGGCGCCGGCGTGCCTCCGGAGCCGCTCGAGGCCGATCCGGATGGCGGTGATCGGCGTCCGGAGGTCGTGCGAGACGGCCCGGAGGAGCGACGTCTTCAGCGACTCGCTCTCCCGGAGGGCCTCCATGGCGGTCCGCTCGCGAAGGAACCGCTCGCGTTCGACCGCGAGAGCCACGAGGCGTCCGACCGACTCCAGGGCGGCGCGGTTCGCCTTCGTGCGTCGTGCCACGAGGACGCCGCTCGCCTTGCCGCCGACGGCGAGCGGAAGGTAGACGTCCCGGGCGCCCGCGGCCGCGGGGACCTCGACCGGGTCGCCGCGGCGACCGACCGATTCCACGAGCGGGTCCGCGGGATCGAGGTCTCCGGCGAGGTCGAAGATGACATCGAGCTGTCCGGGTCCGTCGCGGAAGAGGAAGAGCCCGCCCCCGTCGGCTCCGATCGTCTTCAGGGCTCTTCCGGCCGCCACGCCGAGCGCCCCGACGCGGTTCGTGGCGGCGAAGAGGTCGATCGAGAGATCGTAGAGCGCCTCGACCTCGGCGCGCCGGGCATCGGCCTCGGCCGCACGCTGCCGGGCCCGCGTCACGAGCCGGCTCGTGACCGTGGAGGCGACGAGAAACGCCGCGAGAGCCACCCAGTTCGAGGGGTCGGCGATGGTCAGGGTTCCGACCGGCGGCAGGAAGAAATAGTTGAAGGCCACCGTGCCGGCGAGGGAGGCAATGGTTCCGGCGACGAGGCCGCGTCCCACCGCCACGCCGAGAACGGCGATCAGGAAGACGAAGCCGGCGGTCGTCGGGTTGGCTCCGAGGGCCCGGCCCAGGGCGGTCACGGCGACGACCGCGACGAGGGCGAGGAGGGCGTCCGCCGTCCGGCGCCCGGGATTAACCGTGGATGTTCTGGCCGTGGACGGCCTCCGCCGCCTCGTGCAGCGCTTCGGACAACGTCGGGTGGGCGTGAATCGTCCGGATCATCTCCTCCGTCGTCGCCTCGCAGCGGAGGAAGGCGGCGGCCTGGCCGATCAGCTCGGTCGCGTGCGGGCCGACGATGTGGACGCCGAGGATCTCGTCGTACTTCTTCTCGGAGACGATCTTCACGAACCCCTCGTTCGTGTGCTCCATCGCGCTCTTGGAGAGGACCTGGAATCCGAACTTCCCGACGGCGACGTCGTAGCCCCGCTCGCGGGCTTTCGCCTCCGTCAGTCCGATCGAGGCGATCTCCGGGTCGGTGTAGGTGCAGCCGGGGACCTGGTCGCGGTTGATCGGGCGGGTCGGCACGCCGGCGATCGCCTCGGCGGCCACGATCCCCTCCGCCGAGGCGACGTGGGCGAGCCAGATCGTCGGCGTGACGTCGCCGATGGCCCAGACGCCCGAGACGTTCGTCCGCTGGAAGGCGTCCACGACGACATAACCCTTCTCGGTCGCGACCCCCGCCGCCTCGAGGCCGAGCCCGTCCGTCAGGGGACGCCGCCCGACCGCGAGGAGGACCTTCTCGACCGTCCACGAAAGCGACTCGCCGGCGGGGCCGGTCGCGGCGACGGTCACGGTGCCGTCGGGATTCCGCGTGACGGCCTCGACGGCCGTCTTCGGGTGACAGGCGATCCCCTTTTTCCGGAACGACTTCTCGATCTCCCTGGAGATCTCCTCGTCCTCGACCGGGAGGAGCCGGGGGAGCACCTCGACGAGGACGGTCTTCGTCCCGTAGCGCACGAAGCACGAGGCGAACTCCGACCCGACGGCGCCGGACCCGATGACGAGAAGCGAGGCCGGAACCGAGCTCGACTTCAGGATGTGGTCCGAGTTCAGGATCGAGACGCCGTCCGCCTTGAGGAAGGGGAGGTCGCGCGGCACGGAGCCTGTCGCGATGAGGATGTTCTTCGTCTCGAGCCCCGTCTCGCCCCCCTCGCTGGAGACGACGACGCGGTTCGGCCCGTCGAGGCGTCCGAAGCCCGCGTGGACGTCGATCCGGTTCTTCTTCATCTGGTACTCGACGCCCCGTGCCCCCTTGAGGACGACCTTGTCGCGGAATCTCGCCACACGGGGGAAGTCGAGCTCGACGCCGGACGTCAGGACGCCGAACTCGGCCGCGTGCTTCGCCTCGTCGAAGAGGGTCGCGGACTTGAGCATCGCCTTCGTCGGGATGCACCCGCGGTGGAGGCACGAGCCGCCGAGCCCGACGCCGGGGACCTTCGCGTCCTTCTCGACGATCGCGGTCCTGAGGCCGAGCTGGGCCGCGCGAATGGCGGCCACGTAGCCGCCGGGTCCGGAGCCGATGACGACGAGATCGAAGGCGGGAGCGGTCACGTTCACTCCTTGGCGCGCCGGGCGGCGCGGAGCGCGCGAATTATAGGCGCGGGGGCCGGGCGTCCCCCGATATCATGCGCGCGGAGGAGCACGCGCATGGCTCGCGATCATTACGACACGCCCGCCGTCCTCCGGCAGCTGAACCGGATCCTCGAAGCGGAGCTGGCCGGCGTCGTCCGCTACACCCACTTCTCCTTCATGGTCTTCGGCCTTCACCGGATCGCCGTCGTCCAGTGGCTCCGCTCGCAGGCGTCGGAATCGCTTCTGCACGCCACCGAGGCGGGCGAAATGATCACGAGCCTCGGCGGGCATCCCTCGCTCGGCATCGGCCCTCTCCTCGACACGCACCGGAACGACCCGGCGGACCTCCTTGCCAACGCTCTCGAGCACGAGACGATGGCCCTCGACCTCTACCGCGGGCTCATCCGGCTGGTGGAGGGGAAGTCGGTGATGCTCGAGGAGTATGCCCGGAAGATGATCGGGACCGAGGAAGCGCACGTCGGCGAGGTCCGGAAGATGCTGCGCGGGAGAGAGGCCCCCGCCCCGGCGGCGCCGAAGCGGAGGAAGTAGGAGCCGTCAGAGAGCGAAGAGCGCTCCGGCCGCCCCGCCGAGAAGGACGAGCCAGGCGGGATTCAGGCGCGTCAGGACGAGAACGACGAGACTAGCCACGGTGAGGAGCGCCGTCGGGACGCCGGTGATCGCCGAGCGCGAGAGCGTCACGGCGACGGCCGCCATCAAGCCGAGCGCCGCCGCGTTGGCGCCGTCGAGGAAGCCTCCGAGCGCCGGAACGGTGCGGAGGCGCGGGAGCGCAGGCGCCGTCAGGGCCACGTAAATGAAGGCCGGCAGGAAGATGCCGAACGTGGCGGCGGCCGCCCCCGGGACGCGCCCCAGGACATAGCCGATGAAGGTGGCGGTCGTGAAGACCGGTCCGGGGGTGAACTGTCCGACGGCGATCGCGTCGAGGAGCTGGCCGTCCGTCATCCAGCCGCGCCGCTGGACGAGGTCCGCCTGGAGAAAGGCCAGGAGAACGTAGCCGCTTCCGAACAGAAGGGCCCCCACCTTCAGGAAGACGAAGAAGAGGCCGGAGAGCGATACGGCGGCTGCCGTTGCCGGGGCTGCGGCGCCCGTGCCCCCCAGAAGCGGCAGCAGGGCCGCGTGGGATCCGCCCGGCTTTCGGGCGAGCCGGATCGCCGCCACGAGAAGGCCGGCCCCGAAGAGGAGCGCCACCTCGTGATGCCGAAGGAGGGCCAGCAGGGCGACGAGGCCGCCGAGCGCCACGAGCCCTCTGGACCGAGCCACGATGCGGCCGAGGACGAAGAGCCCGTTCAGGATGATCGCGAGGACGACGGGCTTGACTCCCGCGAAGACCCGCAGGAACGACGGAAGCGCACCGAAGGCGACGTACGCCCACGCGAAGAGAAGCGTCACGAGCGAGGCCGGAAGGATGAAGGCGGCTCCGGCGGCGAGGAGTCCCGGCCATCCGGCCCGCCGGTAGCCGAGGTGGAGCGCCAGCTCGGTCGAGCTCGGCCCGGGAATGACGTTCGCGGCGCCCACGAGGTCGAGGAACTCCTCGCGCGGGAGCCACCGGCGGCGGCGGACGACCTCTTCCTGCATCATCGAGAGGTGCGCGGCCGGGCCTCCGAAGGCCGTCAGCCCGAGCCGGACGAAGACCGCGGCCACCTCGCGGACTCCTCCGGACGGGGCGGGCATCACGATGCCGCCATTATCGTCCCGCCGGCGCGGGAATAAGATTCCGTCTCAGCCATGGACCTCGAGCGTGCCACGCGCTACCGCGTGATCCGGCCCCTCGGCTCCGGCGGGATGGCCGAGGTCTTCCTCGCCGAGGACCGGGACCTCCACCGTCCGGTGGCCCTGAAGGTCCTGAAGGAGCTCGCCGGCGGGGACGCGGCGCGCGTCCGCCTCCTGCGCGAAGCGCGGCTCGCCTCGCAGCTCTCGCACCCCGGCATCGGGGTCATCTACGAGATCTCGGAGATGGAGACGGGCGGGGAGAAGCGCCCCTTCATCGCCATGGAGTACGTCGAGGGGGAGACCCTCCGCTCCCATGTCAGGACGAGCGCCCCGGCGCTCCCGGATCTCCTCGGGCTCATCCGCCAGGTGGCGGACGCCCTCGGCGCGGCGCACGAGCGGGGCGTCGTCCACCGCGACGTCAAGCCGTCCAACCTGATGGTCACGGCCGAAGGGTATGTGAAGGTGCTCGACTTCGGCCTCGCGGCGTATGTGCCGCCGGCCGGAAGCTCCGACGACACCTGGAGCGTCTTCGCGGGGGACGCGGACGGCCCGGGGAGCGCCCTTCTCGGAACCCTCGCCTACATGTCCCCCGAGCAGGCCCTCGGCCGCGAGGTGGACGGCCGCAGCGACGTCTTCTCGCTCGGCGTCGTCCTGTACGAGCTCGTGACGGGCGAGCTGCCGTTCCGGGGCGCCAACGCCATGGAGGTGATCGAGGCGATCCGGCACGCCGAGCCGGCGCCGACGGCGAGCGAGAAGGCCCTCCCGGCCCCCCTCGAGGCCCTCCTGAACCGGATGCTGGCGAAGGCGCCGACGGATCGTCCGCCGTCGATGCGGGAGGTCGCGCGCGAGCTGCTGGCGCTCGAGCAGGCGCTGAAGGAGGGGACAGCCGTGCCGTCGCTCCCGGCGGCGCGAGGACCGGGGCGCTCGATCGCCGTCCTGGCGTTCGAGAACATCACGAAGAACCCGGAGGACGACTGGCTGGGGACCGGGATCGCCGAGACGGCCTCGGCCGACCTCAAGGCGATCGAGGGCGTGACGGTGATCGCCCGCGAGCGGGTGAACGAGGTCCTCCGGAATCTGACCGGCCGCCCGGACGCGCCGGAGGCGGAACTCGCCGCCCGCATCGGGCGGGAGCTGTCGGCCCGCTGGGTCGTCAGCGGCGGCTACCAGCGTGTCGCTGGGACGGTCCGCGTCACGGCGCGCCTGACCGAGGTCGCGACCGGCGCCGTCCTCCGGACGGTCAAGCTGGACGGGACGATGGAGGGCCTCTTCGCGCTCCAGGACCGCGTCGTGGGGGAGCTGGCCGAGGGGCTCGACCTGGCGCCGGCCGCAGGCGCCGCGGAAGGAGAGGAGACTCAGGTTCTCGAGGCTTTCGAGGCGCTCTCGAAGGGTGTCGTGAACCTTCGGGCCGAGAGCCCTGACGCGCTCGACCGCGCGATCGTCCTCTTCGAACGGGCCGTCGCGTTCGACCCGGGTTACGCGCGGGCCTGGATGGAGCTGGGGAGCGCGTACGACCTGAAGGCCTCCTATTTGAGCGTGCCGGAATTGACGCTGCGTGCCATCGCCGCGTTCCGGAAGGCGCTCGAGCGGAACCCCCGCCTCACGCGCGCGCGGCGGGAGCTGGGTATCACGCTCATCGACAGCGGCCGGGTCGAGGAGGGGGTCGCCGAAGTGAGGCGGGCGCTGGAGCTCGATCCGGGGGATTCCGGGGCCAATCATTCCCTCGGTCGCGCCTATTTCGTCGGGCTCGGCCGCTTCGCCGAAGCCGCGGCCCAGTTCGACCGCGCCCTCGAGTTGAACCCGCGGTACGGATGGGCGGCGCTCCAGCTCGCGCATTGCGCGGCGCTCTTGCGCGACTTTCCGCGGGCCGAGCACGCCGCCCGGCGGGCGGTCGAGCTGCAGGAAGCCTTCCTCTCGGGGCGCGAGGGAGCCCTCATCGTCGGCGGCCACACCCGGAGCGGCCAGATCGCGGCGCTTCAGGGACGGCACGAGGAGGCCCTCGTGGAGTTCGACCGGGAGCTGGCGTTCCTGCAGCACTACGGCCACGCGCTCAAAGAGCGGCACTTCGTCGAGATCGAGCAGCGGATCGGCAGCTCCCTGCTGGCTCTCGGGAGGACCGCGGACGGCGTCGCGGCGCTCGAGGCGGCCCTCGACGCCTTCGGGCGGCGGCTCCGGATGGGAGCCGACGATCCGTTCACCCGCTACTACGCGGCCTGCGCGGCGGCGCTCCTCGGTCGGAGGGACGAAGCCCTCGGCCATCTCGAGAAGGCGGCCGCCTCCCGCCCGGCCTTCACCGCGGCGCGCGCCGCGATCGAGCCGGACCTCCAATCGCTCCGCGCCGACCCGCGCTTCCGGGAGCTCCTCGCCCGTCCGGCGGGAACGGGCGGATAGAAACGGGCGGCCACGCCGCCCCGCCGGATCGGCGCTAGAGTGGCTGCATGACCCGCTGCGCCGCCATCCTGCTCGCCGCTCTAGCTTCTTCCGTTCTCGCCGCCTCCGAGCGCATCGTCCCGGCGACGCTGCCGTCGGGCGAGGTGCAGCTCCCGAACGGCCGGAAGCTGACTCCGACGGGACGTCAGACGCCGGTCGCCTCGTATCCCTTCGCCCTGGCCGTCGCGGCGGGGGGAAACCGTCGCGTCGTCGCTTCGACGGGGGCCCGGGACCAGACGCTCCAGCTCCTCGACGCGAAGACGGGGAAGCTCCTCGACGCGGCCCCCGTGATGCGCTCGTGGCTCGGGCTCGCCCTGTCGCCCGACGGCCGCCGCGCCTACCTCGCGGGGGCCAAGGAGAAGAAGGTCCACGTCTTCCGGATCGAGAACGACAAGCTCGCTCCGGAGGCGGCGATCCCGGTCACGACGCCTGAGGACGGATCGAAGGACGCCCTCCCCGCAGGACTCGCCGTGTCGCCCGACGGAAAACAGCTCTGGGCGGCGCGGGTCCTCGCGGACGACCTGGTCCGGATCGACCTCGACACGAAGAAAGTCGATGCCGTGGTGGCCGTCGGCCGGCATCCCTGCCGGCCGGTCTTCTCGGCGGACGGCCGGACGCTGGGCGTCACGAACTGGGGCGGAGCGTCCGTGACGCTCGTCGGCGCGCGATCGGCGACCGTGCTCGCGACCATCGCGACCGAGGACCACCCGTCCGACGCCGTTTTCTCGCGCGACGGGAAGTCGCTCTTCGTCGCCGAAGCGAACCGCAACCGCGTCGCCGCGATCGATGTCGCGGCCGGGAAGGTGGTCCGCCAGATCGCCGTCGCCCTCGGCCCGGACGGCCCGGGGACGCCGTCGGCCGACGCCCTGCCGGACGGCTCGACCCCGAACGCGGTCGCTCTTTCGCCGGACGGCCGGACCCTCTTCGTGGCGAACGCCGACGACGACGCGGTCGCGATCGTCGAGGTCGGGAAGGACCTGGCGGAGGGACGCGCGACCGGGTTCATCCCGAGCGGCTGGTACCCGGCGGCGCTCGCCGTCTCCGCAGACGGCAGGACCCTCTATGTCGCCAACGCGAAGGGATCGGGCTCGCGGCCGAACGCGAAGGACGGCCCGGTTCCGACGAGGGCCACGAAGGGCGTCGCGGCCGGCCACATCCAGCGGATGCCGGGTTCGGTCTCGATCGTGAGCGTCCCGTCGAAGAAGGAGCTGGCGGCCCTGACCGTCCGGGCCTACGGGAACCGGAAGCCGGCCGCGCGGGGCGCCTCGCCGGCGAAACCGTCGGCGGTCGTCCCGTCGAAGCCGGGAATGGCGTCGCCGATCCGGCACGTCGTCTACGTCATCCGGGAGAACCGGACCTACGACCAGGTGCTGGGCGGCCTCTTGCAGGGGAACGGCGACCCGTCGATCGTCCTCTTCGGTCCCGACGTGACGCCGAACGCCCATGCGCTGGCTTCGGAGTTCGTCCTCTTCGACAACTTCTACGCCGACGCCGAGGTCTCCGCCGACGGCCACAACTGGTCGATGGCCGCGTACGCGACGGACGCCACGGAGAAAGTCTGGCCGCTCGTCTACGCCGAGAACGGCTGGTCCTACATCTTCGAGGGGGACGACGACATCATCGCGCCGACAGCCGGCTACCTCTGGGACGCGGCCGCACGCGCGGGCGTCTCCCTCCGGAACTACGGGGAGTTCCTGGGGGTCGGCGCCGAGTCGGAGGACGAGAAGTACACGGGACATTTCGAGGGGAAGGGAGCCAACCTCGCCCCCTTCACCTGCCCCTTCTTTCCGGGGTTCGACCTCGAGATCACGGACAACGCCCGCGTCGACCTCTGGCTGAAGGAGTTCCGGGAGTTCGAGCAGAAGGGGGAGATGCCGCGCCTCCAGATCGTCCGGCTCGGAAACGACCACACCGCCGGGACGAAGAAGGGAGAGCTGACGCCGCGCGCCTTCGTCGCCGACAACGACCTCGCCCTCGGGCGCCTCGTCGAGGCGATCTCGAAGTCGAGGTTCTGGAAGGACACGGCGGTCTTCGTCGTGGAGGACGACGCGCAGAACGGCTCGGACCACGTCGACTCCCACCGGACCGTGGCCTTCGTCCTCTCGCCCTGGACGCGGCGGGGAGGCGCCGTCGACTCCACGATGTATTCCACGACCTCGATGCTCCGGACGATGGAGCTGATCCTCGGCCTGTCGCCCCTCTCCCAGCACGACGCGGCGGCGACGCCGATGGCGAATGCCTTCTCCGACACGCCGGACCTGACGCCCTTCACGCACCGCCCCGCGCAGGTGCCGCTCTACGAGATGAACGGAGAGGGGGCGCCGATGCAGGCCCTGATGGAGGGCTGGGACTTCACCCGGGAGGACGCCGCCCCCGACATCGCCCTCAACGAGGCGGTCTGGAAAAGCGTGAAGGGAGAAGAGGTTCCGATGCCGGCCCCCGTCAACGCGGCCTTCGTCCGGGTGGAAGTCGGGTCCCCCGGGAGGCGCTGAGAGTCCGGGGAAGAGGACGCCGGGGGCGGAATGGTTCATGCTTGGGCGAAGAAGGGGGGTCTTCATGAGAGTTCGCTCCGCCCTCGTCGCCACCCTGGCCGCGGGACTTCTTCTGTCGGGACTTGCCTCGGCCGTCGATTCACCGAACGTCAAGCGACTCGGGGCCACGATCGCGCAGTTCACGGACGAGGTGTTCCAGCTGGCCGTGAGCTGGAAATACACGCAGGTCCACCCGGAGGAGCGCTGGACGTTCTTCGAGACCTGGATGATGCCGAAAGGGAAGACGCCGGTCTCGATCAACCGCGAGGACGTGTCGCTCTTCCTCCCCGACGGGACGCGGCTCCCGCTGCCGAGCCAGAACCGGCTGAACAAGGACTATCCCGACATGCGGCGCGCCGTCACGGTCGGCAACGTCGTGCGCGATCCGATGGAGGGGTACTTCACGACCCGGAACGGGCTTCTCCGGATCGGCTTCCAGGAGGTCCCGGGGACGTTCATCACCTACGACGAGCGCGGCATCGCGCCGAACTGGGCGGCTGCGGGCGACCTCTTCTTCGAGAACCCGAAGGGAAAATGGGAACCGGGGATCTACACCCTCTCCGTGAAGAACAAGGAGGTCGACGCGAGCCTCCCGATGCCGATCGGCATCAAGGGCGACCTCGAGCGGGTCAAGTAGTCACTTCCAGCGGAAGGTCTTCAGCGCGAGGGCGAAGCATCCGAGGCCCCACGCGGCGAGAAGGGCGATCTGGGGAAGGATCGCGGCGGGCCCCGCGCCATCGTTCATGACGGCGCGGAGGGCGTCATTGAGCGCCGTGAGCGGGAGCGCCCGGATGAGAGGGATCACGGGGGCCGGAAAGCGCTCGTAGGAGAAGAAGACCCCCGACAGGATCCACATCGGGAAGAGGACGACGTTCGCGAGGCCCGAGACCCCCTCGATGGTGGTCGGGCGCGCGCCGACGAGAAGACCCAGCCCGGCGAAGCTGAAAGCCCCCGCGAGACAGAGGAACGAAAAGAGAAGGATCGAGCCGCGGACGCCGACGCCGAAGACGAGCCACCCGAAACTGACGAGGACGGCGACCTCGAAGACGAGGAAGACGAAGCGCGAGAGCATCTGCGAGACGAGGTAATCGCTCTTCCGCATCGGCGTCGCGAGGAAGCGCTTGAGGAGGTTTCGCGTCCGCGCCGTGACCACCGAGAAGGCGAGGCTCCAGACGCCGGTTCCCATGATGTTCATCCCGAGAATCCCGGGAATCAGGAAGTCGATGTAACGCCCCCCCGGTTCGGCGACCCGTTCCTCGGCGATGGCGAGGGGGTCGCGGCGCCCCGCGGCCCGCTCGAGAGAGTCGGCGGCCTCGAGGCGCGCCGCTCGCGCGTCGGG
>Ga0335084_10005745_pt1 | contig 12293 bp, 11 predicted proteins | sample Lox_Sample_44_FD_206721 | JGI IMG/M metagenome (GOLD analysis project Ga0335084, IMG submission 206721) | Soil microbial communities from Loxahatchee National Wildlife Refuge, Florida, United States - Lox_Sample_4.4 | ecosystem: Environmental > Terrestrial > Soil > Wetlands | place: USA...
ACCCTGGCGGAGAACGTCGTTACGACCTCGGATGGCACTGCGGCGATCAGCCCTCAACCCGCTCACGGTCGTTGGTGACGATGCCGAGCGCGCGCAGCTTGCGGTGCAGCGCCGAGCGTTCCATGCCGATGAAGGCGGCCGTCCGCGAGATATTGCCGCCGAAGCGCGCGACCTGCGCGTCGAGATAATGCCGCTCGAACAGCTCCCGCGCCTCGCGCAGCGGCAGCGACATGATCTCGCCGTTGCCGAAGGCGCCCAGCGTCGCCGAGGTCTCGCCGGCGATCTCGGGTGGCATCATCCGGGCGACGATCGGCTCATGCGCGTCGCCCGGCGCCATGATCAGCAGCCAATCGATTACGTTACGCAGCTGGCGCACATTGCCCGGCCAATCATAGGTCTGCAGCACGGCCAGCGCGTCCTCGCCGAAACGGCGCGCCGGCACGCCGGCCATCTCCGCCGCCCGCTCCATGAGGTAGTTTGCCAGCAGCGGGATATCCTCGCGCCGCTCCTTCAGCGACGGCACCCGCAGCGGCACCACGTTGAGCCGATAGTAGAGATCCTGGCGGAAGCGACCCTGGACGATTTCCTGCGTCAGATCGCGATTGGTGGCGGCGATCACCCGGACATCGACCTCGACGCGGCGATTGCCGCCAACGCGATTGAAGGTCTGCTCCTGCAGCACCCGCACGATCTTGCCCTGGGTCTCGAGCGGCATGTCAGAGACCTCGTCCAGCAGCAGGGTGCCGCCATGGGCCTGCTCGAGCGTGCCGACCTTGGCCGGCCCGTGCTCTTCGCTCTCCTCGTGGCCGAAGAGCTCCACTTCCAGGCGGTCGGGGTGCATGGTCGCGCAGTTCAGCGCGACGAATGGTCCGTCGATACGCCGCGACAGCCGATGCAGCATGCGCGCCGCCACTTCCTTGCCGGAGCCCGCGGGTCCGGTGATGAGCACGCGGCTGCCGGTGGGCGCCACCCGCTCGATCGCCTGGCGTAGCTGCACCACGATCGAACAGCTGCCGATCAGCTCCGTATCGCCGCCACTGCGCTGCCGGAGCTCGTCATTCTCGCGCTTGAGACGCATCGCCTCGATGGCGCGCGCCACTACCAGCAGCAGCCGATCGGCCTTGAACGGCTTCTCGATGAAGTCGTAGGCGCCTTCCTTGATCGCCGCGACGGCGGTCTCGACATTGCCGTGGCCGCTGATCATCACGACCGGCAGGTTCGGATGATCGCGCTTGATCAGCGACAGAATCTGCATGCCGTCGAGGGCGCTGCCCTGGAGCCAGATGTCGAGCAGCACCAGGCTCGGCCGGCGACGCGCGATCGCGTCGAGCGCCGCACCGCTATCCGCCGCCTCGCGGGTCTCGTAGCCCTCGTCCCTGAGCACGCCGGCGAGCAACAGCCGAATGTCGGCCTCGTCATCGACGATCAGGATATCAAGCGCCATGGGCCATGCTCTTGCTCGTCATATCCGCCGGCGGCTCGGCCGCCTTCTCCGTTCCGGCCGGGAACACCAGCCGGACCACCGCTCCGCCGCCCGCCCGGTCGGCAAGTTGCAACTGGCCGCCATGGTCTTCCATGATTTTCTTGACGATGGCAAGTCCCAGTCCGGTTCCCTTGGCGCGCGTGGTGACATAGGGCTCGGTCAGCCGCTCGCGCCCGGAGGACGGGAGACCGCGACCATTGTCTGCGACCGAGAGAATCACCTTGTCCCCCTCCGCCTCGACGCCGAGCTCGATCTCGCCCGGCGGCAATGTCTCGCCCGGTTGCGCCTGACGCCCGTCGATCGCGTCGATCGCGTTCTGCAGCAGATTGGTCAGGGCCTGGCTGACCTGCCGGGAGTCGCAGACCACGATGACAGGCCGATCGGGCAGGCGGGTGTGATATTGCACGGCCGGGTTGGCGGTGCGTTGCAGGAACAGCGCCTGCCGGCAGAGATCGAGCAGGTTCTCCGGCCGCAGCACGGGCGCCGGCATCCGCGCGAAAGATGAGAATTCGTCGACCATCCGCCCGATATCGCCCACCTGGCGGATGATCGTGTCGGTGCAGACCCGGAACGTCTCCGGATCGCTGGTGATCTCCTTCAGATATTTCCGCTTGAGCCGCTCCGCGGACAGCTGGATCGGCGTCAGCGGATTCTTGATCTCGTGCGCGATGCGCCGCGCGACATCGGCCCAGGCGGCCTTGCGCTGCGCCGACATGAGCTCGGTCATATCGTCCACCGTCACCACGAGCCGGATCAGGTCCCCCTCGCCCAGCTCGCTCACCACGCGGACGATCATCGTGCGGGTCTCGCTGCCCCGCGTGATCTGAATCTGGCTCTCCGCCGGACGGCCGAGGCGGCGGCGACCCTGCTCGATCACGGGCGCCAGCTCGGGAATGAGCTCGCCCAGCGGCTTGCCCGCCGCCGCCATCAGATCGCTGTGGAGCAGGAGCGAGGCCGATCGGTTGGGCAACTGGATGCGGCCCTGGTCGTCGAGGCCGATCACGCCGGCCGAGACGCCCGACAGCACCAGCTCGGTGAAGCGCCGGCGCTCGTCCAGCTCCCGATTGGTGGAGACCAGCTCGTTATGCTGGCTTTCGAGCTGTCCGGTCATCCGGTTGAAGGCGCGCGACAGCGCGCCGATCTCGTCGTCGACCGCGGCTTCGGGCACGCGCGCGGCGAGGTCGCCATGCGCGATGCGCTCCGAAGCCGAGACCAGATCGCCGATCGGCCGCGCCAACTGCGTTGCGACGATGAGCGCCAGCCAGACCGCCGCCATAAGCATCAGGAGCGCGATCACGATGAAGATCAGCACGAAGGTGATCTGCAGGCCCGAGCGTCTGCCTTCGAGCTCCTCATAGAGCTGGGCGGCGCCCTCGGTGGCGTTCAGATGCGCGATCACCCGGGGATCGACCAGCCGGCCGACATAGAGATAGGTATCCGACACCGGGTCGAGCTGGACCAGCGCGCGGACCCGATCGCCCGTGTCGGAGGGCAGCAGCACCAGATCGCCCTGATGGGCCCGGGCGATCGCCCAATTTGGGAGCTCGGGATCGAATTCCATCACCAGATTGAAGCCGGCGCTGGCGAGGACCTGGGCCTGGCTGTTGATCAGCACCGCCTCGTTGAGCCCGCGCGCCCGGACATGGAAATCCATGAGCCGCTCGAAGCGCTGGCGGTTGACCATCAGGAACGGACCCTCGCGGCGCAGATCCTCCGCCATGGCGAGGACGTCGCCGCCGATGTTGCGCTGATGCTCCTCGAGATAGGCGCGCGCCACCACCAGGGAGTCATGGACCGCGGTCCGCACCCGGTCGGAGAACCACGCCTCCATGCCGAGATTGAGGAACAAGGTCGAGAACAGCGCGACGATGATGGTCGGCGTCACCGCCAGCAGGCTGAACAGCATCACCAGCCGGGCATGGAGGCGGGCACCAGCCAGGCCGCGACGGCGTTCCAGCCAGAGGATCACCAAGCGGCGGGCGACCAGCGCGCCCAGCGCCAGCAGGATCACCAGGTCGCACAGCAGCAACAGCAGCACGATGCGCGGGTTGGTGCGCATGCCGAAGCTGCCGCTCATGGCGACGAAGGTCGCCACGCCCGACACAAGCGCCAGCACCAGCAATGCTATCGAAAGCTTGCGCTCGAGATGATGCCGGTGCGCCCAGTCAACGAATGACCGATAGAGCGGCTCGGGGCTCCAGGAGCGCCCAGCCGCGGCGGTCGGCGCGGTGTCGTCGGCGTGCATTGCCTGTCAGGCCCTGGCTAAATCGTCATAACGGGCGGCGCTGGGTCCGGAGGGCCATGGAAAGGCGCTATTTTAGGCCGCGCAGAACGGAGATGTCCAATTCCCGGATTTTCTTGCGCAGAGTATTGCGGTTGAGGCCCAGCATCTCCGCCGCCCGGATCTGGTTGCCGCGCGTGGCTTCCAGCGAAAGCTGGATCAGCGGCCGCTCGATCTCGCGCAGGACGCGGTCATAGAGGCCCCGTGCCGGCAGCCCGTGGGTATGGGCGGCGAAATAGTCGCGCAGATGGCGCTCGGCCGCCGTTGCCAACGATTCGCTGTTGGGCTTGCCCGGGGTGGCGGCGCTGGCGATTGCGGCCAGCTCCCGGGCCACAATATCGACCCCGATCACGTCCTCGCCGTAGATCACCGCGACCCGGCGAACCAGGTTTTCGAGCTCGCGGACATTGCCCGGCCATTCATAGCGCTGCAGCCGCTCGATCGCGGCCGCGTCGAACATCTTGGCGCTGCCGCCCTCCTCCGTGGCCCGGTTGAGGAAATGCCGGACCAGGTCGGGAATGTCTTCGATGCGCTCGCGCAAGGGCGGCAGCCGCAAGGGCACGACGTTGAGGCGATAATAGAGATCTTCCCGGAACTGGCCGCGCCGGACCTGCTCGCGCAGATCGCGATGGGTGGCGGCGACGATGCGCAGATCGGCCCGGATGGGCTCGCGGCCGCCGACCGTGGTGAACTCGCCTTCCTGCAGCACGCGCAGAAGCCGGGTCTGCGCCTCGAGCGGCATGTCGCCGATCTCGTCGAGGAACAGCGTGCCGCCCGCGGCCTGCTCGAACCGGCCGGTGGCCTTGGTGACGGCGCCGGTAAAGGCACCGCGCTCATGGCCGAACAGGTCGCTCTCGATCAGGTCGCGCGGGATCGCGGCCATGTTGACGGCGACGAAGGGGCCTTTGCGCCGCCTTCCGTAATCGTGCAGCGCCCGCGCGATCAGTTCCTTGCCGGTGCCGGATTCGCCGGTGAGGAGCACCGTCAGGTCGCTCGTCATCAACCGCGCCAGGAGACGATAGATCTCCTGCATGGCGGGCGACCGGCCGACGATCGGCAGCGCCTCCTCCTCGGCCGCATTCGCCGCGGCGGGGACCGGCTTCGGTCGCGACAGGGCGCGATCGACGGCGGTCCTGAGATCGCCCAGATCGAACGGCTTCGCCAAATAATCGAAGGCGCCGCCTTCGGTCGCCTTGACCGCCGTCAGCAGCGTGTTGCGGGCGCTCATCACGATCACGCGCAGATCCGGACGCAGCTTGCGGATGCGCGGCAGCAGATCGAGGCCGTTCTCGTCCGGCATCACCACGTCGGTGATGACCAGGTCGCCCGCCCCGTCCTTGACCCAGCGCCAGAGCGTGGCGGCGTCGCCGGCGGTGCGGACCTGGTGACCGAGCCGCCCCAGCGCCTCGCTCAGAACCGTGCGGATCGCGCGATCGTCGTCGGCGACGAGAATGGTATTGGCTGCCATGGCTCAGCTCTCCACCGCGGCCGGCAGCAGCACGGTGAAGACCGTACGGCCGGGCACGCTCTCGAATTCGATGGTGCCGCCGTGATCGGCGACGATCTTGGCGGCCAGCGCCAGGCCGAGGCCCTTGCCGGTCGACTTGCTGGTGACAAAAGGATCGAACAGGCGCGCCTGCAACGCTTCCGGCACGCCCGCGCCGTTGTCCTCGACCGAGATCGCCAATGGCAGATGAGGCGCTGCCCCGCCACCGGGCCGCGTCAGCTTGGCGCCCTGCCGGTAGCGGGTAATGAGCCGGATCCGCCCGGTCTTGGGCGGCGTCGCCTCGACGGCGTTCTTCAGGAGATTGAGAAAGAGCTGGACCAGCAGATCGCGATGACCATGGAGGAGCGGCAGCGAAGGATCGAAATCGGCAATCAAGGTGCGCTCGTCGGCGACGCCGGCCTCGCCCAGATGGCGCACATGATCCAGCACCTCGTGAATGTTGAGGGCGCTGAAGGCGACCGGTGCGGCTTGCGCGAACATCTCCATGCGATCGACCAGGCTGCGGATCCGGTCGGCTTCTTCGCGGATCAGCGACGCCAGCATCTGCCGGCCGGGCGGGAGGTCGGGCTCGATCAACTGTGCGGCACCGCGGATGCCGGCGAGCGGGTTCTTGATCTCATGGGCGAGCAGCGCCGCCATCGCGTTGAGCGAGCGCACCGCACCTTGCTGCTGCGCCTGGCGATCGAGGCCGCGCGCGATCAGGCGCTCGCGCAGGAGGACGGCCACCCACCCCGCCCGGTTCGCCAGCGGCGCCAAATCGACCGCTGCCTCGCGCCGGCCGAAGCGCGGCGATTCGATGACGCAGGCCTCTTCGGAGAGTGCCACCCCGTCCTGCCGCACCTGATGCACGAGCGCCAGCAGCGGGGAATCGCCGACCAGGATTTCCGACAGCGCGCGCCCTTGAAGATGGGCGGCGCTGGCGCCGAGAAACTGCTCGGCGGCCCCGTTCACGACGCCGATGCAATCGACTTCGTCAAGGGCCAGGAGCGGCAGCGGCAGCGCCTCGATCAGCTCGATGGCGGCCGGGATGTCCTTATTGCCAATGTCCGGATCGCTTCCTGGTGCCGCGCCGGCGGAAAGGTCGCGTGGCGCGACCGCGCGGACCGGGACCAGGGTGGCCGTCCGCGCCCGCATCTCAGGCCGCCTCGCGCTCGAGCAGCGGCATATAGAAATCGTTCAACAACCGCTCGACCTGGTCGGGCTGATCGCAGCGATTGATCTCGGTGCGAAACTCGGCGGAGCCGAACAGCCCCTTCGAGTACCAGGCCAGATGCTTGCGCGCGATCTTGACGCCGGTCGCGACGCCGTAATGCGCGAGCATATCCCGATAATGCGCCAGCACCGTCTCGAACTGGCGGCGCAACGGTGGATCGGGCAGCCGCTCGCCCGTGCGCAGGAAATGCATGACCTGCCGGAGGAACCAGGGCCGACCATAGGCGCCGCGGCCCACCATCACGCCGTCGGCGCCCGAGAGCCCGAGCGCCTCGTCCGCTTCCTCGAGCGTGGTGATGTCGCCATTGACGACGACTGGGATCTTGACCGCCTCCTTGACCTGCCGCACGAAGCCCCAGTCGGCGGCGCCCGCATAGAACTGGCAGCGGGTGCGGCCATGGATCGTCACCATGCGGATGCCGCATTCCTCGGCGATGCGGGCCAGGCGCGGCGCGTTGCGGTTGGCGTCGTCCCAGCCCATGCGCATCTTGAGCGTGACCGGCAGCGAGACGGCCTTCACGGTCGCCTCGAGAATGCGCGCCGCATGCAGCTCGTCGCGCATCAAGGCCGAGCCGGCATGGCCGTTCACGACCTTCTTCACTGGGCAGCCGAAATTGATGTCGATGATGGCGGCGCCGCGATCCTCGTTGAGCTTCGCCGCCTCGCCCATCACCTCGGGCTCGCAGCCGGCGAGCTGAACCGCCATCGGCGATTCCTCGGGCACGGTCTCTGCCATCTTCAGCGACTGGCGCGATTGGCGAATCATCGCCTGGCTTGCGATCATCTCCGAGACGACGAGGCCCGCGCCCCAACTCTTCACGAGTCGGCGGAACGGCAGATCGGTGACGCCCGACATGGGCGCCAGGATCACCGGATCCTCGAGGCGATGATTTCCAATCTCGATGCCCATAATTTGGGCAATTCCTTTAAATGCTCAGTGTTTAGGCAGAGCTGCCGGCGGATCCACTATGGCGCGAACTTTGCTGCATCGCAATAGTCACGATTTATGAGAATTACCAAAGGGTTCCGGAGGGGACCGGCGGGAACTCCTCAGGCGAGGATAATCTGGGTGACGACCTTCACGCCGGGATAGGCCAGCGTCAGCAGCAGGTAAGCGAGAAGTGCGATCCGCGCCGCGCGCCGGCCGCGCAGGCCGCTCACCCGCTGCAGCAGCAACAGGATGCCGATGACGAGGAAGGCCAGCAGCGAGAACACGGTCTTGTGGTCGAACACCAGCAGCGTGCGCCGCTCCATATATTCCGTCGCCATGCCGGTCAGCAGCCCGACGCCAAGCACGAAGAGGCCGATTGCCATGAGCCGAACCTCGAGCGTCTCGCAGTCGGTCATCGAGGGCAGCGTGCGCGTGATCGCGGTGGGGCGCCGCGCTTTCAATGCGCGTTCCTGAAGGAACAGCGCCAGGCTCGCGACCGCGGCCAATGTCACCAGCCCGTAGGTCGCGACCGAGATCAGGATGTGGAGATCGAGCCAGGCGCTGGCGGCGCCGGCCGCGAGCGGTGCCGAAGGCAGGCCCGCGACGCAGGTGGCAAGCAGCCCCAACAGCAGGAGATAAGGCAGCAGCAGGACCGAAAGCCGCAGGCTCTCGCGCACCATGGCGCCCATGCCGGCAAAGAGCAGCAGGCAGGCGCCGATCGTGGCCCAGAGCGCCTGCGACAGGCCGGGGGTCCAGCCATGGCCCTGGTGCACCGCCACCACCGTGCCGGCGCCCGCGATCGCCACCGCCAGCAGGACCCAGAAGGAAGGCAGGGCCGAGCCCGGCCGCCGCCACGCCAGGAGCGTCACGGGCAGCATCGCCGCCACCGCCGCCAGGCTCAGGAGGATTCCGTTCGTCGACAGGTCGTCCGTCATGGCGCGGCACTATAGAGGCCGGCCCACTTGTTGTCCCCTCTCCCGCGCCTATCTCCGTAGCCCCGAGGGCAAGGAAGATCGCGGGAAAGGCGGTTCACTTGCCGTCCCCTCTCCCACAAGTGGGAGAGGGCCAGGGTGAGGGCTGCTCGGTCGTAGCAGCGAGTGGTACTAAGACCGAGCAGCCCCCTCCCCAGCCCTCTCCCGCCTTGCGGCGGAGGGGACACGGCGGAGACTGCCTTGGCAAGGCCAGGCCTTGGTTCTAGCTTCGCCGGCACCATGATCGATCAAAGCCATTTCAGGGAACGCCCGTGAGCGGAACGATCGCGCTGATCGTTGCGGCGGGCCGCGGCGCGCGCTTCGGCGGCGACATCCCCAAGCAATATCGCGCCTTGGGCGGGCGCGCCGTGCTGCGCCATGGCGTGGAGCGGATGATCGCCCATCCGGGGATCGCGGGGGTCCGGGTCGTGATCTCGCCCGAGGATCGCGCCCGCTATGACGCCGCCGTGGCCGGCCTCGAGCTGCTGGCGCCGACCGCGGGCGGTGCCACGCGCCAGCAATCGGTGCACAATGGGCTCGAGAGCCTCGCGCACCTGACGCCGGACGCGGTCCTGATTCATGACGCCGCCCGCCCCTTCGTCGATGCCGGCATCATCGACCGCGTCATCGAGGGGCTCGGCCGCGCGCCCGGCGCCATCGCAGCCCTGCCGGTGGTCGACACGATCAAGCGCGCCCAGGATGATGCAGGGCCAACGCCCGTGATCGAGACCACCACCAGCCGCGAGCGGCTCTGGCGCGCGCAGACGCCGCAAGGTTTTCACTTCGAGGCCATCCTTGCCGCCCATCGTGCCGCCTCCGGCAGCGAATATACCGACGATGCCGCGGTCGCCGAGGCGACGGGGCTCGCCGTCGAGCTGGTGATGGGCAGCGAGGAGAACTTCAAGATCACGACGGAGGGCGACTTGCAGCGCGCCGAAAGGCTCCTGGGCGGCGGCAGTTGGGAATATCGCAGCGCCGGCGGCTACGACGTCCATCGCTTCGCGCCCGGCGATGCGATCATGCTCTGCGGCATTCGCGTGCCGCACAGTGCGGCGCTCGAGGGCCATTCCGATGCCGATGTGGGATTGCATGCGCTGACCGATGCGCTATTGGGCGCCATCGGCGCCGGCGATATCGGCCAGCATTTCCCGCCGAGCGATCCGAAATGGCGCGGCGCGGATTCCTCGAGATTCCTCGCTCACGCGGGCGAGCTGGTCGCGGCCAAGGGCGGGCGCATCACCCATCTCGACGTCACCATCATCTGCGAGCGCCCGAAGGTCGGGCCGCATCGCGCGGCCATGGTCGAACGCATTGCCGCGATCCTCGGGCTCGATAAGGGTCGCGTCAGCGTGAAGGCCACCACCACCGAGGGGCTGGGCTTCACGGGGCGGGCCGAGGGCATCGCCGCGCAAGCGACCGCGACGGTGGCGCTGCCGGCATGAAGATCCCCGCGATCGATCCGGCGGCCCTCCTCGAGCGCTATCGGCGTGCCGGCAAGAAGATCGCGACCGCGGAATCCTGTACCGGCGGCATGGTCGCAGCGGCGCTTACCGACATTGCCGGATCGTCGGACGTGGTCGAGCGCGGTTTCGTCACCTATTCCAACGAAGCCAAGACCGAGCTGCTGGGCGTGCCGGCCGATCTGATCGGTCGCGTCGGCGCCGTCAGCGCGGAGGTGGCCCTCGCCATGGCCGAGGGCGCGCTCGCCCATTCGCACGCCCACATGGCCGTCTCGATCACGGGCATCGCCGGCCCCGGCGGTGGCACGCCGACCAAGCCGGTCGGGCTCGTCTGGTTCGGGCTGGCGGTGCGCGGCGACGGCACCCTGGTCGAGAAGCGCAACTTCACGGGCGATCGCGCGGCGGTGCGCCGACAGGCCGTCGCCACCGCCCTCGCCCTTCTCGACTACGCCATTTCCGAGTGACGCCGCAGCGCCGCCCCTTCGGCGTCGATTTCAGCGGCGCCAGATCCGCGGGCAAGGCGATCTGGATCGCCGAAGGACGTCTCGCCGGCAAACGGCGCGTCGCCCTGGTCGATTGCTATCCCGCCACGGCGCTGCCGGATTCCGGCGCCGACCGAACGCTCGCACTGGCGGCCTTGCGCAATCTGATCGCGACCACGCCCGACGGCGTCTTCGGCTGTGATTTCCCCGTGGGGCTGCCGCGCACGATGCTCCAAGGCATCGATTGGCACGGCTTCGTCGCCAACTTCGCGCAGCACTATGCACATGCCGACGCGTTCCGCGAAGGCTGCCGACGCATTGCCAATGGCCGCGAGCTCCGACGCGATACCGACCGGCTCGCCCGGACGCCATTCTGCGCCTGGAACCTCCGGCTCTATCGCCAGACCTATCATGGCATCGCCGATATCGTGGCTCCGCTTCATCGCAACGGCCAGGCGAGCGTGATCTCGGTCGAGCCGCCCGATCCCGGCCGTGCCTGGATCGCCGAGACCTGTCCGGCGTCGGTGCTGAAGTCCCTGGGCCTCTATCGGTCCTATAAGGGCGCGACGGCGCCAGCGCGGCAGATGCGCCGCGACATCCTCGCCGCCCTCGTCGAGCGGGATTTCCTGGCGCCGACAACCCGATCCCAGCGAGAGATTCTAATCGAAGACCGAGGCGGCGACGCGCTCGACAGCGTCCTCGCCTGTCTCGCGGCCGCGGCGGCGGCGCGTCAGCTCATAACGCCGATCAGCGCGATCGACCGGATCGAGGGCAGGGTGTTCTTCGAGCTTTGAGGCCCGCGGCTATTCGCGGATGAGCACCAGCGCATCGGCAGGCACGGTGTAGCATTCCTCTCTGCCGGCGAATTCCACGTCATAAGCGGAGGGCGGATCGCCGTAGGCTTCGAGGATGGTGCCTTTCGTCATGCGCGGCACCGGCACTTCCGGACAACTGGTCCGCAACAGGACCCTGTCATGCTCCGCAAAGGTCGCCATGAGACCCTCCTGAAGTTACGCTGGCGGGCCACCAGACGAATTCAATCTGGTTCCCTGTTACGCTATCCGCAGCCCGAATCGGGATGTCATAGTTGTGACAAGTTGCCGTCGCTGCCGTGACGTTGGATGGTGCTGCACGCGATCGAAGGTCGGATCGCGGGCGACAAACATTGCCGAGAATGCCGGAGACGATTCCAATGAATGACACCCGGATGCCGAACGCCATCGCCGTCGCGGCCGACGCGATTGCGCCCCGCACCAAGCCCTCGAGCTATCCCGAGCCCTTCTTCAGCCGCATGGCGAAGCGGGAGAAGCGCGCGCTGGGCGACGTCTTCGGACTCAAGAACTTCGGCGTCAACTTGACGAGGCTCGCTCCGGGCGGCGAGTCCTCCCTGCTCCATCGGCACAGCAAGCAGGACGAGTTCGTCTACATCCTCGAGGGCGAGCCGACGCTCGTCACCGACCGCGGGGAGGTCGCGCTTCGGCCGGGCATGTGCGCCGGCTTTCCGGCGCAAGGGCTCGCCCATCAGCTCGTCAATCGGACCGGCAAACCGGTGGTCTATCTCGAGGTCGGCGACCGCACGCCCGGCGACGAAGGGAGCTATCCGGTGGACGATCTCCGGGCGACGCAGGGACCGGACGGCCGGTGGATCTATAGCCACAAGGATGGGCGACCCTATTGATTTCAATCTCAGGGGACGCGCCGCAGCGCTTCAGCCGTAGAGCTTCTGGGCGCGGTGCTCGAAGGCGGCGACCATGCGCCGCACCGCCTCGTTGAAGAGCACGCCGATCACCTTCTGCAGCAGCGCCGAGCGGAACTCGAAATCCACGAAGAAGTCGACGCGCGTGCGGTGCTCGCTTTCGGCGCTGAACTTCCAGTGATTGTTGAGATAGCGGAACGGGCCTTCCGCATAGCTGACATCTATCCGGTGATTGGCGCGATCGGGCTTCACGATCGAGGTGAAGCGCTC
>Ga0335084_10005746_pt1 | contig 12293 bp, 13 predicted proteins | sample Lox_Sample_44_FD_206721 | JGI IMG/M metagenome (GOLD analysis project Ga0335084, IMG submission 206721) | Soil microbial communities from Loxahatchee National Wildlife Refuge, Florida, United States - Lox_Sample_4.4 | ecosystem: Environmental > Terrestrial > Soil > Wetlands | place: USA...
TCACGCGTTCGATCAAGAGGCGGGTCTTCGATCATGTATATGACCCGCCCCTTGATGTTTCCCTTGCTGAGCTTCGAGAAGAAGAACACATAGTCTTCCCCGAGTCTCATCCGCGTAGCGTCGCGACCCGCCTTAGCAGCTACGCCTAGGAAGATCGACTTGGGCAGGGAAGAGTCTTGCGTGTAGAGGGTACGCTTCACCGAAACGTCATAGACCTGCATGCGACCTCGCGCTGGTTCGGCAAATTCGCGGCCATATTCCTGAGGGATCCGCATATCGTAGGCGAGAAACTTGGTCTGCCGCGGTACCCCTACAACAACGTAGACTGAGTCGCCAATTATGTGCTCAAGCGTCCGCGGTGGCGGTGGTGGAGCGTTCGCGAAGGGCACGCCAGGTGCGGATACCAGCACAGCGAGCCAAATTGATCGGTGTACTGCGCGCGCACGCGACATCTCTTGTAGAGGAAATCTCACAGGGTCATTTCGCACGGAAGTAGTGGCCTCAGAAATCTAGGCAGCGGGACAAATGAATAATCTGCTCCCGAGAACGGGCCGATAGCGTGAGAACGCGTAGCAGGAGATGCGCAGAAGGTCCCGACGTAAAGAGTGCCCGACGCTCAAAGGCGCGGGTCGGGCTGCCGCTCGCGGCGACAAGACGCGGGCCGAACTGAATCGGCGTGGCGGGACGGCGCCCAGGCGGGTCGAGCCGACGCCGAGAAGTCACCGCCGCCTCACGAAGCGCGCCCTTCCACCAGGCGGCGGATCTTGGCGACCGCGGTTTCCGGACTGGTGAGTACCGTCCCGCCGATCGCCGCGACGACCGCGGGCGCCGCGCGCGCCATCGAGAACTGGGTGAGCAGCACGGCGTCGTGGCCGCCGAGCGGTCGCACCGCGTCGGCGATCAGGCGATCGTGCTCCGCGCCATTGCCCGCGTCGAGCGCCTGCATCGCACCGGGGACGAAGAGCGGTGTGATCCCCACGTCGACGCCCCGGTCGCGCGCCAGCGCTTGCAACTCGCTCGTCATCGACGGAATCGTCGGCGCGAAGGTCGCGACGAGTGCGATCCGGCGGCCGGCAGCGAGCGCGACCTCGAGCATCGCTTCGTTCGGTTTCAGCACCGGGATGCGGCTGGTTGCCCGTGCATTTTCGATCGCGCTGCCGAACGCCGAGCAGGTGTAGAGGATGCCGTCCGCGCCGAGTCCCGACGCGTAGGCCGCGAGCGCGCCGATCCGCTCGGTCATCGGCCCTTCGAGCGTGCCGCGGCGCTCGAGGTCGCGGCTCAAGCCGTCATCGAGGAGATTGACAGTTTCCGCCTCCGGCCAGCCGCGCGCGAACGCCGCGGCGATCGGGTCCATCGCGACCCGCACCGCGTGCACTAGCACGATCCGATGGCGCATGCTCCGCTCCTCTCTCGGACATGGATCCCGGCGACTATGCCATGATTTTGACGCGGGTCCGATCATCCAGCGACGGAAGACTTCGGACACCCGCGGAGGCCGCGGTGGGCCAGTGATTCGAGGGCTTCGGCATGGAAGTCGTGGGCAGCTCGCCCGGCGAGTTCCGAACGCTCTACCTGGGCGAGATCGAGCGCTGGGCGCGTGTGATCAAGTACGCCAACATCGAGGCGAAGTGAGCCGCGCGGAGCGAGCACCGGCTGGTTGGCTCGCCGCGAGAACTGGGCAATCCTTCCTTTGCGTTGACGCTCGGGGCATCGGGCGGCACGGGACGGCGGCGTAGAATGAGGGGTCAAGGAATCGGGTCGACACCATGAAACCCTACTTTATTCGCGCTGAATGGGACGACGAGGCTGCCGTCTGGGTCGCGACCAGCGACGATGTGCCCGGGCTCGCGACCGAATGCGACACGCTCGAGGCGCTGGTGCAGAAGCTCAAAATCATGGTGCCCGAGTTGCTGGAAGCGAACGGTATCGCCAGCGACGGCGATGTCACCTTTGAGCTCCTGACCCGCCGCTTCGCGGTTGCCCGCGCAGCGGCCTGATGTCGGATTACGCACCCGATCTGAAGCGGTTGCTGCGCGAGGCGGGGTGCCGCTTCGACCGCCAGGGAAAGGGTGACCACGAGATCTGGTTCAGCCCGATCACCGGCGTGCGCTTCCCCGTGGACGGCAAGATCAAGTCGCGCCACACGGCAAACGCGGTCCTCAGGCAAGCCGGTCTGCCGAAGAACTTCTGAGCGCGAGCACGCGCTGCCGGCGCTGGCGGGAGGTCCGCCGAGGGAGATGCGACGTCCCGGTGGACGTACGCTACTTCAGCACCGACTTCAAGAGCTTGCCCATTTCGGCCGGGTTGCGGGTTACCTTGATCCCGCATTCCTCCATGACCGCGAGCTTCTCCTGCGCGGTCCCCTTGCCGCCCGAGATGATCGCGCCGGCGTGCCCCATCCGCTTCCCGGGGGGTGCGGTGACGCCGGCGATGAAGCCGACCACCGGCTTCTTCATGTTCGCTTTCACCCAGCGCGCTGCGTCCTCCTCGTCCGACCCCCCGATCTCGCCGATCATGATCACCGCGTCGGTCTCAGGATCGTCGTTGAAGCGCGCGAGGACGTCGACGTGCTTCATGCCGTTCACCGGGTCGCCGCCGGTGCCGACGGCGCTCGACTGCCCGAGACCGAGCGCGCTCAGCTGGCCGACCGCCTCGTAGGTAAGCGTGCCCGAGCGCGAGACAACGCCGATGCGGCCCTTCTTGTGGATGTGGCCCGGCATGATGCCGATCTTGATCTCGTCGGGCGTGATGACGCCCGGGCAGTTCGGCCCGACCAGCAGCGTTTTCGCGCCGGTTTTCCGCATCCGGTCGCGCACCTCGATCATGTCGCGCACCGGGATGCCCTCGGTGATGCAGATGACGAGGTCGAGGCCGGCCTCTACCGCTTCCCAGATCGCGGCCGCCGCGCCCGGCGGCGGCACGTAGATCACCGAGGTGTTCACGCCGGTCTTCGCCTTCGCCTCCGCCACGCTGGCGAAGATCGGGATGCCTTCGAAGTCCTCGCCCGCCTTCTTCGGGTTCACGCCGGCGACGTAGCAGCTCTTCCCGTTCGCGTAGTCGCGCGACATCCGCGTGTGGAACTGGCCGGTCTTGCCGGTGATGCCCTGGGTGACGACCCGAGTGTTGCGGTTGATGAGGATGGACATCTATTTCCCCTTCGCCGCGGCGACGACTTTCTGCGCCGCGTCGGCCATTTCCGCCCCCGAGATGATCGGCAGCCCCGACTCGGCGAGGATTTGCTTACCGAGCTCGACGTTCGTGCCCTCGAGCCGCACCACGAGCGGCACCCGCAGGCTCACCACCTTCGCCGCCGCGACGAGCGCGGTCGCGATCACGTCGCACTTCATGATCCCGCCGAAGATGTTGACGAGGATCGCCGCGAGCGACGGGTTGCGCAGCATGATCTTGAACGCCTCGGTCACCTTCTCGGTGGTGGCGCCACCGCCGACGTCGAGGAAGTTCGCAGGCTGACCGCCGTAGAACTTGATGATGTCCATCGTCGCCATCGCGAGCCCGGCGCCGTTCACCAGGCAGCCGATGTTGCCGTCGAGCTGGATGTAGTTGAGATCCGACTTCGATGCCTCGACCTCGGCCGGGTCTTCCTCGTCGAGGTCGCGCATCGCGACTATCTCGGGATGGCGGAAGAGCGCGTTGTCGTCGAAGTTCATCTTCGCGTCGAGCGCGATCACGCGGCCGTCGCCGGTGAGGATCAGCGGGTTGATCTCGGCGAGCGACGAGTCGGTTTCCCAGAACGCGCGGTAGAGCGCCTGCAGCACCGCGCGCGCCTGCGGCACGCTCGCCTCGGGAATCCCGATCTTCCGCGCCACGTCGTCGGCCTCGGCGTCCTTGACCCCGCTCGCGGGATCGACGGCGAGGCGGTGGATCTTCTCCGGGTGCGTCGCCGCGACTTCCTCGATGTCCATGCCCCCCTCGGCCGAGGCCATCAGCGCGACCTTCTGCGTCACGCGGTCGACGACCATGGCGAGGTAATACTCCTTCTTGATGTCGGCGCCCTCCTCGATCAGGAGCCGCCGCACCTTCTGCCCCTGCGGACCGGTCTGGTGCGTGACGAGCTGCATGCCGAGGATCTGGCCGGCGAGCGTCTTCGCCTCGTCCACCGAGCGCGCGAGCTTGACGCCGCCGCCCTTGCCGCGGCCGCCGGCGTGGATCTGCGCCTTCACGACCCACACCGGGCCGCCGAGCGTCTTCGCCGCCTGCACCGCCTCGTCGACCGAGAAGCACGGCACCCCGCGCGGCGTCGGCACGCCGTACTTGCGCAGGAGCTCCTTCGCCTGGTACTCGTGGATCTTCATTGCGTCTCTCCCGAGCGGACCGGCGCGCGCCGATACCAGCGCGGATAGTAGCGCCGCACCGTGTCGCCGCGGGTGTCGAGCGCATGGCATTGATCGAGCTGGAACGGCTTGGAGCCGTCGTCCTCGTTGTCGACCTTCTCGCCCGCCATCGCCTGGATCGCCGCGGTCGGGAACTGCGCGAGGACCTCGTTGAGGTGCGTGCAACCGGCGATGCGCCCGAACTTGGACTGCACGACCATGCGGAAATTGCGTCGCAGGTTGAGCCCCACAAGCTCGCGCCCGTAGTCGGGCCCTCTCACGCTGCAGACGCCGGCGTACGGCCCCGCGTCCGTCACGACGGACGCCTCGATGACCGTGAGATCCCGGTCGACGGTAAGGCGGATCCACATGTCGTGTACCGGCTGACCCGCCGGCCGGATGCCGCTGGAGAGCCGGTAGTCGAACGGCTTGACGTCGGTGAGATGGGCGTCGACGTCCCACAAACCGTCGGTGCGTTTGTAGGCCTCGAATCGGAGGCGGCGCGTGTGCACGAGCGTGCGCGAGACGGACGGCAGCGGCAGCGGCATGACGGACCAAGGATGTTGCAGTGCGGCGATTCTAGCAGGCTGTTGCAAGGCTCCGGCCCCCAACCGGCGAGGCGCTCATAATCCTCGTCGCCATGCCGTTCGTCCTTGCCCTCGATCAAGGCACCACCAGCTCGCGCGCGATGGTGTTCGACGAATCGGGCGCGGTGCGCGCGGTGGCGCAGGCCGAGTTCCGCCAGATCTTCCCGCAGCCGGGCTGGGTCGAGCACGATCCGGAAGAAATCTGGCGCTCGCAGCTCCACGTCGCGCGGGAGGCGCTCGCCAACGCGCGGATCGCCGCGCGCGACCTCGCGGCGATCGGCATCACCAATCAGCGCGAAACGACGGTGCTCTGGGATCGCGCGAGCGGCGCGCCGCTCGCGAACGCGATCGTCTGGCAGGACCGCCGGACCGCCGACGACTGCGCGCGGCTCAAGCGCGAGGGGCACGCGGCGCGGGTGACGGCGAAGACCGGTCTCGTGCTCGATCCGTACTTCTCCGGGACCAAGCTCGCCTGGCTCCTCGACCGCGTGCCCGGGGCCCGTGAGCGCGCCGAACGCGGCGAGCTCGCCTTCGGAACGATCGACACCTGGCTCGTCTGGAAGCTCACCGGTGGGGCGCTTCACATCACCGATCCGACGAACGCCTCGCGAACGCTGCTCTATGACATCGGCGCCAGCAGGTGGGACGACGAGCTCCTCACGCTCTTCCGCGTCCCGCGCCCGCTGCTGCCGGAGGTGCGGCCGTCGAGCGGCACGCTCGGCGCCACCGAGCCGCAGCTCCTCGGCGCGCCGGTACCGATCGCCGGCATGGCGGGCGACCAGCAGGCGGCGCTCTTCGGCCAGGCATGCCATTCGCCCGGGATGGCGAAGAACACGTACGGCACCGGCTGTTTCATGCTGCTGCACACCGGCGCGAGCCGGATCGAGTCGCGGCACGGGCTGCTCGCCACGCGCGCCGCATCAGCGAACGGCGCTCCCGAGTTCGCGCTCGAAGGCAGCGTCTTCATCGCCGGCGCGGTCGTGCAGTGGCTGCGCGACGGGCTCGGCCTGATCCGCTCCTCGCGCGAGGTGGAAGCGCTCGCGGCGAGCGTGCCCGATTCGGGTGGCGTCTACCTCGTGCCCGCGTTCGCCGGCCTCGGCGCGCCGCACTGGGACGCGTACGCGCGCGGCGCCGCCTTTGGCCTCACCCGCGGGACGACCGCGGCGCATCTCGCGCGCGCGGCGCTCGAGTCGATCGCGTTCCAGTCCGCCGAGGTGCTGCTCGCGATGCAGAACGATGCGGGCATCGAGCTGGCGGAGCTGAGAGTCGACGGCGGCGCGACCGCGAACGACCTCCTGATGCAGTTCCAGGCCGACCTCCTCGGCGTGCCGGTCGTGCGGCCGCGCACGACCGAGACGACCGCGCTCGGTGCGGCCTATCTCGCCGGGCTCGCGACCGGCGTGTGGCGGACGAGCGCGGAGATCGCCGCGCAATGGCAGCGCGAGCGGGTGTTCACGCCGCGGATGTCGCGGGACGAGGCGAAGGCGCGCCTCGCCGGCTGGCTCCGCGCGGTCGAGCGCGCGAAGGATTGGGCGAAGGACTGACGGCCGTCAGGCCGCGATCCGATAAAGGTAGACCGGCGCCGCCGGGGTCTGGATGTTCTTGAAGGGCACCGGTGTCCCCGGCAAGGGCTGCGAACCGGTGCGGGTGACCATCCGGAATCGCATCTCGACGTTCGGGTCGAGCGGTCGCAAGGTCGCGAGCGTTCGCGGCTCGCCGTCGCTCCCGGGCACCGAAACGAAGCCGACCTGGGGAGTGGTGATGCTGTGGTGCGCGCCGTGGTACAGGACCGGTGCCCAATGCGTGGCGTCGCGCGCCGCCGGACGGGGCCGCCCAGCGAAAAGTTGGGTGAGCCGCTCGAGGGGAGTCCGTGCCTGCTCGCCAAGCCCGTTCAGCTGCCACTGCAGGTCCGTGCCATACAGATAGAGGTCGAGCTGATCGCGCTCCAGGTCGTCCGGCCAGTCGAAGCTGCAGCCGATTCCGGTCACCCGCTCCTCGCGGTCGCGGAACGCGGTGCGGACCGTGGCATTGAAGGGCAGTCGTCCCGAGGCGATGAAGAGGTCGCCCTCGAGCGGCATCCCGACGCCGAGGTGCGGCGGAACCGTGCCGTAGAACCGGAAGCCCGACGAGGACACGTCGTCGAAGATCCCGAGCACCGGCCGCTCGGCATCCAGGCGGATTCGCGCCGGGACGGGGACCGGGAACCGGTACTCCTTGCGGCGGAATGAACCGACCTTCAGCGAGAAGTTCACCACCATCGCGGCCAGCCCCGAATTCACGCTCGCCCAGACGATGTTCGCGACCAGCGCCCCGAGCGGCAGCGTGTGGTGGAGCGCGTACAGGAAGATCCCGATCGGAATCGCCGCCGCGTTCAGCACGAGCACCGCGTACTGCGGGACGACGAAGCGCCGCGACGGATCTCCCGGACCGAGCTCCTTCCTGGTGACGCTGAACCGGGCGCGGCGCCGGAGGAGTCCGAGCGTCGCCCACAGGAACGCCGCGAACCGCGCCATGTTGTACTGCTCCATCTGCAGCGTGCGGCCGAACCCGCGCCCGGCCTCCTCGTACACCCAGAAGGTAAGGAGGTAGTAGGGGACGAACCGGACGAGGAACGCCTCGTTGAGGCTGGCGAGCGGCATGGTGCCGGTCGTCAGCACCACGACCGGCGCGGCGTAGAACACCGTCTTCGCCCAGCCGTCGAAGTAGGTGAGGACGGTGGCGAGGTAGCTCAGCTTCTGCGCCGCGTCGAGCCGGCGCGAGAGCAGGATCCGCTCGCGCCGCCATACCTGCATCGCCCCCAGCCCCCAGCGCATGCGCTGCCGGAGGAACGGCGCCACGTTCGCCGGCGCGAGCCCGAAGGCGAGCGAGCGCGCGTGATAGACCGAGCGGTAGCCGCGCTTGTGGAAGCGGATCGACGTGTGCAGGTCCTCGGTCACGGTGCCGGTGGCGAACCCGCCGACGTTGTCGAGCGCCGAGCGGCGGATGACCGCGCAGCTCCCGCAGAAGAACGCCGCGTTCCGGCAATCCTTGCCGCGCTGGATGACGCGGAAGAACAGCGACTGCTCGGTCCACACCAGCCGGCGCCCGCGGGTCCGGCGATGCTGGTACGAATCGAGGTTGTAGAAATCCTGCGGCGTCTGCACGAAGCCGACGTGCGGATCGGTGAAGTAGCCGAGCGTCTCGACCAGGAAGTCCTTGGCCGGGGCGTGATCGGCGTCGAACACGGCGACGAATTCGGCGGTCGAGAACAGGAGTGCGTTGTTGAGGTTCCCCGCCTTGGCGCCGGCGTTCTCGCGCCGCGAGATGTAGCGGCAGCCGAACTCGCCGGCGAGCCGACGCATCTCGGCGCGGTCGCCGTCGTCGAGCAGCCACGTCTGGTGTGGATAGTCCATGCTCCGCGCCGCGAGCAGCGTCCGCCGCAGCATGTCGACCGGCTCGTTGTAGGTCGTGACGAGCACGTCGACCGCGAGGCCGGCGCGCGGCTGCGGCGCCTCGCGCACCGACAGGCGCCAGCACATGAAGAGGTGCAGCAGCGCGGTGAGAAAGCCGAACACCTCGGCGGCGTAGACGACGATCGAAAAGGTGAGCGCGTCGGCATTGAACGACCCGAGGCGCCAGGTCAGATACCAGGCGGCGACGGCCAGGAAGGCGACGACAACCGTCTTGCGCGCCGCGCCCAGGCCTTCGTACGGGACCCTCGGCGGCGGCAGGGCGTCGCTGAAGAGCGCCGACGGCGTCGCGATCTCGGGCCGCTTCGACTTCCGCTTCGGCCGCGCCATGGCCCCGCGCGCTCCCGCCTACGCGCGCGCCCGGCGGCGGAAGTACGCCCCCGTCGCTCCGACGATCCCTGCGGCCCGGATGGCCGGCCAGCACCTCTTCGTCACCACCACTCCCTGTGTTCTCGCCCCGTTCGGGAGCTTTGTCGAGAGGGTGCGGGCACGGCTGTCGCCCGCCGAGGTGTTGTAGTTATTGTGTATTGGCGCGGATTGTCCGGTCCCGCCCTGATAGTGTCAATCAATCCGACGGTGCGCTGCGGGTGGGCGGACGCTGTCGAAGGCCCGGAATTCCGGCCGCGCGTACAATCGCCGCGGGTTTTCCTGACGAGCGCGCTCGGATTCCTCGGAAAGGACGCGCAATGACCAAGCATCGGATCGCCGTGATCCCCGGTGACGGCATCGGCAGGGAAGTAATGCCCGAAGGCGTCCGCGTGCTCGACGCCGCGGCGCGCAAGTTCGGCTTCGAGCTCGCGCTCAACCACTTCGACTGGAGTTGCGAGAACTATCCGAAGCACGGCTACTGGATGCCGGCCGACTGGAAGGAGCGGATCGGCGGCCACGACGCGATCTTCTTCGGCGCGACCGGCTGGCCGGCGATCGCGCCCGACCACGTGTCGCTGTGGGACTCGCTGATCAAGTTCCGGCGCGAGTTCGACCAGTACGTGAACCTGCGGCCGGTGCGGCTGATGCCGGGGATCCGCTCGCCGCTCGCCGACCGCAAGCCGGGCGACATCGACTACTACGTCGTCCGCGAAAACACCGAAGGGGAGTACTCGTCGGTCGGCGGGCGCATGTTCGAGGGCACCGACCGCGAGACCGTGGTGCAGATGTCCACGTTCACGCGCAAGGGCGTCGACCGCATCCTGAAGTTCGCGTTCGAGCTCGCGCTCAAGCGGCCCCGCCGGCACGTGACCTCGGCGACGAAATCGAACGGCATCTCGATCACGATGCCCTACTGGGACGAGCGCTTCGCGGCGATGGGGAAGCGGTACGCGCAGGTGCAGACGAGCCAGTACCACATCGACGGCCTGACGATCCAGATGGTGCTCAACCCGCAGCGCTTCGACGTGATCGTCGCGTCCAACCTCTTCGGCGACATCCTGTCCGACCTCGGTCCGGCGACCGCCGGCACGATCGGCATCGCGCCGTCGGCGAACATGAACCCCGAGCGCGAGTTCCCGTCGCTCTTCGAGCCGGTCCACGGCTCGGCGCCCGACATCGCGGGGCGCAGCATCGCCAACCCGATCGCGCAGATCTGGTCGGGGGCGATGATGCTCGAGTTCCTCGGCCACAAGGACGCGCACGACGCGATCATGCGGGCGATCGAAAAGGTGCTCGACCCGGGCTCCGGGGCACCGCGCACGCCGGACATCGGCGGGAAGGCGAAGACCGCCGACCTCGGGAAGGCGATCGCGGAGAGTCTCTGAGAACCGCCTAGCGCTTGAAAAGACCGAAGAGCCACTGGCCGAGGAGCCCGAGCACCGGCGGCAGCAACACGGCAGGAACGAAGCGTGCGAGCGTCAGCGGCCAGCCGAGGAGCGGCGCCTCGTAGGTGAGCGTGCGGATCGGGCTCACCAGCGTCTTCGCGGTGAGCAGCGCGATGATCGGGCCGGCCTCGGCGCCGTTGCGGAACAGGTTGGCGGCGACGGGAAAGAACACGTATGGCCCGCCGGGCAGCACCAGTCCGGCGGCCCAGCCGACGAGAATGCCGCGGCCCGTGTGCTCCCCGCCCAGCCAGCGCACGAGCGTCGCCTGCGGGATCAGTACTTCGATCAGGCCGGCGAGCACGAAGCCGAGCGCGAGCTCGATCCACACGTTTCGCAGGAGACGCCCGCTCGCCTCGAGCCCGCGCAACGGCAGCGCGGCGTCGCGCAGGAACGCCACGACCAGGGCGACCACGACCAGCCCGAGCAGGATGATGAGGGTCGCGTCCACGCGCCGCTTCTTCCGCGTCACGTCCGGGCCCCGGCCCGGCGCGTCCGGTACTCGAGCGCGACCGGCGCTGCATCCACCGCTTCGCGGCGCGCCGCCTCGATGAGCGCGTGCGCCGGGGCGAGCGAGCAGGCGGGATCCGTCGCCGCCGCGTTCCCGGTCAGGTGGTAGGCCTGGCAGCGGCAGCCGCCGAAGTCGGTCGTTCGCCGCTCGCAGCTCCGGCAGGGCTCCGACATCCACGCCTCGCCGCGGAACGCATTGAACCCGGGCGAGTCGCGCCAGATCTCGCCGAGCGGGCGATCGCGGACGCTTTCCCACGTCAACCCGGGCAGCGTATGCGCGACGTGGCACGGGAGGACGAGCCCGTCCGGGCTGACGAGCAGGAACCGCCGGCCCCAGCCGTCCATGCACGACTTCGGAAAGTCGACGTAGTAGTCCGGCGTGACGAAGAGCACTTCCATCCGGCCCTTGAGGCGCTGCCGTGCCTCGGCGGCGATCGCCCGGGCTTGCGCGAGCTGCTCGCGCGTGGGCAGGAGCGCACGCCGGTTGAGGAGCGCCCAGCCGAGGTACTGCGTGTTCGCGAGCTCGAGGCGGTCCGCGTCGAGCGCTTCCGCGAGCTCGATCACTTCGGGCACGCGGTCGAGGTTCTCGCGGTGAAGGACCGTGTTCAGCGTGAGCGGCAGGCCGAGCTCCTTGATCCAGCGCGCCACCTGCAGCTTGCGGTCGAACGAGCGCCGCCCGGCGATCCGGTCCGACGGCCCGGCGGACACGTCCTGGATCGAGATCTGGACGTTGTCGAGCCCGAGGTCGCGCAGCCGCGCCAAGCGGTCGCGGGTCACCGGGATGCCGCTCGTGATGAGGTTCGTGTAGAGCTCGAGCCGTTCGGCCTCGGCGACGAGCGCCTCGAGGTCGTCGCGGACGAGCGGCTCGCCGCCGGTCAGGTTGACCTGGACGACGCCGAGCGCCTCGGCCTCGCGCAGGACCCGCAGCCAGCCTTCCGTGTCGACCTCGTCGCGGCGGCGCGCGTAGTCGAGCGGGTTGGAGCAGTAGACGCACCGCAGCGGGCAGCGGTACGTCAGCTCGGCGACCAGCGTGTAGGGACGGTACCCGGATGCGGCGCCCGCGCTCACGGCTCGCTCCGCACCAGCCCGCGATCGGTCATCGCGTCGAGGAACTGGACGACTTCCCGTTCGATCGCGTCGCGCGACTGCGCCGCGTACTGCTCGGCGAGCTGCGCGATGATCTCCGTCACCGTGAGCTCACCGGTGCAGCGCTTGACGATCTCGGCCGCGGTCGGGTTCAGCACCATCCCGCGTTCGGGATAAAGCAGCATGAACCGGTCGGACTTCCGATCGAAGCGCAGCCGCACCTTGGGCGCGAGGCGCGGCCGTGCGTCCGCCGCGATCATGCGCGCGGCCCGCCCGGGCCCCAGCCCGGATCGACGTAGGCCGCGTACGTCGTATCGAGGAGGTGCCAGAGGATTTCGGTCTTCCGGACGAGCGCGGCCACGCAGCGCTCCTGCAGCGCGTAGGTCGTCGCGTGCGCGACGACGAAGTCGATCGCCTCCTCGGAGTCGCGTCGCGCACGCGGCACCCGCGACCGGAAGTACGCGAGCATCTCCGGCCGTACCCAGGAATAGTGCTGCTCCCAGGCGAGGATCCGGCGCG
>Ga0335084_10005747_pt1 | contig 12290 bp, 8 predicted proteins | sample Lox_Sample_44_FD_206721 | JGI IMG/M metagenome (GOLD analysis project Ga0335084, IMG submission 206721) | Soil microbial communities from Loxahatchee National Wildlife Refuge, Florida, United States - Lox_Sample_4.4 | ecosystem: Environmental > Terrestrial > Soil > Wetlands | place: USA: Florida...
CCGCTGCCGCCCACGCATGGCCGCCCCGACCGCCGCGTCGAGCGCTGCGCGCAGGGGCTGCGCTTCGTCGCATACGTGATGCCGCTCTTCCCGCTCATGCACGAGATGGACGCGCAGCTCCCGCACGAGGAGATCCAGCTCCTCGCGGTCGAGTTCTCGACCATGCTGTTCGAGGCCAGCTACCACGTGCCGAGCTACCGGACCTGGTACTCGACCCACGACCAGACGCCGGCGTACGCCACCCTCAAGCTGCTCCTCCAGGCGCTCCAGTGGACGCGTGGCGGCACGCGCTGGGTGCTCAAGTCGCCCCAGCATCTCGAACAGCTGAGGCCTCTGTTCGCGACCTTTCCCGACGCGTGCCTCGTGCAGACGCACCGCGATCCCGTCGCCGTCACCGCGTCGCTCTGCACGATGACGACCTACGGCCTCCGCATGCAGTCCGCCGGGATCGACCCGGTCGTGCGCGGCCGCTACTGGGCGACGCGCGTGGAGGAGCTGCTCCGGGCATCGGTGCGAGATCGACCGCGCGTCCCGGCGGCGCAGGCGTTCGACGTCCGCTTCCACGAGTTCATGGCCGACGACGTCGCGATGGTGGAACGCGTCTACGCGTTCGCCGGCCAGCCGATGACCGACCGCGCCCGCGCCGCCGCGCGCACGTTCATGGACGCGAACCCGCGTGGCAAGCTCGGGCGCGTCGAGTATCGGCTCGAAGACTTCGGTCTCGATCCGGCCGAGCGGCGCCGCGCGCTGCGCTTCTACCAGGAGCGCTTCGACGTCCCCGACGAGTGATCAGCGCCGCAGCTCGGCGAGCGGTACGACCCGCGACGTCGGGCGCGCCGGCTGCGCCTCGGGCAGGAACCAGCGGAACCATATCCGCCCGCGCCGGTGCCCCGCGGTCGACACCCAGTTGGGCACGCCCGGGTCGCGCGCCGCGACCACGATCCGCCACGAGCCGTCCTTCTCGTAGCGCACCTGGCCACCGTTGATGGTGACGCGCTCGTAGCGGTAGTCGTAGGTCTGGAGGAACGGGTTCCAGAGGACGAGGTTCCAGAACGCGCACGGCGGCGACGTCCCTTCGATCACCAGCGCCCGGTCGTCGGCGAGGTCGAAGGACCCCATCGCGTACGCGGCGTCGGCGGCGGCCCAGCCGTAGGTCACCTGCGGCACCGGGTAGGGCTCGTCGATCTCGTTCAGCTTGGACGGGTCGAACGGCATCGGGCAGAAGACCAGCAGGTCGCGGATGAAGTTGGCGGCGGCGCGGAAGCGGGCGGCCACGTCGGCGTCGGTGAGGCGCGGCGGCGGGACGGCGTCGAGCGACTCGATACTCCACGACACCTGCCGGCCGCGCTTCGGGTCGACGAGGTAGTCGCGCGTCACGAGGCAAACGGTGTCCGGGTCGAGCTTGATGAAGTTGCCCGGACGCGGCTCGGGTCCGAGCAGCACCTCGAACGTGCCGTCGGGTGCGACCGTCATGTGCCGGTCGTTCAGCGTGCCGACGATCCGGTTCGACCAGCGCCCGTCGGTCGGGCCGCCGTAGACGGTGATCGAGACGTACACCGCGTCGCCGCGCGTGCCGCGGAGCCGGTAGTTCCGGCGCGGGTCGAGCGGCGCGAAGTAGTAGTACGCGTCGGCGTTGTCGCCGCCGAACTTCCGCGTCGGCCCGACGATCGGCACGATCGACGGCCGGTCGGCATCGGCCCAGAGGTAACAGTCGAGCGCGACCGACAGCACCTCGGTCAGCCAGCGGTAGCCCTCGAGCACCGACGACTCGTCGCCGACCGCGCGCATGCCTGTCAGGAACTGCTGGTCGGAGTCGCGGATCAGCTCGATCAGCTCGTGGAAGGCGGCGGTGGTCTCGTAGGTGCGGTCGCTCATGGCGCGACCCTAGCGCGCCGCGCGTGGACCGCGCCACCGTTCAAGGCTACTGCGAGACCGTGATTGCCCCGACGCCGGTGTCGGTGCCGTGCGAGTGGCAGTAGTAGGTGTCCTGCCCCGGATCCGGCAGCACGACGCTGTATCCCAGGCCCGGTCCGTCGGCCTGGTGCGGAATGAACCCGTTCCCGTGGATGATGTGGGGAACCGTGGTGTCGTCGTTCCGCCACGTGAGCCTGGTGCCGGGACGGAGCAGGGTGCTCAGCGGGAAGTGATGGTCGCCCGTTCCGGTGCCGGCGGCGATCACGATCACGAACTCGTTCTGCACGATAATCCCCGCGGTGGCGGTCTCGGGCGGCCCCGCGGGTCCGGTGGGCGTCGCGCGGACGGTGATGGTCGCGGTCGTGGCCTCGCCGTTCGACGGGACCGCAACGTGCAACGTGGGATACGCCGTGCCGTTCGCAGCGAGGTCGATGGTGCCCGGCGGATCGAACGTGCCGACCCACGAGGCCGGGAGCCCCTCCGCCGACAGCGTGACGCCGCCCGCGTAGCTCTGCGACGTGAGCGTGAGCGCCAGGTCGCTCGTCGTCCCGAGCGTCGTCGTGACGTCGCCGCTGGTGATCGCGACCGCGACGCTCGGGGTGAGGGTCGAAGTCGTGCTCGTGGTGGTGGTCGGGAGGCCGCTGCACCCGGTGCCGCCGGTCTTGCAGCAGGGCAGACACGTCGTCTTCCGGAGCTGCTGGCAGGTCTTCTTCGCCTGCTTGAAGGCGGCGCGGGCGGCGCGCACGCACGACTTCCGGGTCGGCCCCGCTCCCGGGCACGCGGTCTTCTGCGCGCTGAAGTCCGCGCTCGCGGTCGAGAGGCAGGTCGTGCGGTCGGCCTTGCAGCCGGACGTGCAGGCGGGGTCGGGCTTCGCCGCGGCGGCGCCCACCCAGAGGATCACGACGAGCGTGAGCGCCCGAACCGGAAGTCGCGACACGGAGCGGCACTCTAGGGGTGCGGCGCGCGCCGGGTCAAGAGAGCGGCGGCATGAGCGACAGGTCGCACTCGTGCCCCGCCGGAGCGTCGGGGTTCGGATCGGAGTAGGCGCCGGGGAGGATGCACATGTCGTCGATCGACGCGCCTATCGAGCTGCAAGCGGGATGAATCGCTTCATCTTTCCCGAGATCTGTCGCGGCAGCTCCGACACCTGCTCCAGACTGACGTCGGGATCGGCGAGCCCACAGCCCCGGAGTCCCGTGACGATCGTGGTGGCGAGCGCTCCCGCGTCGACTTCGCCGATTGCGCAGAAGCGAACGCAGACGCCCCGGGGCGTCTGGACCACCTGGTACTCGGCCACGTGCCGATGGCGACCCAGCGGCGCCCGGATCGTCAGCGGATGGACGCAGACGCCGCCCGGATAGGTGAACGTATCGTCCATGCGGCCGAGCACCTGGTCGATGCGGCGTGCGGCGACGCCGCACGGACAGGCCTCCGGCACGACGACCACCTGGTCAGTCACCTCGTAGCGAATGAGTGGCTGCGTCAGGTTGAAGAGGTTGGTCAGCAGCAGCTTCGCCGACGGCATGCCCGGCGGGACGGGATTGCCGGCCTCGTCGACCGGCTCAACGTAGCAGAGGTCGTCGGGAAGATGCATCGCGTCGCCCGCGCGACACGGCATCGCGTACGGCCCCTCCGTCGCACCATAGAAGTTGTAGACGTGGAGCGGCCACGCGCGCTCGATCGCCTCGCGCGCCTCGGGAAGCAGCGGTTCGCCGCAGGTGGAGATGAAGGTGGGGGCGATGTGGAGTCGACCAGCCCACGTCTCGCCCGCCAGCAGCGCAAACGTCGACGCATAGCCCGAAATCCGGCTCGGCTGGAGTGCGTTCAGGCGCTGCACGATCTCGGCGAGCGGCAGGGTGGGAGGAATGCTCGTGATCGGAATGGGGGGCGGAAAGACGGCGAGCATCGTCCAGGAGATGTGCGCGCCGCGTGGTGCCGACAGGTTTGCCCACGACCCATGCATCGGAATCTGGTTCTGGACGCCCCACCGGAGGATCTCGCAGTGCATGGTGCTGAAGGCGTCGCGGTCCATGACGAACACGCCCCGCCGCCCGCTCGATCCGCCCGAGGCACACACCAGGTACTCACCCAGCAGGTAGAGATTCTCCGGTGGACACTCCACGTAGGCGTCGACTGTGCTGCGCGTGAGCCGCGGGTCGGTCACGACGCCGTCGAAGTTGTCCATGAGGTCGTCCTTCGTCATGGTCGGCAGCGCCGTCAGGTCCGCTTCGGTGAACGCGTCGGCGTCGACGTGCCGAAGGCGCTCCCGATGCCACGGCGAGCGCATCTTCGCCGTTGCGAGCAGGAGACGCATGCGTCGCTCGCGCTCCGCCCGGAGCTGGTCGGGCGACCAGGCCAGCTGCGCGAGGAGGCGGGGGAGGAGGGCGTCGCGCGCAGCGCCCTGACGGAGGCGCAGCTTCCCGAACGTCTCGGCGGACGTCAGCGACACGCCGCGGACTTGTAGGGGCGGCGCTCCGCGCTGGTCAAGAGGCCGGCGGGTTCAGGGCTTCGACGAGATACGGTAGCGCAGCGTCCGTCAGCGACAGCTCGGGCGCCAGCCGCTTTCCCAGCCCCTCCGCCGTCATCAGCGCCAGGTTCACCATCGTCATGTGGCTACGGGCCTGGACGCGGTGGCGGCGCAGGATGTCGAAGATGCGGCCGATCTCGAGCGTGATCTGGAGGTTCGCCATGCCGCGCTCCCGGACGCCATCGACGAAGGCGGTGATCTCGCGCTCGTAGGCGGCGTAGTCGCGCGTCGCGGTGGAGGGCGCGTGGACGTGGAAGAGGCGCGCGACGGTCGGGCCGTCGCCGGTGGCGAGCGCGTGGATCAGCTCCGCGAAGTTGAGGCGCTCGGCGTCGGTCAGCTCCCCGACCAGGCCGAGATCGAGGAGCACGATCCCGCCCGGCGCGACGAAGCGCAGGTTCCCCGGGTGCAGGTCGGCGTGCACGAAGCCGTGCAGGAAGATCATCCGGCACACGCCGCGCATCCCCGCCGCGACGACCCGCCGCACGTCGAGCCCGCTCGCCGCCAGCGCGTCCTCCTGCACGCCGTCGACGAACTCCATCGTGAGCACCGCATCCGCCGAGTACGCGGGGTGGAGCCGCGGGAAGCGGACGTCGGGATCGCCGGCGAAGTTGGCCGTGAAGCGCGCGTTGTGGGCGGCCTCGTTGGCGAGATGGGTCTGCGCCTCGACCGCGCGGCAGAACTCGCGCAGCGCCCCCTCGAGCGAGATCAGCGCGAGCGACGGCACGAGCCGCTCGAGGAGCCGGGCCACCGGCAGCAGGATCGCGCGGTCGAGCTGGATCTTCTCGATGATGTCGGGACGGCGCACCTTGACGGCGACGACGGAACCGTCGCTCAACGTCGCACGGTGGACCTGCGCCACCGACGCGGCCGCGACCGGCTCCCGCTCGAACTCGGCGAACGCAGCTTCGAGCGGGCGACCGAGGGCGGCCTCGACCGTCCTTCGCACCGCCGCGAACGGAAACGGCGGCACCCGGTCGCGGAGCGTCGCCAGCTCGTCGATGAGCGGCCCGGGCAGCAGGTCGGCGCGCGTCGACGCGATCTGTCCCACCTTGATGAACGTAGCGCCGAGCGCGGTCGCGAGGTGCACGAGCGCCCGGCCGAGCGCGCGCGTGCTCGCTCCCGGCCCGCGCAGCCGGAGCCGCGCCCCGGCGAACACGACGACGGCGGCACCGGCCGCGACGATCATGTGGAGGACGCGCGTCGGCGTCCGCCACGTCTGCCGGAGTCGCGGCACCGCTACTCGAGCACGCCGGCGGCGACCAGGGTCGTGATGCGGGCCTCGTCGTAGCCCAGCATCGTCGAGAGCACGTGCAGGTTGTCCCGCCCGTAGGTCGGGACGGTGCCGCCGACGCGGGCCGGCGTGCGCGAGAGGTGGAAGCGCGTCCCCTCCAGCACGATCGGACCCAGCTCCGGGTCGTCGAAGCGGACGAAGTGGCCGCGGTGGAGGAGCTGCGGGTCGCGGCACAGGTCGGCGCTGTTCTGCACCGCGGCGGCCGCGATGCCGCGCGCCTGACAGCGGGCCTCGACCTCGTGCATGGCGAGCGTCGACGTCCAGGCGGCGACGGCGGCGTCGAGCGCATCCTGCCGCTCCAGGCGGCCGGCGACGCCCGCGAGCGCCGGATCGCGCGCCAGGTCCGGTCGCTCCATCATCGTGGCGAGGACGCGCCACTCCGCGTCGCTGCGGATCGCGATCGCGACCCAGCGGTCGTCGCCCGCGGCGGGGTAGACGCCGTGCGGTGCCATCTGGGCGTCGCGGTTCCCCGACCGTCCCCAGACGCGGCCGTTGACGGCGTAGTCGAGCAGCGCGGGGCCGAGGAAGTGCAGCGACGCCTCGCCCTGCGACAGGTCGACGTACTGCCCCTCGCCGGTCCGCCGCCGGTGCTCGAGCGCGGCCAGGATCGCGGCGGCGGTGAAGCGCGGCGAGACGTAGTCGGTGTAGGCGCTGAACGGCCCGGCCGGCGCGCGGTCGGGCCAGCCGCCCAGGTTCGAGAAGCCGGAGATCGCGGCCGCCAGGTTGCCGTAGCCGGTCAGCCCCGCGAGCGGGCCGGTCTGTCCCATGAGGCACGTGCTCAGCATGATCAGGTCGGGCTTCACGGCGCGCAGCGCCTCGTAGTCGAGGCCGAGCCGACCGAGCACGCCGACCGAGAACGACTCCGTCACGACGTCGGCCCAGCGCACCAGGTCGCGGACGACCTCGCGCCCGTCCGCGCTGCCGATGTCGAGCGTCAGCATGCGCTTGCCGGCGTTCAGGTTCTGGAAGCAGCCCGAGCGTTCCGCGCCCGGCCGGCCGTCGCGGAACGGCGCCAGCGTGCGGGCGGTGTCGATCCTCTTCGTCGACTCGACGCGTACGACCGTGGCGCCGTAGTCGGCGAGGATGCGCGTCGTCGCCGGCCCCGCCATCACCCAGGTGAAGTCGAGGACGTTGACGCCTGCCAGCGCCTGGCCGCCGTCGGCGCGCGGTCCGGGCATCGGAGGGGATTCCGCGACGGGCTCGGCCAGGACCTCCGCGGTGTGCTCGCCGAGCAGCGGCGGTCGGCGGCGATACGCGATCGGCGTGCGGCCGAACTTCGCGAACGGGCCCGGATACGTGACGTCGCGTCCCAGCTCCGCATGGTGGTGCGTGCGCCAGTAGTCGCGCGCGGCGAGCTGGGGGCTCCCCAACACCTCGTCGACGGTCGACACCGGCGCGATCAGCAGCCCGCGCCGGAGGGCCGCCTCGAGTAGCGTGGCCTTGGTGCGGGCGCGCGTGAAGGTCTCGACCACCTGCTTCACGCGCTCGAACTCCGCGAACGGCTCGGTGCCGTCCAACAGGCGCTGCGTGTAGGCCAGCCAGTCCTTGTCGCGGGTGGCCGCGTCGCAGCCGCCCTCCTCGTGGATCCACTCCATCAGCCGCCGCGAGAACGGCCCGATCGCGGAGCCGAAGAGAAACGTGATCGCGACGTGGCCGTCGCGCGCCGGGAAGAGGAGGCGCGCGACGATCGGGCCCGACTTGAGCCCGCCCGCCAGCCGCCGCACCTCGGGCGCGCCGAAGTGGTGCGCCAGGATGTAGGACTGCGTCGCCAGCGCCACCGACTGCTGCGCCGACACGTCGACGTGCTGGCCGCGTCCCGAGCGGCAGCGCTCGTGGTGCGCGATCAGCGCGGCGACGGCGGCGTCGGCGCCGGCGTGGAGGAACGCCTGCGGCACCGGGAGGCGGACCGGGGCGCGGTCGTCGTCGCCGGTCAGCACCAGCGGGCCGCCCGAGGCGAGCACGACCAGGTCGCTGTCGGCCCAGCCGGCCTTCGGTCCGTCCTGGCCGAACGCGGTGATGGAGACGTAGATCAGCGCCGGGTTGACGGCAGCCAGGTCGGCGTGGCCGAGGCCGCGACGCGCGAGCGCGCCGGGGGCGTCGGACTCGATCAGGAAGTGCGCGGAGCGGACGAGGCGGAGGAAGGCCGCGCGCTCGACGTCGAGGTCGAGCACGACGCTGCGGGTGTTGCGTGCGAAGGCCCACCACGTGAGCGACCGGTCGGGGTGCGGCGCGTCGCCCGCGAAGGGCCCGAGGCGCCGCGCCGGCGATCCCCCCGGTGGCTCGACGTGGATCACGTCGGCGCCCAGGTCGGCGAGGATCTGGCCGCAGACGAGACCGCGCTCGTCGGTCAGATCCAGGACCCGGAGCGGCGTGAGCATGGCGGGCCTCCTTACCGGACCCGCGTCCCACGGGAAAGGCGCGGCCGGGTGAGCTTGACCCACCAAGTCGCGCCGCCCCATAAGTCCGCATGGCGATCGCCGTCGACACGCCCCAGGGCGCCGAGGCGCTGACCGAGTTCATCCTCTTCCACGACGAGGTGTATCGGGGCGCGCGCACCGCCCGCTGGTCGGCGGTCGTCCCGTTCCAGCTTCCGATGCTGCTCGGCGACAGCCCGTTCTGCGAGGACCGGACGTTCCGCCCGTTCGCGGCCCGCGACGGCGGGAAGATCGTCGCGCGGGCGGTCGCGGTCGTCGACCGGCGCTACCAGCGGCACTGGAACGAGCGTCTCGGGCACGTGATCATGTTCGAGGCGCTGCCCGACGCGCGCGAGGCGACCCGCGCCGTCATGGACGCCGCGTGCGAGTGGCTCGCCGGCCAGGGCGCGGTCGACGCCCGCGCCGGCTCGGGAATCCTCGAGTTCCCGTTCGCGGTTGACGCGCACGAGAAGCTGCCGCCGGTCTGGCTGCGCCAGAACCCGGGCTACTACCAGGGCCTGCTGAAGGACGCGGGCTTCGAGACCGAGCAGGGGTGGGTCGACTACAAGATCACCGTCACGCCCGAGCTGACCCGGCGCTGGGAGAGCGCCCTCGAGGCGGTCCGGCGTGGCGGCTTTCAGATCGTCCCGCTGCGCGACGTGCCCGAGGCTCGCCGCGCGCGCGAGTTCACCGCGCTCTGGAACGACACGTTCAAGACCCACTGGGGCTACACGCCGTTCTCGGAAGCGGAGATGATAAACGTCATGCAGGCCTTCGGGATGGCCGGCATGTTCGACACCTCCGTGATCGCGTACCTGGGCGGCGAGCCGCTGGGGGCGCTGTGGGTGGTGCCGGAGACCAGCATGCTGGCGTCGCTGGAGCCCGGCCGCACGCTCGACGGCGACGAGAAGCTCAACGTGCTCGGCATCGGCGTGCGCGAGGCCGCGCGCGGGCGGGGCGTCAACGTCGGCATGGCGGCGTTCGCGTACCTGGAGCTGGTACGCCGCGGCGCGACGCATCTCAGCTACACGCTGGTCCTCGACCACAACTGGCCGTCACGTCGCACCGCCGAGAAGCTCGGCGCGACGGTGTGCGCGAACTACCTCACGTACCGCCGGAAGTTCAAGCGCGGGCGCTAACGCAGCGGCCCGCGCAGGAAGACCTCCTGGGAGGGGTCGAGATCGCCGGCGACCAGGTTCGTCGCGTAGGAGTCGAAGCCCACGAAGCGGCCGTCCGCCGAGAGCGCGCAGTCGAAGCTGTTGTCGTTCGCCTCGACGCCGGCGGGCCCCACGCTGAGCCGCGTCGTGGTGCCGAGCGTGCGGTCGCGCAGGAAGACGTCCGGTCGCTGATTCGTATCGTCGAGGACGAGATTCGCGGCGGTCGATACGAAGACGACGAACCGGCCGTCGGCGGAGATCCCGCCGTCGTTGGCGCTGCCATTGCCCTCGAGGCCGTCCGAGGTGAGGTTGGCGCGCGTCGTCTCGTGGGTCTGGCGATCGTGGACGAAGACGTCGTTGGTGCCGTTCGTGTCTCCCGGCACCAGGTTGTCCGCGCTGGACGTGAAGACGACGTAGCGGCCGCTCGCCGAAATGGCCGCGTTGTAGCTGTTGGCGTTCCCTTCGGCGCCGGTCGAGCTCACGCTCACCCGTCGGGTCGTGCGGGTCTTGCGGTCCCGCACGAAGACGTCCTGGCCGAGGTTCGTGTCGCCGGCGACCAGGTTGGTGGCATCGGAATCGAAGACCACGTAGCGCCCGCTCTTCGAGATCGCGGACTGGTTGGTCGTCAGCCCGCTGTCGTCGTTGGCTTCTCCTCCGTCGTCCGCGACGCTGACGCGCGTGGTCTCGTGCCGGGCCCGGTCGTGGACGAAGACGTCCGACACGCCGTTGCCGTCGCCGTCGACGAGGTTGGACGCGAGCGCTCTGAACACGACGAAGCGGCCGTTGCCCGAGATGCCCGGATCGGTGGCGTGTCCATTCGCCTCGGTGCCGTCCGAGCGCACGCTGACGCGTGTCGTCCGGCGCGTCTTGCGGTCGCGGACGAGGACGTCGTCGGCGCCGTTCGCGTCCTCGCCCGCGAGGTTGGTGGCGCGGGTCGAGAAGGCGACGTGGCGGCCGGAGGTGGAGATCGCGGGATCGAAGCTCTCACCGTTCCCCTCGGCCCCGGCGCTCGACAGGCTGATGCGTTCGGTCTTGCGCCGCTTCCGGTCGCGGACGAAGACGTCGGACACGCCATTGCCGTCCCCGGTCGTGAGGTTCGTTCCCTCCGAATCGAACGCGACGAAGCGGCCCGTCGGCGAGATCGCGAAGTAGTAGGAGCTCTGGTTCGACGGGTCGCCCGCGGAGCTCACGGCGACGCGGCTCGTCTCGGGCGCGGCGGCACGCGCCGGCTCGCTCGCCGCGAGACTCGCAACCAGGGCCAGGGAGACCATGCCGACGTGGACGGGGCTCGGACGGGACCGCTTCGCGATGGGCATCTCTACCTCCGGAGCAGCGGGTGATCTGGCACGATGCGACCGCGCCGGGCGGTCACTACGCCCGCGACGCGTCGACGGTCAAGGAGTCGGGCTAGCGCAGCGGCCCGCGCACGAAGACGTCCTCGGTGCCGTTCTGGTCGTCGCCGACGAGATTCGTCGCGAAGGAGTCGAAGCCGACCACGCGGCCGTCCGCCGACAGGGTGCAGGCGAAGCTCCGATCGTTCGCCAAGACGCTCGCGGCCCCGACGCTGAGCCGTGTGGTGGTGCCGAGCTTGCGGTCACGCAGGAAGACGTCGCTCGCCTGGTTCACGTCGTCGCCGACGACGTCCGCAGCGTCCGAGGCGAAGACGACGGAGCGGCCGTCGGCCGAGATGCCGGCGTCGGAAGCGGTGCCGTGGGTCTCCATGCCGTCCGAGGCGAGGCTGACGCGGGTCGTTTCGTGCGTCTTCCGGTCGTGGACGAAGACGTCGTAGGCGCCGTTCGTGTCGTCCGGGACGAGGTTGTCGGCGCTGGACGTGAAGGCGACCCAGCGGCCGTCTGCGGAGATGACGGGGTCGTAGCTGTCGCCGTTCGCCTGGGTGCCGTTGGTGCTCACGCTGAGTCGCCGCGTCGTGCGGGTCTTCCGGTCTCGGACGAAGATGTCGCGACGGTCGTTGGTGTCGCCGGCGACCAGGTTCGTGGCGTCGGAGTAGAAGACCACGTAGCGGCCGCTCCCCGAGATCGACGACTGGTTCGTGGTCACGGAGCTGGTGCCGTCTCCCTCCGTCCCGTCGTCGGCAACGCTGACGCGAGCCGTTTCGTGCGTCTTCCGATCGTGGACGAAGACGTCGAGGGAGCCGTTGCCGTCGCCGTCGACGAGCGTCGACGCCATGGAGGTGAACACGACGACGCGCCCGTTCCCCGATATGCCGGCATCGTTCGACTCGGCGTTCGCCTCGGTCCCGTCCGAGGCCACGCTGACGCGGGTCGTCCGACGCGTCTTGCGGTCACGGACGAAGACGTCCCCGAAGCCGTTGGTATCGCCCGACACGAAGTTGGTGGCGGAGGAGGTGAAGGCCACGTGGCGACCGGTCGCGGAGATCGCGGGATCGTAGCTCTGGCCGTCGCCCTCGACGCCGGCGCTGGACACGCTGACGCGCTCGGTCTTCCGGCGCTTCAGGTCGCGGACGTACACGTCGAAGCCGCCGTTGCCGTTCCCGGGCGCGAGGGTCGTGCCCTCGGAGTCGAAGGCGACGAAGCGCCCAGTCTTCGAGAGCGCGAAGTACGCGCCGCCCTTGTCCGACTCCACCCCGGTCGAGCTCAGGGTGACGCGGCTGGTCTCGGGGGACGCGGCGCGGGCCGGTCCGGCGGCCGAGAGACACGAGGCGATCGCCAGGAAGACGCCGAGGCGGACGGGGATCGGGCACGGCCGGGTGGCGATGGGCATGTCTCCTCGCGTCGCTAGCGCAGCGGTCCGCGCACGAAGCCGTCCTGGGAGGTGTTGTGATCGTCGCCGACGAGGGTCGTGGCGTCGGAGGTGAAGCCGGCGAAGCGGCCGTCCGCCGACAGGGCGCAACGGTAGCTCTCCTTGTCTCCTTCGACGTCCGCCGGGCCCACGCTGATTCGCGTCGTGGTGCCGAGCTTGCGATCGCGGAGGAAGACGTCGCTCGCCTGGTTCGTGTCGTGGAGCAC
>Ga0335084_10005748_pt1 | contig 12289 bp, 9 predicted proteins | sample Lox_Sample_44_FD_206721 | JGI IMG/M metagenome (GOLD analysis project Ga0335084, IMG submission 206721) | Soil microbial communities from Loxahatchee National Wildlife Refuge, Florida, United States - Lox_Sample_4.4 | ecosystem: Environmental > Terrestrial > Soil > Wetlands | place: USA: Florida...
CGTTGTCAATACGGGCGTGCCCGTCGGGCCAGGAACTGTGCTCGTGCCACTCGTCCGTTCGGCGGACCCTGCCCTGCAGCTACACGCGCGTACCGCGTGCTCCCGTCATCGAACGGCGGAGACTACGGCCAAGCGTGATCCGCCCTGGGAACCTACTGAGGAGTTATCAGCCAGGGGCTGTAACGCGAGTTACAGATCTCTTGAGCTACGGGTCATTCGGACCATAAGGGTGGCGTTTCGATCCCGCCGCGATACGAAGTTGCCGCTATCTTGAAAAATGCGTGCGATTCTCATAGTTGCGGCTATCCGCGGTGTGCTAGAGGCGCACCAACTTCGCGTACACCGAGCTGCACATGTGCGCCCCGAATTTTGTGCGCAACGTATCACCCGACTTCTCGTGGACGTTCTCCGGCCCCTGTTGCGCGAACAGTGGCGGCACCTCGTCGGTCAGAGCCCTTTCCCCGTCGCGGCCGGTCACTGACGGGAAGAACAGGAAGCACCGTTCCAGTCGCTCAGAATTGAGCTTTGTGGCCTGACACCCCCCTCGCGGACTTTTCAATACGCGCTGGATCATGTATACATGCGTGGCGGGCCGCTTTCCTGCGGAAATGCAGCACGACGCGCGCGTCGTCGTCGAAGTGCTCGACGAACCGTCGCCAGATCAGCCGCAACAGCACCAATGCCGGCGTCGGCCGGGCACCCTGTGCGCAATTCGCAGCGCCGATACTAAAGGCGTTGCTCCACTGCCGCCGCAGGACCCTAAATGCCTGCACGATGCCGGTCGCTGGGTCGTAGATGTGGGTCTGCTCCGAGACCACGCCATTCAACTCGATCACTTTGAACCGCGCCACACGCACCGCATCGGCATTCGGCGCGATGACGTCAAACCGGCCGATGAAGAATCCGGGGTGGCTGCGGCTGATCGTTTCGATCCTCCGCTCGAGCGCAGGCGTGCGCAGATCCCGGCGATCGACAAAAACAGCATCATGACTGTAGAAACCGAGCTCGAAGAGATGCACACGCTCACCGGCGGCGGGAACGGAGCGCAGGCGCGCCGCATCGAACACGCCCTGCGCAGCAGCACGCGCCGCGATCCATGGGCCGGCGCGCAGCAGATCGCCCAGCGTCGTGCGGCCGTTGCCGACAACTGTCGGATGGATCATCTCCGTGATCGAGAGGATCTGCCCGACGGGCTCCTTTGGCATGCGCAGGTAGAAGATTCCAAATTCGCCGCCGTCGACGAAACACTGGACGATCGCACGTTCGCGCATTCGTCGCAGACCTTGCACCAGTTCATCGTGGTCGCGCGCCACTGCCACCGCGCGACCGCGCTCGCCAACATCGGGCTTGAGCACGATGGGGAACGACACCTGCCGGCGCTCCATCCATTGCTGCACCGACCGCAGGCGCGCACTTGGTTCGAGGTTTGCCGGGACCACCAGGTACTCTGGCACGACGCCTTCGAGGCGCCGTAGCTTTTCGAGGCTCGCTGACTTGGATTCCCCCGCCGCCCCGCCGTTGGCAATGCCGGGGTTGGCTGCGGTGAAGAGCGTGACCGATCGGAAGCGCAGCATGAGCCAGATCAGGTGGAACAGCAACGGAACGTACGCCAGCCACTGGCGGCGGAAACGGCGGCGCAGCACGGGAGGCACCAGGCCGGCAAGACGCACCCACGCTGCGGCACTAGGCTGACGGCACCGGTCGTTCACTATGGCTGCCGCATCGCGGCAATCTCTCTACGCAGGTCCTCTGCCCATGCGCGACGGTCACGGCCAGCGGCAAGCTGTGGCGCGCCAAACGTAACCACAGCGCACAACTGCCGCGCACATAGCGTGCGCCAGATCGATCCCACAAGCGATTCGTCCCCTATGTAACTTACGGCCTGGCTGGTTTCTCCGGACTTGCTATCGAGAATCTGCAACGCCGTCGCCTGCACCGGCGCATCGGCGGAGATCGCCGCCTGAATCAAACTGGAATGAAACGGCAGCACTGAGCTGCCGTCGCTGGTCGTTCCTTCCGGAAACACAGTGAGAATATCCCCGGCCTTCAATGCCTGCGTCATCCGGTGCACTATGCGCATGGCATCACGCCGAGACCCCCGCCTCATGAACAAGGTGTCACAGCCGGCAGCGACGGCCCCAACCAACGGCCAGTGCTCGACGTCGGACTTCGACACGAAACGGCAAGGGCGGGCCGCATACAACGCGACGATGTCGACCCAGGAGACGTGGTTTGATACCAGCAGCATAGGCCCTGCCTGCACTGGAGCACCGACAATCTTTAATTCAACGCCGAGCCGCTTCAGCATCTCGCGAGCCCACCCCTGAAGTCGCTCGTCGCGTTGCCGCTTTGAGAGTCTGGGGACCAGCAGCCTGCCCAGCGCGGCACCCCAGAGCAGATGCGTAGAAACACGCCAGGCCATCCAGCAAGCTTTTAGCGCGTTCACACCCTATAAGCGAGGTGCGTGCCGACGCACTACGCTCCGACTGGCAAGTCAGTCGACCGCTCGGTCGCGAAACGCAGGAGCATCACACGTGCGACAGTTTCTGCATCGCGCGATCGACGCGCCGGTCAAGATCGGTGAGGTGTGACAATTCACGAAGTCGCGCCTCGACACTCGCATCGGAACGGGCAGATGAATCCAGAAACTGTGCCAGGCTGACCAAGCATCGTCTCTCGAGTACTGGGAACCGCTGGTCCCGCGCACACTTCACTGCGCCTCGATGGAGACTCTCGATCCGGTCAAGCTCCGTTGGTGCGAACACAGCCATGACCTGCGCATGCACGCGACGAATCTCCGATTCCAGGAATTGAGTGCCTTCCGGCATCAAGCCCACGGCACGTTCGCTCGTGATAGCCGCCTCGCTGAGCCGGCCGACCCGACGCTGGGCATCGGCCAGATTCGCCAGGTGACCAGCCTCGGACATGCGGAACTGAACGGAATCGAAGGCCGCGACCGCCTTCTCGATCATGGGAATTCCCTCTTCCATCTTTCCGCGCTGGCAGAGCGCCCACCCGATGATGGCAGCCGCGTGGGCACGAAATCCGTAAAGCCGATGCTGCTCCGCCAACGCGAGGAGGCTTCTCCCCGCCGTCAGCATGTGCTCGGCAGCACCGCAAAGCCCAAACATCCAGCCTCCTATGTAGACCATCGGAATCGCCGTCGAATGCGGATGCCGGATCGCGTCGGCCGTCCGCAGGGCGTCGAGACCTACTTCGAGCGCAGCCTCCACATCTCCCAGGCACCAATGCGTCATGCTGAGGATTGACTTCGTATGGACCTCGGTGTTCTGCCCATACAGGTCGGTAGTCGCGGCGTCCCGCTCCGCGACATAAAGGGCGAGCGACCGCTCGAGTGCCCCCTTCGCCGCCTCGGCCTCGCCGTTGACGAAGAGTGCTTGGCCCAACATCCGATACCCGATGACGCGTTCGGATTCGAAGCCGCCATCTTCGGCACGCGAGACGAACTTTCTTGCGAGCGCGATCGCTTCGCTGGTGCGACCCCGGCAATTGGTGAACGTGAACTGTCCGAACGCAAACGGGAAGACCATCGACGCCGCCGCGCCTTCTTCGCACAGTTCAAGGCCGCGCTCGCAGCACGCCGCCAACTCCGACGACGTTGCACTCTGTGTTGCCAAGAGCGAGCCCATCAGCGAGGCCTGGAGATTGAGTTCGAATTGCTGGCGGGAACTCAGATCGGGTATTTTCTCCAAGAGGCTGAGTCCGTTGCGGATATGCTCAACCGCCTCGAAGTGCGCGGACCGTCTTGTGGCGGCCACGCCCGCCTTCAACCAAGCAACAACCGCCTCCGGAAATGCGCCTGCTTCGGTAAGGTGATATGCAAGCACTTCCGGCATGGCTGGTTCGACCCCTTCAGCGGTCCGCAGTGCTTCCACGATGCGAGCGTGCATGGCTTGCCGCTCGGTCTGAAGCATGGATTCATGCGCCATCCTCTGCAGCAAGGCATGCCGGAATTCGTAGCGGATTTCCCCGCCGAATCGCTTCGGCATCAGGATGTCGGCTTCGACCAAGGCCTCCAATCGATCATGAACCTGCCGCTCCTTCTCGTCGTTGAGGAGGGCGAGCAGAAAATTCAGGGTAAAGGCGCCCGCTATACAAGCTGCCGCCTGGGCGATGCGCCGCGCCCCTGGTCGCCGGTCGAGACGCTCGGACATCAACTCGGCAAGCATGAGCGGGACACCGCCCAGCCGGCGGTGTAGGGTCGGCCCTCGCGATTTCTCGTCAAGCAGTGAAATGACAAGCTGCTCGAGGAAGAACGGCACCCCCCCGGCTGCCTCGATCGCCTTCTGCACCATTTCGTCAGACAGAGCACTGGCTCCCGGGACCGACCGCGCAAGCTCGAGGCAGTCCTCCAAGCCCAGATGGTCAAGACGAACTGTCTCGTCAATCTCCGGAAGCGCTGGACCCTTAGGGAAGGGTCGCATCGTCAGCACCACGAGAACCGGTAATTTTGCCGACGAGACGACGATATCGCGCAAGAGCTCTGCCGATGACGGATCCAGCCAATGAACGTCTTCCATCCACAGGATGAGCGGTCGCTCGCGTGCGGCCTGACCGAAGATCGAGACGATGAACTCATACTGCTTCTGCTTGACCAACTGTGGCGTCGCCGCGGCCTCTTCACCACTCTCTCGGCCAGCCACGCCGAGGAGGCTGGCAACAAGATCTCGATTGTCCTGGGTGTTTCGACCGATCTCGTCGAGATAGCCTGATATCTTCCGAAGACTTGTTGAGTCGTCGTCGTCCGCCATCAACCCGGCGCGCCCCGAAAAGAAGATCCGGATCGGGTAGAGCGGCGTGCTGGCAAAGACTTCGTGGCATTGCCCCTGCAGCAGTGTCGCGTCGACGAACTCGGGCCGGCTGGACAGCTCCAGCATGAGGCGCGTCTTGCCCAGGCCGGCATCGGCAACCATTGCGACGGTCTGACAGCGCGACTCGTCGCGAGCGACCTTCCAGCAAGCCAGGATGCGTTCGATGGCAGCCTCGCGCCCCACCATGCGGCCCGCGCCGCGGCGCAGGCGGGATTCGGTCCGCTTGGTGCTGGGCAAGGCACGCACGACCTGGTAGACCTCGACTTTGCGAGAAAGACCCTTGATGGCCTTCAACCCTAGCGACGTGCACTCGAACAAGCCCTCGACGAGCTCAGCCGTTTCCTGGCTGATCGCGATTCCACCCGAAGGCACCTCGCCCTGCAGCCGGGCCGACAGATTCACGGCCTCTCCGACGGCGCCAAACGGCTGGGTACCCGGGCTGATCAACAGCTCCTGCCCAATCAACACCAGTCCGGAATGGACCCCGATCCGCGCCTCCAGCCTCGGCAAGGCCCGGCCGCGAATATTCGTATCGAGATCGTGCAGGCCCTGGAGCAATGCAAACGCGGCGAGCAGTGCACGCTCGGCATCGTTGCCGTGGGCGGTTGGGTAGCCGAAATAGACGAGGAGGCCGTCGCCGAAGGACTGGGCGACGAATCCTCCGAAGCGTTCCATGGTCGTCAGAGCCAGCCGTTGGTAGCGACGCAACAGAAGACTGAGATCTTCAGGGTCCAGCTGTTCGGCCAGGTCCGTGAACCCGACCAGGTCGATGAATTCAATCGTAAGAAAGCGGTGTTCGGAAAGCCGCCGGTCAGAATCAGACGTCCCAAGTTCACTCATCGCACGCCTCCCTGCCTCTCCTTGCCGGCGTGGATCCCCGTGCCTGCGCGGACGATGCCCATCCAAGCCTGGGGCGCTCCCCAGCGCGGTATTCTAACGCAGCTTCGCCCCCAGTGGTGTTCGCCGGCTGCCATCGTGTACACTCCCCGGGGCAGAAGGGGCGCTTCGATCCGTCACCGGGGGGACCATGCAGCCGCTGTCACGTCCACGGCCCGGAAGGCGCAGCTCATCGTCCACGTGCGACCTGGGACCTGCACCACCGCGCAGACGAGCGCTGATTGTCTGCGCGCATCTGCGCCCAGGCCGCGACAAACGGCGGTCGAGATATTTCATGCAGCCGATCTCCGGTCTGCATATCGGTTCCTTGATCGACCCTCGGCACTTCGACGTGCGCCTCCATCATGAGGACTGGCACGGCCCGTTCGATCCGGCGCGCTCCGGGGGTTACGACCTCGTCTTCCTCTCCGGCCTTCAGCCGGACTTCGACCGCATGCGGCAGCTCTCATACTTCTTCCGCCGCAGCGGCGCCACGGTGGTTGCCGGCGGGAGCATTTGTACCTCCTTTCCCGAGTTCGCGATCCGCTTCTTCGACGTCGTCTGCGTTGGCGGCGTCGACAGCGTGAGGGACGTCGTTGCGGACTATCTGCGCGGATCTCTCAAGCCGATCTACCGATCGCCGGCCGACCGCATCTCACCGTACGCGATCGATCACGGACTCCTCGCGAAGAGCGGCATCAATCCGCTCCTTCATCCGATGGAATCCTCGCGCGGCTGCAGCTTCAAATGCCGCTTCTGCGTCATCCCGGCCGAGGTCGGTGGCCATGCGCGCTATGATCTCGCGACCCTCAGCGACTCCATCGATAACGCGATTTCCTCCAGTCCTGTGCTGAGCTTTCGGCGCTGGTATCCCATCATCAACCTTCTCGACAACAATTTCTCGGACGACCGCGCGCACATGCTTTCGGTCGTGGCCCTCCTGGGATCGCATCCCAAGGTCCGCGGCTGGAGCGCCCTTGTCACGCAGAACGTGCTTCACGACCGCGAGCTGATCAGGACGCTCGCGCGGCTCAAATGTGTAGGGCTGTTCGTAGGCCTCGAATCGCTGGACCGTGAGATGCTGCGCCGATACAACAAGACGCAAAACATGAGTCGTCGCTTCAATGTCATTGACGACATCGCATTTGCGGAATCGCTGGGCATTGCCATCTGCTACGGCTACCTTTTCGATTATTGCCATCAGACGGCGGCCGAGATGGAGCAGCAGATCCTGACGATCGCAGGCAATCCGCGGCTGCCTATGCCCGTCTATCTGAGCGTGGTGGCGCCGCTGGCCGGTACCGCAAGCTTCTGGGACGATCTGCGACTAGGCTCTCTTGCGCCCAACCTGCGCCTGCGCGACCTCGATGGCGAGACCATCTGCCACTCGAACCTTGCCGACAGCCCGGAGCGGATTGCTGCCTTCATCGAGCGGATATTTCGGCGTCCTTGGACGGTGGTCCCGCGCCTCGGCGTCCTGGTGAAGACGGTGCGCCGGGTCCTGCGCGCGCGCACCCTGAATCCGGTACGCTGGTACATCATCGCCTCCGCGAATTTCCACTGCTTCATCTGGTCACGCCAGACGCCTTCGCAGGCGCGAACGTACGTGGCCGGCGACCAGGCGCTGGACCCGCAGTACTTCGAGCGGCCCGCGAACCTGTCGGATGCGGACCGGATCCGATACTTCGATCCGGTTGCCCTCACCGACGCCAGCGGCCAGCCCGCCGAATGGCTCCAGCCCTACCTGCGTTCCGCATCAGGAGCGGGTCGAGCGGTGCGCCTCTCGCCGGAGAGGGATCGCGCGCCGGAGTGCCACACATGACCTGGGCGGATACCGGGGGGGCGTCCGGGGCGACGATCCGGGCCTACGCTTGCGACAAATGAACACGCTGAAATCGACCCAGAGCTGGCAGACCGAGGGCATCGCCGCGATGGAGCGCCCGGGTGCGGCGGCTCGATTGCTCATGACGATCGTGGCATTCGCCGAGCGCCTGAATTTGAGGTTTTCGAAGCTGGGAAATCCCTACATCTATGAAACCGCCGCATTTCCCTGGGCGGCCAGCGTCGAGCGCGAGTGGCAGGTCATACGTGACGAGCTCGACCGCGTCTTGATCCGTAAGGCCGAGCTCCCAAATGTGCAGGACATCACGGCCGACGCGGCCGCGCTCTCGCGTGATACCGGCTGGAAGATCTTCCCGCTGGTTGCCTACGGGCTTCGGTCGCAGCCGAACATCGACCTGTGTCCAGAGACCTGGCGGATCGTCCGGACCATCCCGGGGCTCACCACGGCCATGTTCTCGATCCTCGACCCGGGCAAGCACCTCCCGCCGCATCGAGGTCCATACAACGGCGTGCTCCGTCTGCACCTCGGCCTGATGGTCCCCGAGCCAAGCGAACACGCGGCGATCCGCGTTGGCCCCGAGCGGCGCCATTGGCAGGAAGGTCGCGCTCTGATTTTCGACGACGCCTACGAGCATGAGGTCTGGAACGACACCAGCGGCGTGCGGGTGGTCCTGTTCATCGATTTCGAGAAGCCGCTGCGCTTTCCCGCGAATGCCCTGAACCACCTGCTGCTCCGTGTGGCCACCTTCAGCCCTTTTCTTCGCGAAAGCGGCAACAACCTGCGGCTGTGGGAGCAACGATTCCATCGCAACCCAGCTCAAGGTCCCCCCGCGTGAAGGGATGCCGATGGGCTCCTCCAGACTCGCGGGATTCCTCGACGCAGACCTGAGGAGACTCATCGCGGGGAACGTCTCGAGCTCCGGCCGCCCCTCGAGGACGGCCGCCACCGGGGCCGCCACCGTGATCGACGAGGTCCCGCAAGCGACCCTGGAGGTCGAGATCAACGCCCTTTCCCCGGACCAGCGGCTCGTCGACCGCGGCCGGTTTCACGTCTACTGTGCGCGGGCCGGCCAGATTCCCTGGGCACTCCGGGAAATCGGACGGTTGCGCGAATTGACGTTCCGGTCCGTGGGCGAAGGCACCGGCCGGCCCGCCGACCTCGATCTCTTCGACGCTTTCTACCTGCATCTGTTCCTTTGGGACGCGGATGCCGCCGTCATCGCCGGAGCCTACAGGCTCGGGCTCGTCGACGAAATCCTCGCCCGCCATGGCAAACGCGGTCTGTACACCCACTCGCTGTTCAAGTTCCGCACCCGGCTGCTCGACTCATTGAACCCGGCCATCGAGCTCGGTCGCTCGTTCGTGCGAGCGGAGTACCAGCGCAGTTTTGCCGCGCTGTTCCTGCTCTGGTCGGGCATTGGCCGATTCGTCGAGCGCTCCCCGCAGTACGCGACGCTATTCGGACCGGTCAGCATCAGCGGCCGTTATGCTCCTGCGTCGCGCCAGTTGATCGTCGAATACCTGTCCGCCTATAGCGCCGACACCAAGCTTACCCGCCAGGTGAGGCCTCGGCGGCCATTCCGCGACGACGCCCGGACCTCGGCACCCGCGGAAGCGTTTCGCGCGCCCGGCAATCTCGATGAGCTCTCACGACGGATCGCTCAGATCGAGCACGACGGCAAGGGCGTTCCCGTTCTGCTCAGGCAATACCTGCAGCTCGGTGGCCGGCTCCTCGGGTTCAATCTGGACCGGGATTTCGCAGACACGCTCGACGGGCTGATCGTGGTAGACCTGCGGCAGGTCGAGAAAGCCGTGCTCACGCGTTACATGGGCCAGCGGGGCGCCGCCGCCTTTCGCGCTCATCACGCCCTCGACACGTTTGTCGGCTGCGAGCTCGCTCGGGCCCTGGCACCGCCGGGCCAGCCGGCCGCGGCGGTTTGACCACACCCAGCGACTCTGGCAGGATCCCGGCAGGATGGCGGCGACGTCAGGGATGTCCCCGATTCTCCGCCGCGACCACCCATCAAGGGAAAGGCACCTGGAAGGCGAGCCATGAGCTACTACACGAATCGGGACTCGGAGCAGCTGCGGATGACCGATCATGCGATCGACGCGTTCATCGATCGCTACAATAACTCGAGCGGGCTCGCCGACGGCTCGAGGCAAACGCTCTTCCTCTTCCCCGGTGGGATGGCGGGCAAGCTCAAGCGTGCGACGAAACCTTACATCGACGGGGCACCTGATCCACAAACCTTCGCCTACGAGACGGTCTGGCTCACACCCAAGAACGTCGTGTGGGGCGTCCCCGAGCTCCAGATGACCAAGATGTCATCCGGGAAGTTCAGGGACAAGGACAATCGCATCATTGTCGCCGACGGCGCGGTCGGATACCTGGGATGCACGCCCTACGTGGGCTTCGCCATTTGGTGCGAACTAATGAGTCTCGATTATTTCGTGTTTGGATGGGACTGGCGCCGCCGGCTGGAGGACAGCGGGGTATTCTTCGTCAAGAAGTTCCTTCCCTATTTCCAGGACCGCGTGAAGACCGAATGCAACAACGCCGATCCGCTCGTCAACTTCTCGCTTGTCGGCCACAGCGCAGGCGGGATGGTCGTCAACTGGATCCTGCGCAAGAGCCCGAAGTATCCGATCCTTGCCACGATGCGCCTCGCCATCACCGTCTCCACGCCGTTCTACGGCTATGCCAGCCAGGTTCATCGATGGTTCGAAGGCCAGCCCCCCTTCAACGGCCTCGCCGACTCCTTGAAGGACGAGACTATCCGGGTCATCTGTTCCTGCCCGGCCTGCTACACCTGGATGTTCCTTGACAAGCACATGTGGACGCAGAACATGAACGCCCTCATGGCCGATCCGGCCTACCCTTTGGCGGCCTATCCCAGCGTGGACAAGGATACCGGGGGGGTCGCCGATCCCTACCATCCGAAGACGAATGGCGCCCTCGTCCGCTATCCAAAATCCGCCGACACAGGGTTCGATCCCAAGGAACTCAAGCACGCGTGCAAGATCGTCCGGTACTTGGCCTCGAGCCTCAAGCCCGAGCTGGCAGCCAAGTTCATCAACATCCGTGGCGACACGACCCTCAACGACACAGCCGGAAGCACGACATGGAATTGGGTGCCACCGACTGATCCCAGCCCCATCGTCGACGGCGCGGGCGTGGCCGGCGACGGCACGCAACCCGCATGGTCGACCCGACATGTCGGTCTCGCCGCCGATTTTCCTAACAACGTGAAGTCGGTGATGGGGATCGATGTCGAGCACATGATCACGCTGAATTCTCCTACAACACTGGGCGAGCTTGCCAGCGCCCTTGGCATTTGAGGTAGAGCCGTGGCCAAGAAAAACAGAGCGCCCGAGACGCCGACCGCATCGTCCGAAGAGGCCCGCGCGTTTATCCAGACCCTCCAGGAGCACTTCCGAGGGACGACACCTTCAGCCACAGAGACGAAGCGCTTGCGCGCGTACCTTGGCAGGCACGGTGCGGCGTATCTCCGGAGCATCGCCCGTCGGGTGATGATCGACATCGTGAAGGGACCAGGGCCGATGCCGCCTGAGGGCGGCCCGCCTGGATCGCAGCCTCCGTCCCCGTTGCGCCAAGGGCCCAAAACAGCCGCAACGACCGGCAGGACCGCGGCAAAGGCTGGTCGCCGACCCGGGACCAAGCGCGCGACCGACAATCGAAAGTCCACGGCTGCACGCTCGCGCCGCAAATCCGCGCGCTCGTGAGTTGGGCAGTTGGGCGCTCACGAGCGCGGCTTCATCAAGGGGGTCGATCAAGCCCCGGCCGACTCCCAATGAACCGGCCTGGTTCGTTCTCAGCGAGTGTTGCCCAGCGTGAGCATCGCTCACATAGACAGGCACCGCACATCTCGGCTTGGGCCTAGGCGAGCGCCACGGAAGCTCCTCGCATCGTGCCGGCGATCCTGCAGAGTCCGTGCGCGTGGTCAAAGGTCGCGGCCGGCTGTCGCCCGCCGCCCGCCAGGGGCACGTTGGGTTCCTCCGCGAGAAACCCGGGCCGGCGCGGACGCTTGGTAGTCCAAGATGTTGATCCTCGAGGGCGGGGCAAAATCAAACGGCTCCTTCCTCGCTGCGGACCTCGTCGACGAAGTAAGTATCTTGGTGGCGCCCATTGCTGACGGTGCTATCGGCACCCCGTCGCTATCTGATGCGAGAGAGGAAAAGGTGCCTGCTCGCCACCTCAGGCTGGCAGCCCTTGAAGAGGATGCAGGTGACCTATTCTGGCTTCGCTACAGGCGAGAGCGCTGATCACAGCCACCTGGACACCCTATTTGTTCGTGACGAACCGCGCCGTCCCCGTTCGGGTTCACGCACTATGGCGCCCTCTCGCCTCCAAATTACAATCTCTCCCCTTCTCACCGCACCGCGTGACGCCGAACCAATTGAGAAAGTTGAGAAAACTCGACGGAGCAGCAAGCCCGGCTTACAGGCCCTCTCTGGCGCGATGTTTCTTTTCGCGCCCTCAGCCTGTGAAAGCTATTGGGACCCCCAGGGGGGTACAGAACCGTAGCGGTCGTACATGGCCCGCGTCGTGTGGTTCGTCATCGCCATCACAACGCGCTCCCTGGTTCCGTCGTCTACGCGGTCCCGCGCAGCCGTCCGTCTGAGGTCGTGCGTCCGCCGTCCGAGTTCGTGCGGCCCAGTCCTCTCATTCAGGGCGTCCTCGATCGCGCACTGGTGCGGGCACGCCCAGAAGTTCA
>Ga0335084_10005750_pt1 | contig 12285 bp, 9 predicted proteins | sample Lox_Sample_44_FD_206721 | JGI IMG/M metagenome (GOLD analysis project Ga0335084, IMG submission 206721) | Soil microbial communities from Loxahatchee National Wildlife Refuge, Florida, United States - Lox_Sample_4.4 | ecosystem: Environmental > Terrestrial > Soil > Wetlands | place: USA: Florida...
CGTGGCGGTGGGCCAGGTGCCATCGATGGGGAAGGCGCTGACCGGGAGGAGGTCTCCCTTGTTCTCCAGCATCACCGCGGTGACCCGGCGCACGAAGTCCGGCGCCTCGGGGGCGACCACCGGCGGACGGCCGCGGGTGGCCGTCATCTTCGCCGGCACCTTCACCGGGAACAGCGCAGCGAGCGAGGCGTCCACCGCGGCGTGGTTCCGCCGCACCACCTCGGCGCCCTTCTTCTTGTAGGTCTTCTCGATCGACTTCTTGATCTGGTCGATGGCTTCGTCACGGGGGAGCACGCCGGAGAGGGCGAAGAAGCAGGCCTGCATCACCGCGTTGATCCGCCCGCCCATCCCTGCGGTCTGGGCGACCTTCACCGCGTCGATGACGTGCAGCTGCAGCTTCTTCTCCAGCACGGTCTGCTGGAACTCGCGCGGCAACCGGTCCCAGAGCTGGTCTGCGGGGTACGGGGCGTTGATCAGCACCACCGCCCCGGGCGCGGCGAGCTCGAGCACGTCCAGCCGGTCGATCAGCTGGAACTGGTGCACGCCCACGAAGCCGGCCTGCTTGACCAGGTAGGAGGAGCGGATCGGCCCCGGCCCGAAGCGGAGGTGGCTGATGGTCATCGCCCCCGACTTCTTCGAGTCGTAGACGAAGTAGCCCTGGGCGGCGTGCTCGGTCTCCTCGCCGATGATCTTGATCGACGCCTTGTTCGCGCCGACCGTCCCGTCGGCGCCGAGGCCGTAGAACACCGCCTGGGTGCGGCCCGGCGCCGAGATCTCGAAGTCCCGCTTCCACTCCAGCGAGGTCCGGCTGACGTCGTCGACGATGCCCACCGTGAAGTGATTCTTCGGCTCCGGCCGGCCGAGGTTCTCGAAGACCGCGCGGACCATCCCTGGGTCGAACTCCTTCGAGGACAGGCCGTACCGCCCGCCGACCACGGCCGGCATCGGCCGCCCGGCACGGGCCTCGGCGAGCGTGGCGAGCACGTCGAGGTACAGGGGCTCACCCGGGGCGCCCGGCTCCTTGGTCCGATCGAGCACCGAGACCGCACGGACGGTCCGCGGCAGGGCGGCGAGGAAGGCCTCCGCCGGGAACGGACGGTAGAGCCGGACCTTGAGGACCCCGACCCGCTCACCCTTCGCCAGCATCCAGTCGACGGTCTCGTGCGTCACCTCGGCGCCCGAGCCCATGGCCACCACCACCCGCTCGGCCTCGGGGTGGCCGTGGTAGTCCACGAGGTGGTACCGGCGGCCGGTGAGCTTCGCCAGCCGGTCCATCTCCTGCTGCACCACCTCGGGACAGGCGGCGTAGAAGGGGTTGCATGCCTCGCGCGCCTGGAAGAACGCGTCCGGGTTCTGCGCGGTCCCGCGGAGCACCGGGTGCTCCGGATCCAGCGCGCGGGCGCGGTGCGCGGCGATCGCCTGCTCGTCCACCATTGCCCTGAGCTGCTCGTCCGAGAGCTCGGCGATCTTCGCCACCTCGTGCGAGGTGCGGAAGCCGTCGAAGAAGTGCAGGAAGGGCACCCGTGCCCTCAGCGTCGCCGCATGGGCCACCGCCGCGAGGTCGTGCGCCTCCTGCACCGAGCCGGAGGCGAGGAGCCCGAGCCCGATCTGCCGGCAGGCCATCACGTCCGAGTGATCGCCGAAGATGCTCAGCGCGTGGGTGGCCAGCGTCCGCGCCGCCACGTGCATGCAGAACGCGGTGAGCTCCCCGGCGATCTTGTAGAGGTTGGGGATCATCAACAGCAGGCCCTGCGACGCGGTGAAGGTCGTGGTGAGTGCCCCGGCCTGCAGCGCCCCGTGGACCGCTCCCGCCACCCCGGCCTCCGACTGGAGCTGCACCACCCGCGGGACCACGCCCCAGATGTTCTGCTGCCCGTGGGCCGACCACTCGTCGGCCAGTTCGGCCATCGCCGAGGACGGGGTGATCGGGTAGATGGCGATGGTCTCGGACAGCCGGTGGGCAACGGAGGCCACCGCCTCGTTCCCGTCGACGGTGAGAAGGCGAGGCGTGGGCATGCCCCTCCGCGGTAGCACGCGACATGCCGCTCTCCGGACGTCCTCTCCGGCGCAAGCCATGCGCCGTGGCCCGGAGTCGCCGCCCGGGGCCGCATCAGGTGCGGTGTCGGGGCCGGGAGGCGACGATGTGATCGCGCATGCTTCTCGCATGGGTCGGGAAGTGCTCGGACGGCGGGGTCCGCCGCGCAAGCCGTGCGTCCGGCGACTGACGGGCGGCGCGGCGACCGAAGGGATTGCAGGTCTGCACCAGGAGGTCCGCCATGGAGCTGAGCGCGAGTCAGGTCCGCAGCCTCATCCTCGATGAACACGCCGTCCTCCGGGATGTTCTCGAGGAGATAGACCAGACACTGGGAGAGATGACGCGGCGAGTCCCGGGCGCCATCGGTCGGCTCCGGGCGACCCTCCGCACGCTCCAGGACGCGTTCCTCCGTCACCTCGCCCACGAGGAGGCGGTGCTCCGCCCGCTGCTGGCCGACGTCGACGCCTGGGGCCCGGCTCGGGTCGAGGCGATGGACGAGGAGCACCGGGCGCAGCGTGCGGCCCTCTCCGAGCTGAGCCGGCTGGCCCTCGACGAGGATGTGGACGGGACGGTCCAGTCCATCGAGGCGTTCGTCAGCCGGCTGCGCGCGGACATGGAGGGTGAGGAGCACCACGCGCTGAGCGAGGAGGTGCTCCGCGACGACATCATCGTCATCGACACCTTCATGGGTTGAGCGTGCACGACCTCACCCCCTGACGTCGGTCCGGTGCCCGGGGCGGCGCTCAGCGCCGCAGCGACAGCGCGACCGGCTGGCCGAGGAGGTCGGCCGCCGCGACGTCGGCCGCCTCGAGCAGGGGGCGCGGCCACAGCCCGAGGCCCACCACCGCCAGCAGGCACACGCCGATCGCCAGCCGGAGCGGGAGCCGCGTCGGAACCGGCGCGTTCCCCTCCCCCTCGGCCATGAACGTCGAGCGGGCCACGCTCAGGTAATAGAAGAGCCCCAGCACCGCGAGCGCGACGCCGAGCACCACCAGCCACCCGAGCCCGGCGCGGTAGCCCGCGAGCAGCACGAAGAGCTTCGCCCAGAACCCGGCCACGAAGGGGATGCCGGCGAGCGAGAGCAGGAAGATCAGCAGCGCCGCGCCGAGCACTGGCGCCCGGCGCGACAGCCCGGCGAGCCTGGGGATGCTGTGGCCACCCGAGGCCTCGGCGCCGGCGTGGAGCACCAGGAACGCGCCGAGGTTGGTGAAGACGTAGGTGGCCATGAAGAACAGCGCCATGGCCAGCCCGGCTCGCGTCCGCGCGGCGAGCCCGATGAGGACGTAGCCCATCTGGGCGATGCCGGAGAAGCCCAGCAGCCGGCGCACGTCGCCCTGGTTCAGGGCGAAGAAGTTCCCCACCAGCATGCTCGCGGCCGACAGCAGCACCACCGCCGGAGCCCAGAGCCCGGCCTGCGCTGCCCAGCCGTGCAGGAGGATGACCGCCAGGGCAGCGACCCCACCCAGCTTCGGCGCCACCGAGAGGAACGCCACGAACGGGGTGGGCGCGCCCTGGTAGGTGTCCGGGATCCAGAAGTGGAACGGGACCGCGCCGATCTTGAAGCCGAACCCGGCGACGATGAGGAGCATCCCCACCGCGGCCAGCGGCGCGCGGCCCGGATCCGCCGTGACGTCGATCGCCGTGGTCCCGCTCAGCCCCACCACCAGCGCGAGGCCGAAGAAGGTCAGCGCCGAGCTGGCGGTCCCGGTGACGAAGAGCTTCAGGCCCGCCTCCGCCCCGAGTCGTGGGCGCTCGGGGGGCCCGTCGTTCTTCGCCCAGGCAGCGAGCGCGTAGAGCGGAATGCCCATCAGCTCGAAGGAGACGACGAGGAGCGCCCAGTCCCGCGCCCCGGGGATCATCATCATTCCCGAGGTGCTGAAGAGGATCAGGGCCAGGTACTCGGACTGACGGCCGCCGGCGCTCGACTCCAGCCAGTCCATCGACCCGAGCACCGCCAGCAGCGCGGCGCAGACGAACAGTCGCTGGAGGAACAGGCTCCAGGGACCGGCGACGTAGGCCCGGTGGGGGGCGACCCCCGCCGAGTTCATGCTCAGCGACAGCACCAGCAGCGCCAGCAGCAGCACCACCGACAGCCAGCCCCAGAGGCGCCCGCGCCCGGGGAGGAGTGTATCGCCGGCGAGCACCACCGCCCCGAGCGCTGCCACCGCCATCGCCGGCCCGAGCAGCTGGAACCAGGGATTCATCTCCGGAGCGCCTCCGCCACCAGGGCCACCCGGTTGAGGTAGCCCGAGGTGGTGGCGTCGATGACGTCGAGGAGCAGCCGAGGCCAGACGCCGAACACCACCAGGCAGGCGCAGAGCACCACCGGCGCGACCCACTCGGTCCGGTGCGGGTCGGACAGGTGCGCCAGGTCCCCCGCCGGCCGTGGCCCCCAGAAGATGATCTTCGAGGCCCGGAGCACGTACACCGCGGTCACGAAGGCCCCGAGCACGGCCGGAACGGTCCACCAGGAGCTCCGGCCGGTCGCCGCGCCGAGGAACACCAGGAACTCGGCCACGAAGCCCGCAGTCCCCGGAAGCCCCAGCGACGACAGGGCGCCGAGGGTGAAGAACGCGGCGATGGCCGGCATCGCGTGGGCGAAACCGCCCATCTTCGCCAGATCTCGGGTGTGCGCCCGTTCGTAGACCAGGCCCACCAGGGCGAAGAACAGGCCGGTCATGATGCCGTGGGCGAACATCTGGAACACCGCTCCGTTCCAGCCCACCGGGGTGAGGGTGGCCGCCCCGAGCATCACCACGCCCATGTGGCTCACCGAGGAGTAGGCCACGATGTACTTGAGGTCGTCCTGGGCCGCAGCGCAGAGCGCTCCGTAGAGCACGTTCACCACCGCCACCCCGCCAACGATCGGCGCCCAGCTGACCGCGGCCTCGGGCGCCAGCACCATCCCCACCCGCATCACGCCGAACGCGCCCAGCTTCATCAGCACGCCGGCGTGCAGCATGCTGACCGCGGTGGGCGCCGAGGCGTGGCCGTCCGGGCTCCAGGTATGGAACGGGAAGACGCCCGCCAGGGTCCCGAAGCCGAGCCAGAGCAGCGGGAAGACCCACATCTGCGTCGAGCGGGGGAAGGGCACCAGCGCCAGCTGGCCCAGGTCGAAGGTCCGCGCACCGGCCCGCGACCAGAGGCCGAAGATGGCCACCAGGATGGCCGCCGAGCCCACCAGGAGCATGAGGGTGAGCTTCATCGCCGCGTACTCGCGGCTTCCCACCGCGAAGCGCCGCCAGGCGGCCTTGAACGGCCCGGCCGGAGGCACCTGGTGGCTGCTCCCCCAGATGCCGATCAGCAGGTACATCGGGAGGACGGCGATCTCGTAGAAGAGGAAGAAGACGAAGAGGTCCTGGCTGACGAAGACGCCGAAGACGCCGGTCACCAGCGTGAGCAGGAGGACGAAGAACTCCTTGTCTCGCCGCTGCACCGTCCAGCTCGCCAGCACGCCGGTGACGATGATGATCCCGGTGAGGAGCACCAGCGCGATGCTCCATCCGTCGGCGGCGAGCGAGAAGGAGATGCCCATCGAGGGCACCAGCGGGTAGCGCTCGGCGAGCTGGAACCCGCCCACGCTCTTGTCCCAGGCGAGCCCCGCCGTCACCGCGGTGACCAGGCCACCCCCGGCCCCGGCCAGCGACACCCAGCGGACGAGCTGCCGCATCCGCCCGGGGATGACCAGAAGCACCGCCGCGGCCACCGCCGGCGAGGCCACCATCGCCAGGAGGAGGTGCCCGCTCATCGCCAGGTCCCGAGGATCAAGAGCACCACCGCCCCCACCACCACCGCCAGCGCGTAGTCGCGGGTGCGACCGGTCTGCACCGGACGGAGCGCCTGCCCGGCCTCGAGCGTCCCGAAGCCGAGCCCGTTCATCAGCCCGTCGACCAGGTAGCGGTCCACCCAGCGCAGCGCTCCCCCCAGCGGCAGGAGCAGCCCGCGGTAGCCGAACGCCCAGGTCCGGTCGATGATCGAGCGCCGGTCGAGCTCGGCGAGAGTGCCGGCGAGCGGCGCCTCCCCGCCGCGCGAGTAGAGCACCAGGGAGAGGGCGAGCCCGCCGAGCGCGGCGACGGCCGCCAGCACCGGGGTCAGCCCGAGGTGGAGGTGCATCTCCTCGCCCAGACCGCGCGCGAGCCACGGGCCGAGCAGCCCTCCGGCCACCGTGGGGATGGCCAGCGCGAGCAGCGGCCCGGTCATCACCGCCGGGGATTCGTGCGCGTGCGCCGCGGCAGCAGACGGCTTGCCGAGGAAGGTCAGCACCAGCACCCGGCCCATGTAGAAGGCGGTCAGGAAGGCGGTGGCCAGCAGGAGCGCCCAGGGGACCCACCCTGCCCTGCCCTCGAGCGCGGTGAGGATCGCATCCTTGGAGGCGAAGCCGGCGAAGGGCGGCACGCCGGCGAGGGAGAGCGCTCCGGCGGCGAAGGTGAGGGCGGTCACCGGCATCTTCCGGGCGAGGCCGCCCATGTCGCTCATGAAGTTCGAGTGAACGGCGTGGATCACGCTCCCGGCACCGAGGAAGAGCAGCGCCTTGAAGAAGGCGTGGGTGCCGAGGTGGAAGTACCCGGCGAAGGCGGAGCCGGCACCGAGCGCCGCGACCATGAAGCCCAGCTGCGAGCAGGTGGAGTAGGCCAGCACGCGCTTGATGTCGTCCTGCACCAGGCCCAGGAGCGCGGCGAAGACGGCGGTGATGGTGCCCACCCAGAGCATCCCTCCCTGAACCCAGTGCGCCTGGGCGAAGAGCGGATCCGCGCGCACCACCAGATAGACGCCGGCGGCGACCATCGTCGCTGCGTGGAGGAGGGCCGAGACCGGAGTCGGGCCTTCCATCGCGTCGGGGAGCCAGACGTGCAGCGGGAACTGAGCCGACTTGCCCATCACCGCGAGGAAGATCAGCGCCGCGGTCGCCTCGGCCACCTCGGGGCGGAGCGCCACGTCCCAGGAGAACGCCCCGGTGCGGGTGAAGAGGAGGAGGAGCGCGAACAGGAAACCCATGTCCGCGAGCTTCGTCATCCAGAACGCCTTGACCGCGGCCCGCGCAGCGCTCGGGCGGTCGAAGTGGAAGCCGATCAGGAGGTAGCTGACCAGGCCCACCAGCTCCCACCCGGTGAACGCCTGGAGCAGGTCCGGCGCCAGCACCAGGGTGTTCATGCTGAAGAGGAACAGGGCGTGGTAGGCGAAGTAGCGTCCGTAGGAGCGCGCCGTCTCCTGGTGCATGTAGGCGATCGAGTAGACCTGGACCGCCAGCGCGACCAGGCACACCACCGCGAGCATCGGGATCGAGACCGCGTCCAGACGGACGCCGACCTGGCCGAGCCCCCGACCCTGGACCAGCATCCAGGGCACGGTGGCCCGGATCGCCCGGCCCGCCAGGTCCTGGGTCAGCAGAATGCCGGCCGCGCCCGTCGCCAGCAGGCTCCCGAGAATGGCGAGCGTCGCCGCCGGGGCGCCGCGGTGGCGCAGCGGGGGAATCACCACCGAGAGGAGCGCCGCGCCGAGGGGAGCGGCCAGCGTCACCAGCGCCAGGACGACGGAGGGGCTCATCCCTTGGCCTCGCTCGCCATCTCCAGCAGCGTGTCCCCGTGCCGGCGGTAGAAGAGCAGCACCAGGGCGAGGCCCACGGCCACCTCGGCCACGGTGATCGCCAGGGCGAAGAGCACCAGCGGATGTCCGGGCGCCCCGCCGTACCGGGCGAAGGCGACGAAGACCAGGTTCGCGGCGTTGGCCATCACCTCGATCGACAGCAGCAACGCCACCGCCTGGCGCCGGGTGACCAGGCCGTAGATGCCGATGCTGAAGAGCGCGGTCGCCACCAGCAGGAGCGCGCGCAGCGTCATGGCACGCTCCCTTCCTGGAGCCGGGCTGTCTCGGCAGGCTGGGCCGCCTCGGGTGTGGGGTCGCGTCGGCGGGCGAGGACCACCGCGCTGATGATCGCCGCCAGGAGCAGGACCGAGGCGACCTCGAAGGCGATCAGGTAGCGGTCCAGCAGCGCCATCGCCAGCTCCTGGGTGGACGGTGTCTCGACCGGGGTGAGCGACGAGAGGTCGGTCCGGAGGATGGCGGAGCCCACCAGGCCGAAGAAGGCCAGGGCGGCCAGCGCGGCCCGGACCCGGTTGGCGCCGTCGATGGCCACGGTGGTCCCGTCGTACTTGTGGGTCACCATCACCCCGAACACCATCAGCGTCACCACGCCCCCCACGTAGGTGAGCACCTGGACGCCGGCGAGAAAGGGGGCGTGCAAGAGCGCATACAGCACCGCGGTCCCGAGCAGCGTCACCGCGAGCCAGAGGACCGCCCGGACCAGGTCACGGCTGGTCACCACCCGGAGGGCGGGAAAGCCCACCAGGAGGAACGCGAGGACCGCGAAGCCCAGCTCGGCGGTCACGACGTGCCCTCCCTGCTCGAGTCCGGAGGCACGGGCCCGCGCTCGGCGGTCGAGACCGCCGGGGCCGTCCCGGGGGTCTCACCGGCCGGACCCTGCCCCGGCGCGGTGTCGGGCGCCGGCAGGGGCACGACAGCGGCCCCAGGCGTGGCGATTGGCGGAACAGGAGCACTGGCGAGCGCGGCCGACGGGCTCGAAGCGGGAGGACTCGCCGCCGGCAGAGCGGTCGCGCTGGCGGGAGCGCTCGATGCACCCGACGAAGCCGGAGTCGCCGCGGCCGCCGGAGCAACGGTGCGAGCGCTCGGAGCGGCCGTCGCCGGTGCGCCGGTCGCCGAGGCTGCGCTCACTGCCGCGGGGGCCTCGGCCTTCGGAGGCTTCGGCGGAACCTGCATCCCGTTCAGCCGGGTTGCATCGCCCCACGCCCGGTGCTTCGACTTCTCGTTCGCGTAGAGCTTCGCCATCGTCAGCACCAGGTCCTCGCGGCCGAACGCGGGCAGCTCGGGCTCACGGGTCATGACGATGGCGTCCGTGGGGCAGACCTGGACGCACAGCTCGCAGTAGATGCAAGCGTTCAGGTCGAGCACGAAGTCGTCAGCGTAGCCGCGCTTCTTCCCGGTGATGGGCGACTCGCGCTTTCCCCCCGCCTTGATGGAGATGACCTCCGAGGGGCAGATGCGCTCGCATTGCAGGCATCCGATGCAGGCCTCGTCCCCGTCCTCCTCGTGGAGCAGGGCGAAGCTCGCCCGGTAGCGCTCGGCCCGAGGGCGGATGACGTCGGGGAACTCCACGGTCACCGGCTTGCGGAAGGCGTTGGTGAAGGTGGTGGCCAGCGCGCGGGCAGCCGTGGCGAGGTAGCTCTTCACCTGAACACCACCCAGGCGGCGGAGGCGCCCACCAGGAGCACGCTCGCGGGCACGAGGTACTTCCAGCACAGCCCCATCAGCTGGTCCGATCGGAAGCGGAGCAACGACCAGCGGACCCAGTACACCACCGTGAAGAGGAGCAGCGTCTTCAGCACCATCCAGTGCAGACCGGGCCAGAAGGGGCCGTCCCAGCCACCGAGGAAGAGCGCCGCACCCACCGCCGAGGCGACGATGGTGTGGATGTACTCGGCCATGTAGAAGAGCGCGAACTTCATCCCGGTGTACTCGGTGGTCACGCCGGCCACGAGCTCGCTCTCCGCCTCCGGGATGTCGAAGGGGATGCGGTTCGCCTCGGCGAGCATCGCCAGCAGGAAGATGCCGAACGCCGGAACGCCGATGAAGAAGGGCCAGACCACGAACCAGTGATGGTCGGCCTGCATCTGCACGATGGCCCCGAACCGAAGCGAACCGGAGAGGATGACCGGAACCATCGCCGAGAGCAGCAGCGGCACCTCGTAGGAGACGGACTGGGCCACTGCCCGCATCCCGCCCAGGAGGGCGAGCTTGTTGTTGCTCGCCCACCCTGCCCCGAACACCGGGAGAACGGTCACCGCCCCAATGGCCAGCACGTAGAGCACGCCGACGTCCAGGTCCGAGGCGACCACCGTGGGCGAGAAGGGGACGACCGCCGCGGCGCCCAGCGCGGTCAGCGCGGCGAGCGGAGGGACCAGGTTGAAGATGATCGAGTCGGCCTTCTCCGGGACGATGTCCTCCTTCTGGAGGAGCTTGAGGAGGTCAGCCACCGGCTGGAGCAGGCCCGAGGGACCGACCATCGTCGGACCGAGCCGGGTCTGGAGCCGGGCGGCGAACTTCCGCTCGAACCACAGCGCCATCGCCGTCGCGGTGAGCACCACGGTGACGATCAGCACCGAGTACACCGCCCCGTGGACGAGCCCCTCGTTCACCGATCCACCTCGCCCATGATCGGATCCACCGAGCCGAGGATCGCCACCGCGTCGCTCACCGTGCCTCCGGGGATGATGTAGGGCAACGCCGAGAGCGCGTGCAGGCTCGGTGGCCGGATCTTCAGCCGGTACGGAAACTGCGTGCCGTCCGAGATGAGGTAGGTCCCCAGCTCGCCCCGGGGGGTCTCGATCGCCACGTAGACCTGGCAGGGAGGAATCTTGGACTGCACCGGGAGCTTCACCGGCTTGCCGGAGTTGATGCTGCCCTCCGGCACCGCATCCACCATCTGCCGCACCAGCCGGACGCTCTCGCGCATCTCGCCGAATCGCACCCGCGCCCGGGCCAGGCAGTCTCCGCCCTGCGCGGTGACCACGTTCACCTTCACCTCGTCGTAGGCGTGGAACGGAGCGTCCCGGCGGAGGTCGTGGTCCACCCCGCACCCTCGGAGGATGGGGCCGGTGATCCCCAGCTCGAGCGCCAGCTCCGCGTCCAGCTTCCCCACCCCGATGGTCCGGTCGAGGAAGATGCGGTTCTCCAGCGTCATCGCTTCGTACTCGTCGAGCCGGGGGCCGATGATGTCCAGCGCCGCCTTCACCTTGGCGCTCCAGCCCGCCGGCAGATCGTGCCGGTTCCCGCCGATGGTGTGGGTGTTGTAGTGGAAGCGCGCCCCGGTGACTTCCTCGAAGAGGTCCAGCACCAGCTCCCGCTCGCGGAAGCAGTGGAGGAACACCGACGAGCCCCCGCCGAGGGCGCCGCCCAGGTCGAGGGCAAAGGTTCCGAGCCAGAGGAGATGCGAGGCGATTCGCTGCAGCTCGGCGAAGATCGTCCGCATCCACCGTGCCCGCCGTGGCACCTCGAGCTTCAGCGCCGCCTCGAAGGCCATGTTCAGCGCCTGCTCGTTGGTCATCGGCGCGACGTAGTCGTTCTTGTCGACGATGGGGGTGATCTGCACGTAGGCCAGCGTCTCGCAGAGCTTCTCCACCGCCCGGTGCAGGTAGCCCACGTGGGGGACGACCTTCACCACCTTCTCCCCGTCCAGGTAGAGGTCCATCCGGAAGACGCCGTGCGTGGACGGGTGCTGCGGCCCGAAGTGCAGGAGCATCAGCTCCCCCTCGGGGTCGTACCGGTCGATGGAGAGGTGCGGGTCGACCCGGCGGGTGATCTGGACCGTCCGGAGTGCGGTCATCGCCAGGGCGCGTACGGCAGATTGGCCGGCAGGTCCCGCCGGAGGGGATGGCGATCGTAGTTCTCCGGCATCATCAGCCGGCGGAGGTCCGGGTGGTCGGCGAACACCACCCCGACCAGGTCGTACTGCTCGCGCTCCTGCCAGTCCGCCCCGGCGAAGAGCTGGAACAGCGACGAGACGGGCTCACCCGGCGCGAGTCGCACCGCCCACGTTGCCACCCGCGAGCCGGCACCCACCGTCCGGAGCAGGTAGCTGACCTCGAAGTGCTCGGGCTCGTCCGGGACCTTCCCCTTCCTGGCCGTGCCCGCCACCCAGTGCGTCGCCACCACCGAGACGAGCTGCCGGTACCCGCGAGACTTCAGCCGGCTGGCGACCTCCAGGTGCCGCCGCGCCGGGACCAGCGGAGGGCCGAGCTCGCCCGTCGCGCCGATGCCCAGCTCGGTGAGCACCGCCGTCAGATCCGGACCCGAGACGTTGGAGGCGAGCTCCGTGGCCTCGGGCGCGAGCGAGGCATGGACCGCGGGGGTGACCTCCACCTCGGTGGCAATGTCCGCCGACTCGATCTGCGCGCGGTCCATCTCGGGGGTCCGCTCGTGGTCGACCATCCGGGGGATGGACGGGCGGGTGACGCGGAGCAGCTCCGAGTTGGTCTCGGGAGTGACGGTCTCGCCCTTGCGGCTCTTGCGGATCTTCTCTTGCAGCCGGAGAAACCCGTGCATCAGCGCCTCGGGGTTCGGCGGACAGCCGGGCACGTAGACGTCGACGGGAAGGAACGTGTCCACGCCCGGAACCACCGAGTACAGGTTCCGGTAGAAGTCCCCGGAGATGGCGCAGGAGCCCATGGCGATGCACC
>Ga0335084_10005751_pt1 | contig 12285 bp, 11 predicted proteins | sample Lox_Sample_44_FD_206721 | JGI IMG/M metagenome (GOLD analysis project Ga0335084, IMG submission 206721) | Soil microbial communities from Loxahatchee National Wildlife Refuge, Florida, United States - Lox_Sample_4.4 | ecosystem: Environmental > Terrestrial > Soil > Wetlands | place: USA...
GCCAACTCGAGCCGCCGCACCTTTTCGAGCGTGATCTCGAGCAGCTGGCGATTGAAGTTGATCAGATCGGCCAGGAGCCCGATCAGGAAGGTCGTCAGGCCGATCACGAGCAGCGCACCGCCGAGGATCAACGACTGGATCTTGCCGGCGCCCTCGCCCTGGAGATAGGCGATGAGGAAGCGGGCTACCGGGATGGAACCAATGACGATCATCGCCATGCCCAGATAGAAGAAGGTCTTGAGCGGCTGATACATCGAATAGATGCGCAGCATCGTCGTCGCGGACTTGCGCACGAAGCTGGGAATGCTGCGGAACAGGCGGGATTCGCGCGTCTTCGGATTGGTACCGACCGGCACCGAGGCGATCGCCATGCGCTTGCGGCCACTCTGGATCAGCATTTCCGTGGTGTAGCTGAAGGCCGAGACGATATTGAGATTGAGCGCCGCATCGCGCGAGATCGCGCGGAATCCGCTCACCGCGTCGGGGATGTCGGTGCCGGAGAGCTTGCGCACGACCCAGCTTCCGACGAATTGGAGCAGCTTCTTGCCGGCCGAGAAATGTCCGGTCTGCGAAGTCTGGCGATCGCCGATGACGATGTCGGCCTTGCACTCAAGAATGGGAGCGATCAGGCGCGGGATATCGGCGCCCGCATATTGATTGTCGCCATCGGTGTTGACGATGATGTCGGCGCCCAGCGACAGGCAGCGATCAAGGCCGGTGCGAAAGCTCGCGGCCAGACCCTTGTTGACCTTGTGCCGGACGATATGGTCGACGCCTAGCGCTTCGGCGATGGCGACGGTACGGTCGCTGGATCCGTCATCGATCACCAGGATCTCGATGCGATCGACGCCCTCGATCCGCCGCGGAATATCGGCCACGGTTTGCGGCAGCGTCGCTTCTTCGTTGAAGCAGGGGATCTGGACGATCACTTTGATTGGCATTGCCTTGCCTATCCTCGCCGGGTCCGGTCCGGCCGGTTCCCCCGCAGCCCGGCATCCGCCGGCAGTCCTCGCAACGCCTCGGAATCTCAATGTGTTAGGGTGACGGCGCCGTCAGGAAAGCAGGCCTCAAAGACTAGGCACACAAGCTTAAAAAGCTGTTGAGAGGCCGCCCCGGACAGGGCACCGGTTCCCCCAAAGCGATCGAAGCCTGAACCGGTGCCAGCGGCGTTGTCGCGCCCATCGCGTCGGTGCAGGTCTGCCTTGTGCTGACCGAAGGCCGGAACGGATGCCGGCACCCTATATCTTCCGCTTGGGGGCATCTCCTGACATCGTTCGAAGGGCATTCATCATGACCGACCAACCGCGGATCAAACTCAATGACGGCGCCGCCATGCCTCAGCTTGGCTTCGGCGTCTGGCAGGTCCCCGACGATCAGGCGGCCGGTGCGGTCAAGGCCGCGATCTCGGCCGGCTACCGCTCGATCGACACGGCCGCCATCTACGGAAACGAGAACGGCGTGGGCGAGGGCATCAGGGCTGCGGGCGTGCCGCGCTCGGAGCTCTTCATCACCACCAAGCTCTGGAACGACCGCCAGGGCGCCGAAGCGCCGCTCAAGGCGTTCGATGAAAGCCTGAAGAGGCTGAAGCTCGACTATGTCGATCTCTATCTGATCCATTGGCCGGCGCCCAAGCAGGATCGCTATGTCGAGAGCTGGCGCGCCCTGGTGAAATTGCTCAAGGGCGGCCGCGCCCGGTCGATCGGCGTCTCGAACTTCACGACGGCCCACCTCACCCGCATCATCGATGCCACCGGGGTCGCGCCCGCGGTCAACCAGATCGAGCTCCATCCGCGGCTGCAGCAGAAATCGCTACGGGAGTTCCATGCCCGCCATCGCATCGCGACCGAATCCTGGAGCCCTCTGGGCCAGGGAAAGCTGCTCGAGGAGCCGACACTGGCGGCGATCGCGAAGAAGCACGGCAAGACCACGGCCCAGATCATCTTGCGCTGGCATCTCGAGAACGGATTGATCGCGATCCCAAAATCGACGCATGAATCGCGCATCCGCGAGAATTTCGACGTCTTCGGCTTCAAGCTCGACGCCGCAGATATGGCGCAGATCGGCAAGCTGGACGCCAACGGCCGGATCGGCCCTGACCCCGATCGCTTCTCCTGATCGCCCCGTCCGGCCGGGCCGATTAACCCCTTGCGATTGCTTTCCACCCGGTGCCTAGCCGGCGTCGGGCAAGAGGAACCTTGCCGCAAAGCCCCTCTTGGAGCCCGCGAATTTCGCCCCATTTTCGTTCAAGAGGGCCAGGGAGGGACGTGATGGAACGGCGTTTACCGTCGCAGCGCCTGAGGTCCTGGATCGGGATCAGGTGTGTCTGACGACAAAACCGGACAGGGATTTCCCGAAGGAGTTCCATGAAGAACCTGACGATTCTTGGCCTGGCGCTGGCCACGGTCATGTTGGCCGCCCCGGCGGGCGCGGAGCCGCTGCGCGGCGACAATTTCATCTCGGTCATGCAGGGCAACACGCTCTCCGGCAAGAGCCAGATGGGCGTGAACTACAACGTGTATTTCCTGCCTGGCGGCGACGTCAGCTACCAGGACCAGAGTGGCCGCGTCGACAAGGGCAAATGGTCCATCGATAAGGATGGCGACGTCTGCATCAAATGGACATCACCGAGCAATCTGGCGAACGACTGCTACGCGGTCGATCTCGACGGCAGGAAGGTCTCCTGGAAGGGCAAGGCCGGCTCGGGGCATGCGGGCCTGCGCGGGGAGGTGGCGCCGATGGACATGGCGAAATCGCAATAGCCGAACGCAGCTGCCGCTTCGGAGGGCGGCAGCCGGGAGGCGTCGAAACGAAGCGGGGCATCGCCATCGGAGATGCCCCGCTTCCTTTTGCATGGTCGCCGCTATTCGGTCTTGAACGGGCCGATGAAATCGCGCTTGCCCAGCTCGACGCCGGCATGGCGAAGAATGTCGTATGCCGTCGCTGCGTGAAAAAAGAAGTTGGGCAGGCCGAAATGAAGCAGATAGGGCTGGCCCTTGAAGCTGCGGGGCTGGCCGCCGACGGGAACTGTGATCTCGCGCCCCTCCGAGCCATCGATCTGGGCCGGCTTGAGGCCACCGATGAAGGCGATCGTCTTGGCGATCCGCTGCTCGAGCTCCTCGAAGCTCTTCTCCTCGTCGGCATACTTCGGAACCTCGAGGCCGGCGAGGCGCGCCGATGTGCCCTTGGCGAAATCGGCCGCGAGCTGCACCTGGCGGGTCAAGGGGAACATGTCCGGATAGAGGCGCAGGGAGAGCAGCACCGAGGGCTCGATCTTGCGCATGGTCGCATGCGCCGCCGCCTTCTTGAGAAAGCCCGACACGGCTTCGAGCGTGTGACGGAAAACGGGCACGGAAGCCTGGTACATCGAGATCGTCATGATTTTATCATGAGTTCGGGTTGTTGAAGTTCGCGCATTCGTTTCAGTTCTCGGGTGGCGCGAACTCGTAGCGTTCAAGGTAGGGATAAGTCTTGCGCGCCCAGAGCTCGACGAACTGGATCCATTCGCCCGCGGTCGCCGGATCCTCGCCCTGAACCGGATCGTCCATGCGCTTTCGCTCGATGTCGAACACGGTCTCGCCCTTGAGCCAGATGGAGCCCTCTGGCCCTTGCGTGGCGCCGCCGTGAAGCTGCCGGTCCTCTTCGGTCTTGTAGACCTCATGGCCGGTCAGCCAGCCATCGGCCGCGAGCTGCGCCCGCAGATCCGCGTCGAGCGCGTCGATCTGCGCGACGCTCATCTTGTCGGGCGAGGTGCCGATCGACAGGCCTTCGACATGGGTTGGATCGTGGGTGAAGAAGCTGATGAAGTAGTAGCGGCAGCCCTTGAGCGTGATGGCGCTGCCGGGGATATGGAAGTCGAACACCACGCCGTCGGCGATCGGCGCGCCCGGGCCGGATGCATTCTTGAGGACATTCACCGTGAGCGTCGATTGCTGGACGATCTCTTCGGTCGTCATGCCCGGCGTGGCCGCGAGGATGCCCTTCGACCCGCCGCGCAGCAGGGCGCGGAAGGACTGCGCGGCGTCAGGTCCGAAGAAGTCATTGTCGATGGCGGCAGGAATGGCGAGCGCCATCCCGGCGATGAAGATGCCCCAGATTACCCAGACGACAGCGGTCTGGTGGGCCATCAGCGTCTTGATCGGCCCCAGCTCGCCATTGCCGATCCTGACCTGCGCCGCCAGGAAGATCTTCAACATCAGGGGAATGAGGGAGAATCCAAAGGCCAGGAACAGGCCGAAGATCAGGATCTTCGCCCCGAGCATGAGGGTCGGGTCCTTCAGCGGCCGGCCACCTGTGAGCACATTGCCGGCGACCGCGAAGAGAATCATTGCGGCGAACAGCAAGCCGCTAATGATCGCGTGGGTTCTCAGGCCGAACATCGAAGCCGCCGCCCCTGGATGTCGCTCGCGCCCGGTGCGCGCCGGCGAGAGCGCTTCATTTAACCTGGTTTCTTCAGGCTCGCCTCGATGAGCGCATCGGCGGCCTCGGCGACCGAGCCGCCAGGGCCGCCCGGCCCGAAGATCTGGCTCGAAGCAAAGGTACCCTCGATCAGCAGCAGCAACCCGTCCGCCAGGATCGCAGGCCTGGACGCACCCATTTCCGTTGCCATCGCCTTCAGGCGCTGACGCAGCTCGCGCTTATGCGGATCGGACACGGCACGTGCCGGATGGGTGCGATCGGGATATTCGATCGCGGCGTTGGTCAGGCCGCAGCCGCGATAGCCGGGCTTGGTCGCGCGGGCGGCAAGGCCGGCCAGATAGGCCAGGATCTGCGCACGCGGATTCCCCGGATGGGCCGCGACCGCCACATCGAACCGCCGCCAGAACTCGGCCTCGTAGCCACGCAGATAGTCGGCGGCCAGCTCATCCTTGGAGGAGAAGCTGCGATAGAGGCTGGGCTTGGTCACGCCCGCCTGGTGCACGATCTCCTCGACGCCGACCGCGCGGATGCCCTCGCGATAGAACAGCTCCCTCGCGCTGCGCCGGATCCGATCGACCGCGCGCAGAGGCGCCGCCGCAGCCTCGGTCGTGGTGGCGGCTTCGCCGGGGCTTGATTTCGTGGGCTTTTTCGTCATCAGGGCCAAGACGCTTGACGATGTTACCGATCGGTACCTATAACGCAACCTCAACCGTACCGGTCGGTAACATGACTATAGCCCTTCCGCGTCCCTTCGGCCAGCGTTACGCCTTCGTGGTGGTCGGGGTGGTTTTCCTGTCTCTGCTCGCTTCGGCGGGCCTCCGTGCAACGCCTGGCGTCTTGATCGTGCCCCTCGAGGAGGCCTTCGGCTGGAGCCGGGCGATGATCTCCAGCTCGGCGGCCGTGGGAATCTTCCTTTATGGGATGGTGGGACCCTTCGCTGCCGCCGTGATGCAGCGCTTCGGCATCAAGCGGACCTTGATCGGCGCGCTCGCATTGATGAGCCTTGCGACCGGATCCAGCTATTTCATGACCCAGCCCTGGCAGCTGGTGTTGAGCTGGGGCGTGTTCTCCGGAGTGGGCAGCGGCTGCGTTACGGCGGTGCTGGGCGCAGCCGTGGTCAATCGCTGGTTCATGACCAATCGCGGCCTGATGATGGGGCTGCTGACCGCCAGCACCGCGACCGGAACGCTGATATTCCTGCCGGGCCTGGCCGCGATCGCCCAGTTCGCCGGCTGGCAGTATGTCGTGCTGACGATCGCCTTCCTCATGGCATTGCTGATCCCGTTCGTGCTTTGGCTGCTGCCGGAGCAGCCGGCGGATATCGGGCTCACCCCGTTCGGCGCGCCCGATGGCTATGTCGCGCCGGCGGCGGCGGCCAAGCGCAATCCGGTGACGGCCGCACTCGAAGGCCTGATGCGCGCAACGCAACGCGGCGACTTCTGGCTTCTGGCCGGCACTTTCTTCGTCTGCGGCTTCACCACCAACGGCTTGGTGGGCACGCATATGATCTCGCTCTGCTCGGATCACGGCATGCCGGAGGTTGCGGCTGCGAGCCTGCTGGCGGTGATGGGCGTGTTCGATCTGATCGGCACGACGGCTTCGGGCTGGCTCACCGACCGTTTCGATCCCCGCAAGCTCCTCTTCATGTATTACGGCCTGCGCGGCCTCTCTTTGATCTACCTGCCTTATGCCGATTTTTCCTTCTACGGGCTCTCGATCTTCGCGATCTTCTATGGCCTCGACTGGATCGCGACCGTGCCGCCCACCTTGCGTCTCGCCAACGAATGCTTCGGCGATCAGGAGGCGCCGGTGGTATTTGGCTGGATTCTCGCCGCGCACCAGATCGGTGCTGCCTCGGCAACTTACTTCGCCGGCCTCATGCGCACGATCGAAGGACGCTATCTCGAGGCTTTCGTGATCGCCGGCACCACGGGCCTGATCGCTGCCGGGATGGCCCTCTTCGTCGGCCGAGGCGCGAAGCTGCGGCCCGTCACCGGCTAGCTGCCCCAACGCCCGAAATGCTGGCATCCCCATCTGGCATTGGGGGTAGGACCATCGTCCGCTGGCGGGAGGTGCCTCAACTGGGCTGAATTCCGGGACAATCTGCACGGCTGACGGCGATCCAGCCAGGGCCAGCGTGCGGACGGCGCCATTCTGGTGATAGGATGAGAGCCGTCGAATTCGCCGCCAGGCCCATGAGGAGGGGGGTGCCACGATGTCCGACGCCGCTCTTGCTCGTGCCCACGGTTCCGATCCCTCGGTCTTGAGACGCGGCCGGATGCCCCGTCAGGGGGCGTTCGGCGGCGCGATGGCGGCCCTGCTGGCCGCGTTCGTGATATTGACCGCGGCCCTGGTTCCTACCGCGCGCGCTTCCCAGGGCGTCGATGAGACGACGGCGCCGGCCGAGAGCGCCCAACAAAAATCCGCCGACGCGCTGGTTCAGGCCGCGCTGAAGCCCTGGAAGGGCGACTTCGACGGGATGGTGAAGCGCCGGATGATCCGGGTGCTCACCACCTATAACCGGGTCTACTATTTCACGGACAAATATCGGGAACGCGGGTTCACCTACGAATCGATGAAGCTGTTCGAGGACGAGCTCAACAAGAAGCTCGGCCTCAAAGGGTTCAATCGGGTCAACGTGATTTTCCTGCCCGTCAGCCGCGACAAGCTCATCTCCGGTGTGGAGGAGGGAATCGGCGACATCGCCGCGGCCAATCTCACCATCACCGATGAGCGCCTGAAGCATGTCGATTTCTCGACCCCGTTCTATGACAAGACGAAGGAGATCGTCATCACCGGCCCGGACTCACCGCCGATTGCCTCGGTGGAGGATCTCGCCGGCCGCGAGATCGCGGTGCGGCAATCATCGAGCTACTATGAGAGCCTGATAGCCCTGAACCAACGCTTCAAGGAAGAGGGCAAGCCCGAGATTCAGATCACATTGGCGGACGAGAATCTCGAGGATGATGCCATCGCCGAGATGGTCAATGCCGGCCTCTATCCGGCGATGATCATGGATGACCACAAGGCCAAGCTCTGGGCCAAGGTCTTCCCCAAGCTGAACGTCCATTTCGATGTCGTGGTCCGTGAGGGGGGCCGGATCGCCTGGGCGATCCGGAAGGACAGCCCCAAGCTCATGGCTGTGATCGACGAGTTCGTCGTCGACCACAAGGTCGGCACCTCGCTGACCAACCAGTTGATCAAGCGCTATCTGCAATCGACGAAGTTCGTGACCAACGCCAATGCCGAAGCGGAGCGCAAGAAGTTCGAGGAAATGGTGGGGTTGTTCCGGAAATACTCGGACGAGTATGGATTCGACTGGCTGATGATGATCGCCCAGGGCTATCAGGAGTCCAAGCTCGATCAAAGTGCCAGGAACCCGTCGGGTGCGGTCGGTATCATGCAGGTATTGCCGACGACCGCCGCCAACAGCCCCGTCAACATCCCGGACGTCACCGTCCCGGACCGGAACATCGAAGCCGGCATCAAATACATGCGTTTCATGGTCGACGAATATTTCAACGACCCGGCCATCAGCGTGGTTTCCCGCCATCTCTTCGCCTTCGCCGCCTATAACTGCGGGCCCAATCGCGTCGATCGGCTCCGCAAGAAGGCTGCCGAGCAGGGCCTCGACCCCAACAAATGGTTCAACAATGTCGAGGTGATGGTGTCCCAGGCGGTCGGGCCGGAGACGGTCAACTATGTCAGCAATATCTTCAAATATTACGTTGCCTATAAGCGCATCGAGGATCAGCGCCTGGCGCGCGAACGGGCCAAGCAACAATTGATGCAGCAGGGGCAGGGCCAATAATGTACCACCAAGGTTTGGAGCGCCGGCCCTGGCCCGGAACCGCATGGCTTGCAGGCCTGCTCCTGGTGGCATGTCTGTCGTTCGGCATGGCGGAGGTCGCCCAGGCGAAGAGTACGGCGCCCGCGCCGCCGCCACCCGATCTCGACAGCGTTCTCGCCGCATTTCCGGACGGCATGACCGACGCGCAGCTTGACGCGGTGCTGGGTGTCATGAGCGACAGCGCACTGCGCGACGCGTTGCGCAAGCGCGTGCTCGCGGAGATGACAGCGCGGAAGGAAGCCGCGGCCGTACCCGAAAGCGATATCCTCAAAGTTTACGCTCGGCGTCTTCAGACGCTTCCCGCCGCCTATGCGAGTCTGCCCGCGGATCTTGGGGCGATCTTCGCGCGCCCTGAAGGCAGCTCGCCGCTTGGCGGTGCCGCCCGCTGGTTCGGCGCGATTGCCATTATTCTTATCGCGGGTGCCATCGGCATGGCCGCCATGCGCGCGCTGTTGATGCCGATCCGCCGCCGCATCCGCGAGCAGGCCCTCACCGGCACCAGGGTCGCGATCGGCATGCTGGTGTTCCGATTGATCCTCGATCTGGTCGAGATCGCCACCTTCCTCGCGGCCGCGGCCTTGGCCTATGCGGTGATCGACCCGACCGATCCGGCGGCGCCCCATGTCCTGATGATCGTGCTGCGGTCGGTCGCCGTCGTCCTCTTGGTCAGCCGCCTGACGCTGTTCTTCTGCGACACGCACTATGCCGGCATGCGCCTGCTGGCCGTGGACGACATGGCGGCTCGCGCGCTCTATCGCATCGTCGTGACCATCACGATCCTGACGGTCGTGATCTCGGCCCTGATCCGGATCCTGCGGGTCATGGGGCTCGACTTGAACAGCCTCGTGACCATCAGCCTGCCGCTCAGCGTCATACCGTTTGCCTATCTCGTCACCGCCGCCTGGCGGAGACGGGAACGGGTGGCGGAACGGATGCGCCATTGGCTCACGCTCGACCAGGGCCCGAAGATGCTGGTCGATGCCTGGCCGGTCCTGCTGACCGGATACCTCCTCATCCTCTGGCTGGTCATCGTCGACGGCATCCTGCGCGCGCAGGAAGGTACGGCGCCGCGGGCGCTGGCGAGCCTGCTGCTGGTGCTGTCGGTCCCACTGGTCGGATGGCTGATTCATCGGCCTCTGGCGCGGTTCTATGGCGTGGCCCTGGTGGTGACGACCGGCGCCAGCGGCGGTACCGGCGCCGCCGCGGCTGGCGCCGGCACCGAGCCGGCAGGCGAGGCCCCGCCTCTCGAGAGCTCGGCCCTGAAGCAGGTCCAGCGGCTGATGCGGGCGGTCTGGTTCGTGCTCATCGTCGGCGCTATCGTTCTGACCTTCCAGATCTGGGGTTTCGACCCGAGCGCGCGACTGGGCATCGGGACCTATGTGTTCCGCATCCTGTTCGATATCGGCGTGGTGCTGCTGCTCGGCTATGTCGGCTGGGCCTTGATCGTGCGCTCGATCGACCGTGCGCTCGAGAACGCCAAGGCCGGCGGGGGCACGACCAAGGCGCAACGCCTGGCGACCCTGCTACCGCTCCTGCGCAAGTTCCTCCTGGTCACGCTCGTCTTCATGGTCGCGATGATCGTGCTGGCCTCGATGGGGGTGGAGATCGGGCCATTGTTGGCCGGCGCCGGCGTGGTCGGCATCGCTATCGGGCTCGGCGCGCAGCAGACGATCGCCGACATCCTGGCCGGCATCTTCTTCCTGCTCGAGGACAGCTTCCGCATCGGCGACTATGTCGAGGTCGGCAATCTGCGCGGCGACGTCGAGAGCATTTCCTTGCGCTCGATGAAGCTGCGTCATCAGCGCGGCGCGGTCCATACCTTGCCATTCGGGCAAATGAAATCGCTGACCAACTACAGCCGTGACTGGGCTCTGATGCGACTTGAATTCCGTGTCACACCCGACACCGATATCAACTTGATCAAGAAATTGGTGAAGAAGATCGGGAAGGAGCTGCTTGAAGATCCCGAATTAGGGCCCAATTTCATCGATCCCCTCAAGTCGCAAGGCATCCGCAATGTCGAGGATGGTGCCATGGTGCTCGGCATCAAGTATATCGCCAAACCGAACACGCAGTTCGCCATCCGTCGCGTGGCCTATGAAAAACTGATCAATGCCTTCCGTGAGAACGGCATCAAGCTGGTCGGCCGCGGCGTCGTGGTTCGTGTCGAAGGCGGCGAACACGCTCCTCCCGAGGCGATCGGCGCTGCGGCCACGCAAGCGATCGAGAAGGGCGCCGAGCCGGGCTGATGCGGCCCGGTCTGCATGCTCGACCGGCGATCCAAGTGGTAGCGTCAAGACTTTAATGGGCGAGTGAGGGCCATGATGGCAGGCGGCAAAATCGCAGTCGTCACCGGCGCAGGCAGCGGCATCGGGCGTGCCGTCGCCCTCGGATTGATGGGTGAAGGATATTCCGTCGTCCTTGCCGGCCGCCGCCGGGCGGCGCTGGAGGAAACCGCGGCTAATGGCAACGGCATGCCGGGGCGCAACCTCGTGGTTGCGGCCGATGTGAGCGATCCTGCCTCCGTGAGCAACCTCTTTGCCCGGACCAAGGCCGATTTCGGCCGCCTCGATCTCCTTTTCAACAATGCCGGCACCTTCGGACGCGGCCTGCCCTTCGACGAGATCCCCTATGAGGATTGGAAGCAGGTCGTGGAGGTCAATCTCACCGGCATGTTCCTTTGCGCGCAGGCCGCGTTCCGAATGATGAAGACGCAACAACCGAGAGGCGGGCGCATCATCAACAACGGCTCCATCTCGGCGCATGCGCCTCGGCCGAACTCGGCGCCCTACACGGCGACCAAGCACGCCATTACCGGCCTGTCCAAGTCGATCTCGCTCGACGGCCGGGCCCATGACATCGCCTGCGGCCAGATCGATATCGGCAACGCCTCGACCGACATGACCGAGAAGATGAAGACCGGCGTGCCGCAGGCGAACGGGACGCTCGCGATCGAGCCCACCATGGATGTGCGCAATGTCGTCCAGGCCGTCCTGTTTATGGCCGGACTGCCGCCGGAGGCGAATGCCCAGTTCCTGACCGTGATGGCGACGAAGATGCCCTTTGTCGGGCGAGGCTGACCGCAGCTCGATGTTGCAGGAACCCGAGATGCTCAGTCGGGCGTGGGTGAGCGGGCGAGAACACACGAACACCTGGCCGTGCATGTATCCATCGCGTGAATGGACCATCTCGATGAAATTCCGTCACGCCCGGTTCATCTCATTGCCGCTCGCCGCATTGGCATTCGCCGTCAGTTTGCCTCCGGCGCAGGCCGAGCCGCTGCTCGATCCCTTCAGCCACCCGGCCCATGGGCTCAACGAAAAAACCTGGGCCTGCTGAAGGAGGCGGTGCGCCAAGTGCTCGAGAAGCAGCCGGTGGCCGCGGCCGCCGAATGGTCCGGTCCCGCTACGGGCAAAGCCGGGCAGGCGAAGTCGCTCGATCTCTTCATCCGCGACGGCATGCCATGTGACCAGGTCGAGCATGTCTTTACCAAGGGCGATGGGCGGAGCTACCAGCCACCTTTCTGCAAGATTGCCGACGGGCGCTGGAAGATCGCCTTCTAGCTCTCCCGCGACCCTCCCCCGCGATCCTCGCGGCTCAGGCCGAATCGACGCCCGCAATCCCCCTGGCGTTGACCTGCGTCATGGAGCAGGGATCGTCCGCGGCGCTGAATGTTCCGGCCAATGGGGCGGCGGTTCGCCGGCGCGAACCGATGCTGGGCGCTCTGCAACTGCAGGACCAGGAGGGATGCGGCTCGACCATCTCATCGTCAGCGCCTTGGGGGGATCCTGGTCCCTGCTGCGAACGCTTCGTCTTGCGCGCGGCCCCGCCCTTTCCTTGCATGACCGCCTGGCCATGTTTCCGACGCGGGGCCTTCCGTTGCGCGCGGCCGCCAGGATCCATTGGAGCGAGCAACAGATCCCTTTCATCGAAGCGAATCATGACGCGGACCTTCCGTTCCTTCTCGGCCTGGTGCATGCCCATCTGCGCCTGGGGCAGATGGAGATCATGCGCCGCAT
>Ga0335084_10005752_pt1 | contig 12281 bp, 8 predicted proteins | sample Lox_Sample_44_FD_206721 | JGI IMG/M metagenome (GOLD analysis project Ga0335084, IMG submission 206721) | Soil microbial communities from Loxahatchee National Wildlife Refuge, Florida, United States - Lox_Sample_4.4 | ecosystem: Environmental > Terrestrial > Soil > Wetlands | place: USA: Florida...
CCACGGCTATTACATCGAGTCGAATCGTTCGTCGGCGGCCGCCGTGCCGGCCGATTACACGCGCCGGCAGACGCTCAAGAACGCGGAGCGCTACATCACGCCCGAGTTGAAGGCATTCGAGGACGAGGCGCTGACGGGGCAGTCGCGCGCGCTCGCGCGCGAACGCGTGCTGTACGACGGCCTGCTCGATGCAATCAACGTCGACGCGGCGCCGCTGCGCGCCTGCGCCGCCGCGCTCGCCGAGCTCGACGTGCTCGCATCGATGGCGGAACGCGCGCGTCGGCTCGATCTGGTCACGCCGGAACTCAGCGGCGAACCGGGCTTTCGCATCGACGCCGGCCGCCATCCGGTCGTCGAGCACGTGCAGAGCGCACCGTTCATCGCGAACGATCTCGCGCTCGACGACGCGCGGCGGATGTTGATCGTCACCGGCCCGAACATGGGCGGCAAATCGACGTACATGCGGCAAGCGGCGCTGATCGTGTTGCTCGCGTACACCGGCGCGTGCGTGCCGGCGCGCGCTGCAAAGATCGGTCCGGTCGATCGCATCTTCACGCGTATCGGCGCCGCCGACGATCTCACCGGAGGCCGCTCGACCTTCATGGTCGAGATGACCGAAGCGGCCAACATCTTGAACAACGCCACACCGGCGAGCCTCGTGCTGCTCGACGAGATCGGCCGCGGCACGAGCACGTACGACGGGCTCGCGCTCGCGTGGGCGTGCGCGTGGTATCTCGCGCGCGAGCTGCGTGCGTTCACGCTGTTCGCGACGCACTACTTCGAACTGACGGCGCTGGCCGAACAGTTGCCGGGCGTCGACAACGTCCACCTCGCCGCAACCGAACATCGCGGCCAGATCGTGTTCCTGCATGCGGTGCGCGAGGGTCCTGCGCGCGCGAGCTACGGCATTCAGGTCGCGCGGCTCGCCGGCGTGCCGCACGCGGTGCTGGCGACCGCGCGGCGCAAGCTCGAGGAACTCGAGACGCACGCGGCCGCCGCGGCGGCGACGCTGCAAGCGGACATGTTCGCGGAGCCGCGGCTCGACGCGCTCGCCGGCCATTCGGCCGAAGTCCTGCGCGAGCGACTCGCCGAGCTCGACCTCGATGCGATGACCCCGCGCGATGCACACGCACTGCTCGGCGAACTCGTCGACGAGGCCCGCGCGCGGCTCGGCGGCACGCCTGTACAGGGCGGGATTACTCGTTAGAATACGGCGCTTTTCGAACACACTCGGGCCCGCGCGATGACCTTCGTAGTCAGCGAAAACTGCATCAAGTGCAAGCTCACGGACTGCGTCGAAGTCTGTCCGGTCGACTGCTTCTACGAAGGTCCGAACATGTTGGTCATCCATCCGGACGAGTGCATCGACTGCGCGCTGTGTGAGCCGGAATGCCCGGTCAACGCGATCTTTTCGGAAGACGAGTTGCCCGAGGACCAGCAAGAGTTCCTGGAGCTCAATCGCGAACTCGCCGAGATTTGGCCGAACATCACCGAGAAGAAGGATGCGCCAGCGGACCACGAAGAGTGGGACGGCAAGCCGAACAAGCGCGAGTTGCTCGAACGCTGACTCCTGCCCCAACGGGCTTCAGCAGAAGATCGCCGAGCGGTCGAGCCCTTCCGCTTCCATGCAGCTGCGCAAACGCGCCAGCGCTTCGAACTGAATCTGCCGCACGCGCTCGCGCGTGAAACCGATCTCGGCGCCCACCTCCTCGAGCGTGCCGGCCGTGTGCCCGCGCAAACCGAACCGTCGGACCAACACGTCGCGTTGCTTCTCCGATATCTGCGCGAGCAATCGCTCGAGCTTCCTCGATAGATCGCCGCTCGCGACTTCCTCCGAAGGATCCGCGGCATTCTCGTCGGCAATCGATTCGGCGAGCGGCCGATCAAGCGCATCGCGCGCGTAGTCGATCGAGTCGACGCGTTCGTTCAGTCTCAGCATCCGCGCGACGTCACCGGCGGGCCGTTCGACCAACTTCGCGATCTCGTCGACGCTCGGATCGTGCTCGCGCTTTTGCGCGAGTTCGCGTGCGGCGCGTAGGTAGACGTTCAGCTCCTTGACCACGTGCACCGGCAACCGAATCGTGCGCGTCTGATTCATGATCGCGCGCTCGACCGCCTGACGGATCCACCATGTCGCGTACGTCGAGAATCGGAAGCCGCGGTCGGCGTCGAATTTCTCGACCGCGTGGATGAGGCCGAGGTTGCCTTCCTCAATCAGATCGAGCAGCGGCAAGCCGCGGTTCAGATAGCGCCGACAGATCTTCACGACGAGGCGCAAGTTGCTTTCGATCATTCGTTTGCGCGCCGCCCGATCGCCACGCCGTGCCCGGCGCCCGAGGCGCTTTTCCTCGGCGCCGGTCAGCAGCGGCGAGCAGCCGATCTCCCTCAGATAGAGCTCGGTCGCGTCGGGCGAATCGCCGGTTTCCTCGGCCTCGTCGAGCCGTTCGAGGTAGCCTTCGACGTCGAGCCGCCATGCATCGTTCGACGGTTCATGCGCCGGCGCGAGTCGTTCGGGGACACCCATCGCGATTCCCTACGCCCATGTGCCTTGCTATGTCGGCACGCGGCGGCGTTGCTTTAGCGAACGGGTGTGGGTCGGCGGCGACCCCCCTTCCCAGCTGGATTCGCATCAGTCCTGCGTGCCGCGCAACAACGGCACGAACCGGACGTATTCGAGGCTCTCCTCGCGGATCCCGTCGTCGGTGCGGTCGATGACCTTGAGTTCTTGCGAACGGTCATCGCCGATCGGAATCACGAGGCGACCACCGACGGCCAGCTGCTCGGTCAACGCCTCCGGCACCGTCCGCGCCGCAGCAGTGACGATGATCCCGTCGAACGGACCTTGATCCGGCCAGCCGAGGTTGCCGTCGTCGTATTTCGTGCGCACGTTGCGCAGCTTCAATGCACGGAACCGATCGCGGGCGCGTTCGAGCAACGGCGCGATCCGCTCGACCGTGTAGACCCGTTCGACGAGCTCGGCAAGCACCGCGGTCTGATAGCCCGAGCCGGTGCCAATCTCAAGCACGCGTTCGCGCGCGACATTCAACAGCGTCTGAGTCATCAGCGCGACGATGAACGGCTGCGAGATCGTCTGGCCGTGGCCGATCGGCAGCGCGGTGTCTTCGTACGCGCGATGCGCCAGCGCCTCGTCGATGAAGATGTGGCGCGGCACGTCGCGGATCACGTCGAGCACGCGTTCGTCGCGAATGCCGTGCTCGCGCAGCCGCTGCACCAACCGATCGCGCGTGCGCTGCGACGTCATGCCGATGCCTTTGATGTCGAATGGGCTCACGCCGCCTCCGCCGCCGCGACCCGCATGTCGCCGACCTCCCGCAACACCGCCGTCGCGTACTGCCCCGCCGTCAGTTCGAACGTGAGTTCGACGTCGTCGCCGTCGTACGCGGCGCGCAGATTGCGCGGCCACGCCACGAACATGCGGCGTTCCTGTGCGAGTCCGAGGTGTTCGAGCGGATCGAGCCATTCGCGGTACATCGTGAGGACATCGTCTTCGAATCGTCGCGCGCGGCCCGTCGTCGCCGGCCGACCGCGGCCCCATAACGGCCCCGTTGGGGCGCCGTCTGCTTCGACGTCGCCGTCGATCGACACATCCCACGTTCCCGCAGCGACCCGCTGCGCCAGCACGGCGTTGAACAGCAACGCCCGCGCCGTCGACAAGTGCAGTCCCTTCTGCAATACGGAGACCGCCGGCCGCGGCCGCCGACACACCCAGGCCCGTGCGCGTTCGACGTTGTCGCGACCGAAACGCTGCTCGCCGAAGTAGTTCGGCACGCCGCAGGTCCCGAGCAATGCGACGCGCGCGAGGACGCCGACGCGGTCGCCGCTGGCGTCGCGAATCCGAATCCGGAACGCGTTTCCGGCAAGTTCGCCGCGGCGCAACTTTCGAGCATGGCGGCGTGCTTCGATCACACGCCAGGCGGCCGACCCGATGTCGGTCGCCGCATCCTGCCGCGTGCGCACGCTGAACCATTGTCGGGCGATCGCGTGGCGGTCCTTCATGCCGGCGTACGACACGTCGACCGGCTCGACCCCGAATGCGCGCGCCAACTCCGTGGCGACGTAGTGAGTGTTGACACCGATCTTCTCGATCCGCAGCCACAGATGCTCGCCGTCGCCGCTCGGCTCCATCGACGGCAGTTCGTCGACGCAGAAGTCCGCCGGCTCGGCGCGGATGATCCCTTCGACCAACGGCCCGACATAGGCGCGCGGCAGCGACGACACGTCCACGATCAGGGATCTACGACCAGGTAGAAGGTCTCGCCCTCCTTGATCATGCCGAGTTCGGAACGCGCACGCGCTTCGACGCCGGCCGAGCCGCTCTTCAGCGCTGCGACTTCGACCGCGAGCAGGCGATTGCGCTGCTTCAGATCCTGTGTGTGTCGGGCTTGCTCGGCGACGCGTGCTTCGAGATCGCGGCGGGCGAGGATGCCGACGTCGCTGAACCAGAGCCGCACCTGCAGACCGATCAGCACCATCGAGCCGACCGCGACGAGAATGCGGATCGCGTTCAGCTGCGCAGCTCCGCACGACCGCGATAGATCGCCGCGCCGCCGAGTTGTTCCTCGATGCGCAGCAGGCGGTTGTACTTCGCGACCCGATCGGACCGTGACAGCGAACCGGTCTTGATTTGCCCGGCGCCGGTGCCGACCGCGAGGTCGGCGATCGTCGTGTCTTCGGTCTCGCCGGAGCGATGCGAGATCACCGTGCCGTAGCCGGCGTTCTTCGCCATCCGGATCGCCGCGAGCGTCTCGGTCAGACTGCCGATTTGGTTGAACTTGATTAGGATCGCGTTCGCGACGCGCGCCTTGATACCGTCGTTCAGGATCGTCGTGTTGGTCACGAACAGATCGTCGCCGACGAGTTGCACGCGCGCCCCGACGGCATCGGTCAGCATCTTCCAACCGGTCCAATCGGCTTCGTCCATGCCGTCTTCGATCGACAAAATCGGATAGCGCTTCGTCAGATCGGCGAGATACGCAGTGAAACGCGCGCGGTCGAAGCTCCCCTCGGTTTCGAGCACGTATTCGGAGCCGTCGTAGAACTCCGACGCCGCGCAGTCGAGCGCCAGCGTCACGTCGACGCCCACTTTGTAGCCTGCATTGCCGACCGCTTCGGTGATCACGTCGAGCGCGGCCGCGTTCGACGGCAGGTCCGGCGCGAAGCCGCCTTCGTCGCCGACCGCCGTGCTCAAGCCGCGCTTGCGCAACACGCTCTTCAGCGCATGGAACACCTCGGCGCCACAACGCAGCGCCTCGGAAAAGCGCGTCATCGACACGGGCTGAATCATGAATTCCTGGATGTCGACGTTGTTGTCGGCATGTTCGCCGCCGTTGACGATGTTCATCATCGGCACCGGCATGCGCATGTCGCCGCCGAACAGTGAATTGATGTACCGGTACAACGGTGCGCGCTGCGACTCGGCGGCCGCCTTCGCCACCGCGAGCGACACCGCGAGGATCGAATTCGCACCGAGCCGCGTCTTGTTCGCGGTGCCGTCCAACTCGATCATCGTGCGATCGACGCGCTCTTGATCGGCGCCATCGACACCGAGCAGGGCCGGCGCGATTTCGTTGACGATGCTGTCGCGCGCGCGCAGCACGCCTTTGCCAACGTAACGCTTCGAATCGTTGTCGCGTAGTTCGAGCGCTTCGCGCGTGCCGGTCGACGCGCCGGACGGCGCGCACGCGGTACCGAACGAACCGTCCTCGAGATGGACGTCGGCTTCGATGGTCGGGTTACCGCGCGAATCGAGAATCTCGCGCGCGACGATGCGTTTGATCTTGCTCATGGCTGCTCGCTGCTTCAGGTGGTGGCGATCGCTTCGACGCTGTCGGATAGCGACGCTTCGACCGTCGAGTACGCGAGCGCCGCTTCGATGAAGCCGCGGAACAACGGATGGCCGTCGCGCGGCGACGAGGTGAACTCCGGGTGGAACTGGCACGCGACGAACCACGGATGGTCGGCGAGCTCGATCATTTCGACCAGGCCGTCCTCCGATCGTCCCGCGACCTTCATGCCGTTGCGCTGCAAGACGTCGAGGTAGCGATCGTTGACCTCGTAGCGATGGCGGTGCCGCTCGTACACGACGTCCTCGCCGTAGATCGCCCGCGCCAGCGTACCCGCCAGCAAATTGCACGCTTGTTCGCCGAGCCGCATCGTGCCGCCGAGGTCGCCGCCGGCAACCCGCTGCGCGTGGCTGCCGTCGCGCTCCGTCCACTCCGTGACCATCGCGATCACGGGATACGGCGAGTTCGGATTGATCTCGGTCGAGTGCGCGTCCTCGAGTCCGCAGACGTTGCGGGCGAAGTCGATCACCGCCGCGTGCAGTCCGTAGCAGATACCCAGATACGGCACGCCGTTCTCGCGCGCGTATTGCGCCGCCTTGATCTTGCCTTCGAAGCCGCGCTGACCGAAGCCGCCTGGCACCAGAATCGCCTGCACGTCGGCGAGCGTCGCGGTGCCGTTCGTCTCGATGTCCTCGGCATCGACGTAGCGGATGTCGACCTTCGTGCGGGTCTGGATGCCGGCGTGCACGATCGCCTCCGACAGCGATTTGTACGCGTCGAGCAGGTCCAGGTACTTGCCGACGATGGCGATCCGCACGCGCCGTTGCGGATGCAGCTGCGCGTCGACGACGCGATGCCATTCGGAGAGATCTGCCTCGGGACAGTCGAGCCCGAACTTCTCGACGACGAGGTCGTCGAGCTTCTGCTCGTGCAGCATCGCGGGCACCTGATAGATGGTCGGCGCGTCGGGCAGCGAAATGACGGCGCGCTCTTCGACGTTCGTGAACAGCGCGATCTTGTTGCGCGACGATTTCGGAATGAGCCGATCGGAACGACACACGAGCACATCGGGCTGCAGACCGATCGAGCGCAGTTCCTTCACCGAATGCTGCGTCGGCTTAGTCTTGATCTCGCCGGCCGTCGCGATGTACGGCACCAGCGTCAGATGGATGAACATCGCGCGCGACGCGCCGACTTCGAGCCGGAGTTGCCGAGTCGCCTCGAGGAACGGTTGTGATTCGATGTCGCCGACCGTGCCGCCGATTTCGACGATGACGACGTCGAAGCCCTCCGCCGCGTCGCGAATGCGTCGCTTGATCTCGTCGGTGATATGCGGGATCACTTGCACGGTGCCGCCGAGATAGTCGCCGCGGCGCTCCTTGCGGATCACCTCGGCGTAGATGCTGCCGGTCGTGAAATTGTTCTTGCGCGACATGCGCGCGCGCAGGAAGCGTTCGTAGTGGCCGAGGTCGAGATCGGTCTCGGCACCGTCCGCGGTCACGTATACCTCGCCGTGCTGGAACGGACTCATCGTGCCCGGATCCACGTTGATGTACGGATCCATCTTGACGATGTTGATGTTCAGTTTGCGCGCTTCGAGAACGGCCGCCAATGACGCGGTGAGGACGCCTTTGCCGATCGAGGAAACGACACCACCGGTCACGAAAACGTAGCGAGTCATGCGTGCGCCATCTTGTGTGGGCGCGCCCGAACTGGGGTCGGATGGGGCGCGCAAGATGGGACGTCAGGGTAACAAAACGACCCCAACTGCACAAACGCACCGCCATTTTTTCGGTCGGACGTGCGATCAGTGACGCGGTTCGAAACGCACGCACCAGCCATCGTCGCTGGGCTCGGCGAACGCCGTGTCGACCGCGATGCCGGGCACCGCGGCGAGCGTACCGCCGACGTACACGAGCGGGTAGCGTTCGCGCAACCACGGCGCCACGCGCGCATCGTGCAGGAGTCGCTTCACCGAGCGCGATCCTGCACGCCCGGCCGGGCGCAGCCGTTCGCCACCACCACGCGCGCGCACCTCGACACAGGCGAGGTCGCGCCGCAGGCCGCCGGTGCCGCGCCGTGCGACGAGTACGCCGGCAGCGAGCCGCAGCGGTGCGTCGAGCGACCATTGCGTCGGCTCGAAATCGACGGTTGCATCGTCGACGACGTACAGCGCGTCGCCGTGCCGGCGCACGACGCTGCGCGCAGACACGCGCACTTGTGGGTTTCGATCCATCGCACCGCGCACCTGTCGCAGCAGTTCGAACAGCACGCGTTCCCGAACGCCGACCACGCCGCGGCATTCCAACCAGCGACGCGCCAGCGCGCGAGCGTCATCGCTGTCGAGCACGGCGATCGGCAACGCCCCGTCTGCCGCCACCGCGTCGAGCCGCCGGTCGAGCGCCACCCGCAACGCCGAGGCGTCGTCGGCGAAGCGCATCGCCGCCGCAGCGAGCCGCTCATCGAGGTCGGGCCAATGTCGGCGCAACACCGGCAGCACGTCGTGCCGCAGGAAATTGCGGTCGAAATGCTTATTCGCGTTGCTGTCGTCGTCGATCCAACGCAGCCCGCGGGCGCCGGCCCATCGCTCGATATCTGCGCGCGCCACGCCGAGCAACGGCCGCAACAGCCGGGCGCGGCCAATGCGCCGCGACCGCGGCATACCGGCCGCCGCCGCCGCGCCGCCGCCGCGCACCACGCGCCACAATACCGTTTCGATCTGGTCGTCGCGTTGATGCGCGAGCCACAGCACATCGCCGGGCTCCAACACTTCGTCGAAGATGCGGTACCGCGCGGCACGCGCTGCGGCTTCTCCGCCTAAGCCGGCGTTCGCGCGACGCGCCGCGAAAGCTACACCCAGTCCGCTACTGACGGATTCGCAATGGCGCGTCCAGTCCGCCGATTTCGGATTCAGGCCGTGGTCGACGTGCAACGCGAGCAGCCGAGTCGAGTCGTTGATTCGTTCGCGCACCGAGTGCAGCAATACCGTCGAATCGAGCCCGCCGCTGAAGCCGACGACGATGCGGTCGGGCGATTCCGTTAGCGCGACGTCGATCGCGCGATCGACCGAATCGCGCGAGTTCACGCCGCCGAACGGCGGTAGTGCAGGCCGACGTGTCCCGCGCCGAATTCGTTGCGCAGCGATTGCAGCAGCTCGTCGCTCGGTGCGACGCGCCAGTCGGGACCGAGCACGATTCGCCCTTCGGCCGCGCGCGAACGATATGCAATCGCGACCGGACAGGCGTTCTGCCGATACGGTGCGAGCAGTCGTCGAAGGCGGTGCGCGAGATCGGCCGACGCGTCGCCGTTCACCTCGATCTGCAGACAGTCGGCGTAGCGGCGGCGCGCGTCGTCCATCGTGTACATCGCCCCGACCTTCATCTTCAACGCGCCATTGTAGTCGTCCTGCTGCACCTCGCCTTCGGCGACGAGTACTGCGTCCTTGAAGATCTTCGCCTTGTGTTTCTCGTAAACGTCGGCGTACACCGACAGTTCGATGCGGCCGCTGCCGTCGTCGAGCACCGTGAAGGCGAGCAGCTCGCCGCGCTTGTTGCGCATCGTACGGTTCTGGAACACGTGGCCGGCGACCACCTGCGCGCCCCGCTCGACCCGCAAATCCGCGATCCGCGTCGGACAGAACTCGCGGATTTCGGCGAGGTAGTCGTCGAGCGGATGGCCGGTCAAATACAAACCGAGCGCCTCCTTCTCCGCCTCGAGCCGCTCGCGCCGCGTCAGTGTGCGCGGCACGACTGACGGATGCACGATGGCGCTCGCGGTGTCGGCGGCACCGAACAGGTCGGAGATGCCGCTCGCCTCGTTGCGCGCCGCTTGATCGGCGCCCTGCAGCGCTGCGTCGAGCTCTGCGAGCAGTCGGCCGCGCACGGCGTCGATCGACTCGCCGGCCTTGGCAAAGCCGTCCATCGCGCCGGCGCGGATCAGCGCTTCCACGGCGCGCCGATTCGCCTTCTTCGCGTCGATCCGCCGGCAGAAATCGTGCAGATCGACGAAGCGGCCGTCGCGCTCGCGGCTGTCGCAGATGGCTACGACGGTAGCCTCGCCGATGCCGCGAATGGCGCCGAGGCCGTACAGAATCCGCCCGTCGCGCACCGAGAAGCGGAAGCGACTCAAGTTGACGTCGGGCGGGTCGAGCGGCAGCGAAGAATGCCGCACCTCGTCAACCAGCGTGACGATCTTGTCGGTGTGCTGCATGTCGGCGGACAGCACTGCCGCCATGAACTGATCCGCGTGATGCGTCTTCAACCACGCGGTCTGATAGCTGACGAGCGCGTACGCGGCCGCGTGCGATTTGTTGAAGCCGTAGCCGGCGAATTTCTCCATCAGGTCGAACAGCTGCTCGGCCGTCGCCGTCGTGACGCCGTTCTGCATCGCGCCGGCCGTGAAGATGTCGCGCTGCTTCGCCATCTCTTCGGGCTTCTTCTTACCCATCGCCCGGCGCAAGAGATCGGCCGAGCCGAGACTGTAGCCGCCGATCACCTGCGCGATCTGCATCACCTGCTCTTGGTAGACCATGATGCCGTACGTCGGCGACAAGATCGGCTCGAGGCGCGGATCGAGATATTCGACGCGCTCCTGACCGTGCTTGCGCCGAACGAAATCCGGAATGAGCTCCATCGGCCCCGGCCGGAACAACGCGACCAGCGCGATGATGTCTTCGAAGCGGTCGGGGCGCGCTTGTTTCAACAGTTCGCGCATGCCGCGCGATTCAAACTGGAACACCGCCGTCGTTTCGGCGCGCTTCAAGACCTCGAAGACCTTCGCGTCGTCGAGCGGAATCTGCGCGATGTCGAGCGCGTCGGCGCCGCTCGAACGCAACTCGTTCAGCGCACCGACGGTCCAATCGATGATCGTCAGCGTCTTGAGCCCGAGGAAGTCGAACTTCACGAGGCCTGCGCGCTCGACGTCGTCCTTGTCGAACTGCGAGACGTGTCCCTCGCTCACCTCGTCGACGTACAACGGCACGAAGTCGGTCAGTTTCGACGGCGCGATCACGACGCCGCCGGCATGCTTCCCGACGTTGCGCACGATGCCTTCGAGCTTGAACGCCATGTCCATGATTTCGCCGACCTCTTCGTTGTCGGCGATGAAGTCGCGCAACTCCGACGCTTCGGCGACCGCGCGTTCGAGGGTCATGCCGACCTCGAACGGAATCAGCTTCGACAACTTGTCGGCGAGCCCGTACGGCTTGCCCTGTACGCGCGCCACGTCGCGCACGACCGCCTTCGCGGCCATCGTGCCGAACGTCGCGATCTGGCCAACCGACGCGTGACCGTACGTCTCCGCCACGTGCGCGATCACCGCGTCGCGCCCGATCATGCAGAAATCGATGTCGAAGTCCGGCATCGAAATTCGCTCGGGATTGAGGAACCGTTCGAACAGCAGGTCGTACTGCAACGGATCGAGATCGGTGATGCCGAGCGAATACGCGACCAGCGAACCGGCGCCGGAGCCGCGCCCCGGGCCGACCGGAATCTTCTGCGATTTCGCCCAGTTGACGAACTCCATCACGATCAGGAAATAGCCGGCGAAACCCATCTGATTGATGATATCGACCTCGGCTTCGACACGGCGCCGATATACCTCTTGCCGATCTGACGGCAGCACACTGCCGCGACGCTCGGCCGCCTCGAGCCGGCGCGCCAACCCTTCGCGCGCGCGATCGCGCAGATACGCACCGAGCGCCACGCCGCCCGGCAACGGATAATTCGGCAGGAAATACGTACCGAGTTCGATCCGCACCGAGCAGCGTTTTGCGATCTCGACCGCGTTCGCGAGCGCTTCCGGAACGTCGTCGAACAGCGCCGCCATCTCGGCACCGCTCTTGAAGTATTGCTCCTCGCTGTAGCGCCGCTGCCGCCGCGGATCGTTCAGGGTGCGACCCTCCTGAATGCACACGCGCGTCTCGTGCGCTTCGAAGTCGCCGCGTTCGAGGAAGCACACGTCGTTCGTCGCGACGACCGGCAGGTCGAGCTCGGCCGCGAGCTCGACCGTCGCCGCGAGGTGGTGCTCGTCGCCGTCACGCCGCGTCCGCTCGATCTCGAGGTAATAGCGATCGCCGAGTACGTCGCGCCAACGCCGCGCCAGGCGTCGCGCGCCGGCTTCGTCGCGGCGCATGAGCGCCTGTCCGACGTCGCCGCGAATTCCGCCCGACAACAAGATCACCCCAGACGACGCCGCTTCGAGCCACCCGCGCTCGACGCAACCGCGCTGACCGCCGCCGGTGTACGCCCTCGATACCAACGCGATGATGTTGCGATAGCCCGTCGCGTCGGTCGCGAGCACGACGCAGCGGTGGCGCACGGCCGCATCGACGTCCGAGTCGCACAGCGTGAGGTCCGCGCCGACGATCGGCTTGATCCCGGCGCTCATGCACGCATCGTAGAACTTGATCAACGCAAATAGATTGGTCCGATCGGTGATCGCGACCGCCGGCATGCCGAAGTCGGCAGCCCGCCGCAC
>Ga0335084_10005754_pt1 | contig 12276 bp, 12 predicted proteins | sample Lox_Sample_44_FD_206721 | JGI IMG/M metagenome (GOLD analysis project Ga0335084, IMG submission 206721) | Soil microbial communities from Loxahatchee National Wildlife Refuge, Florida, United States - Lox_Sample_4.4 | ecosystem: Environmental > Terrestrial > Soil > Wetlands | place: USA...
GGCCGTGTAGAACTCGGCCCGGCAGTGCTGCCCCTTGCTGATATCTCCGCTCTTCCCCAGGCTCTTGTAGTCGGCCGACTCGGTCACGCGGACTCCATAGATGTCGCGCGCGGGAATGCCGATGGAGCGGGCCATGCCGACGAAGAGCGCGTTGAGGTCGGCACACTTGCCCCCGAGATTGCCCGTTTCGAGGAGAACCTTGATGTCACCGAGACCGCAGCCGCGCACCTTCGGGTCGCGAAAGGTGTTCTCGGCGATCCACTCGTAGAGCGCCTTGGCCTTCTCGACGTCCGTGCCCGAGTTCTTGGTGATCTCGCGGGCAGTCTTGCGGACGATGCCGTCGGTCGTGATGAATTTCGTGCCGGCGAGGTACTTCTGGAGGGTTGCCTTGTCCTCGGCGGCGGCGCTGCCCGGCGCGCTGAGGTCCACGGCGCGGTCGCGGGTGGCGAAGCGGACAACGACTTCGGCCACCGGCGCCGCCTCACTCCCGGGCCACTCGGCGTAGAAGATGCCCGCGCCGTACTTGTCGTCTCGATACACGCGCATGGTGGGTGCGTTGCCCGTCCAGCTCTGCCCGAGACTCTTTTGGTAGTCGGTGTCCGGCATGAGCGGCATGGGCACCCACGCGCGGCTCACGCCAGAGGGCTTGACGATCTCGACCTTGCTCGTGACTTCGAACGTGCGCCACTTGGCCTGGCCAGAGCTCCCGGCGGCGATGGCGCCAAGGGGCAGCCGCAGCCCCGCGGCCGCCGCCGTCGAGGCGCCGATGCCGGTTCTGAGAAATGTCCGTCTGTCCATGAAGTTCCCCCTTGTGGGGCCCGCCGAGGTTCGGCGGGCACTACCGAATGGTAAAGGTGTACGGCAGAGAGTCAAATCGGTTATTCCGATGCGGTAGTCTCATGCGCATCGCCTGGGTCGATGCGGCTCCGGTAGCCAAGGCTTCATAGCGTTGTCATGAATTTGAAATAGCCAAGCGCGAGACTGCGCCCATGGCGGCGACCCTCGTGATACGCCCCGTGACGGCAACAGACCTGCCGGCGATCGGGGCCTTCATCGGCGACCTGGGGTACACGTCCCGGCGTGAGGCCTTGCTCGCGATGCTCGGCCCGATGCTCGAAGACCGCAGGTATCTCCTGCTCAAGGGTGAGTCGGATGGCCTCGGTGTCGTCGCTCTGATGTCGCTGTCCTCCAGACCGGTACTGCGGCTCCAGGGCTGGGTCGGGACGATCGAAGAGCTCGCAGTGCGGGCAGAGGCGCGGAATCTGGGGTTCGGGGGACAAATGCTTCAGTACGCCAAGGGGCTGGCAGCCGAGCGCGGGTGGGTTCGCCTCGAGTCCGTGATCACGCGAAGACGGGAGTCGCACCGGCGTGGCTTCCTGCTGGAGCGCGGCTTCGTCCAGGCGGACAGCGCTACGTACCGGTGGGGTCTTCTCGAAGGGCGGTATCCGATCCCTCCCGTTCTCGACCCGTATGGCCGCGCGGGCGAGCTCGTGTAGCCCAGCGCCTTTACCCACGATTTACGATTCCGTCATCCTGCCGTAACCCGGAACGGAGACGATGCGGGCATGAGGATGAGGTCAGCACAGTCGGCGGCGGACGTGGCGGGGCGCCGCATCCTCGTCGTCGAAGACGAGCAGGACGTGGCCGAGCTCATCCGCTACAACCTGGTCAAGGAAGGCTATGACGTTGCGCTGGTCGCCAGCGGCGCCGAGGCGCTCGCGCGCGCTCGCGAAGCCAGACCCGAGCTGGTGCTGCTCGACATCATGGTGCCCCAGCTCAACGGGTGGGAAGTCTGCCGGCGGATCAAGCGCGACCCCGAGACCCGCGGGATTGCCGTAATCATGGTCACGGGGCGCGTTGAGGAGGGCGACAAGGTCCTGGGGTTCGAGATGGGCGCCGATGACTACGTCACCAAGCCGTTCTCGCCCCGAGAGCTGATCGCGCGGGTCCGGGCCGTCATGCGGCGCGGCGCGAGCGCCGAAGCGGCCGGCCGAAAAGATCACCTCAAGGCGGGCGAGCTCGAGATCGACCGCCACCGCTTCGAGGTCACGATGAGGGGCCAGCGCGTGGAGCTGACCCCGAAGGAGTTCGAGCTCCTCGCCGCGCTGGTCGCGACACCCGGCCGCGTCTTCGGCCGCGAAGCTCTCCTCGACATCGTTTGGGGAGAGGACGGTTTCGTCGAGCCGCGGACCGTGGACGTGCACATGGCGCGGCTCCGGGCCAAGTTCACGGCTTCGCGGGCTCCGAAGCCGGGGATTGAGACGGTCCGGGGCGTGGGTTACCGGTTTCGGGACCCCGACGACGGCCGTGTCAGAGGGCCGAGTTAACACGAATGTTACACGCCGGCTAAGCAGCTGAAACATGGCTGACGGATGATTACTCCACCCCCAATGGCAAAGGAGAAGACATGATGAAGCAGCTGACGGCGGCGATCCGGACGGCAGGAGTTGCCCTCGCGGGTCTTTGGCTCGGTGTGGCGGCGCTGCCGGTCACGGTCACGGCGCAGACCCTGATGAACGGCGCGGGGGCGACATTCCCGTACCCGATCTATTCGAAGTGGTTCGACGAGTACACGAAGGTCGATCCGAGCGTCCGGTTCAACTACCAGTCCATCGGAAGCGGCGGCGGCATCCGCCAGATCAGCGAGCGAACGGTCGACTTCGGCGCCTCCGACGGCCCGATGACCGACGAGCAGCTCAAGAAGGCGCCCGCCGAGCTGTTCCACATTCCGACGGTGCTCGGCGCAGATGTCGCCACGTACAACCTGCCGGGCAATCCGACTCTCCGCTTCACCGGTGACGTCTTGGCCGAGATCTTCCTCGGAAAGATCACGAGCTGGGATGACGGGAGGATCAAGTCGCTCAACCCCGGAGTGAGCCTGCCCAAGACGCCCATCATCGTCGTGCACCGCTCGGACGGCAGCGGGACGACGTATATCTGGGTCGACTACCTGTCAAAGATCAGCAAGGAATGGGAGGAGAAGGTCGGCCGCGGCACCTCCGTCAAGTGGCCCGCCGGCCTCGGCGGCAAGGGCAACGAGGGCGTGGCGGGCCAGATCAAGAACACACCGGGCGCGCTCGGGTACGTCGAGCTGGCCTACGCCGTCACGAACAAGCTCCCGGTCGCCTCGATCAAGAACGCGGCGGGGAAGTTCATCGAGCCGACGATCGCGTCGACCACGGCGGCGGCCGCCGGCGCGGCGAACAACATGCCCGCCGATTTTCGGGTTTCGCTGACCAATCCGCCGGGCGACGCCGCGTACCCGATCGCGAGCTTTACCTGGCTCCTGGTCTACAAGGACCAGCCGGATGAGGCGAAGGGAAAGCTTCTCACGAAGTTCCTCTGGTGGGCCATCCACGACGGACAGAAGTACCCGTCGGATCTTCTCTACGCGCCTCTGCCGGCGCCGGTCGTCAAGCAGATCGAAGCCAAGATAAAGCAGATCACCTTCAAGGGGAAGCCGATCGTGGCGTCTCGCTGACATGATCGAAGCCGAGGCTGCGCGGGGAGGGGCGATCCAGGGGCCGCCCCTCCCTCGCGCTTTCTTCCTCACAGCGCGCGGGGGCTTTTGGGGAGACCGGATCTTCCAGAGCGTCGTCTATGCCGCGGTGGGGCTCTTCGTCCTGATCATGGTTGGGATCGTTGCTGCGCTCGTCACGGAGTCGATGCCGGCGATACGGCGCTTTGGCTTCTCCTTCGTGGCGGGGCAGGAGTGGGACCCGGTCAAGGAAGCCTTCGGCGCACTGCCGTTCATCTACGGCACGCTGGTGTCCGCGCTCGTCGGCATGATCATCGCCGTGCCGCTCGGGATTGGGGCGGCCATCTACCTGGCTGAGCTCGCGCCATTCTGGGCCCGGTCGCCCATCGGGTTTCTCATCGAGCTGCTCGCCGCCGTCCCGAGCGTGGTGTACGGGCTCTGGGGCATCTTCGTGCTCGCGCCCTTTCTCCGGAACTGGATCGAGCCCCTTCTCGGCAAGACCTTGGGATTCCTGCCGCTCTTCCAGGGCCCGCCGTACGGGGTTGGAATGCTGGCGGCAGGACTCATTCTGTCCATCATGACCGTGCCGTTCATCGCGACGGTGAGCCGCGAGGTGCTGCTGGCGGTCCCGAACACGCAGCGTGAAGCGGCCCTGGCCCTGGGCGCCACCCGGTGGGAGACAACCTGGGTGGCCGTGCTCCGCTACGGCCGCTCGGGGCTGGTCGGCGCCGTGCTGCTGGGCCTCGGACGCGCCCTCGGCGAGACGATGGCCGTGACCATGGTCATCGGCAACAGGCCCGAAATCGCCGTGTCACTCTTCGCGCCCGGCTATACGATGGCGAGCGTGCTCGCCAACGAGTTCACGGAGGCGACTTCCGACATCTATCTCTCGGCGCTCGTCTACATTGGGCTCCTGCTGCTCGGCGTGACGATCATCGTGAACTCCGCTGCCCGCCTGCTCGTCTGGAGCGTCGGGGGCACCGTCAAGGGGATCCGCGAGTGACGCCGCTCATGAAGCGCCTCATCGTCAACCGGGTCATGAACTTTTTGGCCGGGGCCGCAGCCGGTCTCGTGATCCTGCCGCTGGTACTCGTGTTTGGCTTTCTTGTCTATCAGGGTGGATCCTCTCTCAACCTGGAGTTCTTCACCCACATGCCGAAGCCGGTGGGCGAGCCTGGCGGCGGCATGGCCAACGCCATCGTCGGCACGCTGATCCTCATCGGGCTGGCCTGCTGCGTGGGGCTGCCGATAGGGATCCTCGGGGGGCTCTACCTCGCCGAGGCCCGTGACCCGCGACTGCCGTGGGTTGTCCGCTTCCTCGCGGATGTGTTGAACGGCGTGCCCTCGATCGTGATCGGGATCTTCGCCTACACCCTCGTGGTTCTGCCGATGCGGCGCTTCTCGGCGCTGGCGGGCGGCCTGGCGCTGGGCGTGATCATGATCCCCATCGTGCTGCGCACCACCGAGGAGATCGTCCGCCTGGTGCCCGCGTCGCTGCGGGAAGCGGGGTTGGCCCTTGGGCTGCCGAACTGGAAGGTGACCGTGCGCATCGTCCTGGTCACAGCACGCGCGGGCATCGTCACCGGGGTCATGGTCGCCATCGCCCGGATCGCCGGGGAGACGGCGCCGCTCCTCTTCACGGCCTTCGGGAACAGGTTCTGGCACAGCGGCCTCGACCAGCCCGTCGCCGCGCTCGCCCTGCAGGTGTTCGCGTACGCGATTTCGCCCTTCGACGACTGGCACCGGCAGGCGTGGGCCGGCGCCCTGGTCCTGATCTCGATGGTCTTTCTCGTGAGCCTGGCGGCGCGCCTCGCCACCAAGGGGCTTCAGCGCCAGACGAGGTGAACATGGCTGACGGCGTGCAGGTAACCGGCCTCAACGCGTGGTTTGGAGCTCGGCAGGTCCTGAGAAATGTGGGGCTCCATGCGCCCGCGAACGGCGTCACGGCGCTGATCGGACCTTCAGGCTGCGGGAAATCGACATTTGTGCGCTGCTTGAACCGGATGCACGAGGTCGTGCCGGGCGCGCGCTCGACAGGGCAGGTGTTGCTGAACGGGGAGGACGTGTATGCCCCAGGCGTCGATCCGGTGATGGTTCGCCGGCGCATCGGCATGGTGTTCCAGAAGCCGAATCCATTCCCGACGATGTCGGTCTTCGACAATGCGGCGGCGGGTCTGCGGCTGGCGGGCGTTCGGGACAAGGATACCCTTCATGAAGTCGTGGAGCGCGCGCTCCGTCAGGCGGCGCTCTGGGACGAGGTGAAGGACGAGCTTCACAAGTCCGGATCGAGCCTCTCGGGCGGCCAGCAGCAGCGGCTCTGCATCGCCCGGGCGGTCGCGGTCCAACCGGAGGTTCTCCTGATGGACGAGCCGTGCTCCGCGCTCGATCCGATCGCGACCGCGAAGATCGAGGAGCTCATCCTGGATCTCAAGAAGGAGCTGACGATCATCATCGTGACCCACAACATGCAGCAGGCGGCCAGGGTGTCGGAGTGGACGGGATTCTTCCTCATGGGCGAGCTGATCGAGTTCGGGGTGACGCGCGACTTGTTCACAGCGCCGCGAGAAAAAAAGACGGAGGACTACATCACCGGCCGGTTCGGGTAGGCCCGGGAGGCTGTCATGCAACGCCACTTCCACGAAGAGCTCGAGGCGCTCAAGCAGACGCTGCTCGCCATGGGCGGCCTGGTCGAGGACCAGATCCGCCGCGTCATGCGCGCGCTCATCGAGCGGGACGACGCGCTCGCCCAGGAGGTCATCGAGCGGGACCAGCAGGTCAACGCCTACGACATCGAGGTGGACGAGACCTGCGTCAGCCTGCTGGCGCTTCACCAGCCGGCGGCCGGTGACCTCCGCTTCCTCACGACGGCGATGAAGATCGTCACCGATCTCGAGAGAATGGGCGACCAGGCGGTGAACATCGCGCAGCGGGTGCTGGAGCTGAATCGCGAGCCACAGCTCAAACCGTACATCGATCTGCCCCGGATGGCCGAGAGGGCCCAGCGCATGGTCAAGGAGAGTCTCGACGCCTTCGTGGCCCGCGACACGGAACTCGCCCGCAAGGTCTGCGCCGACGACGCAGAGGTGGATGCCCTCAAGGAACAGATCTTCCGCGAGCTCCTGACCTTCATGATGGAGGACGCGCGGACGATCCCGCGGGCGATCCGGCTCATCTTGATCTCGCGCTTCATCGAGCGGGTCGCGGACCACGCGACCAACATCGCCGAGATGGTCATCTACCTCGTGGACGGCAAGATGGTCCGCCACACGCTCGCCTGATGCCCTGGGTGTACTCTGGGAGCATGAGCGCGGAGCGGCGTTACCAGCTCCAGGACGAAGAGGCCAACCGCCAGATCGACGCGATCCTCGAGCGGCTTCGGGTGCCGGGAGGGACGTGGCGCTATGAGGCGGAGATGCTCACCACCGCGCTCAAGATGTTCGAGGACGGGGCGCAGGTCGCCGACCTCAAGATCGCCAACTCCGCGCTGAAGGAGCTCCGCTACGGCTTCAAGGTCTTCGCCCCGTACCGGAGCGTCCCGAAGGTCACGGTCTTCGGCTCGGCCCGGACCGCGGCTGACCACCCCGTGTCCCGGCAGGCGCGGAGCTTCGGGAAGCGGATGACGGAATCGGGATGGATGGTCATCACCGGGGCCGGGAGCGGGGTCATGGGCGCCGCCCAGGAGGGCGCGGGGCGCGAGCGGTCGTTCGGCATGAACATCCGCCTGCCGTTCGAGGTGGACGCCAATCCCTGGATAGCGGACGACCCCAAGCTCATCTCCTTCAAGTATTTCTTTACCCGCAAGCTCTTCCTGGTCCGGGAGGCGTGGGCCATGGCCTTTTTCCCCGGCGGCTTCGGCACCGGCGACGAGGTGTTCGAGACCCTGACCCTGATCCAGACGGGCAAGGCCGAGATCGTTCCCGTGGTGCTCGTGGACGCTCCCGGCGGGAGCTTCTGGCGCCGTTGGGTGGAGTTCGTGCGGGAGCAGATGGTGGAGACGGGCATGATCTCAGTCGAGGACGTGGACCTCTTTCGCGTTGTCGACAGCGTGGAAGAGGCGGCGAGAGAGATCGAGGACTTCTACAGGGTCTTTCACTCCCACCGCTACCTGGGCGAGGACCTCGTCATCCGCCTGCGCCACGAGTTGCCGGCGGCGGCCGTGGCGGAGATCTCGGTGCGCTTCTCCGACATCCTGAAGGGCCCCGCCGAGCAGGTGCCTCAGGGCCTCGAAGGCGAGCGGGGCGAGTTCCAGGATCTGCCGCGCCTCGTCCTGCCCTTCAACCGCAGCGGATTCGCCCGCCTTCGCCAGCTGATCGACTTCATCAACGCAGACGGCCGATAAGGGCCCATCTGCTTCGTTGGCTCCCTCGGCCGTAGGCTCAACGTAGAGAGACTACGCTTCGCCTGCGGCCTTCGGGCGCCGCCTCGCATCTGGACCCTTCTCGACCGCCTGAGCTAGTCGGCCTCGGGACGCTCCTCGGTGACCTGACACCGCGTGCAGACCCAGGTCCGGACAGGAGTCACGCGCTTCGGGTCGCGGCGGAGCGTCCAGGGGATGAACGCGACGGCGGCGCAGCGCGGGCAGCGCTCCGCCTTCTGGCCGGGGTGCAGCTCCGACGGAAGCCACGGGATCTTGGAGCTCATGCTCCTGATTCTACGCTAAGCTCCCCGGGTGCCGTTCGCCTACCTCGTCCTCCTCGCCGGCAACGCCGTCTACGGGACGAGCTACGTGGCGACCCGAGTGGTCCTCCAGGACGTCGCTCCGGCGACGCTCGCGCTGGTCCGGCTCGCGATCGGCGCCCTCATCCTCGTGCCGTTGGCCCTGGTCAGACAGCCCGCCGGCGACCGGCTCTCGCGCGGCGATCACTGGAAGGTGTTGTGGATGGGGCTGCTCGGGTTCGCCGGCGCCTTCGCCTTCGGCAACTGGGGCATCGCGCACTCGACGGCCACCAACGCCGCGCTCCTGATCACGGTCGAGCCCGTCGCGCTGATCCTCCTGTCGCCGTTCTTTCTGGGCGAGCGGCTCTCACGCCGCGAGAAGGTGGGCGCTCTCTTCACCCTCGTCGGCGCCGCCCTGGTCGTGGTCAACGGTGTCCCGGGGGTGAGCGTGACGCTCCTGCCGCACTGGCGCGGCGACCTCCTGCTCGTCCTCTCCGGGCTCGCCTACGCCGGCTATTCGCTGATCGGCCGCGGCGTGCTCGCCCGCCACGCCGCGCTGCCGGTCACGGCGTGGTCGATCCTCTGGGGCGTCGCCACCATGGCGCCCCTGGCCGGCCTCGAGTGGCTCGGCGGTCACCGCCCTGTATGGACGCCGACCGCGCTCTGGGGCATGGCCTACCTCGCGCTGGTGGTCACGGCTCTCGGCTACCTGGTCTGGAACTACGCGCTCGAGCGCGTCCCGGCGCCGCGGCTGGCGCTCTTCATCAACGTCCAGCCGGTGGTGGGCGCGCTCCTCGGCGTCTGGTGGCTCGACGAGCCGCTGACGGTGTTCATCGTGGCGGGGGGAGTGCTGGTGCTGCTCGGGCTGCACATCGCGGTCCGGGCGGGGCGCATGGTTTAGAATACGGCCATGAGACGGGTGCGGGTGGGGCTGGCGCAGGTCAACCCGACGGTCGGCGCCATCGAGGCCAACGCGCGGCTCGTGGTGGACTGGATGGATCGGGCGAGGGGGGCGGGGTGCGACGTCGTGGCCTTCCCCGAGCTGACGCTCACGGGCTACCCGCCGGAGGACCTCCTGTTCAAGCCCGCCTTCATCGAGGCGAACCTGCGGGCGCTTGCGGACGTGGCCAAACAGAGCCGCGGGCTGACCGCGGTCCTAGGCTTCGTCGACAAGCGCGACGACATCTTCAACGCGGCGGCGGTGCTCCACGACGGCGCCCACGCCGGCACCTACCACAAGCAGTACCTGCCCAACTACGGCGTCTTCGACGAGAACCGCTACTTCCAGTCCGGCACCGAGTCGCCGGTCTTTACGCTCGGCCAGACGACGATCGCCGCCAACATCTGCGAGGACATCTGGTACCCGACGGGGCCGACAACGCTCCAGGCGCTGGCGGGTGCCGAGCTGGTGATCACCATCAATGCATCCCCGTACCACGTGGGCAAGGCGCAGTTCCGCGAGAAGATGCTCGCCACCCGGGCCTCCGACGACATCGTCTGCCTCGCCTTCGTCAATACGGTCGGCGGCCAGGACGAGCTGATCTTCGACGGGCACTCCTTCATCTTCAACGAGAAGGGCGAGCCGGTGGCCCGGGGTAGAGCGTTCGAGGAAGATCTGGTGGTCGCCGACATCGATCTCGACCAGGTCTTCCGCGCCCGCCTGCACGACTCGCGGCGCCGGAAGGAGAAGCTGCGGAGCGAGGCCGGCGTGAAGCGAATCTCGCTGCCTGCGCTGCCGAAGGGGGACAAGCCCAAGCTGCCCGTGCACGAGGTCGAGGCGCTCGAGCTCATCGAGGAGATCTACCGCGCCCTCGTGCTGGGGACGCGGGACTACGTCGCCAAGAACGGGTTCAAGCACGTGGTGATCGGGTTGTCGGGCGGCATCGACTCCTCGATCGTGGCGGCCATCGCCGTCGACGCCCTCGGGCCGGCGAACGTCACCGGCGTGACCATGCCGTCGCCATACTCGTCTTCTGGTACGCGCGGCGACGCCGCCCGGCTCGCCAGGAACCTCGGCATCGATCTCCTGCGGGTGCCCATCACGCGGGTCCTCAAGGCGTACAAGGGCGCGCTCGCGGGCGCGTTCAAGGGGCTCAAGGAGGACGTGACCGAGGAGAACATCCAGGCGCGCATCCGGGGCAACTACCTGATGGCGCTGTCGAACAAGTTCGGCTGGCTCGTGCTCAACACCGGCAACAAGAGCGAGATCTCCGTCGGCTACACGACGCTCTACGGCGACATGGCGGGAGGCTTCGCGGTCATCAAGGATTGCCCGAAGATGCTGGTCTACAAGCTTTCCGAGCACGCCAACGCCCGCGCCGGACGGAGCTTGATCCCGCGGGCCGTCTTCACCCGGCCGCCATCGGCCGAGCTTCGCCCCGGTCAGACCGACCAGGACACGCTGCCTCCGTATGCCGTGCTCGACGCGATCCTGGAATGCTACGTCGAGGGCGACCAGGGGGTGGCCGACATCGTGGCGCGGGGTTTCGACGCGCCGACGGTCAAGCGCGTGATCGCTATGGTGGACCGGAACGAGTACAAGCGCCGCCAGGGCGCCATCGGGATCAAGATCACGCCGCGCGCCTTCGGCAAGGACTGGCGCCTGCCGATCGTCAACAAGTTCCGCGAATAACCCGAACCTGTAGCTCTGCCGCTGCGGCCGGGGGCGGTGGAGGACCATCCGGCTCCGGCCGAACGCCAAGGGCACCCAGACCACCGCCCTCCCAAGGTCTCACCACGTGGTCGGCGCGCGCCCGAGCCCACGGCCGTGATGGCCGCGCTGAGCGCAGGTCAGGGCGGCACGCGGGTCAGGAGCGCCAGGCCGTGCGCCTGGAGCCGGGCGGTCCTAGGGTGTGGAGTGTCGGGAAGTTTTGCAAACCCACGCACATCGGTTTCCCGCGACAACGCTAACCCAACGAAATTCTGGCGATTCATCGGAATGGCACCAGGCTTGCTCCCACTCCTCCGGGTTGGTGGAGGCGAGCGGCGATGGACCGAGGAGGCATCGTGAACTGCATCCTTCGACTTCGACCCCGCGTCATTGCGCAAGTCGCGGCAGCTCTGATCGTGGGCGCTGCACCGGCTGGCGCGCCCCCCGCAGCGACCCTCGATCAGTCCAATCTCGGTGCCATCGATGGCGGGACCGGGATGAACATCGACAACTCCTCCAACCGGTTCATCGCCCAGACCTTTACCGTAGGCATCGGGGGCCTGCTCACCGCAGTCGACTTCGGGATCAACCGCCTAGAGACCACCACGGGCGACGTCCTGCTCTGGATCTACGCCACCGACGGGGTCATACCGATCGCGACGAACTATGGCCACGTCACGATTCCCGACGCGGCAATCAGCACGGTCGCGGCGTTTCCCGGCAATGGCGTGCTCGTTACCGGCATCGACGTGAGCTCGCTCAACGTCATCGTCTCGCCGGGTGAGGTGCTGGCGATCGCGGTGTCGCCGACCGATTACACCAACCCGGTTTTCCCGGCGCCAGGCGGGTCTTTCCCGATCGGCTTCACCCGCGCGGGGGATCCCGACACGGCGCTCTGCGGTGACCCGGGGGGTTACCCCGGCGGATGTGTGTGGGGTTCGGAGTTCGGATTGTCGTGGGATCCGTTCAACAAGATCTTCGACATTCGCTTCAACATCTACGTGGATGCGGTTGCCGTCCCGCAGCCCGGTGGTCTCGGGCTGATCATCGCGGGCCTCCTGGTAATTGGCTTGGCCTTGCCAGTGATCAACAGGGCGCGGGGCCATGGATGAGCAGCCAGACGCCGCCCATGTCCGCGTCAGAGGTCGAGCACGTCCCCGTATAGGGCAATCGCGTGCCTAAAGGATGCTCACTATGGCGAGCGCTGCTTGGCGGAGAGTGGCAGTGGTCGCGGCGACGGCGGCGATGCTGCTCGGCGGCCACACAGCGGCGGTGACAGCGGCAATCGTGCAGGGTACCTTCACGGGGGCGATTGCACTTGGGCAGTCCGACCCCCCCGTGTACGACCTCGCAGGAGTGTGGGACAGCCTCGTGTCGATCGGGACTCCGGTGAGCGGGACCTTCTCCTACGACACCTCGATGATGCCGGCCGGGGGCTCCAGCATTTACGGGTTCCCAGGCGCCCCGATAGGAAACAGTGGTGCGGGAGGGG
>Ga0335084_10005755_pt1 | contig 12275 bp, 10 predicted proteins | sample Lox_Sample_44_FD_206721 | JGI IMG/M metagenome (GOLD analysis project Ga0335084, IMG submission 206721) | Soil microbial communities from Loxahatchee National Wildlife Refuge, Florida, United States - Lox_Sample_4.4 | ecosystem: Environmental > Terrestrial > Soil > Wetlands | place: USA...
GTGGCGAGCGCGCTCAGCCCCGGCACGTAGACGCCGGTGACCGGATCGACGGTCCCGCGGCTGCGGTTGCCCTTGAACTCGAAGTCGAACGCGTACGGCGGCCGTCCGCCGCTCGCGAGGACGCGCACCGGCTGGCCCGGCCGCGGATCGTCGGTGGAGAGCGTCACCGAGACGGGAGGGCCCACCGGCACGTCGAAGCAGCGCACCTCGCCGTTCGCGTCGGTCACCTGGACCCGATCGACCACGTTGCCGGTCGGGCCGGCCTGGTACGTGCCCCGGCCCGGGTCCACGCCGGGACCGCCCGAGGGCGTCGACTGCATGGAGAAGGAGTACGGGGGCTGGCCGCCGGATGCGACGAGGGCGATGCGCTCGTACGGCGCCACCTCGCCGCCGCCGATCGCCGGGAAGAGGTCGAGCCCTCGCCCCACCGAGACCTGCAGGGTGATGGCCGGCGCGACGCCGGTGGCGTCGGACAGCTCGAGCGTGACCTGGGCGGGCGCGGCGACCGTGCCGGTGCAGCCGCCGCTCGGAGCCGCCACGTAGTCGGTCCCGTCCACCGAGCCGGGCGCACCCGGAGTGAGGATCCGCAGGAGGTAGGGCGGGAGCCCGCCGGTCGGCACGAAGCCGGCCCGCCCACCGGGAGCCACGAAGGCCGAGCGCGGGGTGACCGCGAGCGCCGCCCCCACCGAGATCCGCGCCGTCTTCCGGGCGCCGGCCGCGTCGGTGACGAGCACGGAGTCGATGGCCGGCCCGATGGCCCCCGCGCGGTAGGCGCAGCCGGCCGGGTCCGCCGAGAGCCCGGCCGAGCCACCCGACAGCGCGGGCGTGTCGAAGCTGCAGGCGTACGGCTTCACGCCGCCCGTGACCACGAGCGTGCGCGTCTCGTACGGCGCCACGGTCGGGAAGGGATCCTCGAAGGCGAGGGTGGTCTCGGGGGGAAGCGCGAGATCGAAGGAGCAGGCCGGCAGCGCGAGCAGGATCGCCGCCTTCACTGGGGCGGGGACGAGGCGTCGGCGCATCGAACCTCCCGGGGGGATCACGAGGAGAGCATCTTCCGGGGAGCGGTGTCGAGCGCGGACCGGGGGTGAAAGCCGCCACGCCCGGGTGGGGCGCGGGCGAACGGCGGCGAGCCTGCTCAGTCCCCCACGCGCCTGAAGGTGTACTCGAGCGGATCGACGAACGGCAGGACGCGGGTCCGGAGCGCGCTCGCCCGGCCGTCGGCGCCGACGACGAAGGCGACCGGGCTCACCTTGAAGGCCGGCCCGCGCCACGGCGCGCGGAAGACGTCGTTGCCGAGCGGATCCAGCGTGGCGGCGAGCCCCGGGTGCCACGGCATCTCCAGCGCGAGACGCCCGCCCGTCACCTTCACCACGCACTCGCCGAGGAAGTCGTTCACGTAGCGTCCGGCGTAGCGCTCGGGCGCGAGGGAGGGGCGCGCCCCCTCGGCGCGTGGAGGCAGCATCGTGACCTCGGCGTCCTGGCCGTCCTCCTTCACCCACTGCGCGAGCCACGCCCGGCTCCGCGCGGCGCGTGCCTCCGGGCCCGCCCCGCCCAGCGCGCGGTCGAGCACGGTCTCGGTGGCGATCTCCTGGTAGTTCGTCTCGGCGTTCGTGAGCACCGCCACCCCGAGGCGCTCGGACGGCACGGTCACCACCTCCGAGAACATCCCGTCCACCGCGCCGCTGTGGTCCACGACGAGGCGCCCGCGCGAGGCGCGCAGCATGAGCCCGAGCCCGGTCGCCCGGAGCACGGTGCCCGGGTAGTGCGCCAGGAACTGCGGCGTCAGCCTCCGCGCGAGCTGCGCCTGCCGCATCTCGGCGAGCACGTCCGGCTGCAGCACGACCCTGCCGTCGAGACGCCCGTCCGCGAGCTGCGTGCGCAGCCAGCGGCCGAGGTCGTTCGCGCTCGAGTAGATGCCCGCCGCGGGCGTGTAGGCGCCGAGCACGGTGTGCGGGATGGGTCTCCACGCTCCGTGGATGAGGCTGTGCGGCGTGGCGACGTCCGCGTCGCGCTCCAGGTCGGGGACGCCGACGGTGGACCGGGTCATGCCCATCGGGACGAGGAGCCGCTCGCGCACGAGCTGGGCCCAGGGCCGGCCGGCGCGGGCCTCCAGGACGAGCGCGACCGCGACGAACGGCCAGTTGTTGTAGCCGTAGGTCCGGAAGCCGTTCTCCCGCGGCTCGAGGAGCCGCATCCGCCGCAGGACCTCGCGCTCGTCGTACGAGGAGCCCCAGGCGACGATGTCGCCCGCCCAGGTCTCGTAGCCCAGTCGGTGCGAGAGCGCGTCGCGCAGCGTCGCCTGGCGCGTCGTCCACGGGTCGGCGAGGGCGAAGCCGGGCAGGAGGTCCACCAGGCGGTCGTCGAGCGAGAGCTGGCCCTCCCGCGCCAGCGACACGGCGAGGGCGGCGGTGAAGGCCTTCGTGTTGGAGGCGATCCCGAGGAGCGTGTCGGCGTCGACCTTCGCCGGCTTGCCCAGCTCGCGCACCCCGAGCCCGGTGGCGAGGACGACCCTGTCGTCCTTCACCACCACGACCGCCGCCCCGGGGACCTTCCACTCCTCCCGGTAGCGGTCGAGCTCCTCCACGAGGCCCTTCGTCCAGGCGGGCGCCTGTGCCCGGGCCGCGGGAGGGACGGCGACGGTGGCGAGGACGAGGGCGAGGAGCGCTGCGGACGGAGCGCGTCGGCGTGCGAGCATCCGCGGAGCTTAGCCCGGGCCGCCGCGTGCGCGTGCTACAAAGCCCGGCGTGACCGAGCCCGGACTCCCCGTGGTCGCCGCCCTGACGCTGGTGGCGCTCGTCGCCGGGACGCTCGACGCCATCGCCGGCGGCGGCGGGCTCCTCACGGTCCCCGCCCTGCTCTGGGCCGGGCTGCCGCCCCACCTCGCGCTCGGGACGAACAAGGGCCAGTCGGTCTTCGGCTCGGGCGCCTCGCTCGCCCGCTACGCCCGGGGCGGCCTCGTCGACCCCCGCCGGGCCCGCGTGACCTTCCCGGCCGGGCTCGCGGGCGCCATCGCCGGCGCGACGCTCGTGCTGGCGGTGCCGCCCGAGACGCTGCGGCCGGTCGTCATCGCGCTCCTCCTCGGCGTGTCGGTCTTCATGCTCGTGGCGCGTGCGCCCGCGACGTCACCCGGGGTGAATGGCGGCCCGGACGCGGCCCGGAGGCGAGGCGGGACCGTGCACGCCGGCCTGCTCGCCCTCGCGGTGGGCGCCTACGACGGCTTCTTCGGCCCTGGCACCGGCACCTTCCTCATCGTCGGCTTCGTGGCCCTCCTCGGGGACGGACCGGCCCGGGCCTCGGCCGAGGCGAAGGTCGTGAACTTCGCGTCCAACCTCGCCGCGGTGGCGCTCTTCGCCTGGCGCGGCGTGGTGCTGTGGAAGGTGGCGCTCCCCATGGCCGCCGGTCAGCTCGCCGGGGGATGGCTGGGCGCCCACCTCGCCATCCGTCGCGGCGACGCGCTCGTGCGCGGCGCCGTGATCGCGGTGGCGTTCGCAGCGGCCGCGAAGCTCGCGTGGGACGGCTGGGGACGATGACCCGGGCGGCCCGGGCCCCGAGAAGGCTCGGGGCCGCCGGCGCGGTGGCGCGGGCGACCCCGGTGCTTCCAGGGAGGCTGGGATCCTCGGGCCTAGGCGGTCCGGCCCTGGGGGACGGCGAAGCCGACGGACTTCCGCTCGAGCCCGCCGTCGTCCGGCTCGAGGCGGACGATGCGGTGGCTCGTGGGATCCGCGAGCACCTTGCGGACGAGGGCCTGGTTCATGGCGTGGCCGCTCTTCACGGCGACGAGCGCGCCCCGGAGCGGGATGCCGAAGAGCGCCAGGTCGCCGATGGCGTCGAGCACCTTGTGGCGCACGAACTCGTCGGGGAAGCGCAGCCCCTCGGGGTTGAGGATCGAGTACTCGTCCACCACGATGGCGTTCTCGAGGCTGCCGCCGCGCGCCAGGCCGGCGGCCTGCATGCGCTCGATGTCCCGGCGGAAGCAGAAGGTGCGCGCGCGCGCCACCTCGCGCTCGAAGCTGCGCTCGTTCACCGTCACCCGGAGCGGCTGGTTGGTGATGAGCGGGTGCCCGAAGTCGGCGCGGAAGTCGACCACGAAGCCGTCGGCCGGCTCCAGGCGGGCGAGCTTGTCGCCGTCGCGGATCTCGACCGGCTTCTCGACGACGAGCACGCGCCGGCCCGCCTTCTGGTGCCGGATGCCGGCCTCCTGCACGAGCGCGACGAAGGGCGCGGCCGAGCCGTCGAGGATCGGGATCTCCGGGCCCTCGACCTCGACGCGGCAGTTGTCGACGCCCGTCCCGGCCAGCGCCGCGAGGACGTGCTCCACCGTCGCGATGCGGGCCTGGCCCACGCCGATGGTGGTGGAGAGCATGGTGTCCTGCACGTGCTCGTTGCGGCCCGGGATCTCCACGCCGAGGTCCATGCGGACGAAGTTGATGCCGGAGTCGGGGGGAGCGGGAGCGAGCGTCAGCGACGCCGGGCGGCCGGAGTGCAGGCCGATACCGGTGCAGGTGACGCGCTTCGCGACGGTGCGCTGTGTCCAGGATACGTTCATGTCGGCTGCTCCGCCCGGACGCGGGGGGTGCCCGGGTGGTGCCGTATGGTCAGCAATCGATGTGCCACGGCCGTGGGAAATCCCGCCGCGTTCACCCGTCGGCGGCAGCCGCCCAATCGCCTGCCGACACTGACCTTTCCGGCATCCGGATCGGCTCGGGACCGCCGCGGGCGCCATCCCACCCCGCCCTCCCCCGAGCGGCCGTTCGGGATCGCGACACGGCTGTCAGGGGGCTCGACGCGGGCTCCGTTTTTCGAAGCCCTCCGGGATACCCTGCGCGCTCGGGACCGCGCACGTGATCCCCCTCTACGACGACAACCCCGTCGAGCGAACGCCGCTCGTCACGTACGCCCTCGTGGCTGCGAACGTGGCGGTGTTCCTCCTCTGGCAGCTGCCGCTCGGCCTCGAGCAATCCGTCCTCCGCGGCGGGGCCATCCCGTACGAGATCCTCACCCTGCAGGACGTGTGGCCGCGCGACGTGGTGGCGCCGCCGTTCACCATCCTCACGAGCATGTTCCTGCACGGCGGGTTCGGGCACATCGTCTCCAACCTGCTCTTCCTGTGGATCTTCGGGAACAACGTCGAGGACGCGCTCGGGCGGCTCCGGTACCTCGCCTTCTACCTGATCTGCGGCGTGGCCGCGGCGCTCGCCCAGACCCTGGGACAGGCGGTGAATGGCGACGTCCAGACCCCGATGGTCGGCGCGAGCGGCGCGATCGCGGGCGTGCTCGCCGGGTACATCTCGCTCTTCCCGGGCGCCCGGGTGCGCACGCTGTTCATCCTGGGCTTCTTCATCTTCTTCCGCGACCTGCCGTCGTGGCTCCTCATCGGCTTCTGGTTCGCCCAGCAGATCCTCGCGGTGGTGTTCGGGAGCGGCCACTCCGGAGTGGCCTTCCTCGCCCACGTGGGCGGGTTCGTGACGGGGCTCGTGCTGGTGCGGATCGTGGGCCGCCGCGCGACGTGGCGGCGGCGCGCGTACTACTAGAGCAGGTTGCCCTGCCGCCCGCGGGGCTTCTCGCGGCCGAGGTGCTCGTAGGCCGACGGCAGCGCCACCCGGCCGCGCGGCGTGCGGGCGAGGTAGCCCTCTCGCACGAGGAACGGCTCGTAGACGTCCTCGATGGTGTCGCCCTCCTCGCCGACCGCGGCGGCCACCGCGTCGATCCCCACGGGCCCGCCGCCGAAGACGTCGAGGATCACCCCGAGGATGCGTCGGTCCATGGCGTCGAGGCCCTTCGCGTCCACCTCGAGGCGGTCGAGCGTTCGCTCCACCGTCGCGAGGGTGATGGTCCCGTCCCCCTCGACCTGGGCGAAGTCCCGTGCGCGCTGCAGGAGCCGGATGGCGATGCGCGGCGTTCCCCGGGCCCGGCCGGACAGCTCCTCGGCCGCCGCCGGATCGATGTCCACGGAGAGCTTTCGCGCCGCACGAAGCGCGATCTCCCTGAGCTCGGCCGGCTCGTAGTAGGCGAGGCGCTCCTGGATGGGGAAGCGGTCGCGCAGCGGGCTCGCGAGGAGGCCGGTGCGGGTGGTGGCTCCCACGAGCGTGAAGCGCTCGAGCCGCATCTCCATGGTCTGCGCGCCGAGCCCGGCGCCGAGGACCACGTCGAAGCGGAAGTCCTCCATGGCCGGGTAGAGCGCCTCCTCCACGGCGGGCGAGAGCCGGTGCACCTCGTCGATGAAGAGGATGTCTCGCGGCGCGAGCGCGGTGAGAAGGCCGGCGAGGTCGCCCTTCTTCACGAGCGCCGGGCCGCTCGTCAGGTGCAGGGTCACGCCCAGCTCCCGGGCGAGGATGTGGGCGAGCGAGGTCTTGCCGAGGCCGGGCGGCCCGGAGAGGAGCACGTGGTCGAGCGCCTCGTTGCGCTCGCGGGCGGCCCGGGCGTACACCTTCACGTTCTCGACGATCTTCTCCTGGCCGACGTACTCGTCGAAGGTGGCCGGCCGGAGCGACTGCTCGAGGCGCTCCTCGACCTCGCTCGCCGCCGGGGACACCTCGCGCACGGGTTTCGGGGGGCTCACGCGGGCGTTCTACCACGGCGGGGTGACTGCGCCGCTCAGCCTCGCAGCCGCTTCAGCGCCTCGCGCAGGAGGTCGTCGAGCGGCCGGCCCTCGACCTCGCCGCGCAGCTTGTCCACGACCTGCTCCGCCTGGGCGGCCTTGTATCCCAGGTTCACGAGCGCCTGCGCGAGCTGGTCGAGCACGCCTCCGCCCGCCCGCGGCGCCGGCCCCGCCGCCCGCGCCAGCACGGCGAGCTTCTCCCGGAGCTCGACGACGAGGCGCTCCGCGGTCTTCTTGCCCACGCCGGGGACCTTGGTGAGCCGGGCCACGTCGGACTGGGCGATGGCGCGGGCGAGCTCGCGCGGCTCGATGCCGGAGAGGATGTTCTGCGCGGCGCGGGGGCCCACGCCCTTCACGTCGATGAGGGCGCGAAACACCGACTCCTCGTCCTCGGTGGCGAAGCCGAAGAGCTCGATGGCGTCCTGCCGGACGTTCGTGAACACCCGGAGCGCCACGCGCCCGCCCTCGGCCGGCAGGCCCGCGGCCGTGGAGGAGGAGAGGTGCACGAGGTAGCCCACGCCGCCGACGTCGACCACGGCGTGCTCGGCGGCACGCTCGGCCAGCGTGCCGGCGAGGCGGGCGATCACTGCGCCGCCCTCCGGTGGTCGCGCCGCGAGGGCCTGAGGCGGGCCAGCGCCGCGACCGTGCCCTCCCGGGCGGCCGGGGACGGGCCGCCCGCGACCCGCGCGCTCACGAGCGCGCGCACCTGCCGGCGGGCGAGGTGGCAGACCGCGAGCGCCAGCGCGTCGGCCTCGTCGGCGAGGCGGGGCACGGTCCCGAGCAGCATGCGGGCGGTCCGGAGCATCTGTCCCTTGGAGGCCCGTCCGCTCCCCGTGAAGGCGAGCTTCACCTCGGCGGGCGCGTATTCGTGCACGGACAGCCCGGCGCGTGCCGCGGCCGCGAGCGCGACGCCGCGCGCCTGGCCGAGGACGAGGGCCGAGCGCGCGGAGCTGCCCGAGAAGACCTGCTCCACGGAGACCTCCCCGGGCCGCGTCCGCCGGATGACCTCGGCGAGCCCGTCCAGGATCGCCGCGAGGCGCTCGGGCATGGGCCTCCCAGCGCCCGGCGCCAGGACCCCCGACTCGACCACGAGGAAGCGCCCGCCCTCGCGCGCGACCACTCCGTACCCGCAGCGCCGCGAGCCCGGGTCGATGCCGAGGACGATCACGGCGCGAATGTAGCAGAGGGGTGCGACGGGTCCAGGGTTCCTCACCCGCTCCTTCCGTTCGTGGATTCGCGGCTGCATCGCGGTCCGACCGCGGCACGGAGCGATGGAGCGATGGAGTCGACTTTGCGAGCGCGCAGCCGGAACGTGTCCCGGCGAAGCCCGATGACGCGACGCGTAATTCCACACGCTGGGTGGATGTCCCTCGAACGCGATACCGCAGGCCCCGCACGGGCCCCGCCGGCTGCTCGGCCCGCGACCAAGTGTCTCTTATAAAGAGGTTCTCCTGGGAGGGTGACAGAGGATGCCGGTCTGCGCCCGCTGCCAGCGCGAGCTTGGACCCGACGAGCGCGTGTGCACTCAGTGTGGGAACACGCTCGAGGTGCAGATGGAAGCCGTGCCCACGCCAGCGCCCGAGGCCGACACCGGCATCGGACGAACGATCGGCGGGAAGTATCGGATCGACGCCCTGCTCGGCCGCGGGGGGATGGGGCGCGTCTACCGCGCCACCGACGTCGGCCTCGATCGGCCGGTCGCGGTGAAGATGCTCGACTCCGCGCTGCTCGCCGACCCGACCATGGCGAAGCGCTTCCAGCGGGAGGCGCGCGCCGCCACCCGGCTCCGCCACCCGAACTCGGTGGCCGTGATGGACTTCGGCCAGACCGACGACGGCCAGATGTACCTCGTCATGGAGCTCGTCGGGGGCCGCAGCCTCACCCGGCTCATCGCCGACGAGTTCCCGGTCGCGCACGAGCGGGTGGTCCGCATCGGCGCGCAGATCCTCGCGGCGCTCTCCGAGGCCCACGCGCACGGCGTGCTCCACTGCGACCTCAAGCCCGAGAACGTGATGGTGGAGTCCCGGCGAGACGAGGCCGACGCGGTGAAGGTCCTCGACTTCGGGGTCGCCAAGATCGCCGAGGGCGGCCCGGCGCTGTCCCGGCTCACCCAGATCGGGTCGGTCTGCGGCACGCCGGGCTACATGAGCCCGGAGCAGGCGCGCGGCGAGACGCTCGACCCGCGCACCGATCTCTACTCGGTCGGCGTCATCCTCTACGAGCTCGTCACCGGCAAGCTGCCGTTCGACGCGGAGACGCCCATCGGCCTCATCACGCGGGCGCTCACCGAGCGGCCCCCGCGCCCGAGCGTCCGGCGTCCCGACGTGCGCGTCCCCATCGCGCTCGAGGCGCTCATCATGCGGACGCTCTCCACCGACCGCGACGATCGCCCGGCGAGCGCCGAGGAGTTCCGCGAGTCGCTGCTCGCCTCCATCGATGCGTCGAGGGGGCCCGCCCCGGCGAAGTCCCAGGGCACCGTGCAGTTCGCGGCGGCCCCGCCCGCTCCCGCGCCGCGCACGACGCCCAACCGGACCTCCGCGACCCGGAGCACCCCCAAGCGCCGCAGCGGGCCCATCCCGACGGCGGCCGCGGAGCGCCGGACCGAGATCAAGAACCTGCTGCCCGCGCTCGTGGGCTCGACGGCCGGCGCGCTCCTCATCGGCGGCGCGCTCGTGCTCGTCCTCACTCGCCTCGGCGCCTCCGAGCCGGCGTCCGCGGCCTCGCGCCCCGACACCGCCGCCTTCCTCACCGGCGCGCCCGACTCCCTGCCCGTGCCGCCCCTCGCGAGCGGCGCGGGGCTCCTCACGGTGTTCGCCCCCGAGGGCGCCACCGTCACCGTGGACGGGAGGGCCGCGGGCGAGGCGCCGCGGGAGATCCAGCTCACCGTGGGAACGCACGACGTGCGGGCGGTGCACCCGACCCTGGGCGTCCTGCGGGCGAGCATCGAGGTCAAGGCCGGTCAGCGGAGCCGGTGGGACGCGCCCTTCGACAAGCACCCGGGGAATCCATGAACCTCCTCACCAAGTTCAGTCTCGTCTTCGCCCTCGTGTTCGGGACGGGCCTCGGCGTGGCCGGCCTCCTGTTCCGGTCCCAGCTCGACGCGAATGCGCGCGAGGAGGTGCTGCACCAGGCCGAGATCATGATGGAGACCGCGCTCGCGATGCGCGGCTACACGAGCACGCAGATCAAGCCGCTCGTCTCGAAGCTGCAGGAGGGCGGGGTCTCCCAGGGCTCCCCCGACGACGCCCTCCGCGAGCTCTGCACGCGGAAGCTCGCCTCGACCCGCTCCTTCCATCCGCAGACCGTGCCCGCCTTCGGCGCCACGGAGCTGTTCGCCGCCCTCCGCAAGAAGTACCCGGACTACGACTACAAGGAGGCGACCCTCAACCCGACGAACCCGCGCGACCGCGCTGCCGACTGGGAAGAGGACATCATCCACACCTTCCGCAACCGCCCCGACCTCGAGCGCTTCGAGGGCGAGCGCATGACTCCCTTCGGGCGCACGCTCTACCTGGCGCGCCCGATGAAGGCGCTCAAGGGCTGCCTGGAGTGCCATAGCACGCCGTCGGCGGCACCCGTGGAGATGGTGACGCTCTACGGCCCTTCCAACGGCTTCGGCTGGAAGGAGAACGAGATCATCGCGGCCCAGATCGTGTCGGTGCCCGTGACGCTCCCGGTGCAGATGGCCAACCGGGCCTTCCAGCGTCTCGTGATCTCGCTCGCGATCGTCGTGGTGGTCACCCTCGTCCTCCTCAACGTCGTCCTCTACCTGACGGTGATCCGTCCGGTGACGCGGCTGGCGCTCACCGCGGACGAGATCTCGAAGGGCAACCTGGACGTGCCCGAGCTGGAGATCCGGGGAAGCGACGAGATCTCCGTGCTCGGCTCCGCGTTCAACCGCATGCACCGGAGCCTCGTGGCCGCGATGAAGATGCTGGAACGGCCCTGAGCGGGCGGAATGGACGAGCGTCCTCGCGAGCGCACCTGGCTGTGCAGCGTCGTGTTCGTGGACATCGTCCACTACTCGGTGCAGTCCGTCACGCTGGAGATGAACTGGAAGGCGCGGCTCAACGGCTACATCGCCGCGTCGATCCAGGACGTCCCCGAGGCCGACCGCGTCATCCTCGACACCGGTGACGGCGCCGCCATCTGCTTCCTCGGCGACCCCGAGGCGGCGATGTACTGCGCGCTGCGCATGCTCGACAGCTTCGTGACGAAGGAGACCGGGCCGGTCGGCATGCGCGTCCGCATCGGCGTGAACGTCGGGCCGGTGAAGCTCGTGCGCGACCTCAACGGCAACGTCAACGCCATCGGCGACGGCATCAACGTCGGCCAGCGCGTGATGAGCTTCGCGAGCGAGAACCAGATCCTGGTGTCGCGCTCGTTCTACGAGGTGGCGAGCCGGCTCTCCGACTCGTACGCGCAGCTGTTCCGCTCGGTGGGAACGCGCAAGGACAAGCACGTGCGCGAGCACACGCTCTACGAGCTCGTCCCGCCCGGCTCGCCCGGAACCGAGCCCACCACCGGCCCGCGGGCGGCGGCCACGCCGGGCCCGCGGCCCGAGCCCGCCCCCGCCCCGGGCTACACGCCGACGCCCACGCTGGACCCGGTCACCGCCGAGAGGATCGAGAGGATACTGGCGGGCATCGTAGGCCCCATCGCGCGATACCTCGTGCGCGACGCCGCGTTCGCGTCGCGGTCTCCCGAGGACGCCGTCCTGGCGCTCGCGGCGCACGTGCCCATGCCGGAGGACCAGGCGCGCTTCGTCGAGGCTGCCCAGGCGGAGATCGCCGCGTCCGCATTCGCCGAGGAGCAGGAGGAAGATCCGGTGGTGCCCGGCGAGCCGCCGGTGCGGCCTCTCCGCGAGACGCCCGGACGCACCCCGTCCGCGCCGGCCGCGCGCTCGACGCCCGCCCGGACGCCCTCGCGCTCCACGCCTGCACGCTCGCCCTCGCACGCCACGCCTTCGAGGACGGCCCGCGCCACGCCGGGCTCGTCGCCCGCGGCGCCGCCGACCCGCACGCCCGCGCCGGCGCCCACGTCGCGCGGCCGCCCGCCCACGCCGCAGTCGGTCGTCGCGCCGCCGGGATGGGACCCCGCCGCGCTCGACCGGATCGCGCACGAGCTCGCGCTCTTCGTCGGCCCGGTCGCCCGCGTGCTCGTGCAACGGACCGCGCCCGCGGCAACCGACGAGGTGGACCTGTACCAGCGGCTCGCCGCGCACGTGCCCACCGACAAGGAGCGGGCGAGGTTCCTCCAGAACCAGCCGAGGCCCGAGCCGCCCGGCGACCCCGAGTGAGCGTGCCGGGCGCGGCCCGCGTGTTCCGAGCGACCGCCCTCAGTCGTCCGCCGGATGCTCCTCGGGCGCCGGCTCGGGCGCCTGCGGCTTCGCGAGGTCGTGCGCGTGCAGCACGAGGTGGTGCGCCTTCCGCCCGCCCCTCGGCACGGCGTGCGGCGCGTCCTCGTGCTCGAGGAGGAGCTGGGCGGCGTGCACGGCCCGTGCGACCAGCATGCGGGCGCCCTCGCGCAGCTCCTCGCTGTTCATCACGTAGTCGACGTTCCGCTCCATGTCCTCGGCCGACCAGCCGCGGCTGTGGGCCACGAAGGGGAACTGCGGGAACTGGCAGCCCAGCTCGCCGAAGAAGCCCATCATCTGGCCGACCACCGCCTGCACGTT
>Ga0335084_10005756_pt1 | contig 12275 bp, 7 predicted proteins | sample Lox_Sample_44_FD_206721 | JGI IMG/M metagenome (GOLD analysis project Ga0335084, IMG submission 206721) | Soil microbial communities from Loxahatchee National Wildlife Refuge, Florida, United States - Lox_Sample_4.4 | ecosystem: Environmental > Terrestrial > Soil > Wetlands | place: USA: Florida...
CAGCCGGCAGCGGCGACATGGCGTCGGCGGTGACGAAGGGCAATGACGTGAAGTCGCAGGTCGTGGCGATCATGCGGTCGCTCAACATGCAGGTGCCGGCGGGAGTGGGTGGGACGGCCTAGCGAGGCCGTCACTCTGCCTTGAGCGCGATGACCGGGTTGACCCGGGACGCCCGGCGGGCGGGCAGGTAGCTCGCGAGGATCGCCACCAGCGCGAGGGCCGCCGTCGTCCCGCCGAACGCCACCGGGTCGAACGGCGACACGCCAAACAGCAGGTCCGAGATCAGGCGCGTGGCGCCGAGCGCGACGAGCAGACCGATGCCCCCGCCGATGGCCGTGAGCCTGACGGCCTGGCCCACGACCAGGGCCTTGACGCGGCGCTCGCTCGCGCCGAGTGCGACGCGCAGACCGATCTCGCGCGTGCGGCGCGCGACCGTGAACGCCGTGACACCGTAGAGACCGATCGCCGCGAGCAGCAGGGCGACGCCACCCAGCGATCCGGCGACCGAGGCCGCAAGACGCTGAGGCAGCAGCCCGACGTTGGCCATCTCACGCAGCGGCAGCACCGCGATCAACGGGAGGCTGGGATCCACCTCTTTGAGCGCGCCGCGGATGGCGCTCGCGAGGGTCGTGCCGGCGGCCAGCCGCGCGTCGCGGCGGACGAAGAACACCGGCGACCGCCACGCCTGCTGCGCGACCGGGACGTAAATGAAATTGCGCGGACCGTCACCGAGCCACCGATACTTGGCGTCGCGGGCGACGCCGACGATCGTGTAGGTGTGATCGACGTGCTCGCGGCCGGGCCGGAACGTGCCGTTCTCGAGGCGCTGTCCGATCGGGTCGGCGCCGGGCCAGAGCCGGCGCGCCATCGTTTCGTTGACGATGGCGACGTCCGGGGCGCCTGCGCGATCGGCCGCCGTGAAGGCGCGCCCGCGCACGATCGGCAGCGCCAGCGTGTCGAAGAACTCCGGCGAGATGACGTTCCAGTCGGCGTCGCCCTCGCCCGGCTGCGATGAGGCGCCCACGGGGCGAAGCGCTCCAAGACCCAGACCGTCCCCGCCGAGCGGCGCGACCGCGCCGGCCGCCGCGCCGGCCACGCCGGGCAGCGCCGCGAGCCGCTCACGGATTTGCATGGTCGTGCTGATGACCTGATCATCCGGATACCCGCGCAGCGACAAATCAACCACCGCGACGTCGATCGGGTCGACGTCGAAGCCGGGCTTGACGGCGAGTGCCGCGTCGAACGCGCGAAGGAACAGCCCGGCCGACACCAGCAGCACGAGGCACAGCGCCATTTGCGCGGCCACGAATCCATGGCGGAGCCGGTGGCGCCCGCCGCCGGCGGACTCGTTCTTCAGATCGCCGACGAGCGAGGGCCGGGTGCTCTGCAGCGCCGGCGCCAGCCCGGTGAGCAGCCCGGTCGCGAGCGACAGCCCGATCGCGAACGCGAGGACGCGGCCGTCGAGCGCGAAATCGACGCTGATCGGCACGGGCAGCGTCGGCAGGAGCGACATCAGGAGCTGCGTCATCAGGCGAGACACCAGCACGGCGCCCGCGCCGCCCACGACGAAGACGAGCAGGCTCTCGGTGAGAAACTGCGAGACGAGCTGGCCGCGCGACGCGCCGAGCGCCAGCCGCACCGCCACTTCGCGCGAGCGCGACGCCGCGCGCGCGAGCATGATCCCCGCCAGGTTCGTGCACGCGACGAGCAGCACCAGCCCGACCACGACCGACAGCACCGCGATGAACGGCACCGCGAACCCGCCGAGCTCGCCGGGGAGCCGGCTCGATCTGGCCACGGCGAGGCCCTTGTCGCGGTACGCCTCCGGATACTCGCGAGCCAGCCCGCCCATGAGCGCGGTCATCTCGGCGCGCGCCTGCGCGATCGTCACGCCGGGCTTGAGACGGCCGCCCATGACGAGCCAGCTGTTTTCACGGCCGCGCAGGAGCGGGTCCGTGGGCATCGCCTGCGCATACGACGTCAGCGGCACCCACATGTCTGGCGCGAGAATCGTCGTGCTCGTGTGACCCTCGGGCGCCACGCCAATCACGGTGAAATGATCGCCGTTCAACACGAGGTCGCGACCGATGACACGCGGATCGCTCGCGAAGTGCACCCGCCAGTACGCGTAGCTCAGGACGACCTGCCGGAGCGGCACGCCGAGACGCTCGTCGCTCCCGTGAAACAACTGACCGAGCGCGGGCTTGACGCCGAGGACTTCGAAGTAGCTCGCCGACACCTGCTGCGAGTACGCGCGGTCCGCGCCGTCCGGTCCGCTCAGGCTCACCGGCTTGGGCTCGAAGCGCACGGCGTACATCCCGCTGAACACCGTGTTGTGATCGCGGAGATCGACGTACGTCGGGTAGGAGACCGTATCGAACCCGGCCCCGTGGTCCGTCCGGCCGATGTCGACGAGCTGATCCATGCGCTCGACGCCGCGCGTGGGCGCCAGCAGCAACGCGTCGGCGATCGTGAAGATCGTCGTGTTCGCCCCGAGGCCGATCGCGAGCGAGAGCGCGGCGGTGGCGGTGAAGAGCGGTGCCCGGAGAAGCACGCGCGTGGCATACCGCAGCTGGCGGGCGATCCGATCGGCCATGATGCCTCCTACGAACACGTTCGTATATTACGCCTGACCCCGGGTGGAAGTTCCAGGCGGCGGCGTGGCATCCAACCATCGAATGGCAGGGGCCGGCTAGGAAGCTCGGACCCAGGACAGACTACGATTCGATCGATGACCGCCCTCGACCCCGTCTGCGGCATGACGGTCAACCCCGAGACGGCGAAGGCCTCGCTCGAGCACCGGGGTACCACGTACTACTTCTGCTGCGCCGGCTGCCGGGAGAAGTTCGCAAGCGACCCTGACGGATGGCTGAAGCGCGGACCGCGCTCGATGCAGTCGCGCCCGGTCGCGGTCCAACTGGGCCGCGCACCGGGCACCCCGCACCCCGCACCTAGCACGCAGCACTCCGCACCCAGCACTCCGCACTCAGCCGAGTGGACCTGCCCGATGCACCCGGAGGTCGTGCGCGACGGACCGGGGGCGTGCCCGATCTGCGGGATGGCGCTCGAGCCGCGCACCGTCACGGCGGAGGAGCCTGAAAACCAGGAGCTCACCGACATGACGCGCCGGCTCTGGATCGCGGCGGCGCTGTCCGTGCCGCTCCTTCTGGTGGCGATGTCGGACATGGTCAGCAGCACCATCCCGTGGTCTCCGCGCGTGCGGACGGTCGTCGAGCTTGTGCTGGCCTCGCCGGTGTGTCTCTGGTGCGCGTGGCCGTTCTACGTCCGCGCCGCGCACTCCATCCGCACGGGCTATCTGAACATGTTCACGCTCATCGGTCTGGGCGTCGCGGTGTCATACGGCTACAGCCTGATCGCGACGGTCGCGCCGGGGCTCTTTCCCGCCTCCTTCCGCGACCAGGGCGGCACCGTCGGCGTGTACTTCGAAGCCTCCGCGGTCATCGTCACGCTGATTCTGGTCGGTCAGGTGCTCGAACTCCGAGCCCGAGGCCGCACGGGACAGGCGCTGCGCGCGCTGCTCAAATTGGCGCCAAAGACCGCGCGCCGCATCCGCGACGACGGGACCGAGGACGACCTGCCGATTGAACACGTCCACGTGGGCGACCGCCTGCGCGTGCGGCCCGGCGAGCGCGTGCCCGTTGACGGCGTCGTCGTCGAAGGCGCGTCGAGCGTGGACGAATCGATGGTGAGCGGCGAGCCGACGCCCGTGCGCAAGCACGCCGGCGATCCGATCGTGGGCGGCACGATCAACGGCGCCGGCGGCCTGGTGATGCGCGCCGACAAGGTCGGCAAGGACACGCTCCTCGCGCGGATCGTCGCGCTGGTGGCTGAAGCGCAGCGCAGCCGGGCGCCCATCCAGCAGCTCGCCGATCGCGTCTCGGGGTACTTCGTCCCCGCGGTCGTCGCGATCGCAGTTGTCACGTTCGTTGTTTGGGCGCTGGCTGGCCCGGCGCCGCGCATGGCGCACGGTCTCATCAACGCGGTCGCCGTGCTCATCATCGCGTGTCCGTGCGCGCTTGGCCTGGCGACGCCCATTTCCATCATGGTCGCCACGGGCCGAGGCGCGACGATGGGCGTGCTGTTCCGGAGCGCGGAGGCGATCGAGCTGCTTCGCACCGTGGACACGCTGGTTGTCGACAAGACCGGAACGCTGACGCTCGGCCGCCCGGAATTGACGTCGGTCACCTGGGCCGACGGCTTCGCCGAGGCGGACGTGCTGCGCGCGGCCGCGGCGCTGGAGCGCGCGAGCGAGCATCCGTTAGCGGCGGCGATCGTCCGCGGCGCCGAGGCGCGGCAGGTCGCACTCGAGGCCCCCGCCGGCTTCGCTTCGCACACGGGCCAGGGCGTCAGCGGCCGGGTGAGCGCGCGCCAGGTCGTCGTCGGCAACGCGTCGCTGATGCAGGCGCGCGGCATCGATGTGGCGGGGCTCGGCCCGCGCGCCGATGCGTTGCGCCAGGACGGACAGACGGTCGTCTTCGTGGCCATCGACGGCAGGGCCGCCGGGCTCGTCGGCGTCAGCGATCCCGTGAAGGTCAGCACGCCGGACGCGATTCGCGCCCTCCGCGCCGAGGGCGTCCGCATCGTCATGCTGACGGGGGACAGCACGGCCAGCGCCCGCGCTGTCGCGCGCAAGCTCGGCATCGACGACGTGATCGCCGAGGTGCTGCCGACGCAGAAGGTCGAGGTGGTCAAGAGGCTGCAACAAGCCGGTCACGTCGTGGCGATGGCCGGCGATGGCGTCAACGATGCGCCCGCGCTGGCCCAGGCCGACGTCGGCATCGCGATGGGCACGGGCACCGACATCGCGATGGAAACGGCGCCGGTCACGCTCGTCAAGGGCGACCTGGGCGCCATCGTCCGCGCCCGCCGGCTCTCGCGACAGACCATGACGAACATCCGCCAGAATCTGTTTTTCGCGTTTGTCTACAACTCGGCTGGCGTGCCGATCGCTGCCGGCGTGCTCTATCCGCTCTTTGGTCTTCTGTTGAGTCCAGTGCTGGCGGCGGCGGCCATGAGCTTCAGCTCGGTATCCGTCATCGGCAATGCGCTGCGGCTGCGGAGGGCAGGACTGTAGGGAGCTGGTCGTCTATCCCGTGGTCCTCGCCGTCTGGACGGGCCGCCGCCTGCCGTTGGCCGCCCCCCGCCGCTGCCGCCCGTCACTGATACTGAGGGGAAGCAACGCCCGGGGTCACACCGTCGTAACGAACGACGAAGCGATGGCGCACAAGGAGAGCGCGGGGCTATTGCTGTTCCGCCGGCGAAACGCCCGGCTCGAGGTCCTGCTCGCCCACCCCGGGGGCCCATACTGGACGGGCCGCCACGAGGGGGCCTGGACCATCCCCAAGGGGGGCATCCAGGATGCCGAGGCGCCGCTCGACACCGCCATCCGCGAGTTTCGCGAAGAGACCGGGTTTCAGCCGGCCGGACCGTACTACCCGCTCGGATCCATCACGCAGCGCAGCGGCAAGATCGTCCACGCCTGGGCGTTCGAAGGCGACTGCGACCCCGCGAGCCTGGTGAGCATCACGACGACCACCGAATGGCCGCCGCGGTCCGGCCGCCAGATCGAGATTCCGGAAGTCGACCGCGTCGCGTTTTACTCAACCGAGGAGGCGCGCCGGGTGATCAACGTGGCCCAGGCGGAGCTGCTCGACAGGCTCGCGGCGGCGCTCAGCGGGCGGTAGCGCGATCTGCGGAGTGCGGAGTGCTGGGTGCTGGGTGCTGAGTGCTTGGTGCGGGGTGCTTGGTGCGCTGCTCGGTGCCGGTGCGGCGGCGACGTCCCGACCCGAAGGTCCGTCTAGTCCGAGAGAGGACGAAGCCACGCCGCGGGGGCGTCCCCGCACCAGCACGCAGCAGGCACCCGCACCCCGCACCGAGCACCCCGCACTGAGCACCCAGCACCAAGCACCCAGCACCAAGCACTTCTCGGGCGCTTCACCCGACGTGAATGCGCGGCCGGCGCTCCGGGTTGGATTCGGCCTGACGGAGCACCTCGCGGCAGACCGGCGCCGTGTCGCCCTCGCCGAACGCCAGGAACTTGAGGAGGTAGACGATCGGGTTCCCCTCGGTCCAGCCGAAGTAGGCGTGGGGCAGGCAGCCGGTGCGGTCGCGGAGGTCGAGCAGCAGTCCCGCGATGGCGTTGGGGATGGCCGGGCTGGTGCAGCGGAGGACGCGGAATTCGCCGACGTGGTGGCCGGCGACGTGCAGCACATTGGCAAACTCCGACGCGTCGCCGGGCCGCACCTCGAGAAACAGGACGAGGTCGTCGGCCGGCAGGTGGTGCGATCGCTTGGCGTCCTCGAGCTTGCGCGCGTATTCCTCGCGCTGGCCGGTGTCGGGCCGGTTGGCGATGATGCGGAGCGACTGCCGGCCGGCGGCCTCCCGGACGAACCGCGTCGCGACGTCGTCGTAGTCGATGCCCTCCAGGCGGATTTCCGTGGACCGCATCACGCGCGAGATCAGCGACGAGACGACGATCGTGACGATGAACCAGGTGGCGATCTTGATGCCCTCCGGGCGCTCGAAGATGTTCGCGACGGTCGTGTAGACGAAGATCAGCGTAATCGGGAGAAACCGCGCGCGGCTGTACGGCAGGGCGATCGTGACGGCGACGGCCGCCGACGTCATGAGCATCAGCACGCCGGTCGCGTACGCGCCGCCCTGCTGGTTCACGTCCGCGTTGAAGATGATCGTCACGATGAAGCCGATGAGCGTGATGAGCAGCACGAGCGGGCGCGTCGCGCGCGCCCAGTCGGGCGCCATGCCGTACCGCGGCAGATAGCGCGGGACCAGGTTCAGCAGGCCCGCCATCGCCGACGCGCCGGCAAACCAGAGGATCGCGATCGTCGAGAGGTCGTACACCGATCCGATGACCTCGCCGAAATCCCGGTGAGCGAGATAGGCGATGGCGCGCCCGTTGGCCTCGCCGCCGATCGCGAGCGCTTCCGGGGGAATGAGTGTGGTGGAGACGAAGGCGCTGCCCATCAACAGGACGCTCATGATGAGCGCCGCCGTCCGGAGCAGCTTGCGCGTGTTGGCGATGCGCGCGCGCAGCCGCGCGGGCGGGTCCTCGCCGGCTCCGGCGACCAGCGGCATCACCGCGACGCCGGTCTCGAAGCCCGAAAGCCCCAGGGCCAGCCGCGGGAAGAGCAGCATGGCCATCAGAACCATCATCACGGGATTCGGCTGCTGCGCGAAGAGGTGCGCCCGCCAGTCGGCCAGGGCCGTTGGATGGCGGACGAGCTCGACGACCTCGTACCCGACAATCGCCGCGTTGAGCACGAGATACGCGAAGACGAGCAGCACCGCGAGCCAGATCGCTTCGCGAAAGCCCTTGAGGAAGATCGCGCCGAGCATCGCGAGCAGGAGCAGCGTGACGCCCAACTGATGGTGCATCCACAGCGGCACGCGCGGGTTCCCGATGATGTGCTCGGTCGCGTCGGCCGCCGACAGCGTGATCGTGATGACGAAGTCGGTCGCCGCGAAACCCAGCAGCACGAGGACGAACGCCTTGCCGCGCCAGCGCGGCAGCCGCTCCTCGAGGACCGACAAGCTGCCCTGGCCGCGCGGGCTCAGCGCCGCAATCCGGTTGTAGACCGGCAGGGCGCCAAAGAGCGTGACGAGGACCAGGACGAACGTGGCGAGCGGGGAGAGAAAGCCGGCGGCGAGGAACGCGATGCTGGGCTGGTAGCCGAGGGTCGAGAAGTAGTCGACGCCGGTGAGGCACATCACCTGCCACCAGGGCGCGGTGTGTGAGGCGCGGGCCGTTGGATCCCGGGTGTCCCCGAGGTCCCTCAGAAACCAGCCGCCGAGGCCCGACCCTGCCGGCCTTCCGGAACCAGCCACAAACGCTCAGCCTACCACCGCTCTCGACGGCGGCGCCACCGCCCGGCTACGGCAGCGCGGTGCGTTTGGGGATGGTCCACAAGTAAATAGTGAAGTTGCCGACGTGTTCTGTGTGATCGGCGGGCCAGTCGCGGCCCATGTCGAAGCTGTTCGACACGACCCGCGTGCCAGGGGCGAGCTCGCTCCAGAGCCGCGGCCGGAGCTTCTGGTTGAGCGACGGCAGGAGATACAGCGTGACGACCGTGGCCTCGCGGATCGAGACTGCCGAATCGAAGATATCGCCCAGCAGGAACTTCACGCGGTCGGTGACCCCGGCGTCGCGCGCGTTGGCGTTCGCTTCCTCGATGCGCGCCGGATCGATGTCGATGCCGACCGCCCGCGCGCCGAACTGCTTCGCGGCCGCGATGACGATCTTGCCGTCGCCGCAGCCCAGGTCGTACACGATGTCACGGCGCGTGACCCTCGCCAGCTTCAACATGCCCTGCACGACCTGGTCGTCGCTCGGCAGGAAGACGACATCGGGCGGGTGGAGCGGCGTGAGCGGCTGGACGCTCGGGGCCGGCGCCCCGCTGCGTGGGGGCGGCGCCGTCCCGCGCGCCGGCGGGGGCGGAGGCGGCGACGAGCGCTGCGCGACCACCGGCAGCGTCAGGCTGCACAGAAGACACGCCGCCGTCACCGCTCTGGACACGCGCGCCGATCCCTAGTTGCCAGTATAGAGCCGTTCCCGGCCACCAGCTCTAGCGGAGCGTGGCGGTCGGATCGACGCGCGCCGCGCGGCGCGCCGGCAGCCACGCGGCAAGAAACGCCGCAGCCGCCAGCGTCGAGGCGACGGCGACGTACGTGGCGGGATCGGTGGGCGTGACGCCAAACAGCTGCTGCTCCAGCACGCGCGACCCGAGCCACGCGCCGATCAGGCCCAGCCCGAGTCCCGCCGCCACCCACAGAAGCGCGCGCCGGAGCACGAGCCGCACGACCGACCCCGCCGTCGCGCCCAGCGCGAGTCGGATCCCGATCTCCGTGCGGCGCTCCGTCACCGTCTCGTGCTCGAGGCCGACGATGCCGACAATCGCGAGGACGAGGGCGACGATGGCGAATCCCCCGAGCAGCACGAGGTTGAAGCGTCGCGGCGACGTCGTGTCGTTCATGACCGACGGAAGCGCGCGCAAGCGCGCCACCGGTTGATCCGGATCGACGCGGCGCACGGCATCGCGGACCGGCATGAAAAGCGACTCGGGCGGGACGCTCGCGCGAATCAACATGTGCGCGGGCGGGAAGGGCATGCCGTTGCGTGCCGCTTCGTAGACCTGAGGGAACGGCTGCGCGTCGAGCGTCCGCTGCAGCGAGTCGCTCACCACGCCGACCACCTCGATGAGCGCGCCGTCCGGCACGCCAAGGTGGATGCGCCGGCCGATCGCGTCCTGTCCTGGCCACGCCGCCGCCGCGAAGCTCTCCGTGACGATGCCGACGCGGGTTGGCTCGTCAGCCGAGAACAGCCGTCCCCGCACCAGGCGTATCTTGAGGAGCGAGAAGCAGTCGCCGGCAACCGTTCGGGGAAGGGCGCCGATGAGCCGGGTGTCGCCGTCCGGGACGTACGTCATCGTCACGCCGTCACCGTCGAAAGGAATTGCGTTGATGGCGCAGGATGCCGTCACGCCCGGCAGGCCGCTGACCGCCTCGCCGAGCTGAGTCATGAACGCCACACGCTTGGCATCATCGTCGTATCGTCCCGACGCGAGGTTGAAGTCGAACGCCAGCACGGCCGACGGGTCGAACCCGGGATTGACGACGAGCAGCCGGCTCAGGCTCGAGACAAGGAGCGACGCGCCGATCAGCAGCACGACCGCCAGCGCGACTTGTCCGGCGACCAGCGCCGACCGCGCGAGCGTGGCCTGCAGATCGCCGGCATCCGTGCGCTGGCGCAGCCAGGCCGCCGCGCGTGACGAGGCGCGCCAGGCCGGCGCCACCGCGAAGAGCAGCGCGGCGAGCGCGGCCAGCCCGAGCGTGTAGATCAGCACCGTCGAGTCCGCGCCGGCGGCCGCGGCGATCCGGACGCCTGGCGGCGCGATCTGCGCGAGCGCGCGGAGCAGCATCGAGCTGAGCAGCAGGCCGGCGGCCGCGCCGGCGGCCGCGAGCACCAGGCTCTCGACGACGATCTGCCGCACGATGCGCCAGCGCGTGGCGCCAATCGCGGCGCGAATCCCGAATTCGCGCTGCCGGGCGACGCCGCGAGCGAGCTGCAGGCTCGCGAGGTTCGCGCAGGCGATGAGCAGGACGAGCCCCGCGGCGCCCAGGAGGCTGACGACGCCCACGCGCAGCGTGCCGCCGCGCTGGCTGTCGAGCGACCGCACGAGCGCGGACAACTTCTGATTGAGGAGCGGGAAGCGCGGGACCTCGCGCGCGGTGAGCGCCGCCAGCTGGCGGCTCGCCGCCTCGACGCTCACTCCGGGCTTGAGGCGTCCGACGATGACGAGGTAGTGTGCCAGTCCCGTCTCGAGCTGACTCGGCGAGAAGCCCATCGGGCTCCAGAGATCGACGCGACCGCCGGCAGACTCGAACGCGGCCGGCATGACCCCGACGACCACCCGGGGCCCGCCGTACAGACGGATCTCGCGTCCGACGATCGTCGGATCGGCGCCGAAGCGGCGGCGCCAGAGTCCCTCCGACAGCACGACACTCGTGGCGCCTGGGTCCGTGTCACGGTCGTCGAGCGCGCGGCCCAGGAGCGGCGCCATGCCGAAGACGCGGAAGTAGGCGCCCGTGACGTTGCGCATCACGAGCTGCTCGGGCTCGCCCGCGCCGGTGAGGTTCGGGCTCTGCGGGAAGACGCCGTAACACGCGATCGATTCGAACGTGTCGGCGTCGTGAAGCCAGCGGTTGTAGAACACCGGCGCGACCGGGTTGACCCGCTGGCCGTCGTACGTCTCCCACGCCTCGACCAGCCGATCGCTCGCGGGATACGGCAGCGGCTTGAGCATCAACTGCCAGGCGACGGTGAAGATCGCCGTGTTCGCGCCCAGGCCGAGCGCGAGCGTGAGAATCGCGGCCAGCGCAAACGCCGGCTGCCGGCGAACCAACCGCAGTCCGTATCGAACGTCGCGCAGCATAGGCCCTCCGTTGGCGACTTGGACGAACGGCGACCGGCGGTGGTTGGGGCACGTGCGCGCTGCAGGTTCGCCCCGGACGTGACGATCCGCGCGGGTTCACACGCTGGGAGCGCGCTAGTCGACCGAAACGACGATGAGCGTCGCGTCGTCCTGGGCGGAACCGCCGGTCCAGCTGACGACGGCGTCAGCCAGGGTCGTGGCGAGCGCGTCCGCGGATTCCGCGCGGTGTGCGCGGATGAGATCCACGAGCCGATCATCGCCGAATTCGTCGCCCTCCGGCGAGAGCGCTTCAGTGATGCCGTCGGTGAAGCAGACGAGACGATCCCCCGAGGTCGTCGGGACCTGGCCGCTCGTGTACGTCCAATCGGACGCGATGCCGAGCACGAGGCCGGTCGGCGGGAGCCGATCGACCTTGCCGGTCCGGTGGACGAGGATGGGCGGGAAGTGCCCGGCGTTCGCATAGCCGATGCGGTGCGCTGCGGTGTCCACGACCGCGTAGCAGAACGTCACGAACTTGCCCGACGAGATGTTCCGGCACAGCAGCCGGTTGACGCTGGCGCACAGATCGTGCGGCTCCACCTGCGCCGTCGCGAACGCGCGCACGGCGGCCTGGAGGTTCGACATCAGGAGCGCCGCGGGCAGGCCTTTGCCGACGACGTCGGCGATCGACATCGCCACGCGGGTGTCCGAGAAGCGGATGACGTCATAGCAATCGCCGCCGATCCCCGACGCCGGTGTCCACCGCGCGGCGAGCGTGCAGCCGCGAACCTCCGGCATTGCCGAGGGCAGCAGCGCGCGCTGAATCAGCCGCGCATCTTCCTGTTCGCGCGCCTGCTTGGCGTCGCGTCGCCGGGTGGCCAGGCCCTCTTCGACCTCGCGCCGCACGACCTCGACGAGCGTCGTGTCGTCCCACGGCTTCTGCACGAAACTGCGCGCGCCGCGACGCATCGCCTCGACCGCGGTGTCGATGCTGCCCCAGCCGGTCATCACCACGATGGGCACCGCGTTGTCGCGCTCGCGCACGCGGTCGAGCAGGTCGAGCCCTTCGCGGCCCGACGTCGTATCGCGCGTGTAGTTGAGGTCCATCAGCACCAGGTCGTACGGTTGCCGGCGGATTTGATCGAGCACGGCGTCCACCGAGCTCACGAGATCGGTTTCGAAGCCCGCGTCCGTCAGCAACAGGCGCAGGGCCTGCAGAATGTCGGTCTGATCGTCGGCGACGAGGATGCGGGGTGACGACATGCGCGGCGAGTGAGTTGCGCGCGCGGCTGGGACGCGCGCTGGACGATGCTACAAGGCCCGTGC
>Ga0335084_10005758_pt1 | contig 12274 bp, 9 predicted proteins | sample Lox_Sample_44_FD_206721 | JGI IMG/M metagenome (GOLD analysis project Ga0335084, IMG submission 206721) | Soil microbial communities from Loxahatchee National Wildlife Refuge, Florida, United States - Lox_Sample_4.4 | ecosystem: Environmental > Terrestrial > Soil > Wetlands | place: USA: Florida...
GTGGACGTGGTGGTGGTCGTGACGGCGGCGGTCGTGGTCGTGGGCGCCGTCGTGCTGGTGGTGGTCGTCGTCGGGCCCTCGGTCGTGGTGGTCGTCGGGCCGACGGTCGTCGTGGTCGTGGTCGGCCGGGGCACGCAATGGCCGTCGACGCAGATGAAGGCGCCGTCGGGCGAGCCGTCGTTGCAGTCGGCGTCGGTCGTGCACTCGAGCGTCGTCGTCGACGTGCTGGTCGTGGGCGTGGTGGTCGTGCTGGTGCTGGTCGACGTCGACGTACTGGTACTGGTCGAGGTCGACGTCGAGCTCGAGGTGCTGGTGCTCGTGCTGGTCGAGGTGGAGGTGCTGGTCGACGTGCTGGTGGTGCTCGTGGTCGTGCTGGTCGACGTCGTCGTGGGATGGTTCGGCACGCACCTGCAGTCGACGCACACGAGCTGTTCGGCGGCACGGCCGAGTCGCAGGAGGGCCAGCTCCTCGTCCGAGCAGTCCTCGTCGATCTCGCACTCCTCGTCGGGGCTCACGATGTCGTCGCCGCACACGCCCGGCAGGGCGGGTCCGATGGTCACGCTTCGAAGGTTGATGTCCTTCGCGACGAACTGACCCTCGAGGTTCGAGCCGGAATTGGCCTTCAACTGGGCGTTCGGTGCGCAGATGAGACCTTCCACCTGGTCCCGGCGCGAGAACTTGACGCTCTTGCCGTCGACGAACCACCGGATCTCACTCGGCATCGGCGGGCTGGTGGCGCCGGCATCGGCTCCGATGGTGACGTTGTTGCCGACGTTCACCGCGTCCTCGACGTTCACCGTGGACGGACCCTGGAAGAGCGCGCGCGCCTCCTGCGACAGTTTCACGTCGCAGAAGGTGTACGTGCCGTTCAGGATCACGGTCCCAGCGGGGCCGCTTCCTCCGCCGTCGACGGTGAGATCGCCGTAGGTCCCCGGTGCGAGGTTCAGTGTGGCGCCCTTGGCGACTCTCACCGAGGCGCTCGAGTTGCAGTGCGGGAACGGGCTCGGATAGTGGCAGGCGACCGGCACGTTCGCGATGAGCGGGACGGGGACCGCAACGCCGATCACCTGCGGGCAGAGCGCAGACGAGCCTTTGACCGTGTTCGCGAACATGTCCTCGCAGGTGACCCTCGACTGCACGACCACCTTGTTCGCCGCCATGTCCGACGACGGGGCCAGGACCGTGCGCTCGTTCGTCAGCGTTCCATCGCTCACGCCGAGGTCGCCGTCTGCGATGCTCGCGGAGCGCACCTTCAGGCTGTGGCTGCCGAACAAGACGTAGGTACCGAGGTTCGTGCTCGGTTGCGCGGCGGCCGGGACGGCCGCCATGACCGGCAGAGCGGCGAGCAGAATCGAATATCGGATGAGAGCAGCCGCACGCTGGGTCATGGCCGAGGCCGTACCACGTTGTCCCTCGCCCGCTCCAGTACCTGGAGGGTTCGCGGGTGGCGCAGGCGCGACTCCGAGATGAAGAAACCGCGCAACCCTGCACGACTCCGCCCAGGCATCGAGCAACAGGGCGATACTCTGGCGGCCGGGTCATTCCGGGCGCGGCCTGAGCCCCCCGAAGCCAGTCAGCGCGCGCTGTGACGAACCCGGAAGAGACGCAGCCCGAGCGCGAGGGTCGCCGCGCCGTACGCGACGAGCACGACGATCGGCTGCAGCACGTCGTCGAGTCCCCGCTGGCGCAGGATCAGGTCGTTCAGCCCCCGCATCGCCCACGTCGTGAAGAGCGCCGGCGAGATGCGATCCATCCATTGCGGCTGCATCGACTGTGGCCACCACAGCCCACCCAGCGCCGAGAGCGCCATCACCAACGAGAGGCCGATCGGCAGCGTCTGCTCGCGCGATCGGGCGAGTCCCGCGACCAGCATGCCCGCGGCGACGACGGCGAACACGGCCGCTGCCGTGAGCAGGAGGAACGCCGACGGCGAGGAGCCGAGCGAAACGCCGTACACCCAGTGGCCCCAGGCGAGGAGGAGGAGCATCTGGACGAAGCCGACCACGAAGCGGGCCCCGAGCTTGCCGAGCAGGAGCCGCGTGAAGCCGCTCGGCGCGACGAGCAGGCGCACGAGCGTTCCCCAGTCGCGCTCGTCGTGCATGCTCATCGAGGTGCCGAAGACGACCGCCAGCAGCACGAACATGAGCGCGAAGCCGGGCACGCGCTGCTCGAAGGCGTTGATCGAGAGGCTGCGGCCGGTGAGGTTCTGCTCGCGCATCGTGATCTTGTCCTCGGCGAACGGATCGGCGAGCGCCGCGGCCTCCTTGTCGATCAGGAGGAGCAGGACCTTCACGCCCTGCACGTCGCTGCCCGCCGCGGGGTCGGTCAGGAGCTCGATCTCGGTGGTGTGACCCTGCAGGTAGCGCTTGCTCAACTGCGCCGGAAAGACCATCGCAGCCGCAGCCTCGTGCGTATCGCGCACCATGTGCTCCGCTTCGGCGCGGCTCACCTGCCGGACGTCCGCGTGGTCGGCGAGGAGCTTCGTGAAGGTGGTCGCTACCGGACCACCGTCCTCGTTCACGACCGGTACCCTGAGGCGAGGGCCTTCGTCGCCGTGCAGGATGCTCCCGGCGATGACGGTGATCACCAGGATCGGCATCAGCAGCGAGAAGACGAGCGCGCTGCGATCACGCAGGAAGATGCGCAGGTCGTTGCGGAAGACGGCGAACATGGCGATCAGGATCCTCCCGGCCCGGGCGCACCGACTTTCGCGCGCAGGCGGTCGAGGAGACCCGCGAACGAATCCTTCGCCACGGCATTGTCGAACTGGGCGCGGAAGTTCGTCGCAAGGCTGACGCCTTCCACCTGGATGTCGGTCGCGCGCCAGCCGGCCGGCGTCTTGTGGAGGGTGTAGTCGACGGCGAAGCGATCGCCCGGCGTGACCACCTTCGTGGCGACGCTCGCCGTATCGCCGGACACCTTCTCGTCGCCGAACTCGAAGTCCGGCGCGTCGAAGAGGAGCAGCCGCTGCACGTAGGTGCGGACGAAGAACTCGTGGAAGAGCCGCATGAACTCGTCCACTTCGGCCGGGCTCCGCCCCTGGAGGTGCTTGTCGGCGGCCAGGCGCGCGAGCGCGTCGGTGTCGAGGAAACCACGCATGAGGTCGCTCAGCTCCGCGAGCTTCTGCTTGCGGTCACCGGAACCGCGGACGATCGCGTTGCTGCGGGTGAGCACGTCGCGCGTGAGGGCGAGCGGTCCCAAGACCTCGGTGCCGGACGCCGGCCGGGTGGCCGTGAGGATCGAGAGCGCCATCGCGACGATCGGCGCCGCCGCACGCACCATCAGTCACGCAGCTCCTTGCCGGTCAGCTCGAGGAACACGTCGTCCAGGGTCACCGGCGTGAGCCGGGTGCGGACGATGCCGATCCCGAGCGAAGCGAGGGTCCGGTAGATGCGGGGCAATGCGAGCTGGGCACGCGTCGTGAAGACGCGCAGCTCGTTGCCGATCGACTCGACCTTCTGTACGCCCTCGATCGTCTCGAACGGCGCCAGCGTCTCCGGCGGCTGGTGAAGGCGCAGCTCGATCACCTCGGTCGCATGCGACAGCGCGAGGAGCTGCGGGAGCGTGCCGCACGCCACCACGAGCCCTTCGTCCATGATCGCGATGTGATCGCAGAGGTCCTCGGCCTCCTCGAGATAGTGCGTCGTGTAGAGAATGGTCGTTCCGCGGGCGCGCAGCGCGCGCACGGCGTCGAAGATGTGCGCGCGCGACTGTGGATCGACGCCGGCCGTCGGTTCGTCGAGGAGGACGAGCTTCGGGCCGTTCACGAGCGCGCAGCCGAGGTTGAGACGCCGGCGCATGCCGCCGGAAAACGTCGCGACGCGATCGTCCTTGCGGGCGGTGAGGCCCACCGCCTCGAGCGCCTCGGCTACGCGCTGGCGCCGTTCCCACCGCCGCACGCCGTAGAGCTCCGCGAAGAAACGCAGGTTCTCCTCGGCCGTGAGGGTCGGGTAGAGCGCCTCCTCCTGGGGCGCGACGTTCACCAGGCGGCGCACCGCGTGCACGTCGTTCACGACGTGCTTGCCGTGCACCCACGCGTCGCCGCCGGTCGGGCGCAGGCGGGTCGAGATCATGGAGAGGAGCGTCGTCTTGCCGGCGCCGTTCGGGCCGAGGAGCCCGAAGATCTGCGCTTCGCCGATCTCGAGAGACACCCCACGCACGACCTCGCGATCAGCGTAGCTCCGGCGCAGCTCGCGCAGCACGACGGCCGACGACACCGCGCGCAGCTCGGGTCGCACGCGGTCGGGAACGACGAGAGGGCGTACGGAGGTGGTCACGTCGGATCCTCGAGCGCCACGGTCACGACTTGGTTCGTGACGTGCGCGGTGTCAGGCGCTTCGTCGCGCGCCGCCCACATCCACTCTTTGTCGCGGTCGGCCATGGCTCGCTCGATCGTCTGATGCCGGCGCTGCAGGTAGCCGTTTCGGGCCGCGCTGTAGAGGTCGATGACGCTCTCCTCGACGTTGTCGTACAGCTGCATGTTGAGGGAGCGCTCGTTCACGGCCGACACGATCGAGCGGGTGAGGCCGACGAAGAACGGGGTCGTGACCAGGTACGACAGCGGATCGAGGAGGGAATCGAGCCCGCGGCCGATCGCGTCCCGAACCGTCGTGGGCGGGAGGGTCGGGAGCACGAGGAAGGGGCCGGGCCCGACGCCGAGGAGCGCGAGCGTCTCTCCGGCGTCCGCCTCGCTGGGATCGAGATGGAACTCGGAGGCGATGTCCATGACGCCCGCGACCCCGATGGTGGTGTTCACGAAGAAGCGCGCCAGCTCGCGCCCGGCACCCAGGGGACGCGCCTGCAACAGGTTGTTCACGAAGCGGCGCGGCATGTCGATGTTGTTGAGAACACGGGCGACGCTGCGCCGGGCGATCGGAGGCGTGACCGCTGCCCATCCGGTGGCGAGCGGCTTCACGATCCAGCGGTCGAGGACGTCGTGGTTGAAGTCGAACATCGCCTCGTTGAACGGCTGCCAGGGATCGTAGTCCTCCTGGAGAACGGCATCGTCCGGCCCGGTGTCGATCGCGTTGCGGGCGAGGCCGGACGGGCGGGCGCACCCCGCCATGGCCACGACGACCACGAGCCCCACGAGGGGGCGCAGCGACGGCGCTTTGTGCCTCTGTCGATTCATCGTGGCGGCTCGCGGGGGTCCGATACCCCACCCGTGGCCGATAGGCTCCCCTTATGCTCGTACGACGCCCCCGTGTCGAACGCGGCATGAAGGGCCCGATGAGAGGCAGGGCGTTTGCGCCCGAACGGTTGTTCGAGGAGCGCCCTCTGTGTAGATACCTCGCCCGTCCTGAGACGGGGAGATCCGGCTGCATGCTGCGGGTGCTGACGCTCAATTGCTGGAACGTATCCGAGCCCCTGGACGCGCGTATGGCGATCGTTCGGCGCGGTGTGGCGGAGCTTCGCCCGGACGTCGCGGCCTTCCAGGAGGTCGTCGTCCGTCGCGACGGCTTCGACCAGGGGGTGCTCCTCCTGGACGGCATCGGGTACGCGCGCGCCTTCGGCCCGGCCTTCAGCTGGAGCGACGATGGAATCATGGTCCCTCCCCACGAGCATACCCGCGTCGGCTTCGGCAACCTCATCGCCTCGCGCTGGCCGATCCTGCGGAGCGAGGTGCGGCGCCTGCCCGGACGGGAGGGCGACGAGCCACGGACCGTCCTCGGGGTGATCATCCAGAGCCCCGACGGGAACCTGCCGGTTCTGACGACGCACCTCGACTGCGAGGCCGATCACGGGTGGGTGAGGGAGCGCCAGGTGCAGGTGGTCGACGACTTCGCCCGCGATCTGGCGGCGGAGGCGCACCTTCCGGCGATCGTCATGGGCGACTTCAACGCGCACCCCGATTCCGCCGAGATCCGCTACCTGCGGGGTCTGTCGCCCCTCGACGGGCGGCGAACCTGCTTCCAGGACGCCTGGGAGATCGGCGGTCCCGGTGGACACGGTCACACCTGGGACAACCGCAACCGCTTCGCGACGCTCGATCCGGGTCCCGACGGGCGCCTCGACTACATCTTCGTCGGCGCACCGGACGGTCGGGGGCGCGGCGCCATCGTCTCGGCGCGGCTCGTATTCGAGGATCCGACCGGCGACGTGTTCGCGAGCGACCACTTCGGCCTGTTCGCCGAGATCGACGTCTGAGCGCGGGCGCTCAGGCCGGCGCGGGCACGCCCCAGCGATCCCAGTAGGCGCGATAGCGCTCGCGCTCGACGCGCTCGTCGAGCCCGAACTCCGCCAGCGAGTAGACGTGCGGGCCCTCGGCGTCCTTGCGGTTGCGGCCGAGATGGCGCTGCATCGCCTGCTCCGCCTCGGCGGAGAGCGGCAGATCGAAGTGACGGTAGATCCGCCGCACGATCCCCATCGGATCGCGCACCAGGTCCGTGTACTGCACGTCGACGAAGCGCTCCGGCGGCGCGCAGCCCTCGTCGCGGGCTTCGAAGCCGCGCCGGATGTCGTCGGCGAGGAGCCTGGTCACCTCGTCGCCCACCTTCACCGGGTCGACGAAGGCGCTGAACGTCTGCCGCAGGACCACGTGGAGGCTCGTGACCGACGCCACCACTTCCAGCGGATCGCGATGGGTGACGACCATGTTCGCGTCCGGGTACGTCGCGCAGAGCGCGCGGAGTCCCGGCAGATGCGGTGGCGCCTTCAGCACCCAGCGCTCGCCGGGACAGCGCCATTGCAGGTTCTGCAGGAACTGGCGGTGGTAGCGGTACGCCGGGCGCAGGTCCTGGCGGTCGAGCCACGACTGGTACGACGGCACGAACCAGGTCGACGAGAACTGGAAGCTCAAGAACGAGTGGCTGAGGATGACGACACACTCCTCGGGAAGCTGGGCGCCCACCGGATGGATCGTCTTGAAGCGCGGCGCGAGGCGCAGGAACCAGCGGATGTCGCGCGCCGCGCGCTCGATGCGCGGATCGGTGTCGTACGTGGCGCGGTCGGGTGGCGGCGACGGGCTGCGCAGCTCCCAGTGGCGCGGAACCCGGTTCGCGGGATCCTGCGCCAGCAGGCCGTGGAGGAACGTCGATCCGCTGCGCGGGAGGCCCAGGATGAAGAGGGGGCGCCGGATCTGCTCGTCGGTTATGGCCGGATGCAGACGCCGATCGCGCTCCATCAAGAGGCGATTCATGAGCATGCCGGTGAGATCGTGGCGTGCCGCGATGCGGCCCACGATGCTCAGGCGCGACTCCTCTTCGATCGACTGCATCAGGCGGCGCAGCGGATCGCGGAACGACGGATCACCGAAGTCGTCGAGCCCGGTGCGCCGACGTGCGCCCGCGAGCAGGCTCTCCGGGTCGAGCCGTACGAGGCGCCCCGCCCCGTCGAAGATGCGGGCGCCTCGCAGGACGAGCTGCGGCCATGCGCTCGTCATGGCGTCCGTCCGCGCGCGGCGCCGTCGCGGGCGGCGAGGGCCGCGGAGGCGGTCTCGAGCTGCCAGACGACGAGCCCGGGGATGCCGAGGATCAGCTCGCGGACGCGCTTGGAGAGCGAGAGCGCGATCGAGAGGTCGGGCGCGAACCCGAAGATCCGTCCGAGCAGGAGGAAGCCGCCCTCCTGCACACCCAGCGCGCCGGGGACGGGGAAGGCCGCCGTCCGCACCGCTTCGCCCAGGCTCTCGATGACGAGGGCCGTCGCGAGGTCGACGGGATGGCCGAGGAAGTGCATGGCGAGCCAGATCTCGCCCGCACCGAACAGCCAGCTGAGGAAGTGCCAGACGCTCGAGCCCGCGAGACGGCGGCGCTCCGCATACAGGTTTCCGATCGAGACATCCATCGCTTCCGCGCTCGAGGAGAGCGATGCCCAGTCGGGCGACCGGACGAAGCGGGCGATCGCGCGCGCGAGCGCGCCGAACATGCCGCGGCGCTGCAGCGCGTAGAACCCGGCGGCCACCGCGGCCGTCGCCGCGATCCCGGCGATCGCCGGGCCCGCCAGGCGCTCGCCGCCCACGTGGGCGAGGAGCAGGGAGAGGCCGAGCAGCGTGAACAGGATCTGCCCCAGGAGGTGCAGCGTGATGTCGACGACGACGCTGGCGCCCGAGAGCGTCCCCGGAACGCCGGCGCGCGCCAGGAGCTGGGCACGGACCAGGTTGCCGCCCACGTGCAGCGCCGGCAGGAGCTGGTTGATCGACTCGGCGATCCATCGCGCGCGGAAGAAGGTGCGGAAGCGCGGGCGCCGTTTCTCGTCGAACAGCGTGTACCAGCCGAGCGCGCTCGCGAGCAGGGGTACCGTGTGGAACAGCGCGACCCAGAGGAGCCCCACGCCGGCCACGGCGAGCGTCCGGGTGACGTCGCGGATCCCCTGGTAGGCGAGGATCGCGGTGAAGAGCGCGAGACCCAGGAGCAGGCCGGCGTGCGCGAATACCACGACCTGCCTCGTACCGGAGGGCCCTGCCGACATCGGGATCAGAGCCTCTGGCACGAGCCGCGCCGGACGGCAAACCGCGCCGCGCTACGAGCACTGTGCGGCGAGGGTGTCGGACGGATCGGTGAGGGGTCGATCGCCGTCGACGCGCGTGACGCCGTCGGCGCCTTCCGTCATCGCGAAGCGGCGGACGTCGCCGGCGTCGTCGTCCACGAGCTGCAGCTCCGCGGCGCCGTCCCGGACCTCGACGAACCAGCGGCCTCGCTCGTTCGGGGCAATGCCGCGGAACGTGTAGCTGCCGGAGTCGCACAGGGCGAGGGTCGATCGGAGCGGGCTCCCGGGACGGAGGCGGAAGAGATAGACGCTGCCGCTGACGGCGGCGGTGAGCCGCTCCTGGAGGGCGACGTCGTCGCAGAAGCCGCGCTGGTCGAGGAGGTCCACGACCTCACCGCCGATGGCGACGTGGCCGTCCTGCAATGCCACCTCGATCGAGCCGGTGTCGGCGCTGCCGTCGCCCAGCGCGAGAGAGAGCACCGCGCCGGCGGGGTCCAGCGACCAGGTCCCGCGGTCGGAGCTCGCGTCGATCGTGCTGTTCGACAGGTGCACGAGGGTCGTCACCTCGAGCAAGCCCGAGCTGCAGAAGGTGAGCTGCTTCTCGACCTCGATGCCCCCGGCGTTCTCGAAGTGGCGGATGGCCCGGCGATCGGCGAGGGCGAGCGACACCGCCAGCACCCGTTCGGGGTCGTTCGGGTCGGGCGGGTTGGGGATCGTCGTTGGGGGAGGCGGCGGCTCGTTGCGCGCGGCGCACTCGGCCGCGCCGTCGCTCGCCGGCGCCGGCGTGCCGTCGACGATGAAGCCGCCCGCTCCGTCACGTGCGGTCTCGAGCTTCGTGAAGGGATTGACCACGTCGAGCGCGATCGCGAGCGCGCGTCGCTCGGCGACCTCGACGTCCCAGGTACCGGTGAAGCGTCGCAGGAATGGCGCGGGGAGGGGACCGGTCGGATCCTCCGAGAGGACGAAGCCTCCATCCGCACACAAGAGCAGCGTCCGACCCGAGGAGATCCGCAGGAGCTGGTCGTTCAGCGCCTCTCGCAGATCGTTCGTCGTCGGGCACGCCACCTCGGGAGTCGACGCCTTGCAGGCGCGAATGAGCGGCCGCCGGCAGCGCCGCAGCTCGCGCCCGCGCGGCAACCCCTGGCATTGCTCCGCGATGCGCGGCGCGCAGGCGCTGCGGCACACCCGCCCCGGCGTCGCCGCCCCGGCAGCGTCAGCCGAGAGCATCAGACCAAGTACCAACGCACTGATGAGATGGCGCATCGCAGTCTCCTCGCCATCCCTACGCCCCCATCAGTCCCCCGGATGCGTTCTACCTCGCCGGCGCCGCTGCGCCGAAGGCGCAGCCGGCGCACACGTACCCCGCGTGGCCGGGCCTTGCTGTGCTACGCCCGACCAAGGCAGGCGGATGCATTCTCACCGTGCGTGCCGGTATGCGGCGCCGGCTTCGCCGGCCGCCGCACCCCGCTCGCGCGTGCCACCCCCGCCACACCCTCGCCCCCAACCCGAGGCGCAGCCTCGGGTTGGAGCTACCTCTTGTATTTGATCAGGACGTCGAGGAGCCGGCGTGTCCGCTTGCTGTACGGCGGGTAGAACATGTGGAGGAGCGAGAGCCGCGGGTTCGTGAACACGGGGCGGAGCTTGCTGAACTCGAGGAAGCCCTCGTAGCCGTGGTAGTGCCCCATGCCGCTCGCGCCGATGCCGCCGAACGGCATGTCGTGCTGCGCTACGTGCAGCATGCAGTTGTTCACGGTGACGCCGCCCGAGATGGTCGCGTACACGAGCTTCTCTTCGGTCGCCTTGTCGTTCGTGAACACGTAGAAGCCGAGCGGACGGTCCTTGCCGTTCACGTACGAGACGACCTCGTCGAGCGTCCGGTACGTCTTGACCGGCAGCAGCGGCCCGAAGATCTCCTCCTGCATGATCACCATGTCGTCGGTGACGTCGAGGACCATGTGCGGCGGGATCTTGCGGAGCTGGTCGTTGAACGTGGCCCCGGGGACGAGCGAGATGACCTGGGCGCCTTTCTGCCGCGCATCCTCGAGCGTCGCGCGCAGGCGCTTGTACGACTTGTCGTCGATCACCGACGTGTAGCTCGGCTGGTTCGGATCGGGATACCGCTCGGGCATGATGCGCTTGGCGGCCGCGACGAACGCGTCGCGCTTCGCCTCGGGGACGAGCAGATAGTCGGGCGCGAGACACGTCTGCCCGGCGTTCAGGAACTTCGCGTACAGGATGCGCGACGCGGCCTCGTCGACGTCGAAGTCGTCGCAGATGACGGTCGGCGACTTGCCGCCGAGCTCGAGCGTGACCGGCGTCAGGTTCTCGGCCGCCGAGCGCATGACCGTGCGGCCGGCGTCGGCCGAGCCGGTGAAGATCATGTGGTCGTAGGGGAGCGTCGAGAAGTCCTGGGCGCGCACCCCCGGCAGGATCGCGAGCGTGTCCTCGGGGAAGACGTCGCGGCACTTGTCGGCGAGGAGGCGGCAGAGGTGCTGCGAGTTGGTCGCCATCTTCACCATGGCGCGGTTGCCGGCGGCGAGGATCGACGTCAGTGGTCCCGCGGTGAGGAAGAGCGGGTAGTTCCACGGCGACACGACGCCGACGACGCCCTTCGGCTGCGGGATGACCCGGTTGCGGCCGGTGGCGAACAGGACCGACACGTGCCGGCGCTGCGGGCGCATCCACTTCCCGAGCCGCCGGCGGGCGTCCCGGATGCCGTCGACGCTCGTGAAGAGCTCCGCCATCATGGACTCTTCGTAGGCGCGGTGCCCGAAATCGGCGTTGATCGCCTCCGCGATCGACGTGGCGTTGTCGACCAGGATGCGCTCGAGCTTCAGCAGGTTCTCCCAGCGCTCCTCGTAGCTGGGATACGGGTGCCGGAGGTACGCCGCCCGCTGCAGATTGAAGACGCGTTGCGCCTCGTTCTCCGCGACCTCGATCCGTCGTACCTGCGCCGTCTGGGCCATGAGTCCCCCTTCTGTTGCTGCGAGCCAGAGCGATATTCGCGCAACCGGACGCGCTGACGCAAGGCGGGCCCGGGGTTACGACGGGGACGGCGCGGCGACCGGGGCGACGTGGCGAGGTGGGCGAGCGCGGCCGCCCGTCCGCGGCGCGGGCGCGACGGGCGGGGTCTTCGTCTCGGCCAGGTAGTTGTCGAGATGCTCGTCGAGGATGCGCTCGACCTCGCCGATCGTGTTCGGGTTCGACTGGCAGGAATGCGGCGAGCGTACGACGAACTCGGACTCGACGCCGTCGATGTGGGCGCTGTCGTACTCGACGACGCCGTCGTTCTTCCCCTGCGGCGGCCCTTCGGCGTCGACGGAGATGATCGAGTGGGCCGTGACGTCGGGCGCGATCGGGAGCTGCGAGAGCGTCTTCACGAACGGGTTCCCCGGCGTCATGTTGTCCACCGCCGTCGGGGCGCCGCGCAGGCCTTCGACCGCGAGCGCATCCTTGTTGAGCGTCGTCACCTCGGTCACGACGCGCGTCACGTCGAGGGGCGCGTTGATGAGCCGCGCGGCCTGGTGCGCGAGCCAGCTTCCGGCGACGTAGCTTCCCCGGTGCGGCGTCGAGACGAAGATGACCCGGCGCACGAACGGCAGCACCTCGAAGAACGCGGCACGCCGCAGGAGATCGCGCATCTCCGGGCTGACGTTGAGCTCGTCGATGGGCTTCTTGCTGATGTTCCGCCAGAACGCGTCTCCCGAGTCGACGACCATCGCCTTGGTGAGCAGCCCGCCCTGGCTGTGGCCGATGACGACCATGTCGCGCAGGGCGGGGTCGCGACCCTCGGGGTCGAGCTTCTTCACCGCCTTCTGCAGCGATTCCCGGAGCAGCATCGCGGAGTAGA